>Ga0315282_10002978_pt1 | contig 30683 bp, 35 predicted proteins | sample YL17G07_20_MG_FD_203693 | JGI IMG/M metagenome (GOLD analysis project Ga0315282, IMG submission 203693) | Sediment microbial communities from Yellowstone Lake, YNP, Wyoming, USA - YL17G07_20 | ecosystem: Environmental > Aquatic > Freshwater > Lake > Sediment | place: USA: Wyoming | collected... | reverse complement strand
GATCGGGAATAGAAATAATGTCCATCAATCTCCTTCTCCCCAATGAGGATGATGCTGTTATCTGGCGCGGGCCGCTTATTGGTCGGGCGATTACCCAGTTCTGGGAAGAGGTGCTCTGGGGTAAGCTTGACTATTTGATTGTTGACCTGCCGCCAGGCACAGCCGATGCTCCCCTTACCGTGATGCAGTCACTGCCAATATCAGGGGTGCTCATCGTCTTTACTCCTCAGGACCTGACAGCCATGGTCGTCAGGAAAGCGGTACACATGGCGCAGCAGATGGGCAAACCTATCCTTGGCGTGGTGGAGAATATGAGCTACCTATATGTACCTGAGATAGACAAGAAGATTGAGCTCTTCGGTAAAAGTCGTGGTGACGAGATGGCGAAGGCAGCGAATGCTCCGCTTCTGGGACAGCTACCTATTGACCCTGAACTGGCCAAGCTCTGCGACGAAGGCAATATTGAGCGCTACAACTCGGAGATTATGACCAGGCTGGGAGAATCTATCTCCCAGGCAGCTAAGGAGCCCTCTGGGGGAGATAAACATGATTGAAGTTACCGAAGAGCCGATTTCTCCAGAGCTGGTCATTGACAAGGCCAGAAGTGACAGCAGTGGTTGTGTGGTCACCTACGTCGGTCTAATCCGCGACTATTCTCAAGGCAAAGCAGTTCTCGCTGTAGAATATCATGATTCTGAAGGAAATGCGGAGAACACATTGCGTGAAATCGCCCGGGAAGCGAAGCAAAGGTGGCAGATAGAAAACATTGCCATATCTCATAGGGTAGGTAAGCTGAGGGTAGGCGAGATTAATTTGGTGGTCGCTGTGGCTTCAGCCCATCGCAGTGAAGGATTTACTGCCTGCCAATATGTAATTGGTCAGTTCAAAGAAAGGTTACCGACCGAAAAGACAGAAACCTACCAGAACAGTAGCGTTCTGGTGGAGAAGGTGGATTAGGAGACGATGGAATGGCTTCGGCTTGGAAACAATTACAGGAGCTAGTGATAGATGAGATGAGAGAGAACTATTCGGAAATAGCTATTGACCATGCCATGAACCCCAGAAACGTGGGGAGTATGGACAATGCCGTTGGCTTTGCCCGGCTTACTGGTCCCTGTGGCGACACCATGGAGATATGGCTCAAGGTAAGGGATGCTACCATAACCGAGTCCACATTTATGACCGATGGTTGCGGCACAACTATTGCTGCCGGAAGCATGGTCACCGAATTGGCCAAAGGGAAAACTGTCATCCAGGCTCAGAAGATTAGTCAGCAGGATGTCTTAAGTGCCTTGGGTGGCTTACCCGAGGAGAGCAAGCACTGCGCTCTCCTGGCGGCGAACACTCTGAGGGAAGCAGTAAAGGATTACCTCGCCTTCAAGAATGAACCCTGGAAGAGGATGTATAAGAGACACTAACTCATGGCTGATTTAAAGGGATATCGTGGTAGCTCACCTTTCGATTCCTTGGCTGCGGAGTATGACGCCTGGTTTGAAGACGAGGGGAAGCTCATCTTTGCCATAGAGGTCAAGGCCTTTCGTGCGGTGTTATCTCTGCTCCCCAAACCGTGGCTTGAGGTAGGCGTCGGCAGTGGCCGTTTCGCTCAAGTGCTGGGTATAGAGAATGGTGTTGACCCATCAGTCAAGCTCTTGGAAATGGCAACAAGTCGAGGAATAAGAACATTCTTGGCTAGAGGTGAGGATCATTTTTTCAACAAGGAAACTTTAGGCACGGTGTTCTTTATTGCAACGCTATGCTTTCTCGATTCGCCAATAGCAGTGCTGCATGAAGCCCACCGTATCCTGAAGCCAGAAGGTAAGATAGTGCTGGGGCTGGTGTTGAGGGAAAGCCCCTGGGGCAAGTTCTACCAGATTAAGAAGCAGGAAGGGCATCGTTTTTACAAATACGCCACCTTCTATAGCTACCAAGAAGTAGAAAAGTTAATCACCTATTCAGGGTTCATTATTGATAAGGTTATTTCTACCCTTTTTCAGAAGCCCGGTGAGGTGAAGGGAATGGAAGCTCCAAGAGATGGGTTTTTTGCCAATGCGGGCTTCACTATAATTATGGCCAAGAAAAAGCTCTCTTCTGAGGAAAGGTGGCAATCTAAAAGCTGAGATGTCCATTGTCTATGGTCCGGTGCCGTCCTGGCGGCTGGGCAAGTCGTTGGGTATAGACTTGTTGTCTACAAAGGGCAAAACCTGCTCTTTTGATTGCGTCTACTGTCAGCTTGGCAGAACGGTTAATCCTCTCACCGAGCGTAAAGAGTTTGTCAGCCTGAGTGGGCTCGCGGCAGACCTAGAGAGAGTAAAGGGCATACCTACTGACTATGCTACTTTCTCTGGCATGGGTGAGCCAACCTTAGCCTCTAACCTTGGCGAAGCAATCAAATTGGTGAAGACTGCCCTGAAGCTACCGGTGGCAGTGCTCACTAACTCTTCACTAATGACGAGAGAAGATGTGTGCAATGAGCTAGGCTTCGCTGATGTGGTCGTAGCTAAAGTTGATGCACCAAACGAGGAGCTTTTTTGTAAAATAAACCGTCCTGTTATGGGGCAAACATTAGGTGAAATAATAAAAGCACTAAAGTTTTTTAGAGGAAAGTACCGAGGTAAGTTAGCGCTTCAGATGATGTTTATTGAGGCAAACAAGAACTATGCTTTTGATATGGCGAAAATAGCAAAGCAGCTTTCGCCCGACGAGGTGCAGATAAATACGCCCTTACGCCCTTCTCCTGTAAAACCACTGTCACGAGAAGAGATTGATGCTGTGCGTTGCCAGTTTGCGGGATTGGACTCTGTAATAACAGTGTATGAAGCAGAAAAGCCTGATGTGTTCCCACTAAACTTGAAGGAGACTTTACAACGGAGGCCCAAGCTATGAATGGCCGATTGCAAATAGAAGGGGGTAGGTGAGCAAAAAACTTCAGGCCCGCCAGATAGTCGAGAGATATGAGAATTTAAATAACTTAAGGAGGTATCTCTGTGCACGCTACAATTCAAAAGCCGATTGACGATATTCTGGGCTATTTCAAGCCCGGCGAACGAGTGTTCGTCGTTGGCTGCGGCAACTGCGCCGCAAAGTGTCACTCTGGAGGGGAAGCGGAGAGTAAGGAAATGGCAGAACGACTCAAACAAAAGGGAGTAAAAGTCGCAGGATGGGCTTGCACTGGCAGCGGAGTAAGCCTGTGCAAGCTTGCAGTTACTCAAAAGATGTTAAATGAAGACCATAAAGCCGGAACCGAGCAGGCAGACTCCTTCCTTATCCTTGCCTGTGGGCAGGGAATCCATACCGTTATGGACGCTACCGATGGAGGCGCGGTCCATCCGGGGTGCGATACCATCTTCGGCGGCGAGACCGTAAACGACAACTTCATCACTGAATATTGTTCGCTATGCGGCGAGTGCATTGTTGAATACACCGGGGGATTATGTCCGGTCACGCTCTGTGCTAAGAGCTTGCTTAATGGTCCATGCGGCGGTGCCAAAGACGGTAAGTGCGAGGTGGACAGAAACCGGGATTGTGGCTGGCAGCTTATTTATGACCGTCTCAGAGAGCTAGACCGACTCGATGTGATGAGAGAATACGTGATGCCCAAGAACAATTCCCGGTGGAGTCGGCCGCGCTCCCTTACCCTTGGTGAAGGCGAGGCAACCTTCAGGTCTCTCTCCGGCGACCGCAGGGTTGCCAGTCACGCCTAGATCAGGTGAATTTCAGGCAAGGAGCAGAATAAGAAATGAGCAAAATAAAACAGTCACTTGAAAGCGGCACTTTTGTGGTCACGGGAGAAATCGGGCCGCCCAAAGGAGTTGATTTGGGGAAATGCCTGCATGATGCAGAGTTGATGCGGGATTATGTGACTGCTATCAACATCACTGACCTTCAAAGTGCAGTCATGAGGGTTGGCTCCCTAGCTGTTTCCGCCAAGCTGATCGAGCGGGGTCTGGAGCCAATTTACCAGCTCACCTGCCGCGACCGTAACCGTCTGGCACTTCAGTCAGACCTGCTGAGTGCATGGGCGTTAGGTATCGAGAATGTGCTGTGTCTCACCGGCGACCACCCTGTTCTGGGCGACCACACCGAAGCGAAACCCGTTTATGACCTCGATTCGGTGCAACTGCTCAAGGTAGCCAGCACGCTAAATCAGGGACATGATATGGCGGGTCATGAACTAGAAAGCAATCCTGGATTCTTCTTGGGCGCAGTGGTGACGCCGGGTGCAGAACCTCTGGAGCCCCAGATTATCAAGATGAAAAAGAAGATTGAGGCTGGTGCCAAATTTTTCCAGACACAGGCTGTGTATGAACCAGAGAAATTCGAACATTTTATGAATCGGGTGCAGGGATTCAAGGTGCCCATTATCGCTGGAGTTGTGGTATTAAAAAGCGCTGCTATGGCCAAGTTTATGAATGAGAGTGTCGCCGGAATTAACGTGCCGGAGAGCATTATCCTGGAGATGGAAGGTACCAAAAAGGAGGACCGCAAGAAGAAGGCGGTGGAAATTACTGCGCGAATTATTCGACAGGTTAAGCCACTCTGTCAAGGCGTCCATATTATGCCCTTGGGATGGGATGATATCGTACCGGAAATCATAGGGGAGGTAGAGCTTATAAAACAATAGAAAGACTATCTTAGAAAAGCATCATTGTGTAACGGAGGTTAGTATGGAAGAAAGAGACGTAGTCATAATTGGCGCCGGCCCTGCAGGGTTATCAGCGGCAATATTTACTCAGTTGGATGGCTGGAATACGCTGGTTTTGGAGGCTAGCTGGGCAGGTGGACGAAGGTCTATTTTGGTAGTGGGGCGCATTTCAGAAACTGGCTTTGCCAGTTCTTAGAACTTAAGGGGAAGGATAATGTGAGAGTAGAGGAAGCGGACTCGAGAGGGTTCCAGTGTTATGAGCAGAGCGGTGAGAAGGTGTACCGAATTTGGGTAAGAGAAAAAGTGGAACGCTGAGGCGAATCGGGATGGTATTTGTCGCTGGTCCAGAACTGGCGGGGCGATTGTGTTCTATTACGTCATTACAGTTGTAACTTACTAAATAAGTTGAGGAGCAAGAGATATGGTGATGGAAATCACAGACAAGAACTTTGAAAATGAGGTACTGAAATCTAATATGCCTGTGGTGGTGGACTTCTGGGCGCCGTGGTGTGGCCCCTGCAGGATGATTGCCCCAATAACTGAGAAGTTGTCAAACGACTACAAGGGGAAAGTAAAGTTCTGCAAGCTGAATGTGGATGAAAATCCACAAGCAGCTAGAAAATATCAGGTTATGAGCATACCGTTACTGTTATTCTTCAACAATGGTCAGATTGTGAATGAGAGCCTTGGTGCTGTTCCCGAGAAGGTGATTCGACCAAAGGTCGAGGCGTTACTTTAGCCATATTTTTAGACAGGAGCATGGTTCATACGCAATGCAACGGATGGGGATATATCATCAGACATGGCTAGTTTCGAGGAGATAGACAAGGCAAGAAGATTATTGGGCTTGGAAGAATTTGCCAGCCTCAAGGACATAAAACGAGCTTATAGAGAAAAGGCCTTTCTGTATCATCCAGATAAGAGAGGCAATGAAAATGCCCAAGGTGAAGAAATGATGAAAAGCCTGAACCAATCATACAAGCTGCTAATGGAATATTGTTATCGGTATAAGTATTCTTTCAAGGAGGAGGATGTAGATAGAGCTTATCCCGATGATGCCTACGTGAGAAAATATGTTTATGGCTGGTTTGAAGGCATGTAAGAACAAGGTAGAGCGATGCCAAATCCTATAGCTATGATTGATTACAGAAGGTGCAACCCTGAAAAATGTGACGGCGGGGTATGTGCTGCCATACTTGAGTGTCCGAACAAAGTGTTGAGACAAGAAGCTCCCTATGAGTTTCCCTTTTCGCGCCCATCGCGTTTCTGCCGAGGTTGTGCCAAATGTGTCCAAGCATGCCCGCTTGAGGCGATCCACGTAATATGATTCAGAAATCATCAGGTCCCAAGTGTAGCAATTTAGAAGGAAGATATGAGCAAGCAGAAATACGAGGAGGTAAATAGGATAATGATTTGTGAGTACCATGCATGAGATGCTGAGAGAAACTCCTGGTTTGTCAAGTCCACAGCCAGAGGTTGTTTAGAGTTGAACAATTGTAATGTAGTCTTTTGAAGGAGCGCAGATATGGAAGAAAGAGACGTAGTCATAATTGGCGCGGGCCCCGCTGGGTTATCAGCGGCAATATTTACTCAGTTGGATGGCTGGAATACGCTGGTTTTGGAGGCTAGCTGGGCAGGTGGGCAAGCTGCCATTGCTTCCACTGTGTCTAATTATCCTGGTTTTCTGCCAGGCGATGGCTCTGCTCTTATGGACAACCTTGAAAAACAGGTTACCTTATCTCCTCCTCGAGGTGTCGGAGCGGAGCTAAGAAAGGAAAAGGTAGTAAATATAGATACTGAGAAGAGAATGGTGGTTACGGAGGCGAACCAGTATCAGGGAAGGGTAATCATTATAGCTACGGGCAGTACTATGCAGAAGCTCGGTATCCCTGACGAGGATAAATTTGTAGGGAAAGGTGTGTCATATTATGCCAAGCGGGATGCGGGCCAGTTTGCCGGAAAGCGAGTACTGGTGATCGGTGGTGGAAATTCCACGGCCAAGAGCGCCCTTGTAGCCAAAGCTGCTGGAGCTAGTTGGGTTAGCCTCGTGCATCGGAGGGAGACGCTTAGGGCATATCCTACCATGGTGAAAAGGCTGGAAAAAGAAGGTGTGGAGATTTGGTATGGCACTGAGGTCAAAAAAAATAATGGGAAACGGCAAGGTTGACAGCGCAGTGGTAGTCAATAACCTAAGTGGTGAGAAAAAGGAGATACCTGTGGACTGGGTAGTCATCTGTGTTGGAACAGAGCCGGATACCCGAGTGGCACGGGAGGCTGGGTTGGAGATTAAAGGAGGCTTGGTAACGATAAATGACAAAATGATGACCAGTAAGCAAGGAATATTCGCTTGTGGTGAAGTCAGCGGCGCTGACCGGCATCTCATTTCTTGCGCAGCTAGCGGCGCTTCCGCTGCCATGGCGGCAAGTGAATATCTGGCCTTAGAAATGGTAAGGAAAGGGGAGATGTTCAAGGGTGCCATAAATGGGAAATATGCTGACGAGTATCTGGCAATGCTGTGAATTGGGATTGAACAATGGAGTATCAATTAAACGATGAGATAGAGGTCATATTGGCCGGCATAAGACCGAGCCTGGGAGGAGCCGATGTTCGGTTGAAAGATGTTCGCCAGGGGATAATAACACTGGAGTACCTTAAAGCGCTGTCAAATCCCTCCGCTTGCCATGTGGACAGAACAAGACCAACCAAAGACATATTAATTGAAACAATCCAAGATAAATTTAAGAGGGTGGTGCCCGAGTTCAAAGAGGTTATCGTTCTTGGTGAAGATTGAACGAGGCTGGGTTACTTACAATGGGGATTTCATTATTCGGAAAGCTCTCGAGACAGAAATCGATTAAAGGAGCAACATGGGGCTAGTCACTTTGATTATCAATGGGATAGAGCTGAAAGCCCGCGAAGGAGAAAAGCTGCTCTGGGCAGCTTTAGACAACGGGTTTTATATACCTAACTTATGTGGTATTCGTCAAGCCGACCCGCCGCTGGCTTCGTGTCGTCTTTGCTTTGTTGAAATCGAAGGTAGGAGTGCTCCCTTAACAGCTTGCACTGAGCCAGCCAATGATGGCATGGTGGTGCATCTCAATACGCCCAAGGTTAAGAGGCTGAGAAACACAGCCTTTGAGCTTTTACTCTCCCATCACAAGCTCGATTGTGGCCATTGCGCCAAGAATAGAAGTTGTGAACTGCAGAGCATTGCCTCACGCCTCGGTTTGAAACTGAAGCTCACAAGATTGAGACAGATTCCGTGTGACCTACCTATAGATTCGAGCCATACTCTATTTACCTATGACCCTAACAAGTGCGTTTTGTGTGGCAAGTGTATCTGGGTGTGTCACGAGCAGGGCACTGGCATCCTTGATTTTGCCTTCAAGGGCATCGAGACCAGGGTTAGTACCATAGAGGGTATCCCTCTGGCTGAGGCCGGATGTAATTCCTGCCTCGCCTGCGTTGCTGTTTGCCCGGTAGGTGCCCTGGTTGCCAAACCAGGCGTCTCTGTGGAAGAAACTAAAACTCTGGTAGCTCAAGTAACAGGAGTCAATCCTGTGAGTTGATGAGAGGAGACGAGAATATAATCAAATTCAAAAATACGCCTGCAAAAGCTGGCAGATGAGGTTGTAACATGACAATATTACGCATCTGTCATTTCCCTGACGACCCCGTGCTGAGGCAGAATGCCAAAAGAGTGTCCGCTATCGATAGCTCGATACAGCGGCTCATTGACGACATGATAGAGACAATGCAGCAGGCGAACGGTGTAGGATTGGCTGCTCCTCAAGTGGGGGTACCATTACGGGTTATCGTTATACAGATGCCAGGTGGACACCCTATGGCTATTATTAGCCCGGAGATTGTTGAACGCACTGGTGAGCAGGAGGTGACTGAAGGCTGTCTGAGTGTTCCCGGCTATATTGGTGAGATAAAAAGGTCAGCTCAAGTCATTGTTAAGGGCAGGGATCGTAGAGGCAAAAAAATTAAGATCAAAGCTGACGGTCTAATGGCTGAAACTTTGGAACACGAGGCCGATCACCTTAATGGGGTATTATATATTGATCATGTCGAAAGTCGGGATAAGCTACATCAGGTTGAGCGCCCGATAGTGCCAGAATGCGAACATCGCTAAGGCCGAATGCCAGGTCAGGAGGCTCAAGGGAATGAAGTGCAAACGCTGCAATCGTCAGCTATCGGATAACCAAAGCTACGAATATCAAGGCGAAACACTGTGCGAAGATTGCTATATGGATAGATATCGGCTATCGGTAACAGCCTGTGATCCCTTGGCAGTTCGCGTAGCTACTCGCTCTAGGAAGAAGCTGGGGCTGGAAGGTGCCCAGGGATTAACTGACCAGCAGCGGGCAATGTACGAATTCGTTAAGAGTCAGGGCAAAGCCACAGGTGAAGAAATCATGCAAAAGTTCAATCTCACTGAGCCACAAATGCAATCACAGCTAGCCATTTTGAGGCACTGCGAACTTGTTAAGGGTCATAAGGATGGCAACAAGATATACCTGGTTCCTTTTAGCTGACCAAGTCCTATGCTGACTATTTGTAGGTCAAGATAGGTATAGGAGTAACATGATGCTTAAAGTAAGGAGAGACATGTGTCTTGGGTGTGGGCTGTGTGCTCAGACCTGCCCAACGGGAGCCATTTACCTTAGCTGGGACCATGCTGAAATAGACCAGAGCCGGTGTAATCAGTGCCACCTTTGTCTTGACTTCTGCCCTCAAGGGGCAATTATGGAGTTGGTCCCAGCATCAAAAGATGAGCTGCAAGCTACTGTTAGTTCACTTAAAGAGAAGACGAGCGCCCTTATTGAAAGAATTGAAAGCCTGAAAAAGCGGTCTCAGTGAGGGAGGAATGTATGCCAATATATGAGTATAAATGCCAGTCCTGCGGGCGGGTGTCTGAGCTTCTGGCTCATAGCTTCAATGATAGCAAAGACCCAATATGCCCGCACTGCGGCAGCCATGGCCTGGACAGATTGCTATCTGTTCCCGGACTGTTGAAGGAGAGCTCCAATCCTTCGGGTGGCACCTGCTGTGGTCGGGCAGAACGTTGCGAAACGCCACCCTGCTCCTCGGGTGGTCAATGTAGAAAAGCCTGAAAGGAGTATACAGTTAGTGGAGCCAATCAATCTTGAGCCAAGGTACTCAAATAGAGACATACCTGGTAAGTGCATCAAATGCCTAGCCGAAAAAGAGCTTAACGATTGTCTTATGGCACTTCTCCACATGGAGAGCGAGGATGAGGAGCTTCAGCAGAGATTTGAGTCTCTAGTATCTTTTCTGAAGTCGCCTGAGTCGCAAAGTCTACACGATGAGTCAGATAAGTATCCCGCCGAGGGTAGACATGTAATAGTGATGATATATTTTGATGAGGGAAAACCCAAATACGAGCTTAAGATAGACGATAAAAATGGAGGTGCAAGGTCATGAAAATTGCTGCTATAACGGAAGACGGGGCAACTATAAGCCAGCACTTCGGAAGAGCGCCACTGTATGTGGTGGTCACCTTGGAGGCAGGCAAAGTTGTGAATAGAGAGAAGCGTGATAAGGCAGGGCATCACATTTTCGCTGCCCACTCTGATGCCTCTATAGCTCCCGGCGAGAGGCATGGCTATGATGCCGGCTCGCAGACGAGGCACGCCAGCATGGCTGAGACTATCGCTGATTGTCAGGTTCTCATTGCCGGAGGCATGGGCTGGGGTGCCTATGAGAGTCTGAAAAGCCGTGGCATTGAGACTATAGTCACCGATGTCAATAATATTGATGAGGCAGCGAAGCTCTATATGGAGGGCAAGCTGCCCAATCTGATGGAACGGCTGCACTAGGGAATGTTGGGTAGGCGAAGCTTTGTTGTGCTGGCAGACAATTGTGTGTCGAGAATCTAATTTAGCTCTTGTAGTACCATTTCTACGCAAGCCGGAATTGCACTTTTAACTTCAGACGTACATTCTTCGCTGAAGGTGCTTACATCTGATGCCTCGATGGCGAAGATAACGATTTCCTGAGGCAAGGGAAGGCCTAATTTTTTGCCAAACTCAAGAGCGGTAGTAAAGTCAATACCGTGAGCTGATGCCGTGTGTAGGGCGGTATCAAACGCCTTTGGTTCTAGGCGGTAGATCTCCCCTGCTTTTCCACCTACTGTTTGAATGGCATCAACGATGATGGCTCTATCATAGCCAACCAGCAGGTCTAAAAGGCTGAGACCGGCTACGCCGGTCTCCATAACTGTTGTATCTGGTCGGTCAACCCTGTTTTTGAGTTCGGCGGCAACGTAGATTCCCACTCCATCATCGCAAAGAAGAGAGTTGCCTAGCCCCAAAATCAGTGTTTTCGTCTTCCCATCCACTTATGAGTGTGAACCTATTCCTAGCTGGCTATGATTGTCGCCTAACGGCTCAGTTTTTCTACTACTTCACCTTTGCTGTTATAGATTACCACTTCTATGGGTGCTTGTCCCGATAGAGTATGGGTAGCGCATGCAAGGCAAAGGTCATAGGGGCGCCAGGCCATTTCGATGCGGTTAAGCAATCCTTCGGTTATTTTCTTACCCGGTTTGATGAGCGCCATCGCTGCTTTCTTAACTGACATATTTACAGCAGCAGCATTATTGACTGTAGCCACGATTAAGTTGGCTTTCTTGATAATACCTTTCTCATCCGTAATATAATGATGTGTTAAGGTACCTCTGGGAGCTTCGACGATGCCGACCCCTTCATCTGGTGTAGCTGTGGGGATGGTGCGAATATTAGAACTGGTGATTTCAGGGTCTCTGCTGAGTTCCAGAAGTCTTTCGGCAGCGTAGAGAAGTTCAACGAGGCGTGCCCAGTGGGTTGCTAAGGTATGGTGCACCGGCTTGCCACCTAGTGTAGAGTAGAACCTTTCGTAGGCTTCCTGGGCTAGTGGTGTTGTCATGCCATCAGCAGCATTGAGTCGAGAGAGGGGAGTTGCCCTGAAAACGCCGCTATCCTTGCCATCGACAAAACCTTTCCACCCCACCTTTTTCAGGTAAGGGAATTTCATATAGCTCCATGGCTCCACATGTTCAGCAACATGGTCGAGGTATTCTCGGGGTGAATATTTGGCAAATTCTTTACCGTCAGGGTCAACCACTCTGACTTTACCATCATAGAAGTTGACCTTGTTCTTTTCATCAACTAGCCCCATGTAGTAGGTGTGGTGAGTATAAGCGTCGCTAACAATCATATCGACGTATTCTTTGTTCTTGAGGACAATATCATCAAATACTTTCAAGGAGAGCTTGGCAAATTCCACAGAGTCCTTGGCTATTTGTTCGACTTCTTTCCTTTCATCTTCATTAAGTCCCTTGCTGACACCGCCGGGCAGACCGAAGACAGGATGCACCGCTCTACCGCCGAGCATGTGAATGATGCGGTGGTTCTTCATCCGGGCGTTAATTACGGCTCCACCTAATTCTAAGCCAACTTTGGCAATGACTCCCAGGATATTCCGCTCAGCTACGGGAGCTTCCGGTCCCATAATGAAGTCAGGGCCAGCCAGTATGTAGAAATGGGTGGTATGGTCGGTAACATAGAAGGCACTATAGAAGAGTTCGCGAAGCTTCTTGGCTGGGCTTGGTGGGTCGACATGGAAGAGATCGTCGAGGGTTTTGGTTGATGCCATGTGGTGGGCTTCGGGGCAAACACCGCAGATTCTCTGAGTTATCTGGGGCATATCCTCAGCCAATCGCCCTTCGGAGAATTTCTCAAAGCCTCTGAGCTCTGGCACTTGGAAATAGGAATTCTCCACCTCTCCGGCGTCATTGAGGAATATCTCTATTTTGCCGTGACCTTCCAGCCGGGTAATGGGGTCTATAGTTATCTTTTTCATTTTACTCTTGCCCTCCTTAGTAGCGAATCAGGCAGACTGTAGCGATAGAAAGTACCCACTGGGTCATGGATACCATCTATAATTCTCTGAATTTCCTCAGGGTCGTTGGAGTCGATCACTGAAGCTACTGCACTTAAGAAGTGAGCTCCTTGATCAATTACCCCGTCCACTGGTCCGTAGCAGCCGGTGCACGGCATATTAGCCTGTGGGCAGGGAGCCTCGCAGCCACCGCGGGTAGCGATGCCGGCACAAAGTAAACCCTGCTCCAGAAGACATATTTCCGGCTCTGGGATAATCTCAAAGGTTCGGTAGAACTTCTTGACCTTTTTCACATCTCTCTTACGAGGGCAATCGTCACATACCGCTTTCGCATTGTGCGTAATCACTGTCCCTTTAGGCGGCAGTTTGCCTTCAATCAGGGCTTCCAAAGCCAGCCAGGTTGTCCTGGCTTCCGGTGGGCAACCAGGGATAACATAGTCTATGTCAACCGTCTGCTTAAGAGTCTTGACTGTATCATAGAACTCAGGAATTGTAAGCTCGCCTTCAGGAACCTTGCATTTTGTTTGTGGTAAGATTTTATCCTTATTATCTGTCGATGGTGTTTCCAGGTAAGCTCGTTCGAAAATCAGTTCCCTGTTGAACATATTACCCAGGCCGGGAATGCCGCCTCCATAGGCGCAGGCACCGTAGGCAATCAGTACTTTGGATTTCTCGCGGAGCATTTTTGCCATGTGTTCCTGCTCTGAAGTTCTAATCGCTCCGTTGAATAGGCAGACATCTATGCTCTTCTCGGGCATGGCTTCAACGTCTTTATACTTGACGTCAATGGCTACCGGCCAGAATACGATGTCGGCAACCTCGGCTAGCTTGAGGATTTTGTCGCCAATCTGGAGCTGAGCGATTTCACAACCACCGCAACTGGAAGCCCAGTATAGAGCCAATTTGAGTTTAGCCATGTTTTGCCTCCTTGGAGTTATTTTTAAAGGGTCCCAGGGCTCTAACTTTAGCGGTCATATCGTCCACTATCGAGACGAAGCGGTCACCTTCGGAAGCTGATACCCAATCCAGACGCATTCGTTCCTCCTCGACACCCATTTGAGCCAGCATTTTCTTGAGCAATGGCATGCGTCGCATTGTCTTATAGTTGCCCTCGGAATAGTGGCAGTCACCGGGATGACAGCCCAAGACCAAAACGCCATCAGCTCCAAGCTCAAATGCTTTGACGACAAAGGTTGGTTCCACCCGACCACTGCACATCACTCTGATGATGCGAACGTTAGGGGAGCATTTCATCCTTGCGGTGCCAGCTAAATCGGCGCCCCGATAGGAGCACCAGTTGCAGCAGAAGCCAACGATTCTTGGTTCGAAGTTCATACTAATACCCCCTCGATTTCTGCCATAATTTCTTCGGTAGTAAAATGCTTATGTGTAATCGCTGCACTAGGGCAGGCGGCGACACAAGTGCCACAACCTTTGCACAGGGCTTCATTGATTCGGGACACCTCTTCTTCCTCAATAAATGAGATAGCGTTGTAAGGACAGAGGAGGTTGCAGATTCGACAGCCGGAGCATTTCTCTTCATCTATGACGGCGACGGCTGCCTCTAGCTCAACCTTTCCTTTGCTGATTAAGGCTAATATACGGGTAGCTGCGGCCGAGGCTTGGACTACAGTGTCAGGTATGTCCTTGGGCCCCTGACAGCAACCGGCGATGAAGATACCCTCAGTCATAGTTGCTACCGGGTCAAGTTTAGGATGTCGCTCTATAAAGAAGCCATCGGCGCCTTGACTGATATTGAACAACTGAGCAACATTCTTGGCATCAGCGCGAGCTTCCAGAGCTATGCACAGTATAACCATATCAACCGGGACTCGGACAACGGTTCCTAGCAGACTGTCCTCGCCAACAACAATCAGCTTTCCTTTCTCCTCTTCACTCATCGCCATATCAGTAACCTCGGCTGGCTTACCTCGTATGAAGGTAACCCCTTCATTAGACAGACGCTTATAGAATTCCTCATAACCTTTGCCGAAGCAGCGCATATCTATATACATCTGGTAAACATCAGCTTTTGTTTTTTCCTTTATAAGGTGAGAATATTTGAGGGCGTACATGCAACAGACGCGTGAGCAATATCTATGATAATTTTCATCTCGGCTGCCCACACAGTGGATGATAGCTATGCTCTTCGGCTCAGAGCCGTCTTTGAGAACGATTTTGCCACCGGTAGGTCCTACGGAATTACAGATTCTCTCGAATTCAAGACCGGTGACGATATTAGGTAATTTACCATAACCGTACTTGATGATGGGGGTGGGGTCGAACGGGTCATAGCCGGTGGTTATGATTATGTTGCCTACATCTATCTCGACAATTTTGTCCTGCTGCTCGAAATCGATGGCTTCTCTCTCGCAGAACTTTTCGCAGGCACGGCATTTGCCTTTGAGGAAATAGACGCAGCTCTCTTTATCTATGACAGGGATGTTTGGCACTGCTTGCGGGAACGGGGTGTAGATGGCTTTTCGCTGGCTTAATCCGAGGTCGAACTCGCTGTCTGCTTTCCACGGGCATTTTTCCATGCAGACACCGCAGCCGTTGCATTTAGATTCGTCCACAAATCTAGCCTTTTTACGAATCTTAGCTTTGAAGTTGCCGATAAACCCAGCGATTTCTTCCACTTCACTGTAGGTCATCAATTCGATGTTGGGATGAGAGCCTGCAGAGGTCATCTTAGGTGTAAGGATACAGGCAGAGCAGTCTAAAGTGGGGAAGGTCTTATCGAACTGAATCATGTGTCCGCCGATGCTTGGGTCTTTTTCTACCAGATAAACCTTGTGTCCGGCAGCGGCGATTTCTAACGCCGCTTGGATCCCAGCAATACCGCCGCCAACTATTAGAGTATTTGGATTGACCGGAACTTCTCTTACCTCCAAAGGCTGATGGTAAAAGATGCGCTTTACTGCAGCGCTTACCAGCGCTTTGGCTTTCTCTGTAGCTTCTCTATGGTCTTCTGTTGTCCAGGAGCAGTGTTCTCGAATGTTGGCCATTTCGAAGAGGTAAGGATTCATGCCGGCTTCTTGAACGGCGTGGCGGAAGGTGGGCTCGTGCAGCAGTGGTGAACAGGAGGCAACGACGACCCGGTTGAGCCCTAGCTGCTTGATGTCATCTTTAATCATGCTCTGTCCCGGGTCAGAGCACATGAACTTGTATTCGCGGGCAACTGCTACCGCGGGCAATCCCTTAGCGAACTCAACTACCTGCGGTACATCGACGGTACCGGCGATGTTAGACCCGCAATGGCAAATATATACGCCTATCTTTGGCTCCGTGTCTTTCTTCTTTGTTACTTTCTTTTCTGCCATTATAATGCCTCCGCAACGAGTTCTGATATGTCTTTAACTTCTAGAACGTCAGCCTTGTCCATAGATATCACGCCATCGTTGAAATTAGCCATGCAATAAGGGCAACTGATAGCTAGTGTATCGGCTCCCACCTCTAATACCTGCTCAAGTCTAAGTTCAGAAAGTCTTTCGCCCTTTTTGCTTTCCATCCACAGTCTCCCGGCGCAACCCCCGCAGCAGAGGGCATATTCACGGATGTCCCGCATCTCGACGAACTCCAAACCGGGGATGCTTTTCAATATCTGACGGTGCTCATCGTATATGTTTTGGTAGCGGCCCAAACAGCAGGAGTCGTGATAGGTGACCTTCTTATTTAATTCTTTAGTCATCTTTATCCTGCCATCTTTGATAAGTTCGGCTAGGTATTGAGATAAGTGGATTACCTCGTAATTGGCTCCCAACTCGGGGTATTCGTCCTTGAAAGTGTGGTAGCAGTGGGGAGATGTGACAAGTATCTTCTTGACGCCGAGCTCAGCGAAAATATCTATGTTGGTCTTGGCTAATCGCTGGAACAGGCTTTCCGCACCTGCCTTGCGTATGCTCTCGCCGCAGCAGACAACGTTGTTATCCGGGATACCGAAATCCACCTTGGCTTTTTTCAGGATGTTCACCGTTGCCCGGGCAACCTTCTGGGCAGGGGGGTCGTAGGTCTGGTAGCAGCACGGGAAATACAGTATCTCAGTGCCTTTGATGAATGTCTTGACGCCGAGGTCTTTGGCCCAGTCCATTCGCTTTTCCGGCGGTTCTCCCAGCGGATTCCCTACGGCGGAGATATTCTTCTCTGAGATTCGTAGTGGGTGAGGGACTATGCCGGCACCGACTTCCATGATAACGCGGCGTAAGGCTCGCATTATGAAAGGTATCTCTACATCGCGGGGGCAGCGGTCAACACATGCATTGCAGCCAACGCATTGCCAAATCTCCTCGTTCTCAAAGTCGACTATGCCGAGTTGGCTTTTATGAATCAGCTTGCGTACTGGAAAGCTTACTAACTGGTTCCAGGGGCAGACTCCGCTGCATATACCACATTGATAACATGATTCGAGGGGGTTGCCGCCTTTTTCCAAAATGATATCAGTAGTCTCTTTCATCGGGGTTGCAATTTCCATGATTAGCCCTTCCTTTCCTCTTGGTTTTAGGCAAACCGCAGTATGATACAACAAATCCGATAATCTCTGCAAGTGTAGACATGAGGTTTTTGCCTGTTTCAGACGAAATCTTTAGGTAGTTTTACGCAGGTTTTTAAGGGAGACGCTTCTGTGTCCACTAGTTTGTAATTACGACCGAAGCAATGCAGATTAGACAAAGCTGGAATCTCTGACTAGAAGCAATATTATTTGAGGTGGGAGGGCTGTTTGGTTATGGGTAATATCAGCTATTGCAGCTAAAAGGGCCAAGCTCCCTTACCTGTTCTGTCATCTCCTCTTGGGTTCACCCCAAGCACTCGAACTTGTAGGCCCTGAGCCGCTTTGCCATTCCGCGATTAAGCTCTGCCTCATTTGTATTAGCCTGGCACCTATATCAGCAGCAAGATTTTCCATGACTGTGTATCCTATATAAGGATGTTGGTGGAGCAGAGCTAGCAAATCAGTACCCCGAATACGGATTTCCTCACCATCTTCCGCACATATCGCACTGGCAGAATAATTATATGGCGCTACCAGGACAGACCATCCAAAGACTTCTCCCGGCTGGGCTTGCTGAACCCTGACGTACTTGTTCCACGGCTTTTTAACCCAGGTCACGATATCGACCATGCCACTACAGCAAATATGTAGATTCGTTGCCCTGGTCCCCTCCTCCAAAATATGATCACCCTCATGTAGGGGGTGCAGGTGACAAAGCTCCGCTATTCTCTCTAAATCACTATCAGTTAGACCTTTGAACAGTTCAAACTCTTTCAGACGCTGTACAGTGACCATCCCTTTACCCTCCTTCATTTTTATGACATAATTATACCTGCTTCGGTAACATCCTATTTTGACGCAACACGTATCTGAGGCTACATTTCTAAACGAGTTCCCAACCATTCCCTATATGGACACAGTCTTTCAGTGACAGGTAACTGTTTGAGCTCGCTGATTTCGTCTTCGCTGACAACTGCTATGGTTCCGTATTTATCCTGTATATCTTGGGCAAATCCACATGGGCTACATTCATAATTGTGGGTGCATAGCTGGAATGATACAGCTCCAAGTTCTACCCAGTCTTGCTTCTCTGGCAACTTCTTTTCCACTACCTCTTGCAGTGCCTCTTTGATCGTCTTTTCCAGATCCTCAACCCTGAAAGGCTTGGGCAAATAGTCAAGAAGGCCTAAACGTCGTGCCTTATCTCGTGTTTCGATTGAAGGATAAGCAGTAATCATTACCCCTTTAGTCTCAGGCTTAAGCTTTTTGGCCTGTTCGAATACTTGCAGACCATCTACACCGGGCAGCCTTAAATCAAGAACCAAGACTCCAAAGTCCTCTCTCTCGATCCTCTCTAAAGCTTCTTCTCCGGTTTCAACGCACTCCACATCATACCCATCGTCCACCAGCCAGTCACGCACACTTTCTCTAACCACAGCCTCGTCTTCTACAAGCAGAATCTTTCCTTTCTTAGTTCCCATTGTTCTCCTCCTTGTGGCACCTATAGCATATTCGCTTTATTGCCTATATACGCTCAATATTATTTCTTTCACCCCCTTCCGCTTCGATCTTATTTGTAATACGCCTCCGAACGCCTTCTCGTTGTTATCCAGATACTAGATCAGGTCTTTTCTTCCTCACAAAATGCACTGAGGTATAGCGGCACAACCTTTGACTGCCGGGTAATTGCTTAAGCTTGGAAACTTCATCCTCGCCAATTACTGATATAGTGCCAAATCTATCCTGTATGTCCTGGGCAAATGCACAATGGCCACACTCATAATTGCGAGTACATAATCGGAAAGACACCGCTCCAAGTTCCAGCCAGACATGCTTTTCTTTCAGTTTCCTTTCGCCTACTTCTTCCAGTGCCCCACTAATTATCTTCTCTAAGTCTTCAATCTTGAAGGGCTTAGGCAAATAATCGAGTAACCCTATTTCTTTTGCCCTTGTCAGTGTTTCCTTAGAAGGATAGGCAGTAATGATTACCCCTCTAGTTCGGGGTTTAAGGTCTTTAGCTTCCTCAAACACATGCAAACCGTCTATACCTGGTAGCCTTAAATCCAGAACTATAAAGCCGAAATCCTCCTTCTTGATTCTGTCCAGGGCTTCCTCTCCAGATTCAGCAACCTCAACATCATAGCCATCATCTACCAGCCAATCGCGCAGAGCTTCTCTCAGCACTGCTTCATCTTCTACTAGCAGTATCTTTCTTTTCTTGCCTTTCATCGTCTTCCCCCTATAAGCTATCAACCATGATGCTCTTGACCTTTTTCTGCAGGTTCCTCATGGTGTAAGGGTAAATAGATAGTAAAGGTAGTTCCTTCTCCTTCCTTACTTTGCACTTCTATTCTTCCATGATGCCGCTGGATGATTCCATAAGATATAGCCAAACCTAGGCCTACCCCCTTTACCTCATGCTTAGTGGTGAAGAAGGGTGTGAACAACTTGCGCATATTTTTTGGAGAAATCCCGCAACCTGTGTCTTGGACCTCCATCTTGAGCTGACCATTGTCAACTGATGTGCGGAGGGTTAGCTTGCCTCCCTGAGGCATTGCCTGAATAGCGTTCAAAATAAGGTTAGTGCAGACCTGATGAAGCTGGTCAAAGTCAGCCATCAAATGAGGCAGGGAGGGGTCAAGTTCCTTTACTGTTTGGATGTGCTGCAACTCAGCCGAGTGAGCAGCAAGGTCAAAAGCTCGATTCACAACGTCGTTTAGGTTCAGCTGCCGAAACGCTGGAGGAGACTGTCGAGCGAAGTCAAGAAGATGGCGGATTAATTTTGTGCTGCGAGTCAGTTCTGCTTCCATTTTGGATAGGTACTGGAGAGCAACCTCCTTGGGAATATTGTTGCCTCTTACCTTCTTGGCCAGCAATTGGGTATAGGCGAGTACGCCTGAGAGAGGATTGTTGACTTCGTGAGCAATGGAGGCAGCCAACTGACCCAGCGACGTCAGTTTCTCAGCTTGGATTAGCTGCTCCTGGCTTTCCTTTAGCCGCTGATGAGATTCGCTGAGCTCTCGGTAAGTTGCTCTCAATCTGTCTTGTATCTCTTTTTCTCTGGTCACATCCCTGGCAATATTCTGGAAACCCTTTAGCTTGTCGCCTTCTCTCATCAGGTTGCTGGTCAGTTTCAGGATTGCCTCGGTTCCATCTCTTCTAATCAAGCGCTGCTCATATGGTTGTTCTACCGTTTCTCCCAAGAACAGCTTACGCCTAATTTGTCTGGCTAAGCTGAGGCCTTCCTCCGCCATAAAATCTCTCACGTTCATCCCTAGCAGTTCTTTTGAGCTATAGCCGACCAGTTCCTCAGTAGCTTTGTTGGCAGCTATGATATTACCATGTGAGTCATGTATCCAGATTGCATCGTGCGCGTCTTCAAATATCTCGCGATACCGTCTTTCTGAGGCCAAGGCTTGTTGTGTCGCCAAATGTTCTCTTTGGTAGAGCTGGGAATTCTCAATACCTATGCCGATCTGACTGCCTATCGTAGTAAGTAGCTCTACTTCCTCGCTCACAAATTGTCGCGACTCACGCATAGCCCCGGTGAGAGTACCCACTACTTTGCCCTTGGCTTTCAGCGGCACAATGACCTCTGCCCGCATTCCCTCTCGTTTCACTATTTCTCTGGTAAGTCTAGGGTCTTCTGAGGCATCCTCTATCAGCAGTGGCTCCCCGGTCTGGGCAACGCGGCCGTTGAAACCCTCACCAACCTTTAGTCCCTTTAGCCCGGCGACAAACTCCTCAGATACTTCCCGGTGGGTTATGAGCTTAAGCCCTTGCTTATCTTCGTCCAAAAGAAATATGAGGACGATGTCTAGGCCCATTGCTTGCTTAACCTTATCGACAACCGCGCTCAAGATGTCCTCCAACTCCAAAGACTGGCTGACGACGGCTGAAATCTCATTTAAGGCATAAAGTCGTTTCTCGCTACGTCTTGTGGCCTGATATGCGGATTCGAGCTGCTGGTCAGCCGCATTCAGCTTTGAGAGCGTTTGTAGCATTTCTTGATGGCGTTCCCTTTCTTTTCTGGAGCTGTCAAACCACATATTTATTAGACCGCCGATGAGGATAACGGCAATGGTCTCAAGCAAAGCATCAGGGAGATATTCTGAGAATAAGAATACCCTAGGTAGCATAATGACAGCCGCCACTGCTAGGCTAATAAGCCCCGCCTTCGTGCCAAAGACAAAAGCGGCGTAGCTGACCGGTACCAGAAGCAGAATGCGCTCCATGGCGTGTCGGCTTAGACCCAGAAACGAGAAGAGAGACGGTGAACTGGTCGAGAGTAGCTGTTGCGGGTAATGCAGCACTGTGACAATGACAAAGATTATCACCACTGCCCAGAAATGGAGACTGGATATAATCTTTAGGTGTCCACTAAGCATATGTACCACCACACGCAAAAAGAGATTGGCTAGTCATTTTTGATACAAACGGCAAAACTCTAGCCAAATGGTTGCGTGAGCAACTAAAATTATACCAAGAGGATGTTCAGTATTCATCAGATATAAAGTTCCTTATCTGGGCATAGGTGAACACTGGCCCATCACGGCATACATATAGGTTGCCAATATTACATCGCCCGCACTTACCTATTCCACACTTCATTCTTTTTTCCAGAGTAGTTATCATTTGCTCCGGGATGAAGCCCAGTTTTTCCAGAACAGGGAAGGTAAATCTAATCATAATTGGGGGCCCACAAACGATGGCTACTGCATTCTTGGCTGAAGGGGCAATCTGTTCTAATACTGTAGGAACAAAGCCTTCTTTTCCTGTCCAGTTCTTATCACCTTTATCAACGGTAGTTACCAGATTTACTGACTTATCCTGGCTCCAGCTAGCGAGCTCGTATTTGAAGCACAGGTCAGCCGGACTGCGTGCCCCGTAGATAATGTCTATCTTTCCGTATTTATCCCTATTGTCCAAGACATTCCAGATTATGGAGCGTAGTGGAGCTAAACCAATACCTCCACCAATAAACACAAGGTTCTTGCCTTGCATCAGCTCAAGGGGGAAAGTATTACCATAAGGTCCCCTGAAACCAATCTCAGCACCGACGCCAAGTCTGTGCAAGGCATTAGTTACCAACCCCACCCTATTTATGGCGCACTCCAAATGGCCGTTTCTGGTAGGACTGGAGGAAATACAGAAAGTAGCTTCTCCTACACCAAAGATAGAGAGCTCGGCAAATTGACCTGATTCAAAGGTAAACCTTTTACGCAGTTTCTCATCCTTGAAATTGAAATGGAAGGTTCTGACAGAAGGCGTTTCTTCAACGATTTTATCTATTACCACTATGTGTGGTAAGTAAATATTCCCCTGAGCGAGAAATTTCTTTCTGTGGCAAATATCGGTAACAGACATCTTTTTCCACTCACCACCTATTTTTTCGCCGGTTGTTCAGCTGGCACACTAGCCAGAATCTGGGTAATATCCCAGTTCACCGGACACAGGCGTATGCATCGACCGCAACCAGTGCAGGCAATAACCTCAGAGTTCATTGGATAGAACTCATATTTATGACATACCTTTTGCCTCACCCGCCGCCATTTCGCTTCTCTTGGGTTTTCCATGGGCATCTGGGTATAGATGCTAAACCCGCAACTATCCCAACTTCTATATCTTGTTCCCTGCTTCTTAGATAACTCATCACAAATATCAAAACAGTAGCAGGTGGGACAAAGAAGAGTGCAGACACCACAGCTAACACACTTGGCAGCCACTTTCTCCCAATAATCTTTGTCAGTAAAGCAGGCCTGTAACTTCTCTGAGATATCTTCTATATCCAGCTTCCTTATCACCATGGCGGAAACCGCTGCTTTCTCCGTCTTCGCTTTAGCATCATCAGCTTTGGTGGCCTTTTTCACCACACTGGCCGCTGCCAGCAGCTCTTTACCTTTATCAGTAATCTCTTCAATCAAGAATTCATCCTCAATATCAGTAAACATCAGGTCAACATCGGCCGATTCCGCGGGCTTGACTCCTAACGAAGTGCAGAAACAACTATCATAAGGATTGGTGCAGCTAAGACCGATAAGCACAGTATTTTTCCTTTTGGAAACATAGTAAGGATCTTCGTATGAGTCAGTAAACACCTTGTCTATTATGACCATAGCCCTGGCATCACAGGGCCGAATACCAAAAACGATTCGCTTCTGTTGATCTGGTGATAGTTCTAAGTGGTAACCATCATTATTCTTCTGGAAGCTGAACATTTTCTCCATAGCGGGGAGAAAACTAGACTTAGCCGGGATAACTGTATTCCTGTACCACTCTAAAAAGCCGGTGTCTTTCCCATCCCACTTAGCCATCTCGGTAACGCCTTTGTCTTTGGATGGAACAAATACAGTCAATTCGCGACTCCATCCCTCCAGGAGCTTCCCTATGTCCTTTTTGCTGATCTTCTTTGTAGTCACCTTTGGCCCTCTTTTATCTAATTAAATCTTTAGCCTCTTCATGTTCGTAAGCAGTCATTAGAGGTGGTGCATTTTTGTCCGTTCCTGCCTTATAATTGAGCATTTCATTAACAAGCCCGTACATCTTCTTTGTTAGGCTTCTTAACGGGATATTGACCGGACAAACACGCTCGCATTCGCCGCAATCAGTGCATCTTCCAGCCACATGTATATTTCTAATTACCTGAAAGATAAGATTGTCCTGCCACTTTGGAACTGGCAATACCCACTGCGGCTCAGTCTCCTCGACAAAGCACTGCTCACAAAAACAAGCCGGGCAGACCTGCCGGCACGCGTAACACATAATACAGCGGCTGAACTGGTGCTTCCAGAACTCCCATCTCCGTTCGGGCGTCATGCCTTCCAGTTCTTTCATCTTCTCCTGACCCAACTCCCTATTACAAGTTGCGTTGATCGGCTCACCAATAAGGATATCGTATTCCTGAGGAGTGGGGAACTCACAACTGAGGCAGTTATCGAAGAGGGCTTCCTTTGTGGGTAACTCTGTTTTCCCCCCGCCAACAGTTACTGCAACCTTTTCTCCTTGGAGGGCAATGTCATCAATTTCATCTCTGTCTTTGCCCACCAACTTTTCTACCTTCACTATATCAATCAACCCAGAACAAGGGACACCAATAATTATGACATTCTCTCTGGCAATCCGATTATCCTGTATGAGACTGACAATAGAACGACTATCGCAACCTTTGGCAACTATGCCGATCCGTCCTGGAACCTCAGTTAAGAATTTCGCCAGATTATTTACTACGAATGAGTTAATCACCAAAGATGCAATTTCCTCCTTCTCTTCGGTAATTAAAGGAGTAGTGCTGAATTTCAGGCTCCCCGGGGCAAAGCCAATTATATAGTCGACCTTTCCCTCTTCTAGCAGTTTTCTAGCCTCTTTCCGTAGTTCTTGTTCCATATCACTGTCCATTTCCGGCAAATAACTTATTGGAGCCGACTTCCTTTAGACCTTTGGTTACACCAGCAACTACCTGGGCAAACTTGTCCCCTTCCGATGCTGAGACCCAAGTAGCCTGAATTCGCTCCTCAGGAACACCCATGTACTCTAGGAATTTCTTGGTTAGAGCGATTCTTCTCCTGGCACGGTAGTTTCCTGTTTGGTAATGGCAGTCACCGGGATGACAGCCGGAAACTACAACACCATCAAAACCCAGACGCAAACCCTTGAGGATTAACAGGGGATCAACTCTTCCTGAACACGGCACCTTCAATATTCTTACGTTGGCTGGATATTTCTTACGACTGGTTCCAGCTAAATCAGCACCAGCATAACTACACCACTTACACAAGAACCCGACTATTCTAGGCTCCCATTCTGATTTATGTTCCATTACTATTTCGCCTCGCTTCCCTCAGTCAGTGAGGAATAAAGAAAGCTTATACCAGCATGCCTTCCATTTCCGCTACAAGCTGCTCGCTCGTATAGTGTTTAAGGCTTATTGAACCACTAAAGCAACCACCAACGCAGGCACCACAGCCCTTGCACAGGGCTTCGTTGACACGGCACACCTTCTTATCCTCATCGAAGGTGACAGCGCTGTAGGGACAGACAAGCCTGCAAATCTGGCAGCCGGAGCAGATTTTCTCATCAACGAAAGCCGTAGCCGCCTCAATCTCCACGCTGCCTTTCTCAATCATTGATAGAACTTCAGCCGCCGCCCCTGAGGCTTGGGCTACAGTATCTGGAATATCCTTGGGACCCTGACAACAGCCAGTTATGAAGATGCCATCGGTAGTCGTAGCTACGGGGTCTAGCTTAGGATGTCTTTCCAAGAAGAAGCCGTCAGCACTTCTGCTGATGTTAAACAATCGGCTAACATTCTGAGCGTCTGGTTGTGGTTCCATAGCTGTGCTCAGAATAACCATATCCACCGGCAAACGGCGCTGCATACCTGGGTGATTTTTTTCCTCATATAGAACAATAAGCTTTCCTTTTTCTGCCGGTGTTTCGGCTATATTCGTGACCCCGCTGGGGCGAGCTTTAATAAAGGTAGCGCCCTCTCTGATGATCCGGTTGTAGAACTCCTCAAAGCCTTTACCAAAAGCCCTGATGTCAACATAGAATTCGTAGACCTGGGCTCCGGGAACATGCTCTCTTATCAGGTGGCTGAACTTCAGGGAATACATACAACAAACGCGAGAGCAGTACTCATGATAATCTTTATCTCTACTGCCTACACAATGGATAATAGCCACTGTCTTAGGCTGTGAGCCATCTTTCAACAGAATGTGACCCTCGGTCGGCCCAGCAGCATTAATCATCCGCTCGAACTCAAGCGCGGTGAGGACATTATCAAAACACCCATACCCATATTCGTAGGCGCCGCTGGGCTTAAACAAGTCATAGCCAGTAGCTACGATGATATTGCCAACATCTATCTCAACTATCTCGTCTTTCATTTCATGATTGATTGCCTCACGCTCACAAACCTTGACACACTCCAAACATTCAGAGCAAACAGCACAGTTCAAACAGCGCTTGGCTTCCTCGATAGCCATTTCTTCACTAAAGCCCAGCTCTACCTCTGCAAAGCCCTGCCGTTTGTCTAGTTCGAGAACTGGCATAGTCTTTCTCGCCTTTATTGCCACACCCTCCTTTGAGACCTCTTTTACCCTTTCACGGCGGGTTGGTCTTCCTCTCTTCAGATCTACTCCCCTGAGGTAATGGTCTATAGAAATAGCCGCCTCTTTACCAGCCTCAATAGCGGAAATAACATCATCTGGACCAGAGACGACGTCGCCACCGGCAAAAACACCTTCAATATTCGTTTGCAAGGTAACTGGGTCAACTGAGACAGTCCCAAAACTGGTGTATGCAAGCTCTCTGGCTAGCGCTGACTTATCCACAGCCTGGCCAACAGCGATGATTACATTGTCAGCATATATATCAAATTCAGAACCTCTAATCGGGACTGGACGTCGACGTCCACTCTCATCGGGTTCGCCCAACTGCATCCGAATACATTGCATGCCGGTTAACCGGCCTTTTTCCGTCAGAATCGCCACCGGTGCTGCCAGAACATGAATCTTCACCCCCTCCCGCTGCCCTTCCTCCACCTCAGTAGGAAGAGCAGGCATTTCGGCTCGAGAGCGCCGATACACCATTGTAACCTCTTCGGCTCCCAGGCGTTTGGCCACTCTAGTGCTATCTACCGCTGCATTGCCACCGCCGATCACTGCTACGCGCTTTCCAATCTTGACCTCTCTCCCCAAATTCACCTGTCTAAGGAAATCAAGTGAATAAACCACACCCTCGGCATCTTCATTGGGAATACCCATCCTCTGGCTCATACCAGCACCGGTACCGAGAAATATTGCGTCATATCCCTTGCTGAAGACTCCCTTAAAGTCTTTCATTGGGGTGTTTGTCTTAATCTCCACCCCCAATTCTTCAATATATCTAATTTCATTATCCAGTATTTTCTTGGGTAACCTGTATTCAGGGATAGCATAGCGCATTAGGCCACCGGCTTTAGGCGCAGCTTCAAAGACAGTGACCCCGTATCCCACCCTAACTAGGTCGTATGCACAGGATAAACCGGCTGGTCCAGAGCCGATGATGGCTGCTCTGTATTGCTTCGTCCTTTCAACGGGAGCAACCTTTTCCCTACCTGCCCTGGGTTCATAGTCGGCCATGAAGCGCTTTAGATAGCGGATGGCTATTGGTTCATCGACCTTTCCCCTTTCGCAGTCACCTTCGCAGGGATGAGTACAGACTCGCCCACAAACACCAGCGAATGGCTGTGTTCTCCTGAATACCTCGAGTGCCTCCTTGAATTTACCCCGCGAAATGAGGGCTACGTAAGCCTGTGCGTCAACCCCAGCGGGACAGGCAGTCCGACACGGCGGAGCGCCCCGCTTGTCGATGGTAAAAACGTTGGGGACAGCCTGAGGGAAGGGACGATATATAGCTTTCCTTCTAGCCAGTCCCAGGTTGAACTCAGAAGATACTTCAACTGGGCAAGCCTTCTCGCACTCAGCACAACCGGTACACTTGTTCTTATCGACATGCCGTGCCTTTTCCCGAATCTTAACCTTGAAATTACCGATATACCCGGAGACTTCGGTCACCTCACTATATGTCATCAGCTCAATATGAGGGTGAGAACCTACCAGTGTCATCTTGGGAGTAAGAATACAGGCTGAGCAGTCCAGAGTGGGGAAGGTCTTGTCCAACTGCGCCATGTGTCCACCGATGCTAGGAGTTCTTTCCACTAGATAGACCTTATGTCCTGAATCAGCAATTTCCAGGGCAGCCTGCATGCCCGCGATACCAGCACCCACTATCAAGGTATCAGGGTTAATAGAAACCTGCCTTGTTTCCAAAGGCTGATGATAATAAACCCGCCTTACTGCAGCGCTGACCAGTGCCTTTGACTTCTCCGTAGCCTCGATAGAATCTTCAGTAACCCAGGAGCACTGCTCGCGAATATTTGCCATCTCAAACAGGTATGGATTTATTCCGGCCTCCTGGCAGACACGGCGGAACGTCGGCTCATGTAGTGTTGGCGAGCAGGAGGCAACAACTATACGATTAAGACCGAGTGTTTTAATATCCTCTTTGATCATGTTTTGCCCCGGTTCAGAGCACATAAACTTGTAGTCACGAGCTACTACTACCGAATCCAAATCTTCAGTAAAGTGAGTAACCTCTGTCACATCAACCGTGCCAGCAATATTACTACCACAATGGCAGATGTATACACCAACCCTAGGTTCCATTTTGAGCCTCCTGTGTTGCCTTAAACCAATACACCTTCAATCTCAGCTATAATCTGCTCGGTGGTGAAGTGCTTGCCGGTGATGGCACCGCTGGGGCAACCGGCAACACATACGCCGCAGCCCTTGCATAAAGCCTCATTAGTCTGGCTTACCCGTTTTTCCTCATCGAAGGAAATCGCGCCAAATGGGCAAAGAAGCGCACAAATCCGGCAACCAGAACAGCGCTCTTCATCAATAACCGCGGTAGCTGCCTCAATCTCTACTGTACCCTTGCTAATCATCGACAGAACACGAGCAGCAGCAGCTGAAGCTTGAGCAATAGTGTCAGGTATATCCTTCGGTCCTTGACAGCAACCAACTACAAATATGCCATCGCTCATAGTAGCTACTGGATCCATCTTGGGGTGTCTCTCCAGGAAGAAGCCATCAGCACCGCGGCTAACGCCAAATAGTCGACCAACTGCCTCCGCGTCTGGTTGTGCCTCCAGAGCCACACCTAGAATAACCATATCTACCGGCTGACGGCATTGTGGGCCGTCTTCTAATGCATACTCAACAATAAGCTTACCTTCTTCTTCGGGTTTCTCAGCTACATTTGTTATTCCGGTAGGACGAGCTTCTATGAAGACTGTTCCTTCATCAATAACTCGATTATAGAACTCCTCATAACCTTTACCAAAAGCCCTAACGTCAACATAGAATTCGTAGACCTGGGCTCCGGGAACATGCTCTCTTATCAGGTGGCTAAACTTCAGGGAATACATGCAGCATACTCGGGAGCAGTATTCGTGGTAGTCTTTGTCTCTACTACCGACGCAGTGGATAATAGCAATGCTCTCAGGGTGAGAGCCATCTTTAAGTACAATTTCGCCTTGTGTCGGTCCGGCAGAATTAACCATCCTCTCAAACTCAAGGCTGGTAATAACATTAGCAAGTTTTCCATAGCCATATTCATAAATGCCCCTCGGCTTAAACAAGTCATAGCCCGTAGCTAAGATTACGTTGCCGACATCTACTTCAATTATTTCGTCTTCCTGCTCAAAATTGATAGCCTTTGCCTCACAAAACTTCTCACAGGCACGGCAGGTGCCTTTCAAAAAATAAGCGCAGTGCTCGGTATCAATAACAGGTATATTAGGTACTGCCTGAGCAAATGGCGTGTAAATAGCTTTCCTTTCCCCTAGGCCAAGATCAAACTCGCTCGGTACCTTCCAGGGGCATTTTTCCTGGCATAGACCGCAACCGGTACACTTGTCCCTATCGACATGCCGCGACTTTTTCCTAATCTTGACCTTGAAATTACCGATATACCCGGAGACTTCGGTTACCACACTATATGTCATCAGCTCAATATGAGGGTGAGAACCCGCCAACGTCATCTTAGGAGTAAGAATACAGGCCGAGCAATCCAGGGTAGGAAAGGTCTTATCCAGTTGTGCCATGTGCCCTCCAATGCTAGGAGTTCTTTCCACCAGATAGACCGTATGTCCCGAATCAGCAATTTTGAGCGCTGCCTGGATGCCAGCAATACCACCACCCACCACTAGAGTATTAGGATTGATAGGAACCTCTCTCATCTCCAGAGGTTGATGATAATAAACCCGCTTTACCGCAGCGCTGACCAGAGCCTTGGCTTTCTCCGTAGCCTCAGCAGGGTCTTCGGTAACCCACGAGCATTGTTCACGGATACTTGCCATCTGAAACAGGTAGGGGTTTATCCCGGACTCCTGGCAAACACGGCGGAATGTAGGCTCATGCAGAGTTGGTGAGCAAGAGGCAACAACTATACGATTAAGGCCTAGTTCTTTGATATCCTCTTTGATCAGGTTTTGCCCTGGTTCGGAGCACATGAACTTATAGTCGCGAGCTGTTACTACCGAGTCCAAATCCCTGGCAAAGCGGGTAACCTCCGCCACATCAACCGTACCAGCAATATTACTGCCACAATGACAGATGTACACCCCAATTCGAGGTTCCATTGTCAACCCTCCTTAGGTTTCAGATGGCTGTATTGACACAAACATACGATGATAGTAATAACATGAGTAAACTTACTCAAATAACCTCGCTGAAGGTCTATTGGTACTATTGTATTAAGATACCTGACTCTTGTTAATTTGTCAAGCACTGTGTCTACGGGGTGGTGAGTTCATAGTGATGTTAAGAGTGTGTGGAGTGTTCGTTTCTAGATAACAACCTCTCTAGTGGTATTTCCACGTTTTCTGCTGAGTAGATCGAAATCTCTGGCCGGCATATCACTGTTTGACCGCAGCTTTCTTACTAGCTGCACGAATTATAATGTACAACAGCCCTGAGCTCGTTCAGATAGATGAGTGACACTATAATAGTGTCATTATGAGGATAGTAAGTGGATTAGCACCGGGAACTATTAAGCTAGCAAAAACAAATGGGGATATATCGAAAGCGGCTATACAAA
>Ga0315282_10002977_pt1 | contig 30700 bp, 18 predicted proteins | sample YL17G07_20_MG_FD_203693 | JGI IMG/M metagenome (GOLD analysis project Ga0315282, IMG submission 203693) | Sediment microbial communities from Yellowstone Lake, YNP, Wyoming, USA - YL17G07_20 | ecosystem: Environmental > Aquatic > Freshwater > Lake > Sediment | place: USA: Wyoming | collected... | reverse complement strand
GCGCGTCCTGGCCTTCGACAGGCGTGCGGCGGTTGACGAGGAATACGGAAACCGCTTTCGCTCCGACAGGCAGTCCCGGCAGATCCTCCGGCCGCCGGATGCGACGCACCGACGTGACGATCTCCAGGCCGTTGCTCTCCGGCAACGGCGCCACAGGCGGCTCGGCCTTGTCCTCGGACAGGTTGACGGTAATCGTCTCCCGCCGCTCCCGACGATGCCATTCGATGTCCGGTCGCGCGCCGACCTCGCGCGGCGTGTAATCGCCCCACCGAGCGGTTATGCGTAAGGCTGATGCTTCTGGCGGCACGAGGACGCTGATGCCGAGCGACGATGGGAACTGCCCGCGACGCGCGGGTGGGGATTCGGCCGGCGTCTCGTCCTCGTCGCCTCGCGTGGCAGCCTCTGCGAATTCGAGCTCGCCCTGGTCGTCATCGTCTCGTTTCTGAGCGACCGGCGCGGACGATGGCGCGAGAAAGCCGGTCAGGTACCAGCGTGAGGGCGGGACGGCAAGGACTTCGTCACACTGCGCCTCGTCGGGCTCGGGACCCACGAGGTCCAGGCGAAGTGCCTGCGTAAGGCGAGCGCGGACATCGGAGGAGGTCATGGCTGCGGCGTATTCTACAGCCTCAGCCCTCGGTCCGCAGTTCGTCCCGGAGTGCCTCCGCGGGGAAGAAGTCAACCGTTCGGCGTCCGGGCTCTGTGGTGCGCGACGCGATGCCGCTAGGCGAACAGCCTCAACGCGGCGCTTCCCGGCCGTCGGACGCGAAACGTCGATGCCATCGACAGATCTGCGGGCACATGTCGACGTTTCTGGGCCAAATCGACACGTCGCGCCACCAATGGCACATCTTCGGCGTCACCTTCGGCAGACCTGACGGGCGGCACACGGCGGCGGTCAAAACGGTATATCGGCTCCGCGGCTGTTCCCAGGTTCGGTGAATTGCTGCAGTTGGAGAACGGGCCTGCTGCGCCCGGCGCATCTCATTCTGCACCTCGCGGGTGATGTTTCGGAGCACCGGCTTTGGCGAGCACCAGCAGCCGCAGTTGCTGGACGACGCGCTCTTAAACTACAGTAGCTTGGGATCGCTGGCAGCTCTCACCTTGAGAATCGCATGCAACCGCGCCCGCTGGCACGCCCCCCCATCGCTGAAGCGCTCGTCGATCTGCGAGTCGTCAACAACCCGCTTGTGAACGCTGCGCTGCTGGAACCGATCGAGCGGAAGCTCGCAACTGGATACCCCAAGTTCGAAAGGCCGCACAGCTTTCAGGGCACGTTGAAGGTGGAGGGAGACGCAGTCATCGCGGACACCAAGGACCTGGGTTTTGTGGGAATCGTTGGCAAGTCGTCAGACCGTAGCAGGACCGCGCAGTTTCGGAAGGACGGATTCACGCTGAACCAGCTGCCACCGTACCCCGGCGGCGATAGTCTGCTGACCGAGGCGATTGCATTGTGGGCGGTGTACCGTGACGTTGTGAAGCCGGACGCGGTCGTCCGAATTGCGCTCCGTTACATCGATCGCCTGGAGCTACCGTATCGCGCGGGCGATCCGTTTTCGCGATTCCTCACCGCAGCCCCCGAGATGCCCGCTGGTGCTCCACAAGAGGTCGCGAGTTTCCTCACCCGCGTGGTCGCCTTGGATTCCGACGTGCCGGCCGTTGCGATCGTTACTCAGAAACTCGAAGCGAAAACCGAGCCCACGCCGGCCGACGTGGTCCTTGACATCGACGTGTTCCGCCAGGGCGATTTTCGAACGGACGAAGCGACGTTGCGGGCCGAACTGGAACGCCTGCGGGAATTGAAGAACCGCATATTCTTCTCATTGCTGACGGATGCGGCGCTAGAATTGTACCTATGACCATTGCGGCGGTGGGCAGGATCAACGCGGCACTTTTCTCGCCCATCCTGGACCAAGGGATGAGCGCGGCGGCGCACAGCGTGCACCGCATGGTGGCCGCGGTCTTCAGCCCCGGCCTCACAGTGTCCGAGGGCGTCCGCGGTGTTGCGCTTCAGCGGCTGTTCGCAGCGCTGCGCGGCGATCACCGGCCCTCCGTTCTTGGAGACACGGCGAAGCTCGCCCTCGCCGTTATCGAAGCTCTCCCTTTCGGGATTACCCCGCCTGAGATCGTCATCGAGCAGGACGGCGAGATCGGCTTCGACTGGCAGGAGAGCCCCCGGAAGGTGTTGAGTCTCAGCATCGGTCCATCGGGGATGATCGGGTACGCTGCCCTCGTAGGTTCCGAGCCGATCTATGGCAAAGCACCGTTTGGCGGAGATTTGCCGGAAACTGTGGCACACCTTCTTCGGCGAGTTCTTTCGACCGACAGCTAAGCCGATTGAACCGCAAGAGCGGACGTCCCGATTCCTCTGCGAGACGGAACATTTCAACCGCACGAAGCAGTTCGTAAAGTTCCGGGGCTTCCTCCCACGCGCTCAAGACATCGATCTTTCCGTGAGTCGCACGGCTGGCCTGCGCGAGAGCGAAGTGTGGGCCCTGGCCGATCTACGCGTCGCACAACCGAGCGGACGGGCTGTGATCGCGCGGGGTGACTTGACGCCTCAGGATGTTCGGAACCTGTCGCTCGATGTCGTTCCAGACGAGCCGCCACCCGCGCACGCGCTGATTGTTGGGTGGCCGCCGCCGGCAGAAAAGGAGCGACGCAAGACGCTCGCGGCGCAACTGGCCGAAAAGGCCCAGTTGGTCGTGCGGGCCTGAGCCGTCGTGCGCAGCGACGTCCGGGAACGCGAACTTGAACGCGTCGCAACCGCGATCGAACGAATTCCGCGCGGGCTGTCGCGGCGACTGCATTGTCAACTCCCTCTCGATCAGCGATGTGCCCGAACCGCTCCTTACCTGCCGGTCGCCGGGCGGTCTTGAGTTAGCGCGGTGATTCTACCGCTGCCCTCACCTCAGTTCGAGGGGCACGAACGGGTCGCGCGCGGGGAGCGTTTGCGTCAGGAGGGTGATCGCGCAATCGCGTCGAGCTGGCGCTGCTGGGAGGTACGCAGCACACTGGCGAGGACCTGCCGGGTCACCGCGCCGGCCGCCGTGCGGTTGCCGCCCCACACTTCTCGAGTGACCACCGCGGGCCGCAGCGCCTGCTCGGCCCGCCGGTTGGTCGCATCGGCGGTGGGGTCGAACAGAAACGTGAAGACCGCGGGGAATTCGGCCGACAGGTGATTCGCGAAGCGCTCGGCGACGCGGGCGGGACGGGGGTCGTCGATGAGGGTGTTGAGGCGAGTGAGCAGCTGGCCGCGTGCCACCGCGACGCCGTGATCGGACAGGCGGCCCTCGCGCCAGCGCTCACGGACGTCGAGGCCCTGCAGGAGCAGCCGCTGCACACGCGGGGCGAAATGGTACTCGTCGTGATCGCGTTCAAGTGCACGGCACCGACGCAGCAGATGCGCGAGACACGTCTGGTGCGCCGCGGCCGTGAAGCGGCGATACGGAGCCCAGCCGTTGCGGACGAGGATGCCGTCGAAGTCCGCACCGAGGATCGCGGCGGCTTCTTCGAAGCCGCGTCCCGGGGATGGCATAGACGTTGGTCTGCGGCGACACGAACGACGAGAGCCACTGGAGGTGGCCGCCGACGTTCCATCCGGTTTCGTCGGGCGTGATCATCGGGCTGCCGCGGATCTGATCGATGAGCGCCGCATAGGTCGGTTGCGCCCGGCGAGCGGCACGCTGGAGCGCTTGCACGAGGCCACCGGGCGTCACCGCAAGGCCAAACCACTGCCACAGGAACGTGGAGACCTTGCCGACCGAGAGCCCGAGTTGTTTGTTCAGGATCGTCGCCAGCGCGACCGCATACGGGCCCAGTTGAGCGGCTGCGGCATCGAGCGCATCGGACGTTTGCAGTGGGTGGCGGCTTTGGACACGGGCGTGGCAGCGGCAGCAGCGCCGGACGTGCACGTGACATCGTCGAACGATCGGACGGACGATGGGCAGATCTTCCTGATACTGAACGGCGATGCGGGTGCGACGCACGCGTCCCCCACACTGCGGACACGTGGACGGCAGCGGGGCCTCGTAGGATTCGTCGATGTCGTGCCAAGGAGCAGCTCACGAGCATGACGGGCGTTCAGCTGGTGACGGGCGCGAGCGTGAGCCAGCCCGGCATGTTCGGCGTGTCGCAGACGCGCAAGGTGGATACGGAACGTCTTGCGGTGCTGGTGTTGCTCGCGTCGCTCGCGGCCCCGGGCGCAACCTTCCTCAAGGGAAAGGCCGCACAGCAGGAAATCGCGGGCGGCGCCGTTCTCGGCGCGATCCTGCAGGTCGCGCTCAAGCCGAAGCTGGACAACGCCGTCGCGCGTGACGGCGAGGTACGGCCCTCGGTACGTCCTCGCCCTGGTGTTCCTGCTCGCCACAGTGACCGCGGCCGTGCACGTCCGTCCAAGTCGTTTCGCCAGCCGCAGCCCAGCCGCCGGTACCGCCACCCGCGGCTCCCTCCCCGCCCGGCGGCCAAACGCGGGCCCAGCGACGAAAGACCCGAAGCGGTGCTGGTTCCTCACCGCCGCTTCACCGTCACCGCGAGCGTCAGTGTGACGTCGCGCGACCCCTGCTTGACGTTCGCCGGACCGTCCACGTGCCTTCCTTTGCAAGTCCGGCGGGCGCCGTCAACACCAGGTCGAACACGACGTGCTCGCGGTCCTCGACCGTCGCCCTCTCCGGATCCACCGCGCTGATCGTCACGTCGCCGTTGTGTGGCGGCGTGGACTTTCACTGGCCCAGACCGCAGTGAACAAATCGACCTTACGCGACTCCGAACTTGGGGGCGCATCGACTCGCGCACGTGAGGCCAAGGGCACACAGCAGCGCTTGGAGGCACTAGAGAGGAATCCGACTGCCGACTCCACGCAAATCAGTCAACCGCTTCAGCCACGCCTACTCGCACAGCGTGCCGGGGACGGTGCGCCGGATCACGGCAGCCTCGGCTCCCGAGGAGCGCGGGCGCCAGGTCACAACGAAATCACACCAGCGCGTCCAGTTCGCCAATCGCCCTGTCAACAATCGCCGCGTCGATCGGGTCCGTGAGCGACTGCCGATACTCTCTCAGGCGGTCGAGCGCGCCCGGTTTCGTCTTTGCGGCGTTGACGGCCTCGGTCAACACTGAACGTAACGCCCGCCCGTCGAAGCTGCGCAGCAATTCGACCCCCTCCTCGACGCTGGCTCCCAGATACTCGTTTTCAAACGCCAGTCCTCGGCGGTCCTTCGCGGTCGCCGTCGCCGCGAGCACGCGGTCCCCCTCAACCAGACCAAGCGCAAGCCCCAGGCAGAGCTGGCAGCGCGCCTCGTCGTCCTGATCGCCTAGGGTGTAGAGGGAAGGGATGAGATCCGGCGAGTTCCATTCAGGATTCGCGTAAAGAGCCTGCCGGGCATCCGCGCCTTGCGCCAGGCGACGCCCGTACCCCACCAGGCCGACATGGAACGCCGGAAAGGCGACCTTCAGTTTGCAGACGACGATCCCCTGATCGTCACCGGTACTGAACGGAGTCACGGTCCGGTCATGCTGCACCACCAACTCGTTGACGTGCGACGAGTCTGCGTTGGTGACACCCAGGTACACCAGATTCTCCGACTTGTCCATGCCGCGCTCGACATCGAGGTGCACAAACGCTTTCGACGAATCGACCAGGGTATTCAGGCGGTCCTCGGTCCGGACCCGGCCGGCAGCCTCCTCGTCCTGCGTGAATTCCTCGATGGCCTTCGCCCGCACACCGGCAAACAAGTCGTCCGCGAATGCCTTGAAGGCGGTCGTCAATGACGCCAACGATCCGCTCGCGCGGTAATCCCCGAAATACGCAGATACGGAACGCATGCTGAAGAAGCGGGCCTGTTCGACCGCCAGGCTGGTGTTCTCGGAAATCAGGCGATCGATCGACGCCTTCGTGACGACGCTCCTGCACAGAACCGTGTTCGGGAAGACGACCGAATCGAAGGCGGTCCTGGAGTCCGCGCGCAGCTTCTCAAGCCCCACGATGAACGCGTGAAGGCTGCCTGCCGTGTCCGACACGTGCCGCTCCAGCTGCGACACCCATGTGAAGAGGCCGTCGTGGACAAGATGATCGAAGTCGCGGCGGAACAGGCGATTGCGGAAGGTCTGGAGCGCAACGAGCGCGCCCCGCTTGGCCACCTTCCACTTCTCGACGTTGGCGACGCCGGCCTCGACCTCACGCCTGATGCCCAGCCAGTAGTGAATGAATGCGCCCGCGCCGTACAGGGCAAAGACGACCGCGACCCATTGCAAGTTGTCCGTGAGTCTCGTCCAGATCGCCGGCAAGTCGAGATCGCGGATGGCAAGGAACGCGACGACCGCCACCAGGGCGAGGAGGAGCGCCGGATAGACGAAGACCAGGCGCACCCCAAGCTGACGTCGCCTCTCGTACAGGTCGTCAAGCGCGGCTGCGGCGGCCCGGTACTGCGTGTCGTGCCCGCGAAGCGTCTTTTCGAGGTTCTCGCGCTGTTCCTGATCTCCGGCCCGCCCCGTCTCGAGCAGCCGCCGGCGCTCGGAGGCATCGGCCATCTTGAGGTCGAACTCGATCACTTTCGCCGCCGCGTCGGCGTGCTGCGTGTCGAGGTCCTTGATCTCCTTGTCCAGCCTGTCGATCTGCATCTTCAAGGCGTCGATCGTCTGCTTCTCGCTCGATTCGCTGCCCGCTGCGGCTTTCTGTTCCAGCGATCGCGCGTGACGATCGCGAGCCTGTCTCTTGGCGTCCAGGTCGCGCTTCAACCGGGCCGGGAGATCGCGGTCGATGCCGAATGCGGTGTCGAAGAAGCGGGTGGACTCGCGACGCACGGCCTCGAACGAATACGGTTCGATGGGGTCGTCGCCGTGGGTATACGGCGACGGCCTGTTCAGGAGAACGTCGAGCATCGCCTGGGCGTAGTAAAGGCCCTTCTCGCGACTGTCGATACACTGCGCATTCGACCGGCTCAACGCGTCGGTCGTCTCGACGGCGAGCTGATCGCGGCGCTCGGCCACGGCCCGGTGGATGGTGTTCAACGTGGTGCGTTCGTACTCGCTCGCCTCCGCTGCAAGGTCTTCGAGGAACTGGTCGACGAGCACCTGCTCGCCGGTGGACCCGCTGTATACGAAGTCGGTCCAGAATTCCCTCCCGTTGCGATCGTGCCGCATCCGCTCGTTCAGCCGATCGAGCTTCTGGCCGATGACGAGATCCTTGACGTCGGCGGCAACCCGTTGACGGTCGAACGTGGCCGGGCCGACCAACGCGCCCGTGTCGAGGATATTTGCCCCGCAGTAATCGGCAAACGCCTTCATCACCGCGGCCTTCGGGAACACCAGTCTCGACAAGCCGACCGAACTGAACCGCGTCCGCTTCGTGTCGATCGTCCGCCACAGTGACATCGAAAAACTGGCATCCGCCGCGACCTTGCCTTCGAGCAGCAGGCTGACGACCTCGCCGACCATGAAGGCCAGATCGCGGTACCCACCCGTCTCGACGCCGTCCTCGTTCCGCGCCGTGAACAGGTACGTGTAGTGAACGTTTCCTCGCGGTGCCGGCACCAGCAGTGACGGTTTCTCTGCCACGAGATCCAGTTCCCGCAGCGTCGTGTACGCTCGCGCATAGGCGAGATCGTTCGCCTTGTACTGCTCGAAGAGATCGGGAAAGAACGCGAGCACGTCGAGCTGCAAGGGCATTCCGCGCAGTCGTCCCAGCAGCAATGCCTGGAGGAAGCCGACGAAGGGAATCAGCGCGGAGGAACCGACAGGATCCGACAGAGCGGTCACCAGGTAGACGTTCACACCCTCGTCCACCCGGTAACCCTTGTCCTGGAGGTCAAGAATGATCTGCTGAGGCCGCAAGCCGAGCAGCCGGTCCGCCAGCACGTCGGAAATCGTCTTGTCGCACGCCTGGACGGCGTTGAAATTCTTGCAGAAGACGCCGGGCTCGAGCGACGCTACCAGGTTCTCGACCTTGCCGCGGGTCGTCGGGCCATCATAGAACTCGCCCTGTTCCCGCAGGCCGAGACAGGCGGTGACCGCCGCGAGCTCCGGGTTCCGCTCCCGGACGACGGCATGGACCGTCTCCGCGATCTCGTTGCCGAACTTGCCGAGGCCGATGAGCAGGACTGGCTTGAATCGCTTCATGGCGGCATCTCCCCGAGTCTAAGAACATCGCCTCACAGAGAAACGAGGGACTTGAGGTAATTCTCGATGTCCTGCAGCTCGAGTTCGATCTGCTGGCGGACCTCCTCGGTCTGCTTGCCGCCCTTCTCCTCGAGGTCGTGGCCGTATTTCTCGAGAGTCTCCTTCACCTGGTTGTTTCCCAGCTGGCCGTTCACCTTGTCGATCGCCTCGCGGGTTTCTTCCACGAGCTCGCCGTCCTCAAGGAAGGCCCGCATCGCTTCCCGGCGCCCCTGGGCCAGCTTGATGAGGCAGTCCTTCGTCCGCTCGCCTCGCTTCTCCGACCTGACATAGTAGTATTCGCCCCGCTTCACGACGCGGGAGAACGGATCCGCGAGCGCGAGAGACCAGTACTTCCGTCCTTCCTCCTCATCAGAGGGGAACAGGTCCGGCAGGTCCTTCTCCCAGTCGCGGTGAAGGTGATACGGGAACGGCCGGTTCGGATCGAGGTACTTCTCGCGGTAACGCGGGAAGTTGCTCACCACGAAGGCAGGCACGCACGCTTCGACCTTGAAGCACAGGACCCGTTTCGCATCGCCGGTGGAGACGAGCGCCGGTTCGTACGGCGAGGCGATGGCCAGGGCGATTTCCGCTTTCGTGAGGACGGTGTTGTCTTTGTCCTCGACGCCGAACAGGTAGATGTTCTCGGTGTGCTTGTCTCCCGAAATGAGCCCCTGGTCGTACTGCCAGAGCGGCGACGCCATGGTGTCCAGCTGCCTCAGGTGATGCATCCGCTGCTCCTCCGGCAGCGCCGCGAGAATCTCGTCGATGCGCTTGTTCTTGATCTCCTTGACGCAGGGGTTCGAGTACCCGTAATCGAGAAGAAGGTTCTTGAAGTCACCGAGCCGCAGTGACGACATCGCTTCCGCGGTCGTCCGGCGCTCTTCGGTGAGCCAGCGCATGAAGTCCGTGCCGTCGGCCACAGGCTCCTGCTCGGTCAGGTTCGCCGGCTTCAGTTCGTACACGAATGGTTTCGTATCGCGACGCGTCCGCTGCATGCGCGCGACGTCGAGGTTCAATTCCTCGACCAGCGTCTGGCAATAGGTGGCCAGCGCGTCGAACCTGTCGCGCCAGGCCGATGCTTCGTTGAGCAGGTGCGCGAAGAAGTCGATGGCCCGGTCCCGTCGTTCGATCTCGAAGATCAGCGTCGCTTCGCGATCGATCACCTGCTTGAACCTCCTCACCGCCGCGTCGATCTTCCCCTTGCTGCCGAACATCGCCTTGGCCGCCGCCGTCGCCTCCTCCTGCACGGCGGGATACCGGCCCGACAGCTCGGCGCGCTGGGTGTCGAACGCGTCCTTCTCGCCGTTCATCTCCTGGCGGAACTCGGTGATGCGCCCGATCAGGGCCGACACGAAGTTGCGCGCGAAGTTCAGACCCTGCGGCTTCGCCAGGTGACCGGCCACCTCCGCGTCCAGCAGCCCGACCTTCTCGGTCTTCAACTTCGCAACATTCGCGAGGGCCGCGTCCCGCACCGTGCGCTGCACGTCGTTGAGGTGCGGATCCTTGCGCCCGAACAGCGACGCCAGCTGTTCCTTCTTGACTTCCTGCGGCAGCGGAAACTGCCGGACATCGTCGGCCGATGCGAGCGAATCGATCACATCGTCGGCGTCGTGTTCGCGCACGTTGACCCGCCGGATGAAGTCGTCGGTGTACTCGGTGATGTTGTTCTGCACGCATCCGAGGAAGACTTTCTGGAGCGTGGAGAGCGCGATCTTCTTGGCGAAGAGATCCGCGTACCAGTCGCCCGGGTACACCACCTCGCTGACGCCGAAACTGCTGTAGACCGTAGGTTGATTGAACCACCGGTTCTGGAACAGCAGGCCCTGGAGGTTGTCCAGGATGTCGCTGGTGCCCTTGCCAGTCGCGCTCGCCTGCAGCAGCATCCCCATGCCGAGGAATTCCTTCAGGTCGTTGAGGCCGCTGTACTCGATCCCCTGACGGTTCGTCTTGTTGACGAGGTACACCGCATCGAAAAGTGGCCCGTCGACGCTGCGGCTTCGCCCGCCCAGGACATATTTCAGACGCGCTTCGGACCGGAAGAAGTAGTTGATCTCCTTCATGGCTCCGTACGCATTCGGCTCGACGTTGTCGGTGGCCGGCTTGCCCGTGAAGATATCGGGCAGCAGAAAATAGCCGATGAGCTTGTCGAGACTGGAGAGCATGCTCCTGACGATCACCGCGGTGTCGAGCACGCAGCCCGAACCGGTGCCGCCGGAAAGCGAGCAGACGACATTGACGACGACGTTGTCCGAGAAGATCTCGTATTTGTCCGTGCGTCCAATCTTGAAGTCACGGATCCCGCCGATGAGACCCGATATCTTGGCATCGAGCTGATTCGCGTTGGCGAAGACGGCCAGGCGGCCAAGCGCGCGCACTTGCCTCGCACCCGAGCTCAGGGCGACGGGTGGAATGTTGTCGGGCAGCCAGTCCTTGACCTCACGATTCGTCTTGATGAGATTGACGGGATCGCGCACCTCGAGTTTCAGGTACTCGCCTGCCTCGACCGTGATCTCCCCGCTGTCCGTTTCCAGAAGGTCCTTATCGGTCGTGTCGATCACGAGGAACTTGAACATCGGCGGGATTTCGCCGTACCTCTCGAGGAGCTTCTTCTTCATGTACAGGACGGCGTGCATCCCGGTTCCACCCAGGCCGATGACGGCGGTCTTCTTCAACGTATGAGCCATTGCTTTCCCCCAGCGTGAGTCTCGCTACTGTCTGGTAAGAGTGAAACTCGACACGCGCACCTTGTAGTCGTCAAAGCGCAGCACGTCGCCATCGAACAGCGGTTCCTGCCCTATCACGGCGATCTCCTGCTTCACGCCCTGATGCTTCACCTGAATCTGCCCTTCCGCGAGGTGAAGCACGGCCGATTGGGTTCGCCCCTCCCTCGTCGCTCGAATCACGAACGTCGCGTGGGAGTCCTGCAATTCTTCCCCGTTTTTGCCAAACGCCATCTGTGGACGGCCGGCCAAGTCGATCGTCCGGCGCACAGGCGTGAGCACTTCGAGTTTCAAATCCTCGAAAACCGAAGGCTTGAAGCGCAACCAGGCCGCGAATCCACCGGCGGTCAAAAGAACCAGGCCGAGGCCAAGCCACACCCAGCCAGGTATCGGCGCCTTGGCGACCGTCAGCGACCAGGGCAGGCTGTAGGACGCCGGCTGCTTCGCCGGCTGCAGCCCTTTCACCTGCACGGTCTCGCTCTCGATCAGGATCTCTCCCTTGTATTGCCCCGGCTTCGCGGCAGCGGGCAACACGGCCACCAGATGGCGACGTTCCGTCGTCGCCGGTATCCAGCCTTCCTCGCCTTCGATACCCTCGAGACGCAACACCTTGCCGATCTGCAGCGGCGCGGGGTTCGCGCTGTCCTGCACGATGCGCACGCGCAGGCGTTCGGCCCCCTGCTTTGCCGGGCCGTTGAAGTGGAACCGCATCGCCCGGACGACCGGCGCCGACGTCCGTCCGGCCTGCCCCGCGTAACCAAGCGCCAGGGGGAACGTCGTGCCGACATCCGGCGATACATCGACCATGCGCGGCGGCTCGTAGAGGAAGGAGACATCAATCGCGTCCGGTGCGACGAGAACAAGCGGATCGGTCGACTTGAGGCGGATTCTTCCCCTGTAACTGCCGTCGCGTAACCCCTGCGGATTGACCAGCGAGAGATCGAGTGGGACGACGTCCTGTGGGGGAAAAGACGCCGGGGAAACCTGCATGAACGATCCCTGCGATGTGACGTCCGGAAAGTCAGCCTCCGCAGAGATGGCAAAACCTGCCGGACTCTTCCCCGTCGTGACGAATTTTTCCGTCCTGGTCGCTTTGGCCACGTCACGGAGGTTGCCGAAATTCAAGGCCGGAAGGAGCGCTTGAACGTGGACGATCGGGTGCACGTCGTTGTCGCTGACGTACCGCATCCGATCGAACTGGCCAAAGACGTGCTCCTTGCGTTGGTCGCGTGGAAGACCGAGCTCGCTGTAGAAGAGCCAGTCTCGAGGCCCTCGCTTCAGGCTGAAATGCTCGAGGATCGTCTGAAGCGTCCATTTCTTCGAGACATTGTCGTCGCCGTCGGTGTAGACGAAGAATACGATTGCCGACTCCCCGCGTATCGTCGCACGATGGTCTTCAGCGGTCTGCACAGCTTTGGCGATCGAATCAAAGACAGCGGTTCGCGTGCCGTTTGGCTGAAGCGTGCCAATGTACTCCTCGAGTCCCGGCACATCCCCCACGCGACGCACCTCGAAGCGCCTGACGTCTTTCACGGCCTGGTCGAATGGCAACACGAAGATCGTCGTTCCAGGCTGCAGGTCTTTGCTGAAGCTTAAGAGCGCCTGCCTGACCTCCGGAAAGATGTTCTTGTGGCCCGCCTGGCCGTTCATTGAGCCCGAGATATCAAGGAGAAAGACGTAGTCGACGCGAAAGCTGGGCTGCTGGGCGTGCAGTGCCGGCGGCGCAGGCAGCTCGAGCAAAAGCGCCAGCAAAAATGCCGGAACGCGCAGTAACCGCCACATGCGGATCCTCAGTGAGAAGCTCCAAGAGATGGGATTGGGGCCGACACCGACGGGCAACGGCAGATTTGAAATAGGGCGGCGCGTTGGTGACGGCGTTAGACAGCCGTGTCGCGGACTGTCGCGACGAACGGCAGCCGGTCGGTGCGGTCTGCCGGCGGGGAGGAGCGTGTCTCGGCAACGGCCGGATTCGCGTGAACCCATATGTGGGACACCCGCCGTGCGAGGGCAAACGCAGATATTAACGCTAACTCATCTGGATGTCAACGATTTCACCGCGTCTGTCAAGCCTCGATAGAAATGTCGCCTCTGAGCAGTTCATGGTTGAGAGGGATGCGCTGTGGAAATGTGGGAATCGTGCGGTCCGGGCGTTGAGCACCGTGGACCGACGTCGGTCCGCCATTTCCGCAGCGCCGGTTTTCGGCCGCGGCCCACGGCGGGCCATCGCGCAAGTGCTCCCAGCCTTTCCGCCAGGGGTGGTTCGCGCCCGGTCGCCGGTGAAGCACGGGTGGGCCGGTCGCGGACGCGTGCCCGACATGGGCAGCGGGCGCGGACGTCGCGGCGGTCTTCGCGGCCTGTCGGTGAAACGCGGTGATCTCGGTCCACCGTACCCGCTGACCGCGATACCGCAGTTCCAGGTGGCCGTCTTCGTAGTCGGACGCCAGGACCGCGCTGCGCAGTCTGGTACGAACGGTTCCTCAGGGTAAGCGACAAGGCCCGCATAGATCGCCGGGTGGGATTCCAGTTGGCAGAGTGCGACGCGTATTGTTCGCATGGCCGGGCCAACCCTTCTGATTGTCGCCACGATCGTCACAAGGCCGATGCGACGGCCAACTCCGTGCCGAGCGCGATCAATGTAGACCGGGTACCGATTTTGATCACGTTGCAGCGCCAACAAGCCGCTCGGTCGCTACTCTCCCGTGGGGCCGTCGTCGGAGAGCAGCGGTTTAGGCGCCGGGCTCGGCTGGCGGCGTCTCCTCTTCAGCGCAGAAGCGGCAGGCGCCTTCGTGGTCTTGCCGGCCGCGGCGGTCAGAGCATCTTCCTTGGCCCGCTCGGCGTTCAGTTCGAGGAGCCGCCCGAGAACGTCGTCGCGGATGTCGTCGGGCCAGCGGTAGCGCCACGGCTTCCGGCGCTTGCTCGCCTTACCGGGCGTCTCGCCCTCGTCGTCTTCGTAGTCGAGGATGAACTCGCAGGTCGGCTGGATGTTGGTCCAGCCGTACGCGTCCAAGACCGCACGGTCCATGGCGGCGTGCAGCTCGCGCAGCTTCAGGATTTCTGGATCCCGCTCGTTCGGGTCGTGGAAGCGGTTGTACGTCTTCGTCAGGCCCTCGTTGTTGCGGACCATCAGCACCGCGCGGAACTCGTAGTACTCGCGGCCCGCCTTCTCGAAGGCCGGGTTCGACTCCCAGACGCCTGGGAACGGGAAAGTCTCGAAGCATGTCTCCGGCGTGTATCGAGGTCGGTCCTCGTGCGTCGAGCGCAGCAGCCACGACCACGCTTCGTGCAATCTTGATTGCAGCACTGCAAAGACGGCGTGATGCCCGGATGCGAAGACAACCAGTTGTTCAGAGGCGACTGATTGCGCGGAAATCGGAGCGAAAGCGTGGTGTTTGCTCACCCTCGCCGTGACGAGCACGCGCTCGAGGCCGCGAATCGCTGCGGCCAGATCTACTCGTTTCTCGGCGTACTGCCACCAGAACTTCCGATACCCGCCACGGTTGTCGACGTCGCGTTGCGGCTTGACCTTCTCTAAAAGGATCGCAAGGAGATCCGGCCAATCGGCCGCAACTGGGTCCGGATAATCGAGCGGCACGACGCCCGTCTGCAGCCAACGCTCTTGGGCACGTTCATCTGCCGTCGCCCACGTGCCGCCTACGTCGTCGCGCCGCAGCGGCATCTGCCCAAAGTTGATCACGTACCGGTGGTGCGTGTGCGTCGGGCTGTCGTTCACCTCCTCGCCGCCGATGTAAGGGAAAATACGCTCCGCGTTGCGCGGGTCCTTCCGAGTCAGCTCGTGCATGAGCGAGACTGAGCTGGCCACGCCATTCTTGTCGGTGTCGTCGAACGTGAAGCCCATTCCCAGTACGTAGCTGCCGATGAAACTCCTGTGCTCGTTTGCCCTCAGCGGTCGCGGATCATCATCGGGCCCGGTGTGAAACAGAAACGCGGTGATGCGATCGACCATCCGCCCGTCGAGATCGTACGAGCCGGGGAGGGCGCCGCGTGCTATGTGCACAACGGACACAATGACGGCTGCAGCGCCGCCCGGCCACCTGACGCGTTTGCGTGCCGCGTAGATGGTCCCGCCGTGCTTCCGAATCCATCGAAGGCCGGTTCCGCGGGTGTCGCCTTGGGCGATCGTGTTCGTCGCGATGAGCCCGAACGTGCCGTCAGCGCGCAGCATGTCGAACGCTCGGCGGTAGAAGTGTGCAACGAGATCGGCATTGCCGTGGCTCTCCTCGTGAATCTGAAGGAGCCACGGCAGGTAGTTGTGGCGATTGGCGGCCGAGATCGTGTTCTTGCCTGCGAACGGCGGGTTGCCGACGAACGCGTCGAAGCCGGGGTTGTCGCGCGTGAAGGCCTCGGGAAATTCGATCTCCCAGTGGAATGCGGGAATCGGCCGATCGCCTTCGCGGAGGGACGACCGGATGATGCGGAGATCCAGAGCCGGGTTGGCGGGCGGGTCTCCCTCGCCGGCGTCGGCAAGGCTGAAGCCTTGCCCTACCGGTGCGTTGCCATGAGTGAAGCCCTGCCCTACCGAAGCGGCGGGGAGCCAGTTTTCGATCTTGCCGGCGTACGCGACGCGCAGGGCCTCGCGGTCCTTCGGTTTGTCACGCGCGAAGAAGGCGGAGACGATGACGTCGCCGATCAGGCGTACGTCGTCGGTCGCCTCCTCGGCCTCCTTCAACAGCCGCGCCTTCTCGGGCACGTCGTCCGAGGCGCCCATTCCCTGGATCTTTTCGCGCAGGCGCTGCGCTTCGGCCACGCGCGCGTCGAGGAACGTTCGAATCAGCGGAAGCTGCTTGCCGGGATTCCAGTGGAGACACGCGATCTGCTCGCGCGTGAGGCCGACCAGGGAGTCGCCGTGGCGGATGGCGTGGTCCAGGAACGTGAACGGGTGCTCGCGCGCGACAGTTGCCAGCCAGAGCGACAGTTTCGCGAGGTCCACCGCGAAGATGTTCTTGTCCACGCCGTACAGACATCGCTCGGCGACCAGACGCCGGGCGTATGTCCACACGTCCTCGTCGTCCGGAACTTTCGGCGTGCGCTTGTGGATCTCCCACGAGCGAACCAGCCGAACGCCGAGCAGGCGGCACGCCTCGACGAGAAACGCCCCGGAACCCATCGCCGGATCGCAGACCTTCAGATCCAGCACCTGCTCCGGCGTCGCCTGCTCGCCCAGCCTCTCGAGAATCGGCCGGAACGTCGTGCGGACGATCGGCTCCGTGAGCGAGCGGGGCGTGTAGTGCGATCCGGAACGGCGGCGCTCCTCGGTCGGCTGCAGGTACATCGCGCCGGGCTGCAGCGGGTGCGGCGTGTAGCGCGACACACGCGATCCGAGCGCAGCGGTCAAATCCGAAAGCGTCGTCGCCTTTGCCAGACCGTCGGACGTGATCTTCAGCTCGGCGTGCTCGCGCAGCCACGCCGCGCGGTCCTTGCCCGCCTTCTGCAGGAGATCGTCGAGGTTGACGACGACGTGCTTGGGCGCGACGGCGATGGAAGGTGCCTTCGCCAATTCCAGCGCGAAACCCATCATCGCCTCGTACACCGAGCCGATCTGCTCGACATCGAGTGCGCGGTACGACAACCGCTCGCCGGCGAGCACGAGCAGGTTCTGCAGGACCCGGAAGACGGTCCCGTCCGGCACCTTGGGCGCCTCCAGTACTTCGCCGAGCTGGCGCGCGCTGCAGGGACGCCGCCCCTCGAGAAACGGGTACGCGTCGGGATTGAACAACCGGCCGTGGCGGGCGGGAAAACGCAGATCGCCATGGCCGGCGCCGTCGTGGATCAGCCGGAACAGCGCCAGCATCTGCGCCCACGCGCCGTAGCGCGCGTCCATCGTGTCGGGATACCGCGCCTGGTCCTCGCGCAGGCGCTCGAACAGGCCTGACACAGAGTAGTGGCGCTGGTAGACATCGCTCTGCGGCATCAGGCCGCGGTCCTCGGCGTACAGAATGAAGACCAAACGCATGAGTGTCGAGAGCAGGCCGCCGTACACCTCCTTCGGATCGTCGCGCAGCGCTTCCCGCAGCAACTCGCTCTTGCTGTCATCGTCGGCCCGCTGGAAGCCGCGAAGCAGTTCCCACAGCGCCTCCAGCACCTGCCCGGCCAGCTCGGTGGATACCTCGTTCTGGTACTTCCGGCTCTCGTGCAGCAGGGCGGGCAGCCGCTGATCTTCGCTCAACTGGCCGGTGACGCGCGGCGCGCCGAGCAAAGCCCAGAGCGCGGACACCATCGGGCGCCCGAGCGTTTCGACCAGGTGCGCGAAGCGGAACGTGAGATAGCCCGACGATTCGTGGCGCGGCGCATAAACCAGGCGCAGGGACGTGCTGTTGAAGAGCAGGCCGATCGGAACGCCTGTCTCGCGAAGGAGCCGCTCCAGGCGGGCGTGCGGCGTGGCACGCCAGCCGGTGTGATCGGCGGGCGGGCGATCGAGATCGACGTCGAGAGGGACGATGGAGACGAGGGCGAGCCAGGGGCCGGCACGTTTCCCGGCTTGTTCGGCAAGGCTGCCCTCGACTTCGCTCGGGCCAGGAAAGCCTTGCCCTACCGATGCGCTGTCTGGATTGGGAACAGCGTAGGTAGGTTCGAGGCGATCTTCGTACTCGGGCAGCGCGACGGTCAGCACGTCGGGCAAGTCCGGACCGCCGGGCGAGCCGGCAAGGAGGCCGTCCGGCCACTCGAGGATCTCGCGGGCAAGCGTGAGGAAATCGACCGGCGATTCGAACAGCTCGCGAAGGCGCGCCTGCTTCTCGACGCCCTTCTGGCGATCCACGAAGACACCCTGCTTCACCAGCACGGTCGGCGACAACACGAGGCCGACCTGCTGGATCTGGCCAAGCCATTCGCGGTGTGCGAGGAGTTCCGGAGAAGGTTGTGCCATTGAGCTCCGCGGACCTGAAGGTCCGCGATACGGCGGGCCTAAAGGCCCGCCCTACAACGATTCGCGGCCATTCGCGGCACCTACCCCGTTATCGGCCACAGATACACGAGCCCGACGGGCTCGAAGCGGGTGGCTTTCACCTCGTAGCTGCGACGGATGCGATCGGGCTCGGAATCGATCTCGCGCGCCAGGTCGTCGAGGCGACGACTCCAATACCGTTTGTCGGCCTCGATCTGCTTCAGTTCGGCCGCGTCGAACGGCAGCAGTCCCTGGGGCTTTTCGTACTTCGCGACGGTCGCCAGGATGCGCGCGCACTGCGTTTCCAGCACCATCCGCATGTCCGCCGCTTCCTGCTCGCCGCGTACCGCTAGTCGCGTCTCTGCCTGCCCGATCAGTTCCTGCGCCTGCGCGTGCAGGTGCTGCCGGAGTTCATCCAGATCACGAGCCGCGGCGGCGGCGAGGCGCCGGCGGACCGCCAGCGGGAGTTCGCGTGGCGTCGACGCGCCGAGCGCCTTCTCCAGCAGCGCCAACGTCTTGTCGAGCGTACGCTCCTGGTACGCCTTCAGTGGCTGCTGCCGCACGTCGGCGTCGGTCCAGCGCGCGGCCACCGCCAGGATCTCGTCGTGCAGCCGCGCGGCGCGTTCGCCGTAGAGCGAGAGGCGCCCGAGCAGGATCACGCGCGGCTCGGGATCGTCGGTCACGCCGATGCACGCGCGCGCCAGGTCGTTGTGGACGAAGCCCTGCGATCGGAAGCGCCCGAGCAGCCGCTGGACGAATCGGTGCTCCAGGTGCAGGTGCACCGAGGGCGAGTCGAGCGTGCCCTGGTCCTCGAAGACGACGGACCGGATCGGCTGCTCGCGGCGCCAGTCCCACACCGCCTGGCCTCGCTTCTGCGGCGCTCGCAGTGTGTCGAGCGTGTGCATCCACGAGGGGTCGCTCTGCCCGCGCGAGGTCAGGTCCGGCAGCGTGAAGCTGCCCGGGGTGGGGCCGGGCTGCAATGGCCGTTCGCCCATCAGTTCCAGCCCGCACGAGATCGTCTGCTGCAGGTCCGGCATTTCGAGGCCCAACCACGCGCGCGATTTCCCGAGCAGCGTCTGCAGATCGGCGATCTCGCGCTTCAGGTCCTGATCCCGCTTGCGGCCCGCTTCGAGCTCCGCCTGCGTCGTCTTCTCCCGCTCGGGATCCAGGCGCTCGTTCTCGATCTCCTTCGCCAGCGAGTCGGCCTCGCGCCTGGAGAATCCTGAAGCAAGACGTTCTTCGAGCCGCCGTTCCAGCACCGGTGCGAGGCTGCCCAGCTGCTTGCGGATGGTCTTCGTCTTCTCGACCAGCGCCTTCAGGACCCGGTCTTCCGGACGCTGGCTGTAGACGAAATAGTGGCAGCGCACTTCATCTTCGCGCTGCAGCTTGCGGTCGATGCGACCGTTGCGCTGCTCCAGCCGGCTGGGATTCCATGGCACGTCGAAATGGAAAAGGTCCGCGCAGTGGTTCTGCAGGTTCACGCCTTCGCGGGCGGCATCGGTGGCAATCAACACGCGCAGCGGATGCTTCGCCGGGTCGGCGTTGAACGCGCGCTTCACCTCTTCGCGCGCGTCTTCCGGCATGCCGCCGTGGAAGGTCGCGATCATCGGATCCGAGTCGCGTCCTGGCGTCAACGCCGCCCGAAGGTGCTTCTCGAGGTATCGCTTGGTGTCCGCATATTCCGTGAAAACGAGCACGCGGCGATGATGCTCGCGGATCCACTCGACCAGGTGCCTGACGCGCGCATCCGGAAGCCCGCGCGCGGCCTCGGCCAGCTCCGTCATCCGCGCCAGCAGGTCGCGTTCACGGGCAAACCCGTCCGCAGACCCCGTGCCAACGGAACTCGCGGTCGCCACATCCATCGCCACGTCGTCTTCCTGCCGCACCTCCTCTTCACCTGCCTCCGCGCGGTCGTCATCGGCGTCGGGCGTCTCGGTGAGCAGGCGCAGCGTGGACGAAGAAGGAGACGCCTGCGCAACAGCGCCGGGATCCGCGGACAGCCGCGCCACCTGCGCTTCGAAGGCTTTCCGGTGGATGCGCAGCGTCGAGGCAAACGCCTCGATCGAGGAGAGCAGCCGCTTCTGCAACCCGCACAGCACCAGCGCGGCCGCCGTCTGGATCGATTTCGGTGCGCCTTTCAGGCGATCGTCGCGCGCCTGGCGATAGTCGTCGAGCAGCTGCGGCAGAACGAGTTCCGCGCAGTCAGCGCCGAGGTCGCCGATCCCGACCTCGATGATCTCCCGTTTCGGAAAACCTCCCTGCAGCTTGCGCAGGTCGTCCTTCAGCCGGCGCACCATCACCGCGTCGAGTTCCTTGACGCTCTCAACGGCAACGCCGCGGCAGAAGCGCTGGGGATCGAGGATTTCGAGGAGGGCCGAGAAACTGTTGGAGTGACCATTGTGCGGCGTCGCCGAAAGGAACAACCGATGCTCGAAGCGCGGCGCAATGTCGCGAACAGCGCGCGTGAACTGCGAGTCGATTGCGTAGCGGGCCCCGCTGGCCGGCGCAGCGTTATGCGCTTCGTCGAGGATCAGCAGGCTGCCGGGAGCGAACGACCCGAGCCAGTCTCGAAGCGGCGACGCATAGTCTTCGTCGCGGAGCAGGCGGTGCGAGACGATGAACCGCGAGTGTGTGGACCAGGGGTTGACCGCGTATCCTCGCTCCTGGCGCATGCGGCGCACATAGTCGCGGTCGAAAACGACGAAGGTCAGGCCGAACCTCGCATCCATCTCCTCCTTCCACTGCAGGACCACCGACGGTGGCGCTGCCACGACGATTCGGCGAACGCGTTGTCGGAGAAGGAGCTCGCGGACGATGAGGCCCGCTTCGATAGTCTTGCCGAGCCCGACGTCGTCCGCGATGAACAGATTGACGCGCGGCAAGAGCAACGCCTTCCGAAGCGGTTCGAGCTGGTACGCGTCGATGCGGATGCCGGCACGGTAGGGCGCCTGAAACAGCTTCGGATCGGTGGAGGTGACGGCGTTCCACCGAAGCGTGCGGTAGTAGGCGGCGAACCAGCGGGGCGGATCGAATTCGCCACGGGCGAGCTTCGACCAGTCGGCCTCGTTCATCCGCCGCGCGTCGATCTCTTTTTCCCAGAGTACTTCGAGCTCTTCGCCTTCGGCGTCGTCTTCGAGACAAGAGAGCCGGACGAGGGTCTGGTCACCGGGGAGTGGAGGCGGAGTTACGCCTTCGACGAGATACCGGCGCGACCGCACCCGGACGATCTCGCCGGCAGTCGGAGGGATATCGATCGCGGTCATCCGTGCGTTCACCTGCGCATGAGGCATGCGAAGTCGGCGCCCGCCCGTCCGGGCCGAACGCCGCACGCATGTCCCGCCGGAAGACTCGGACCTCCCTCCTGAAAGGAGTCCGATCGCTAAAAACGTCCCTGCGTGAGAGGGCTTGCGGGCGAAGGCGACGCTATCGTCTGCCTCTGAACCTGCGCTGTCAATACCGGGAACTGGGAGGGACACGAGCCTGTCGTGTCCCGCTGTCGCGCCCCGTCCCGGTCTAAAGGCCGGAACCTACGCCAGAAACAGATGGCCTGAGCCGGGCTCGCGGCAGCAGCCGTCAGCCCGGTCGGGCCATGAGCCTTAAGCCATAAGCCTCGAGCCGTGAGCCGCCGTCCGTTACGGCCGCGTCGTCTTCTTCTTCGCGGTCGCCGCCTCCAGCAGCTTCTTGAACGAGTCGTCGTCGGCCTTGAAATCGGTCGCGGCCTTGCCGACGCGGGTGATGCGAATGCTGCGGATGGTCTCGCCGATTGCCAGCTTCGCGACGACGTCGGCACCGGCGATCACCTTGCCAAGCGCGACGTACTTCCTGTCGAGGCCTGGGTTTGCCTTCTGCGTGAAGTAGATACCGTTGGGCGACAGCAGCCCGAAGACGTTCGGCGCGTCGTGCTTCACCGCGGCGTTCAGCTGCTTCGGCAGCGTCTTCACGGCGAACTTCTTCTGCGTGTCGGACACGATCTGGCCGGTGATCACACCGTTCTTCACGGTGAGAATCCTGCCGATCGGCGGCCCGAGCTGCACGGCGCCGCGTCCGCCACCCTGGCCACGTCCACCGCCCGCGGCCGCGGCCGGCTGCGGCCCTCGTCCGCGCGCCGCTGCTGCCGCGGCTGCCGGTACCTGCGCGCGTCCACCACCAGCTGCGACCGCCGCGGGAGGTCCTGCCGGCCCAGCTGCCGGGGGTGGACCGCCGCGCCCGCGGCCCGCCGGCGGAGCGTTCCCTTCGACGATGCGCATGAAGTTCGCCGTGTAGAGCGGCGCGTTGACGTAGTCCAGGCTCACCATGAACGACTCCAGCTCGTTGGCAGGCTTGTCCGGAGCGCCCACCATCACCGTCGCGTAGAGCCCGTCATCCAGGTACACGCCCGCGCGCGTGAGCGGCTTGTCCAGGTTCGCGACGCTGTAGGCCATCACCGCGTGGACGACCGCCGATTCCTGCTGCTGCTCGGTGTAGGGAACGAGCTCGCTGTAGAGGTCGTTCAGCGTGTGCCATGCGTAGTTGTAGACGTAGTCGGTCTGGGTGGCGAACGAGAGCGTCGGGACCGCCTGCATCTCGAACGACGACGAGTCGGTGCCACCCGGGGACGTCGCGTGCGCCCGCGGCAGCGCCTTCTCCACCTTGAACGGCCACTTCGGGAACGCGTTCGCCAGCGGCGCGGCGATCCTCTGGAAGTCTGCGTACCACGTCTCCGGCACGCGCACGCCCGTCAGGGCCATCGGCGAGCCGTCGCGGTTGATCATCATCACGACCTTCGGCGCGATGTCGGGGTGCTTCTTCAACCACGACTGCGAGCCCACCAGCCCGTTCTCCTCGGCGGCAAACAGGATCACGATGATCGAACGCTTGGGCTTGCCACCCGCCGCCTTGATCAGACGAAGCGCCTCCATGCTGGGCGAGAACCCGTTGCCATCGTCGACGCCACCGGTCGCGCCGCTGAAGCAGTCGAAGTGGCCGCCCATGACCACGTACTCGTCGGGATACTGCGAGCCGCGGATGGTCGCGACGACGTTGTGGTACTTGATCGGCCCCATCTTGAACCAGTTGCGGATGTCGAACTCGAGGTCCACCGGCTGGTTCTTCTCCACCATCGCCTTGATTTCGTCGTACTGCGTGTTGACCAGCTTGATATCGGGCAGCACCGGCAGCTTGTCCCACGACTCGGCGTAGCCATCCAGGACGTTGATGGCCGGTTCGCTCTGCCCGGCCATCGTGGCGTTGGCCGTCCCGGTCACCGGTGCCGACTGGATGGTACCGAGCGCGCCCGCGTCGACGAGCGCCTTGGTCAGCGGCGGGAAGAGCTGCGCCTCGGGGGAGGTGGCGCGGCGGCCGTCGCGTCCCATGCCGCGGCTGTTTCCACCGATCAGGACCCACTTGCCCTTGAACGCCGCCTTGTTCGCGTTCACCTCGGCAATGGCCTGCTGCACGATCGCCTGGCGCTTCTGGCGTGTCTCGTCCGCGTTGGCGGCGACACCCGGGGTCGGCGCGGGCGCGGTGTACGGGTCGGTCTTCAGGATGACGACGCCACCGTGCTGCACGCCCTTGGTTCCCGCGGTGTAGGTCGGCGTGCCGAAGCGCAGCTCCTTCGCGGTCGGCTTCAGCATCCTGCCGAACCACGGCCCGCGGTTGAAGCCAACCGGCACCTCGCCGACTTCGTCGAGCTCGGCGTCGATGCCGAACTGCTTGAACTGCCAGACGGCCCACTGCGTGGCGTTGGTGTAGGCATCGGTGCCCGTCTCACGCCCGCCGAACCGGTTGCTGGCGTAGTCGTTCCACTTCATCACCTGGTTGTCGTTGGTCCCGAGCTGGATGATCTTCTGCACGACCGGATCGTCGGAACCCTGTGCGAGGATGCGAACGCCGCCCAGGCAGGCGACGAGCGCAAGCAGGGCGATCGCAATGTGTGAGGACAGACGCTTCATGTGATTTGCCTCCGGCGCAACCGAACGGGCGGAGGCAAGCTCCGCCCCTACGATCATGGGAAACAGCGAGGGAGGGGCTGAACGGACGCGCGTACCATAGCAGAAGAAGTGGCGAGTGGCGAGTGACGAGTGGCGAGTGACGAATGTAGGGGCCGAGCTTGTCTCCGCCCTAATGCCGGGGGCGGAGCTTGTCTCCGCCCTGTCGTGCGTGCAGCCGCCTCCGCCGGCCGCGGCGTCTCAAATCACGCCGCGGCGCGGCGTTGCGATTGCGCCGCCAGCGGCCGGGAGCCGGGCGCGAACAGCGTGACGATGAGCGTGACGACGAGATTCACCAGGAAGGCGACGAACCCCGCGTTCATTCCCCATTGAGGATCCCGTCCGGTCGCGATCAGGAACGCGACACACACCACGCCGGACACGATGCCGGCGGTCGCCGCGCGCAGATCGAGGCGGCGGATGAACAGGCCGAGAACGACCGCTGGGAAGAACTGGCAGACGCCGTCGTAGCCAAAGAGCAGGAGCTTCACCAGCTCGTTCGGAGCCCATAGTGCGAGCGCCAGGGCGAGCAGCGCGACCCCCAGCATCATCCCTCTCGACGCTTTCATCAGGTGTGCGTCGGCCAACTGCGCATCTCCGTCGTCCGGGGTCCGGTGTCCGGGGTCCGGGGTCGAACCCGACTTCGGACTCCGGACGTCGGACCCCGGACGGTGCATGATCAACCAGCGCTCGACGAGCGGACGGTAGACGTTCTTCGCGAGCAGCGTCGCGGCGGCAAGCAGGAGCACCGACGCGGGCACCATCGCGGTCAGGGCGCCAGCCGCGCCGACGAATCCCAGGAACCACGGCGGGTACGTTTTCGCGACGAGTGCCAGAAGCGCGGTGTCGGGATTCTTCAGGCCCGGGATGACGAGCAGCGCCGTGAAGCCGACGAAGAACACGAAGAGGATCGGCAGCTGATAGAGCGGCATGATGATCGCGTTGCGCCGGATCGTGTCCTCGCTCTTCGCGGAAAAGAACGACGGGAACTGGTGCGGCCACATGTAGAACCCGAGACCCGAGAGCAGGAGGGTGCTGATCACCCAGAGCGTGCCCATCGAGGTGGTCGCGCCCGGGAAGACGAGGTGCTGCGGGTGCTGGCGCATCAGCTCGTGGAGCATCGCGCCGATGCCGCCGAAGTAGATGCGCGGCAGGCCGATGCCGACGACGAGCACCGCCACGAGCATGGTCACGTCTTTCACGATCGCCACCCACGCGCTCCCCTTCAGCCCGCTCGTGTAGACGAACACGCACGTGAGCGCGAACGCGACGATCATCGCCGCCTCGGACCCGATCGCGCCGGCGCTGGCGATCTCCACGATCAATCCAAGACCGGTCAGCTGCAGCTGCAGATAGGGGACGATCGCCGCGACACCGATCAGGGCGACGAGGCCGGCCAGCGCGCGGCTGCCGTAGCGATCCAGGAAGTAATCCGGCTGCGTGTGCAGACCGCGATCCTTGCCGGCGCGCCACAGCAGCGGCAGCACGAAGAACGACAGGATGTAGGCGATGGTCCCGTAGACCAGGATGTAGAACGCGGGCGCGCCGCGCCCGTACGCCCAGCCGCTCGCGCCGAGGAACGTGAAGGTCGTGTAGACCTCGCCCGCCATCAGCAGCCAGACGAGCACGACCCCGAACCGGCGACCGCCGACGCTCCACCCTTCCAGGTTCATCGGGACGCGCCGGCCCGCGATGAGGCCCAGCGCCGTGGAGCCGACGAGGATGACGGCGATGATCATGAGCGCCGCGTTCATCGCTTGTCGCCTGCGTGCCCTGAGCCCCTCGACCAATGCTCGGGGCTCCCTGAGCGCCGTCGAAGGGAGCGAGCAGAGCCAGTCGCCCCTCGACGCTGCTCGGGGCGATCCTGAGCTTGTCGAAGGGTCGAAGGGCCGGCCCGGCGCTGGATGAGGTAGGCGAGCCAGAGGAAGCCGGGAGTCGCGGCCACCCAGGCGACGGTCCAGAACAGCAGCAGCGGGAGGCCGAGGATGACCGGCTGGACGCGGTTCACGAACGGCAACCCGACCGTCAGCGCCAGGACGGGGATGGCGGCGGGAATCAGGGCGTGCCTGGCGCGCATGACTGCACAGACTACCCTATTTCCCGCCCGAGGGTCTCGTCATGCGATTCACGAGTGTGGGTGCTCGTCGGCGGTGGAACCCTTTGCGCACGCCGCACGTATCCCGCAGTGAGAGAGGTGTGCAATGAAGGGTGCCGGACGTGGCGTTGCGTTTCTCGGCGCAGTCCTGGCAGGACTGTTGCTCGTTCCCACCTCGGCGGCTGGGCAGGCCGGATCGACTGAACGGCCGTTCGCGCCGGGCGGCCAGGTGCGCATGGACCTGTCGGCTGCCGATTACACCATCGAGGCCGGCCAGGCCGATCGCATCGTCGTCCGCTGGGAGACACGGTCGACTGAAGATGCGGCGCGGGTGAAGGTGGATATCCAGCGTCAGGGATCGGCGGCAACGATCACGACGCACGGGCCGCACAACAATGTGAGGATGGTGATCGAAGTTCCGGCCCGGACGGACCTGCACGTCGACCTGAGTGCGGGCGATCTGAAGATTCGTGGCCTCGAGGGCAGCAAGGATGTCGGATCGTGGGCGGGCGATATCGACATCGACGTCGGCCACGCAACCGACTACGCGACGGCGGAAGCGTCAGTAACGGCCGGCGACCTGACTGCGCCCGCCTTCAACGTGTCGAAAAGCGGGCTGTTCCGCTCGTTCTCGTGGAGGGGTCCTGGGCGCTACACGCTGCGCGTCAAGCTGACCGCGGGGAATCTGCGCCTGTACGAAGCACCCGCGCGCTGACGACCTGCGAGCCTGCCGTCGGTCCATTTCGCGCGAAGCAGAGTTCGAACGGCGCGGCCGGGCTAGTGCGTGGCCGCCTCGGCCCGCCTCTTCATTTCCTCCGGCGACACATCCTCGATATGGGTGGAGATCCACCACTGGTTGCCGCTGGCGTCCTGCACGCCGCCGCTGCGGTCGCCGTAGAACTGATCCGCGGGTTCGCGCAGCGACGTCGCGCCCGCGTCGATCGCGCGGCGGTAGGTCGCGTCCACGTCGTTCACGTACAGATGGAGCACGGCCGGCATCGCCTTGATGTCGCCGTGCGGCTCGCCCATCATCAGGATTGAATCGCCGATCGTCATCTCGGCGTGCATGATGCGGCCGTCTGGCTCCTCGAATCGTCCTCGTTCCGTCGCGCCGAACGCCTGCTTCAGAAAGTCGATCAGCTTCGCCAGGCCTGGAACCACGAGGTACGGTGTGACCGTGTGATAGCCCTCGGGAATCGGCCGGACGGCGGCAGCGACGGCCTGTTCGCCCGTAGCCATGGATCTCTCCTGTTCGGTGAGAAGCGTTTCCATTGGGATTGTGCCCAGTGGATCGATTGTAGATCCGCGGCGCCGTGGTGGAACAACCAGGTTGTCGGCGAGCTGATCCGGCGGAGGGCACGAGTGCCCTGGTGGAGGTACAAGGTCTTGCCGTCCTTGCCGCGTGTCAGCGTGAACTCCTGCGGAGCAGATGAGCCGGCGCGCGCGACCGAGAACCGGTTTGCGCCGACCCTGCTGACGGGCAGCAGCGAAGCGTTGGATTTCAGAAAAAGCTGGCCGTCCTTCGCGACCAGTTCAACCTCCGCTTTCGCCGTCTGCGAGTAGGCTCCCGCGTAGTCGGCGATCTCGGCGGCGGTCAGCGCAGCCGGCTTCTGCGCGGGCTCCGTGACTGCGGGCGCCAGCGGCACCATCAGTTCGAGGGCGCGCGTGGCGGTTCGGGAGAGGCTGGCGCCGTTGCGGTTGGCGAGAACAACGACACCCACCTTCTGATCGGGCAGCATGCGGATCAGCGAGCCGTATCCGGACCGCGATCCGCCGTGCTCGAACATGCGCACACCGCGGAACGTCCGGATGGTCAGGCCGTAGCCGTACTTCGCCGGTTCGCGACCGGGGTAATCGACATACCCGGTGGTGATCCGCTTCACGACGCCGGCCGGCAGCGCCTGCTTGCCGTCCAGTCGGCCGTCATTCAGGATCGCGATGACGAAACGAGAAAGGTCCTTCACGTTCGAGAAGACGGAGCCGGCCGGCCAGCTGGCGGCGTTGTCGGCCGCCGGCCGGATGATCTCGCGGTTGTTCGAGTGCCCCTGCGCCAGCGGATACGTCATCGCCATGGTTGGCCGCAGCGTCGTCCGCTTCATGCCGAGCGGAGCGAACACCTTCTCCTGCATCACGTCCGCATACGGCTTCCCGGCAACCGCTTCGGCGAGAAACCCCGCAATCCAGTAGCCCGGGTTCGAGTAGGAGAAGACGTCGCCTGCCGGCGCGAACAGGAACCCCTCGTCCATGGCGCGGATGCCGGCGCCAAGCGCGGTTTCGTCGTGGAGGCCGAACATCGGCGCCTCGTCGCGGACGCCGGCGGTGTGCGTGAGGAGCTGATGCGCGGTGACCTGTCCGATCTTCGGGTCGATGCCCTGCACGTAGGTGCCGATCGGGGCGTCGAGTTTCAGGCGGCCTTCTTCCGCGAGCGTGTTCACGGCGGTCGCCGTCAGCATCTTCGTGGTCGAGCCGAGCCGGAACAGCATGTCGGGATTGACCGCCTCGCCCGTCTCGACGCTGGCCACGCCAAAGCCACGCGCCATGACGATCCGATCGCCGCGCACGATCGCGATCGCTGCGCCCGGCGTGTTCGTCTGCTGCAGTTCCTCGAGCGCGACCTTTTCGAGTGGCGCGAAGTCGGGCGCGTTCTGTGCCGGCACGCGGGTGTCGAGAACGAACAGAGTGATTGCGCAGGCGATCGAAATGGTGAACGCAACGCAGCGGTGCCGATGCATGTCGTCTCCCCAATCATTCGCACTTGCCGCCCGGGCACCTGGCCGAAATCAGCATCCGCAGGATGGCGTCGTACTCGGTTCGCGAGACGGTCCGCGATCGTTTCGAATTCGGGATGGGATCGCTCATGTCCGTCTTGTGCGCCACCACCATGTCGAGTTCGGGCAGCACGGTGATGAACTGGCCGCCCGCGCCGATGCCGGTGTAGGCGCCCCGGAACGGCCCCGGCGAGTTGGGCGCGTCCCAGACCCACCACAGGTACCCGTAGCCCCATCGCATGCCGGTCCCCAGGGCGCGATGCACCGGCGGGTTCATCTCGTTGAGCGGCGTCACGAGGCTGCTGATGCGGCGCGCCCAGGCGCGCGAAACCAGCTGCTGTCCGGCCCAGTTGCCCTCGCGCAGCATGAGCAGGCCGATGCGCGCCATGTCGCGGGTCGAGAACCACATGTGGTAAGCGAGAAACTGCGATCGGCTCGCGTCGCCCGATTTGCGCTGGCGCGCGCGATCGAAATCCTGCATGCCGATGGGTCGCGCCAGGTCGCTCTCCAGCGCGTCGTAGATGTCGCGTCCCGTCATCTTCTCGAACGCAGCGCCCGCGGCGTTGAAATCCCAGTTGTTGTACAGGTAGTAGCTGCCCGGCCGCTGGGAACCGCGAGGCGGCGCGCTGGCGGTGTCGTCGCCGCTGTTCGACGCCGGGTGGTAGACGCTCGATCGCGCCGTGAGCAGGTTCTCGACCGTCGCGTTCAGTTCCTGCGGCATCAGCCCGCCCACGTCGGTGAAGTCGAGCTCCTTCAGCGTCTTGTTCAGCGAGATCGTCCCGTTCTCCACGTACTTGCCGTAGAGGATCGCGAGCACGCTCTTGCGCACCGAGGCCAGGTAGCTGAGGCGTGTGAGATCGCCGTACTCGAACAGCGACTGCCCGCCCACCGAGACCGTCATCGCGGTGGTGTCGAGCGACTGCAGCCAGGCGCGCAACGCCGCCAGCCGGGCCGGCGAATACCCAATCGCTTCGGGCTTCTCGATCCGCTGCCAGTCCTTGCCGGGAAACACCGCGGACGGCGGTGTCGGCGACGTCCCGGCCTGCCTGCCCTGAGCCGGGTCGAAGGGAAGGCCGGAACCTACCCGCGCCGCGCCGCCGAGCGAGAAGGCACAGAGGAGGATCGCGACGCACGCCGCAACCCCAATCGTTCGCCGATTCGTCATGATGTCCTCGCAAAAAAGTGGACTGCACGAAAACTCGCGGGATCCGGCTTCAGCAGCGTTGCAATCCGCCTGAAGGCGGATCCCACACTCGACCGCAAATCATCACCCCGCGAGCAGGCCCAGGCCGGCGCCGAGCTGATACACGCCGAGCGCGACGAGCGTCATCGCCGACAGCAGTAGCAGCACGCGAACCACGCGGGGGCCGAGCGAGCGGACGGTCCCGAAGACGATGATGATCGCCGCGAGCGAGGCGACCATGGTGCCATAGAAGGCGACGAGCAGCGCGATCGCGTTGACGGGCGCCGCCCTCCAGCCTTTGAGAAACAGCGGCCCGAGCACCAGGCTCCAGCCGAGATACGGGTTGGGATTGAGAACGTTGATGCCGGCTGCCTGCAGCAGCGTGCGTGGCGCCGAGGCCGGTTCGCCGCGCCCGCCGCCTTCCTGTCGCCGCCACTCGAGAAAGGCGAGCGCGGCAAGATACAGCAGCAGCACGCCGCCCCCGGTCTGCACGACGCGCGCGAACCCGACCGGAACCTGCCGTAAGAGCAGCAGCACGACGACCGCGATCGGACCGTCGCTGAGAAGCGGCGAGAACGCCGCCGGCAGCGTCCGCTTCCATCCGTGCGCGGCCGTCGTCGACAGCAGGAACGCCTGCAACGGGCCGGGCTGGACCGCCGCCGCGAACGAGAAGCCGACGCCGATTACAAGGTATTCGGTCACCGATCAACGGCCTTTGCGCGGCCTTCCCCCGAACCGGCCGATTTCTTCTTCCTCAGCTCGTCCAGCGTCGCACGGCAATCGTACGGCGCAACGAAGCGATCGAACTCGTCGGCCGGGATCTTGCCACGGCAGCGCTCCACGACCCCGTCGCACGACCTCATTCGCGACTCGAGCGCGTCGCACGGATACTCGCCGCAGCCCGCGCACGTCTCGAGGC
>Ga0315282_10002976_pt1 | contig 30710 bp, 26 predicted proteins | sample YL17G07_20_MG_FD_203693 | JGI IMG/M metagenome (GOLD analysis project Ga0315282, IMG submission 203693) | Sediment microbial communities from Yellowstone Lake, YNP, Wyoming, USA - YL17G07_20 | ecosystem: Environmental > Aquatic > Freshwater > Lake > Sediment | place: USA: Wyoming | collected... | reverse complement strand
GGTCCACTCCTACTCCGTACCCGTGACCGAAAGTCCAAGTCCTGACATAACCTCGGTATGGGTTGTCGCTGACAGCTTTATGCGCAGCTTTCACGACATCCGTATCAGTGACGCCTAGTCGTGTTGCTTCGAACATCGCCTTCAGCATGTTCAGAGAGCTCTCAATGAGTCTTATTTGATTCAGGTTTCCTCGGCCTATTATGTAGGCTGGCTGGAGATCTGAATGGTATCCCATTAGCTCACTTCCAATATCGGCATAGATCATGTCTCCTTCTCTGAGTCTGCGTTGCGTGTAGTCTGGGCTCATGTACGAGATTGCCGCCCGAGGTCCAGATTGTATGACGCTCCAGGGGTTGTCGCCGCCAGCATCGAACATAGCCTTCTCAACGGCCATGTGGACCTCGTACTCAGCAATGCCCGGTCTGCTAGTTTCGATCAACGCCCTGACGCCTTCGTCCGCTATCTCCGCGGCCTTCCGCATAATCCGCAACTCATTCGGACTCTTAACGACCCGAAGCTGATCCAATTCATTGGTGCATTCAACGAATTTGGTTCTGCGAAAGACCTTGCTAAGCTCTAATTGCAACCGCAATGGAAAACGTGTGCCTCCAATACCGATCCGAGATTTCCGCTTTCCATCAAGCACTTCCCTGCTAAGTTCAGCAAGACCTCGGTTTATCGATCCGCCAAATTGATCAGCGAATTCATCATCTACCGCCCTCACGTCTTTCAACCACACTTGTTTTTTCGCTCGCTCAGTCTTGGGGTCTTGCCTGGATAGGAGTAGCGAAGGCTCTCCATCCTGAGGGATTGCGACTATGCTGTCGCCAAGCATGTAAGGAACGACTACGTCCTCCTCCTGGATTAGGTGCGGCGGGAAATTGAATCCCACCAGATACCGAAGATTCTGGCCATTCTCAACTCCTTGGCCCATCGAGTAGCGACTGCCCGAGTACGCGAGGATAGCATCATACTTCTTGCGACGCGCCAGTTCCTGAACTTTCCGAACTCGTTCGCGATGCTCGGATACGGGAATGCCTTCCATTTGAATCGGACCTTCGTGACAGTTCGCGCTATTATTCTCATCTGAGCGATTTCAACTTAGAACATAGTCTTACAGCACGCTAGGCATCAAGGAATATTCTCCACCCATTGTTCGTTAGTGCCTCTCTTCGATTGCGGCTGCACTGAGCCAGCCCATTTAGTATGGTCGGTCCGAATAGCCCGCAAGTGCTCGGGGGTTGGTTGTATCTAGGAATTCTTGACAGCGTTCTATTCGTTTCTTTTGTTCGCCTGCTAGATTGGTCACAACTACCTGGTAGTTAGCATATTTACAGGTGAGATTCAGTCGGTCTTGTCGGTTACTCTGCCAAAAGCTTAAGTGTTCACCGAGGCGTGTACTCTAACTAGTGCTGCCACCAAGCGGCACAAAAAAAATAATTGGAGAAAAAGAAATATCTTGAGCACTACATCATCGAACCGAAACAAAATAATCGCAGCAATAGTGCTGATTCTAATAATAGTTGTCGGCGCCGGCTGGTACGTAACTCAGAAGCCAACACCCACACCAACCACAACCGGAACGACCGTCACTACAGCCTCCGGTCTAGCAGTTCCAAACACAGATACGCTTATTGAGGAAGTCGCGCGCGAGCCTGGCCCAGGAGGCTATGATCCCGCTCTTTCGTGGGACGCGGGCGCAAATTACGTGATGGAAAACGTGTACGAAACGCTCGTATACTACGACGGCGCGAGAGCAGACAAATTCATTCCATGGCTTGCTCAAAGCTGGGACGTATCACCTGACGGGCTTGTCTACACATTTCATCTTAGACAAGGAATAATGTTTCAAGACGGAACACCATTCAATGCAACCGCAGTGAAATTTTCCATCGACAGAGCCATACTGATCAACCACGAAGATGGCCCACAATCCTTGATCGCTCCGAGCGAGACAATGGCCATCAAAGGGGGACCACGCTATTTCGTGGCAAACACAGTCCACAACTATAACGCCTCCGAAGCCAAGATCTATTTGGCCGCCGGCGGTGTGAAGGTTATCGACCCCTATACTGTTCAGATAACGCTTGAGCACCCGTACGCCGCAGCAATCGCCACTATGGCTTTTTCAGTCACAGCTGTTGTCTCTCCATCCTTCGTGATCGCCAATTGCCCAGGATCGAACGAGATGCCTGGAGTCATGCCTGGCGCAGAATGTGAATACTTGCGAACCCACGCGGCGGGAACAGGCCCATTCAAATTGACCGAGGTTGTACCAAAGGTGCAGACAGTCCTAGAGAGATATGATGGATACTGGGGCGGTCCCAATAATTCCGGACCTGCCAAGCTTAAGCGCTACAATATCAAATACGTTCCTGAGGTAGGATCAAGAGAACTTGACTTATTCGCAGGAACTGCTGATTCAATACAGTTGTCTCCGGCAAATGCTTTTGACTTCATCGACAAAAGCGCTTGGCTGAACAACAAACAGATCAAATCGCTGAAGCCCGGGATCAGAATCTGGACTGCGCCAACAATGCAGTTCAACATCTTCTTCATCAATCCAAGAGTCGCTCCTTTGGACAACGCTCAATTTCGGCAGGCATTGGCGTATGCCTTTCCATACCAGAAATTCTTCGACACAGCCCTGAACGGCTTCGCGACAAAGTTGAACGGCTTCATTCCCAACGGAATGCTCGGCTACGACCCAACGCTGCCAGCTTACGATTACAACCCAGATAAGGCAAGTGAGTTGTTCAAGAAAGTAGGTTACAAAGGAACGCTGGAATTCATCGTCAATCAAGCCGACAGGAACCTAGTAGACGCGACGCTTCTTCTCAAGGACAGCCTTCAGCAAGTTGCGCCTGACATCCATTTAGACATAAAGGAACTAGATACTGCCACATGGCTAACCCTGTATCACAACTTTGGCATTCAGATACGAATTGGCAGTTGGTCCCCTGACATAGCGGACTCAGCACCAGTCATCGCCAACTTCGTAACGGACGCAGGTTTTCCAGCCAGGTTTTCCAAGTTCGACACGAACGACACGATTACGAGAATGGCTCTGGATGCAGCTGCCTCACTCGATCCCGCAAAGAGAGCCGCCCTATACAGAGAAATTCAGTTGGAAATCTACCGCAAGGTTCCTTATATTCCAATCTACACTGTCAGTGCCTTGTTCGCTGAGAGAGACTGGGTACTTCCATCTGACAGCCCGATAGGTCGTGGTTTGTTTAACCCAGAGTACGGAGATGGCGACGGCGGCAGCCGCGGAGGCTATCACGCATACTATGTATGGAAGGCGGACACCACACAGCAAATTAACATCGACTTAGGAAACAATCCTCTAGCCCTGCTCCAGAGCACGCCGTTCCAAGCAGCATCCATACTTGGGATTCAGCGTGGGACATTGTGACTCTTTCCTTCCCTCCTTTTTTCTCGCGCCTCTCGTTTCTGAACATTCTGCTCTGCAAGGGAGTACTGAAAGAACTGAGTTTTGCTGCAGTTCCCGTTGATACGGGAGTCCTCTCCCTTGTTCGAGATCCTCTAAGCTCGATTTCTTAGCCGTTTAGCAGTCTAGTTTCCTTTCCCTACATTTTCGAAGCCACATTTCCGCTAGACTTTCCTCAAAAGGGGCGCAACCTTGAGATGACCATTTGAAGTGTGGCAGAACTGACAAAGACTTCACCTGTTTGAACTGGAAAGTGAAGAAGATGTTTAAAACGGCGCGCCAAGCCAATGATGCTGCTTTGAGAGTTCTCAGGCCGGGAGTCGAAGGATACGTTCCAGACCAAGCCTCAAGGGACGTGGTACTCGCGTCAGGTTATCCAGATTTTCCGCATGGAACGGGACATGCGCTTGGCAGAGCTGCTCATGAAGTAGGCCCTGCGCTCGGTCCAAGATGGCCTGAGAGATATGGCCGAGCAGCTGAGAAGAAAGTTCGACCCGAGATGGCCTTCACAGTAGAACCGTCTGTCTATGGACCCTATGGGGTATGCAACATAGAGCAAGACGTACTGGTTACCGAGGACGCTTGGGTTCCCTTGTCGACGAGCCAAGACGAAATTATCCGAATTAGATGAAGATCGCTGGTGGCGCGCCTTGGTCCGGAATGACGCTTCAAATCCTCGGTGCAGTATGTCTTGCGTTGACGATGCGGTCTCGGAGGATTAGCGTCTCAGCCTCGGGTCCAGTATGTCTCTGAGGCCGTCGCCGACGAGGTTGAAACCTAGAGATGCAAATAGGATCGCGAATCCGGGAAAGGCTACGACCCATGGGTAAGTAAACACATAGGCTCTCCCGTCTGCAACCATTCTTCCAAGTTCGGCTATTCCAGGTTCGACGCCGAAACCCAAGAAACTGAGAGAAGCCACAGTCAGTATGACTGCTCCAAGATCGAGTGTCGCGTTGACGAGGATTGGGTAGATCGAGTTTGGTAGAACGTGCTTGAATAGCACTCTCAAGGGGCCTCCTCCGGCGGCCCGTGCAGCTTCAACGTATAGTTTCTGCTTCTCCACGAGAACCTGTCCGCGCACGAGCCTAGCGTAAACAGGCCACCATGTGAGCGCAAGTGCAATGGCAAGGTTGACCGGTGTTCTGCCCAAGACGGCGCCAAATGCCATGGCCAGAATCAAGCTTGGCACAGCTAGGAAAACGTCGGTTATCCTCATGATTCCTTCGTCGAATCTGCTTCCCAGAAAACCGGCTATTGATCCTGCTACGGTACCAATCGTACCAGCTATGATTACCACGCTGACTGAGATCGACAAGTCAAGCTGATAGCCGTACACTACGCGGCTGAAAATGTCACCGCCGCGGTCGTCTGTACCGAAGAGATGCTGAAGACTCGGAAATTGGAATTTGTTCTCCCATACGCGAACTTCTGGCCCATAGGGCGCGATGAACACTGCAAACACCGTCACAATCACTATTCCAACCACTATGATTATGCCAAGCATCGCAAGTGTGCTATGCTTGAGGAGATAGGCACTGTAGCGCAGCTCTTTCATGTTCGCCTCGAATCTGCCACCTTTCAGTCTTCGCATCTTCAATTTACCTCACCCATAGCGGACGCGCGGGTCAACGACAGAGTAAAGGACATCAACGATCAGATTTACGATAACATAAATGAAGCCTGTTATCAGCACGAATCCCATGATCGACGCTCGATCAAGGGAGACTATCGCGTAAGCAGCCCACTTGCCCATTCCTGGCCAGGAAAAGACGGTTTCCGTTAGAGGCGCTCCTGCGAGAATGAATCCGAAACTGGTTCCAACAATCGTGATAGTCGGCACTATCGCATTCTTCAGTGCATGCTTGTAGATCACAATACGCTCCGGTAACCCCTTCGCACGCGCAAGCGTGATGTAATCTTGTCTCATAACTTCGAGCATGCTGGATCGTGTCATTCGCGTTATGAGGCCAAGCCCGGTGAAGCCATCCACGAGAGCTGGCATGGCGATATGAGCGAGAGCGTCCGCGAAAATTGGGAGGTTCCAGGTTACCAGGCTGTCAATCAAGACAAACCCCGTTATGCGCGTCAGAGGATGCGCGAGTAGTATGAATTCGTCGACGCGACCTGTAGAGGGAAGATAGGGCAAGCCGGAAAGCTTGAAGCTGTAGAAGAACACGTACTGCATCAGCAAGGCTAACCAGAAGAGCGGGAATGACGCCCCGCTCAGCGCAAGCAGTCTCGACCCGTGATCCAGCGGCCTGTCTTTCTTGACTGCGGAGATGATTCCTAGAGGCAGACCGACTGTAATCTGAATGATAGTAGCTACGATCGCCAGCTCAACGGTAGCCGGGAACGTACGCTGTATCACACTCATTACAGGCTCATCTGACTGTGACCTCGACAGCCCCCAGTCGCCGTGGAAAAGGTCTACCAAATAGTAGAAATACTGAATGTAAATCGGTTGGTCGAAATGATGCGCTTTCCGGATCTGCTCAAGCACAGCCGGTGGAGTGCGGTCAGTTGTCCATGCACTCACAGGATCTGTGACAACATTAGAAAGTGTGAAGGTTATGATAGAGAGTCCCATAAGAACAGGTATGAGCATGAGCAGGCGACGGATGACATATCTTCTTATCCGCAGGGTGGAACAGCCACTCGAAACTCGTCTTCAGCCGTAGATATACCTTGCCTGTCGTGTTCAGGCAGGGAGAAACAGAAAAAGGCTGCGGGTAGCTGCCACGTCCTCCAAACTCGCCAAAGTACCACTTGCTGGCTCACGTTTTTCTGCTCGGTCTTAGATCGGCTTGATAGTCGGTGCGCTATGCCAAGAGTGGCTGTACGATCTGATGAATATGCTCCAAGACTTCCATGCTGTCACTGGAGCTTTCCTCTGCAAGAACAACTTTCCGAGTAACTTTGGCTCAACTCTTTTAACTCAAGACTCCGTATTGCGAAAGCGTTCGGATCGTTGTCAGCTCAAGAAGCTAACAGGTAGTTGTCGCGAATGAAATTGAACAGTTCTGGGGACGACAGATCCCATTGACGCAAAGTTCTCTGAGTAAGAAGATTCTGTCTAGGAATAGCGAAAACCTCTGTCGGGCGATCTACAGAAAAACCGGTATGCCAATAAAACGAGCATACGACGTTTACCTTGAGGACGTCGAGGGCAGTCGCTACCTCGACTTCTCAGCAGGCGGCACGACCGCCGTCGGTTACTCGCACCCAAAGGTCATCGAGGCGGTCATAGAGCAGGCCAAAACAAGCCTTGATATGGCCGACTTGGCGATCGGCATTGTCGATCTGCGCAACGAACTTGCTGAGGAAATCAAGAGTCTGGTTCCTTCAAAACTTGCACAAGGGAAAATCGCGTTCGGACACAGTGGCTCGGATATCGTCGAGAAGGCTATCAGAGTCGCTCGGTTTGCCACTAGCAGGCCTATGATAATCAGTTGCTTCGAAGCGCACCACGGGGCCAGCCCAGGCGCACTCAGTGCCTCCCCAACCCTAAAGGAAATGGGGAGCACCACAATCGCCAGATTTTTCCAATTGCCGGGTTTTCTCTACATGCCTTTTCCTGACTCTTACCGGCCATGGTTCGGGGTCGGGTCAGATGCAGGAAAGGCGAGCCTAGCATTTCTCGAGAGACTCCTAGCTTCTGTCGTCTCACCCGAATTGGTAGCGGGGATAATCGTTGAGCCAATTCTGAGTTACGGCGGTAACATAGTTCCACCTGATGGATACTTCCAAGGTCTCGCAGAGATATGCCACAGAAATGGAATCCCACTCATATCAGACGAGGTGCTCACAGGCATAGGTAAGACAGGACGCATGTTTGCCTTGGAACACTGGAACGTGTGGCCCGATGTGCTATGCCTAGGAAAGGCACTGAGTGGCAGCGTTCCTCTCTCCTTGCTGCTCGCCGAAGATGATCTCGCGGCGAAATGGAGGCCCGAGGACGAGGTAGGAATGAGCAAGGGCGGTCACCTCATAGGCTGCGCTATGGCTCTAGCCATCCTTCGAATTGTCAGGGAAGAGAAATTGGTTCAGCATGCGGAAAAAATGGGGCACTACATGATCAGGCGGATACAAGACCTAAAGGAGGATTTGGAGATTCCGGGTCAAGTCAGAGGCTTAGGCCTATTGGTCGGATTTGATCTGGTTGAGAATGAAGCGACTAAGAAACCTGCTTCACAACTGGCCAGCAGAGTCGTAGAACTAGCACGTCAGAATGGACTGATTTTCGGAATCGTCGGAGCCGGACATAACGTACTGCGCTTCACGCCCTCATTGACAATAAGAGAGGAGCACATAGACACCGCGGCTGAAACAATTGAACAGGTTTTCAAAGATCTGCGTGCGCAGGGACTCGTTCAAAAGGCGGTGTCTCACTGACAGCGGGCATGAACTGACTCGTCAGATATCGCCGGAACTTGGACTTGGTGGACGGATCCTCGATGATGATAGATGCACATGCACATATCGGTCCCCGAGAAGCGGGAAGTGAATACCGGCACATGTCCAGCGAACTGTATCCTCCGGAATCACTTCTGGAAAGCATGAACAAGAACGGGATAGACATGTCGATAGTCTTCGCGATGAGATCAAGCGCCACCTACGATGAACACAATCGATACATCTTGGAATCTTACAACAAATACAGTGACAGGCTCATCCCCTTTGTCAGACTAAACCCTTGGAGAGACACTCCCCAAACGCTGCGCGAAGCGTTCGAGAAAGGCTATCGCGGTCTGAAACTGCACCCCAACGACGAATCCTTCTATCCGAATGACTCAATAGTATTTCCATTCCTTGAAGTAGCCGAGAGAGCGAAGAAACCGGTGATCATCCACAGCCACCAACAAGGGACACAACCTTGCCTGATCGGCGACTTGGCAGATCATTTTCCGACTATACCAATCATGATCGCGCACATGGGCACCGACCTCTACCAAGATTCAATGTTCGTCGCCAAGAAATGCCCAAACGTCTACCTCGAGACCTCACAATGCCCATTCCTTCACAGAATAGCGAAGAACTTGGTCGAGGTTCTCGGCGAAGGGAAGATCGTCTGGGGCTCCGATGTGCCATATCATTACCAAGAAGTGGAGAAGAGGAAGATCGAACTTGCGGGTCTAACGGAGAGAGAATTCGAGGCAATCACGTGGCGCAACATCGCGCGCATAGCTAGCATTCCAGATGGACATTAGCAGGTAGAGGAGGGGGGAACGCTTGCTTGTCGACTTTTCACAGTTGACGCCTCATCGGCATGCTGATGACATAACAGAGTACGTGTTTCTCAAACCAGATCAGACGGTAAACCAGAACGCGGGGCTAAGGCTCCTAGTCCTTGACGAAGGCGCTACGCTAGAAATCCCAGCGGGAACAGATGAGGTATCCTACTACTTGCTATCAGGACGAGGTTCACTCGCCATTTCCAAGAATTCGAGCCCGAGTAGGTGGACACTCGATCCCGATACCGCCATGTGGGTGCCAGCAAACATGAGACATATGCTAATCAATTCGGGTGAAGGGCCATTCAGGTGCTTGGTTGCGCACTGCAAAAGCAAATCGCAACAGAGTGGGAAAGTCAAAGTCGTTGGGATGTCACAATTCCAAATCCACTACCTAGTCGGTTTCATTAGCCGATCAATTTTCAGTCCAGAGGCGCTGGGCGCGGCAGGAGCAACCAGAACCCTAGGCGTGGATCTTGAGACTCTAACCCCAAAATCCACACTAGGTTCCCACGAGCATGAAGAGGAAATTCTATACATGCTTCGAGGAAGAGGATTCGTTAGAATCGGAGAAAGAGATTTCCCAGTCAAACCCGGCTCGATGGTGTACACTGGGCCCCGCCTAATCCACAGCGTCCACAATACGGAAGACGATAACTTCCAATACCTCGTCTGGGAGTTTGCGCCGTGATTTAGAAGGAACACACGATCATTTGGTGGACATATTCACCAAACGCAAAGCGTTCTCGCCCATTACCAGACGCATTTCATCTTCTCTGAGGCCGGCCAGTTCGACCTTACGTTTTTCTATCTCTTCGTAGTGGTAGGGTATGTCTGAGCCCCAGAGTACTCTGTCGGCTCCCACCTTGTCAACAAGCATCCTGCTGATCCTATGCAAGTATGGGCACTGAGATGTTTCCAGGAATACGTTATCGCATTTCTTCGCCACAAACATGCAGTCCTGATAGAGACTCGTTCCTAGGTGCAGGAGCACCATCTTAACACTGGGAAAACGGTCGGCCGCCATTCCAATTATTGCAGGCCTTGCAGTTACGCCGGAATGTAAAACAACCGGAATCCTCCGCTTCTCTGCAACTTCTAGCAGGGGATGGACGATAGTGTCGTCCGCATCGAAACACTCGTCTGCAGGATGAAGTTTCAAACCTTTCACGCCATCAGCCAGGACGGATCTCTCCAACAGTTCTGCACTGTTCTCTAACCAAGGATTCAATCTCACAAATGGGACGAGTCTGTCGGGGTTTGCTTTGGCAGCTTTGGCGATGTACGTATTCGCCGGTGTGTAATCGTCGGATTGTCGCATCGCCCAGACAAACGCCATGTCAATTCCGTTTGCATCGAGACTTTGAATCAATTCCGTCGCGGAATACACTTCCTTCATACCGACGTACTCTTCTCCAATCTCGCGCGGACCGAGGTGCGCGTGCCCGTCGACAATCACGTACCTCCTCGATGGTTTGCGAGCAGACCGCTTGATTCCTTTGGACTGTGGCAATCGTAACTCCTAGACACACACTGTTTAGTCTGCTTTTAGCATCTTCGTCAAATGACCCGTGTAATTTGCTTCGTACAGCTCGTCAACGAAAACCACTCTAGGAAGTCGAAAACAATCAGGAATGCCGGATCGTGCAACCATCTTGTCCTGGGATTGCAGAGTCTCAGTCAAGTTAGAATACTGTAATACGTCATTGCGGACTAATCATAGATGCTCCGAGGGAAAGTGTTACGAAATGGAGAGCGGCCGAATAGACCTTTGCCAAGACGAGATCCCGACCAAGTGGTATAATATTCAAGCAGACATGCCTGTACCACTCCCTCCTTATCTAGAGGTTGAGACAGGCAAAGAAGTTAGGAAGTTGCCTGAGACATTTAGCAGGACTGCTTGTCAGCTTGAGTTCGCTGACGAACGTTGGATTGAAATTCCCCGTGATGTGCTGATCGCTTACATACGTTGCGGCAGACCTACCCCATTGATCAGAGCACATCGTCTTGAAAAGTTTCTCAACACTTCGGCAAGAATCTATTACAAATGCGAAGATCTTCCTCCTGCAGGAACGTTCAAAACAAACACGGCGATTCCTCAAGCATATTGGGCCATGAAAGAAGGCTACAACCGCACTATTTTCACAGGCTCTGTTAGAACAAGAACAAAGTTCGCTCACGTTTTTTCCGCCAAGCTGTTCAATCTTATCCCCACTGTGTTCATGGCAAGAGCAGATTGCCAACGGAACTTGTGCCAAGTCTTCATGCTCAAGAATATGTTCGAGGCGGATTTGGTCGAATCTCCAAGTACGCGGACCGAACTCGGACGAAAACTTCTGCAAGAGAACCCAAATCATCCAGGCTCGCGAGAAAGTGCGCAGAGCGAGGTGGAAGAGGAGGCTAAGAACAACAGAGACGGCGTCACAGTGATTTCCTCCTTCCTCAATCACGTCCTGATGACTGAAACGATTATCGGTCTCGAGACCAAGAGACAACTTGAGTCAATTGATGAGGAACCTGACGCCCTAGTGGGTTCGGTGGGAGGCGGAAGTCACTTCTTTGGATTCATCGCGGCCTTCCTAAGCAAGAGTCTGAGGAAAGGAATGAGTAACGTGAAGTTACTGGCAGTTGAATCGGAGACTTCGTGCAAGCTAACAGGAGGAGCATATGATTATGCTCGTCTATCTGAACCGGGCATGTCAAGTCTGTTGGTGAAAACCTATCGATTAGTTTGGAAAACCTCTCCGGCTCCAATACGCGGCTTGGGAATCCAAACTCAGACAACCGCTCCTCTGCTAAGTATGCTCAGACATTTGGGCTTCATAGAGACGCGTGTTTATCCAAAAAACGAAAAAGACATCGTCCATGCAGCCCGCACATTTCTACAAACCGAAGGACGACTATTGGCTCCTGAATCAGCCTATGCGGTAAGAGCAACGATAGATGAAGCTTTGAAAGCCAAAAGGACTCAGAAGAAGATGGTCATAGTGGCGAGTGTGAGCGGAACCGCGTTCCTGGACTTTGGAGAAAAAACTGGATACAGTAACTTAACCTAGCGAATTCATGGTGTATATTGCTAGCTTAAATAAACGTCCTGTAAAGCCGCATCTGACAAGTATGACGCTACTCATCCGGGATGAAGATGTTAAAGAAGCTGTGACACCTGAAGACGTCATTGACGCTGTAGAGAACGTTTACTGCCAACACGGGCTGGGCAGAGTTCAAGATACACCAAGACGAGAAGTTCGGATGAAAGGCAAGAACTTACCACACCTTGCTCCTGGAACCACAAGCGTCGGCCAAGGATTATCATATTTAGAAGAAAAGAATAAAGTGGTAGTCTCCCACGCCTTCCATTTGCGAGAAGGTGAGGTCACTGTTAGTAGCCTTCCTCCAGTTACGATCCCTCCGTACTTGATTCATATTATCGATCCAGATGAAGGCAAAACGGTGGCCATCATCCAATCATCTTACGCTTCATGGATGAGAACTGGCGCGGCCGGCGCAGTTGGCGCCAAATACCTAGCTCGAAAGAACTCTAGTGTAGCAGGCGTCATTGGGACAGGGTTGGTGGGCAAAGGCCAACTCTTCTTCCTCACGAAGGTCAACAACATCACCAAGGCCTTCGTTCACTCTGGACGAAGAAAGGATATCGAGTATGCGCGGGAGATGGGCAGTCGGTTGGGAATTGACATAGTTCCCAGCGATAGTGTCGAAGAAGTGGTGAAGAACTCGGATATTCTTGTCACCGCTACCCGTGCCACCCAACCAATCGTGAGAGGAGAATGGGTAAGGAATGGCACGCATATCAACTCGATAGGGGCAGACGATCCGCACAAAATTGAACTCGATCCTGCCACACTCGGGAAGGCTAGCAAGGTGGTAATCGATAGCGAGAGAGCCCCAACTTGGATTGGACAAATAGTTCTCGCGATAAGACAGGGAGTATTGAAACCAGAGGAGATATGTTCAATCGGTCAAGTAGTAGCCGGATTGCATCCCGGAAGAGAAGATGATGGCGAGCTGACCGTGTTCTGCTGCGAAGGGACAAACATGCAAACTGCGGGAGTCGCCGTGAAAGTCTATGAAAAAGTGAAAGATGCGGGTCTCGGGATCGAGACATCATCCCTATCCACATACTTCCTCGTGTGACCTGTTTTTCGACAGAAGAACAGTGTTTCTTCACACTTACAGTGTGTCCGACACGCTGTCGTCGAGACTAAGAGCATCCTAAGCGCGTCCTGATTCCAAGTATCACGTCTTTTGCCGCACCGCAGATTGAAGGTCAGTGTCTAAATATCGCCCTAGATCTATCCAATTGCGGATCATCGGGGACAGAATATGTCGAGCGGCAAGATACATCATCTCAATCCAGATAAGATTCACTACAATTGGGACAATTCATTGAGTCCAGCGCTGAAGGTTGAATCCGGAGACACTGTTGTTTTCGATATGAGAGAGGTGAGCGACGGCCATGCGGTGAAGATGCCAAAGTGATTTGTAGCCTAGCTCTGCGACGCGCCGGCTATAGGTTGATAATTGGTCCAAGTTTGGTTGATTTCCGACCCAAGAGCCACCATAAAAGCTTGGTAAAGCAACACCGAACTCGACCGAAGGATGCAAATCCGCCACCCTACGGTTGTAATCTTCACGCTCACAAATATCTTCATACTTGTGCGCTAATGGAATTCACAAGGATTTGAGCTAACCCGTTCGAGATGCGTCTACACGGATTAAGTTCACGAGATAATATCGATTATAATCCTACTAGAGCGGTTTCAGAATTCTGTAATGAACAATCATAATAGGTCACGATGTCGAGGCTGAGGTATGCAGTACGTTGGACTTGGAAGGGCAGGTGTTAAGGTCTCTAGACTCTGTCTGGACTGCTGGTCATTTGGAAACGAAGCCACTTGGATGATTGAGTTATGCTGCAATCGTAATGTCACGTGCTGACGAGGAATTAGTCAGAAGGCAGACGTGGATTCGTGACGTAAGATCATTGCGAGAGAACTATCTGGGTGTCGAAAGTTCAAAGGGCCTAGCTCTTCTGGTGCGTGATGTGCTCCGTGATCGTGGAATCGTGAAGGGCAAGATCGGGATCGCTGGTGTGGGAGTAACGTGGGGACTCTACAATGCACTTGTTAAGGTGCTGCCTAGGTCGCGGTTCATCTCTTGCACCGAGGAAGTTGATCGGTTGAGGATGGTAAGGACAGAGAATGAATTGAGGATCATGCACAAAGCAGCTGAAATCGGTATGGCTGGCGTCGAGGCGCTTCTGGAGACTGGCAGAGAGGGTGTGGCTGAGTTTGAGGTTCATTTGGCGGTGGAGAAGGCTATGTTCGATGCGGGTGGGGATGGGCCTTGGTCTGTGATACTCTCGGGTCTTAGATCCGTTATCCCCTACATTAGCCCAGATTATACGCAGCGGAAGCTTAGGGATGGGGACATGGTTTATGCGGATATTGGAACGGAATTCATGGGGTACCATTCAGACATTCAACCCGCATACATCGTAGGGCGGGGGTCTAAGCATCAGTTGCGCCTGATTGAGACTTCGCTGAGTATGATTAGGGTGATGATTGGGGCTACTCGTCCTGGGGTAACTGACACGCAGGTTCTCAGGGCAGCGTATAAGATGCTTGACGGTAACCCGTTCCGGGATTATGTTCGAACCTGGACCCTCGGTCACGGCTACGGGGTAGGGTTAGATCCACCGGACCTTACAGGCACAACCCTAACTCTGCCTAAGGATAGGCAGATGAGGCTGCAGCGGAATATGCTTCTATGCTACGAACCCGGCATCTTCGTTCCAGGAGTCGGAGGAGCAGCAGTTGAGGATGAGGTTATCGTAACCGAGAACGGATGCGAAGTATTAACCAAATGCGCAAAACGAGCAGAAGAGTTACTGGAAGCACAACACTCTGCATAATGACCTGAGCTCGGACCACTCAATGCCTTGGGTGCCTACACGGTAATCCGGGCTCTCGCAGATGTATATACTGTACAGAACGCGTGTACGCGTCAAAACACTAGGTGTTAAAGGCTTTATCCGACTTACTGCGTATGCTCCTTTGGAGTTGAAAATTTGAGCACATATTCCAAACACAACAAAGCGATTGTTGCAGTAATCTTTATCGTAATCATCTTAGTAGGCATAGGATACTACGTCAACCAACAACCAACCACGACAACTAGTACAAGTTCTTCCACTTCAATTTCGGGACAAGCCGTTCCAAACCCTGACACTTTGGTCGAGGAGAGGTCGGTTGCACCTGGGCCCGGTGGCTACGATCCGGCACTGAGTTGGGATGACGGCGCGAACCCGATCATAGAGAACGTCTACGAGACATTGGTGACTTGGGACGGACCAAGCGCATTAAAGTATGTTCCTTGGCTGGCAGAAAGTTGGGATGTTTCACCCGATGGATTAGTGTACACGTTCCACTTGAGACAGGGAATCATGTTCCAGGATGGAACACCCTTCAACGCTACGGCAGTCAAATTCTCTCTCGATAGGGCGGTCTTGATCAACCACGCAGACGGACCCGAGTTTCTGATTTCGCCGAATGAAACGATGGCAATCAAAGGTGCTCCTCGCTATTCCAATGCGGAAACAGTTCATAACTACAATGCTTCTGAGGCAAAGATCTATTTGACGGCTGGTGGTGTTAAGGTTCTTGACCTTTACACCGTTCAGATAACTCTCGAACACCCATACGCAGCGGTAATCGCGACGATAGCGTTCAGTGTCACCGGCATCGTGTCGCCCTCGTACGTTATCGCCAACTGCCCCGGATCAGCCGAGATGCCAGGAGTCATGCCAGGAATTGAATGCGAGTTCATGATAAACCACGGTATGGGAACAGGTCCTTGGAAACTTGTCGAAGTCTCTCCCAAAGAGCGTGTAGTGTTAGAGAGGTTCGACGGTTACTGGGGTGGCCCCAACCATACCGGACCTGCCAAGCTGAGACGGTACGTAGTCAAGTATGTCCCAGAAGTCGGAACACGCGAGCTTGACCTATTCAGCGGAACTACCGACACAATTGAGCTCCGAGGCCCGAACGCATTTGACATCATCGACAAGAACGCTTGGCTCAATAATCATCAGATCGTGCCGCTCCGACCAGGAATCAGGGTATGGACCGCTCCTACCATCGCCGTTTACTCAATCACTTTAAACCCGAGAATAAAGCCATTGGACAACGTGTTGTTTAGGCAAGCATTATCGTACGCCTTCGATTACGATACCTACATTACCCAAGCGCTAAATGGTTTTGCAGTTAGATTGACCTCGCTGGTTCCGCCAGGAATGTTCGGGTATGATCCAACTGTCCCATCGTATAGCTACGACCCAGCTAAAGCAAAGGCATTGTTCCAACAAGTAGGATACACCGGAACGCTTGAGATTAGTGTAGCAAGCGGTGATACGAATTCAGCGTCGGCGGCGTTATTGTTCAAGGATTCGCTGAGCCAACTCGACCCAGCAATTCAAATAAAGATAAGTGAGGTCGATACTCCAACCAGCTTGACTCTCTACCATACTTTCAAGCTCCCGATCAGGCTAGGTCTGTGGACACAAGACCTTCCTGATCCTGCGGAGTGTGTTGCTAACTTCGCAACCCAAGCCGGATTCCGGGCAAAGATGTCGCAGTTCAACAATGATACAATAACGAGCTTGGTCAATCGAGCCGCATCGATAACCGACCCAACTGAGCGGCTAGCAATATACCATGAGATTCAGACAGAGATGTATCGCAAAGCTCCTTACATCTGGCTTATGACACCCATCGCAATCAATGTGGAGAGAGACTGGGTTCTTCCAGCTGACAGTCCTATAGGCAGAGGAGTCTACAATCCCGCGTACGGTGATGGAACAGGCGGTCTAAGCGGAGGCTACCATCCCTACGCCGTCTGGAAAGCAAGTATAACGCAGCAAGTGGCCGTCGACATAGGCAATATGCCAATCGCCAGTTCATTATCAACGCACTCCGCGCTGACTTCAACCATAGCGCCAACGGTAGTAGCGGACAAGGGCAACAGCTTCGCAGCTAGTTCGACAGTAAACAGATACAACACAGGTGCAGCGTCTTAAGCAGCGCCGACCAATCTCCTCCTTTTTTTCTTTCTCTTTTCCTGATTGAGCCATCTTGCTGAGAAGCCTAGCCTGCAACTGAGAGTCAAGCTGGCAATAGATTCCTCTTGGATCTGTAAAACTCAACTATAGATTCTACAACATACTCAAGTTGTTTTCTCGTCAATGTAGACCAACTTGGTAGCGTCAATACTTCTTTGGCGAGTTTGCAGGTTACGGGGAACCTGTCTTTCCATGAATTATCTTGATGGCAGATCCTATATGAGGGCAAAGGCCGCGCGTAGTGGATGAATGCCTCTATGTTTCTCTTGCGAAGGTGAGTGAACAATTCATCCCTATGTTCAGGCATGACCCTAATGATGTATCGGAGATACGTATGGTAAGCCCAATCTTTCTCGATTGGAGTTCTCACATCAGGCAACTGTTCGTTCAACACTTCTGTATAGTAAGACGCGTTTCTTCTACGCTTCTCAGGACCAAGCGGTCCAGCAATGAACCGTTTCAGCTGAACTCTAGCAATCGCACAATGATGCTCACTAGGTCCACACATGAAACCAAATCTATCGAAGTCTGCACAAGCAGGGCTGATGTAGTTTTGCAATGGATCAGGATGGTATGATTTGCCCTCGCCTTGATGTGAATATTTGTGGAATGTGTCCGCTAATTCTTCGTTATCCGTTGCGACAATGCCGACTGGTCCCGACGGTAAATGTTTGCGGTTGCCAAAGACATCAGCCTTTGACACAAGCTCGCTTTCGGATCGTGCAACCTAGAATTCCAGGCCAGTCTTTTCCATGGCAATGGTCACGATTCCCTGAGCGAGATATCTCCTACGGCGCACTGACGCTGATCAGATGAGCACAGTCCCAAGTGAGTCTTACGATGAGAAAAGAGGTTTTGAAGACGAGAGGGCCACAAGATCGTATATGGTTCGCGAGCGCGCGAGGAAAATTCAGGCCGCCGGTCTGAGAGAACTTTGAACCGATCATTGGAACGCACATGTTTGCGTGACGGACTCGACACGTGACTTTGTGGACTGCTAGAGGATGTCTTCGAGCCGCGGGATAGCGCGGCGTGCTTTCCTTCCAAGGTATATGTAAACAAAAGAGCATGCCACACCCACGATGAAAATCACGTACCAAGTGACAAACTCCCGGAAGACGAGTGCCCCCAACAGAAAGCCACCTACAATTGGGCTGAGCGCTTGTCCTGTGTTCCATGTCCAATTGTAGAATCCCAAGTATTCGCCGCGTTTCGTTTCGGGTGCAATCGATGCCGCGTAGGATGCCCCAGCGGGCGCCTGAAGCATCTCTCCAACGGTCAAGGCAACCATCACCACTTGAAGCAAGTAGAAATCGGAAGCTGCTACGACCAAGAGGTAACCAAAAGCTCTGATAGCTGAGGCGACAGCAAGCAGCTTCGAGAGATGGTATCTCAACGCCAATCTGGAGAGGGGGTACTGCAACACGATAACCAATAGACCGTTGAGAGAGTACAATGACCCCAATTGCTCGCGCGTAATGTTCAGATGTATCGTCGTATAGAGCGCAAAGGTAGCCCCCATCTGATTGGCAATTACTCCTGCCATCAGCGAAGCCAAGCCAAGCTCAAGAAGGACCCGTTCGCGGGCCACTCTGATAATCGCCATAGGATGAAACTTCTCACCTACCGATTCTCGACTCTCCCCGACAAAGAACAGCATTGCCACCGTGACAAGCGAAGTGCAGAACAACCATATTGCAAAGAGCATGCTGAAATCCAAGATTAAGCCTCCGACAAAGGCCCCCAGAGCGAAACCCAAGTTGTCTCCAACCCTGAAGACTCCATAGGCCTCCGCTCGGCGCCTTGTTTCCACAACGTCCGCGATCATCGCGTATGCAGATGTAAGGAAGACACCGCTCAATGCCTCAGTGGCAGTAAATAGCGCAACAAAGATCAGAATCGACATTCCGATCTTTGACCCAATCGCCAGCATGACCAGAAGTGGGACCTTGATCCCTGAGCTCATCAACAAGGCGCGCCTCCGACCCCAAGAGTCGGCTAGTACGCCACCAAGGACCTGGAAAAAGGCTGAAGTCCCTGTCGTTATCGTGAGGGCGAGCCCTACGAGTTCGTAAGGAGCTTTCAGCTCACTGAACAGATATAGGGGCAAGAAGACAGTAACTAGTGTCCGTCCGAATTCATTAAGGAAGCCCAGAACGAACAGTTGGTTGACTTTCCTGTCAAGTCCTCGTGGGAGTAGCTTGAGCAGCAGCGCCGCGCCAGTATTGAACATTGAATCAACGGCATTTGGCCGCAATGTTCGCGAGAGTATTTTCTGCAAATCGGATCAATTGCCGTCTTGATGTCTGGTCGCAGAGCTTAACTTAAGCAATTACAGCCAGATGGTTGGATTAGCTTTGCGGACCGTGAGCAACATAACTGCGCGTTATGCGCACTTGACATCAGAAGTCACTTTTGACAACCTTCCTTTGGAAGTTCGCGAAAAGGCAAAGCGTTGTCTAATCGATTTCTTTGCGGTCGCTTTGGGTGGGTACCATACAGAAGAAGGGAAACGAACCATTGCAGCAGTCAAGAAGCTAGGCGGCTCTGGTTCCTGCACGATCATCGGAGATGGAAGGCAGACGCCCGCTCCTTTCGCAGCTTTTGCCAACGGTGTTCTGGGTAAGGAGTTGGACATGGATGACGGGCATCGGCTAGGTGGGAGTCACATTGCTGCTCCTGTGATGCCTGCGGCTCTGGCAGCGGCTGAACTCACAGGCGCTTCTGGGCGTGACCTTATCGCGGGAATCGTAACAGGGTACGACGTACACGCACGCGTTGGTCAGGCAATAGATCCATCACATGAGACCAGGGGATTCAATCCAGTTGGAACCTGCGGAACACTTGGCGCAGCTGTGGCCGCTGCGAGAATCTTCGGGTTGAGCGAGGAGATGATCGTCGACACCATCGGGATCGCTGCGAACACCGCGGCAGGCCAACTTCAGTTTTGCTTTGACACGAATTCGAACACGCGGGAACTAGTCGCGGGATATGCGGCCATGAACGGGTTGCTCGCAGCTATGCTTGCACGAGAGGGATTCGGGGGGCCGGCCCAAGCGATAGAAGGCAATTGGGGGTTCCTCAAAGCAATGGCTGATAAAGTCAACGAGCGAATTTTATCAGAAGGATTAGGCTCGCATTTCAAGATCATGGAAGTACATTTCAAGCCGTTCGCTGCCTGTCGGCATGTGCACCCAGCCGTTACTGCCCTGCTGGACGTACTGGGAAAACGTCCGCTCAAGGCAGAAGACGTTGCTAAGATTACGGTTCGAACTTATGGTGTTGCAGCGGAACCTTTCCGCATCAACCCTGACCCGAAGGACAAACACGCAGCTATCTATAGTCTACCCTACACCGTTTCCGTAGCCTTCTTGGACCACACGTTGCCGATATCGCGCTTCACAAACGACGCTGTTAACGACCCAGTCGTTAGAGAGCTAATGCGGAAGGTAACCGTCGTGGAAGACAAAGAACTCTCGAGAGGTTACCCAAACAAATGGCCATGTGAAGTGACGATTCAAACGCGCTCAGGCGAGACTCTGTCGACATGCGTAGATTTCCCCAAAGGTGAACCTGAAAATCCCATGAGTGATGAGGAACTGGCTTTCAAATTCGAAGCTGTAGCATCTCAAGTCATGCCAAGAGAAAAAATGGCAAAAATCATGAGCTCAATCCTGAGTATCGAAGAACACGATATTTCCTCTCTGATGAAAATGGTCATTGCCTGAAGTGAGAAAGTGCTGGCTAGCCGAGCGAATTACCCTTGGTTCGCTCATTGAAACACATTCGCATCGATCCACGCAAAACTCCAAGGAGTTCGCGAATTCGATCAGGACCAATGCCTTCCTGATGGCTTGGACTGAGTGAAGTGGCGATCTCAGAAAAGCAGGAGGCCCAGCTACATATTCAGAAGTCGGAGAATATTGCCCCCCATGATCTGACTAAGCTCTTCCTTCCGGAGTCCCGCGAGTTCGATCTTTCGCTTCTCCACTTCCTGGTAGTGATATGGCACATCGGAACCCCAGATCACGCGGTCAGCGCCAACCGCATTGACGAGTTGGCGTGCTATGCGGTGCAGATAGAGGCACTGTGACGTTTCCAGGAACACGTTCTCGCACTTCTTTGCCACGAAGACGTGGTCATGGTATCCTCCTAGGTGAAGGAGCACAAAATTGATGCCAGGAAATCTGTCCGCGACCAAACCAACCATGGAAGGGCGAGCATTTCCGCCTGTGTGAAGGACAACAGGAATCCTTTGTCTCTCGGCGACTTCGAGAAGAGGATGAACAATCGAGTCATCAGGGTCAAAAGAATCATCACTGGGGTGGAGTTTTAGACCTTTGGCGCCTTCGTTCTTGATTGCTTTCGCTAGGCGCTCAGCGCCATTTGGGAGCCAAGGGTTATAGCGCGCGAAGGCGATCAACCTTTCCGGATGTTTTCTTGCGGCTGCAGCAATGTACTGATTGGCCTGAGTGTAGTCATCGGGACGCCGCATCGCCCAGACAGTAGCCATCTCGATCCCATTAGCGTCCATGCTCTGGATTATTTGTTCTGCCGAATAGGTCTCCCCCATTTCTGCATACTCGTCTCCTATCTCGCGTGGCCCCAAGTGCGCGTGTCCGTCTACTACTGTGAAATCTGCCGCAGTCTCTCTTGATTTTGACGAAAGAGCATGGAAATGAGGCTTCTGCAATTGAGATCAGTCCGGTCTAGCCGGCGTTTCTTTTTAGACCTTTCTCTGTCTGGCAGCTTCGATATTCTCACAAACCGCATCAGCGCTGCAGAACCAAGTATTGTGTCTGTTGATTTTCGGCCTCCGAGCGTACGGGTCGTAGTTTGCACAGCATTTGCGAAGACTTTTTAGTGCATCAGAATGTGTTCCGCAACAAGTGAGTCGTCATGAAACTCGTTTGCGAGAAGATCGAAGCGGAGGCCGGCACGAAGAGTCGCGGATTTGTGAGTTTCAGCGCGGGTGTTGGGTCCGTGGTTAGACTCCCCGTCGTCCTGATTAGTAGTTCCGGAGCTGGGCCTGTCCTAGGGATTACCGGCGGGATTCATGCGGCCGAATTCAGTAGCGTTGAGGCCGCAATCCAGCTTTCGCGCGAAATTGATTCAAAGAAACTCAGTGGGGGTTTGGTCATATTTCCCATCGTGAACGTTCCCGCGTTCGAAGCTATTCATGAACGATCAAATCCTCTGGAGTGGCCTGGGCTGTTCAGCAGTGCCACACAGATCCCTGGCGATCCGAAGGGGACACACACTGCACGGATGGTGAATCTGGTCTACACAACAATTAAGAACCAATGCCAGTACGTGATTGACCTTCACGGGGGAGAACCGAGTGAGTGGATCAACTATCACGCGGTTCTGTTTCCACAAGTTGGTAACGAAAAAGTTGACAAAATGGCCGTTGTCATGGCACGCTGCTTCCCCGACGCAAGGCTCGTGATAACGAAAGATCAGAGAGACACATTCACCGGTCATGAATATCCCAAGGTTGGAATCCCTTTCGTGCTTTCGGAGGCCGGCTCGGCTGGCTACATTCAGCCTGAAGCTGTGGCCTTTCACAAAGCCGGCGTGCTGAACTTCATGCGGTATCTCGGCATGATCGATGGCAGACCAGATCTGGCGCCCGAACCCAAGAAGCTGCCAAACTTCAAAGACGACATTACTGACATAACTTCCCCGACGGGCGGAATCTATTATGCCGCTGTGAAGGCCGGAGATAAGGCGTCAAAGGGGCAGCTTCTGGCCACAGTCAAGGATGCTTTCGGAGATACTGTCGAGGAACTGCGAGCCCCCATGAAGTGCATTGTCATGTACATTCGCGCATATCCGCCGGTGAGACCAGGGGATTTCATAATGCAGCTGCTGTCGCTCGAAGGCACGCTCAAAGGCTTGGAGTGAATGCTCCGACGCCCCGACACATTCCGTTTTCTCACGTGAGTAATCCAACATGCAAGCATGACGGACGGTAGCGTTAGCTTTCCCCATCGTTGCCGCTGGAGAGCGTCAGTTCACAACGGCATGCATAGAGATCCTCTATGATTCGCCAAGCACAAGGGGATTGCCATACTTCTTTTCTGATGCGATCTCCTGAAGCTCCTTGCGCTTCTTCCTTCTGACCACTGTACGCCGTTTTGGATAGCCGAAAACCACCAGATCAACGAGATTCAGCCGGTCCGGAATTCCAAGCAGATCGTGGGCTTTCTCGCGGTATGGTGCGCGATCGGGTTGCTCTGGGCCCGACATGAAACAGGATCCGATTCCCAGCTCCCATGCCGCCAAGGTCATGTTCTGAGCCGTTCTTCCCGCATCAAGCAGGTGGAACTCACTGGTCGGGTCCGACACGATAGCTATTGCAACAGGAGCTTTGCGCACGATGGGCTCATCGAGATCGCCCCTCATGAGATCCGCGAGATCATTCAGCAACTGCTTGTCACGAACGATGATGAAATGCCACGGTTGAAGGTTCTTTCCGCTTTGACATAGTCGGGCGGCTTCCAAGATCTGCCGAAGATGTTCTTCGTTGAGTGGTCTATCTTGGAATTCTCTGACTGCAATGTTTGTGGATGCTGCATCAAACACATGCATACCAATCAATCAGTGTCTCATGACAGGGCACATGCATTTTAGGCAAACGCTCAATCCACAGACTACCATTGTCAGATCCTGTGAAGTAGGCGCGAGTGCTGGTGCAACGGAGACTGTTTGAGCTACGGAGAATGTCACATGCGACCAACACAATGAGAAAAGCCAAGTCTTATGTCGCCTCCGGGCAATTAACTTGACCGAGCTGTTCTCGAACGAGGAGCTCAAGAAGTGTCTGTCATGCGGGTTGGAAGCATAGAGGCGAGACCTGGAACCCATGTGTTTGGGTACCTGAGTGTTGCGAAATCGCGTTCTGGGTTGAGCCCGGATATTCCGGTTCACTTGTTTTGCGGAGCTAAGCCTGGTCCGACGTTCTTGGTTCAGGGCGCTATTCACGGAGATGAAATCTTCGGAACGATCGCGATCTTGAATTTTGTCAGCAGGTTGGATCCGAGAAAACTAAGAGGAAATGTAATTGCTGTGCCGGTTGTAAACAGAATGGGTTTCGAACTCGGAAAGAGAGTTTGTCCCATTGACGGCAAGGACATAAGCCGACTCTTCCCCGGCAACGCCGAAGGAAGTGTCTCTGACCAGATTGCGTACACTTACTTTGAGGAAGTCATCAAGAAAGCGAACGTTATGCTTGACTTGCACGCGGGCGGTTTGACAGGCTACGAGAGGTACGTACTCTTCACTGCAGAGAAGGATCCTGAGAACCACACCGAGCTTGAGAAGAAATGCCGCAGACTAGTAGTGGCCTTTGGATTGGATTGCGCAGCTTTCTTTCCTCCGGGCACATTTGGAGGTAGCGGCGCAAGTAGGGGGAAGGAAGCGATGGACGAAGCTGGCGTGATTAGCTTCACCGTCGAACTTGGTGGAGGCACTGGCTGGTTCAAGAATGGCGAGGACAATATGCGGGATGAGGAACGCGGGATCTGGAACATAGCGAAAGCTATGCGGATGATTGACGGTGATTTCGAGGCAGACGGGCCGTTCTGCACGATCTACAAAGCCGATGTTGTTCTGTGGAAACCACCCTATGACGGCTTGTACATACGCAAGAAACAGTTCGAGCACGTGAAGGCCGGAGAGGTCTTCGCTAGCATCCTAGATCCCTACACAGGGAAGGAGCTAGGGCATGTCTACAACACAAAGGACTCAACCGTTGTCCCAGGCGGTCAGCAATGGCCGACTCTTGGCGCGACATCGATCGTGGAGCTTGGTACCCCGGACGAGATAGTCGATAGGAGAACTGCTGACTTGCACGTGTCTTTCGAATGACTTAGAGGAAGTTCTGTGACCTTGAGAATTGGAACGATTGAAGCCAAGAAAGGCCAGAAGGCATTCGGCTTTGTTGGATCAGTTGACACGCGAGGCCGATTCTCAGCTCACATACCGTTGCACATCGTGGAGGGAGCAGCGAGTGGGCCAGTGTTGCTCGTGCAGGCTGGAGTATCTGGACTTGAGATAGAGCCAGCAATGATCTTACCCAAGGTCGTTGAGGATCTTGATCCAAGACAAATCTCAGGGACACTGCTGCTTGTTCCTTTACTGAATACGTCGGGCTTTGAATTTGAGCAGGTCAACGCCGTCTGGGACAGCAAGGATTTGAATGCTCTCGGGCGTGGCAAGGCTGATGGAACAGTAAGCGAAAGAATGATCGACGCGTATTATCGAGAAATCGTTGCTGGGACTGATGCCCTCGTTGATATTCACACGGGAGGGCTGTGGGGGTACTACCGTTATGCAGGTGTCTACAAGACCGGTGACGTCCAAAGATCGCGTGAGCTTGCGGTTAGATCGGGACTTCCACAGGTGCTCTTGGGGCAACCTGAGGACCGTTCGATAGCGTTTGAAGCTGCAAAGGACGGTAAGGCTGTTGTGTCTGGTTGGATTGGTGGTGGGCCTGGTCTTCGAGACTTCCGCGATGACGACATGCGACGCGTAAGGAACCTGGTTCTTAACTCAATGAAACACCTGAGAATGCTGTCTGGCGATCTGGAGTCTGATGACGGCAAAGTCGCGGTAATCGACGGGCACTCGGTGATTGGGCTTCCGACAGAACGCGGATTCATCTTCATGGCCAAGGAAAAACGAGGCACGGTGGTTAGAGCTGGCGAGAAAATCGGGTATGTCAGACATCCCTTCACAGGAGATGTTATTCGAGAGATTCTGGCCCCGCGCAACGGCGTTGTGCTCCACGCTGGAGCAGTTATTCCGATGGTGCCTGAGGATGCAACTCTCGCGATCCTGGGTGATCTCATGGAAGAACGGATGTTGCGCTAGTCTACCAAAGACCCATGCGGATCTGCTGATAGTGGTGCTGCGAGACTGCCACAGTGGGTACTCCTTCACGTCTGATACTGGAAAAAAGGTAGTGGCGGCGTGTCCTACTTTTCATGGGTAAGGCTTGGCGCCTTGTATCCCCTTTCGGTCCACGCCTTGTCTTGTTCAATGTATTCCAAGACGAAGTATTGCAGCGGTAGAGTCTTATGCGTATTATAGATCGCATGTTCCACGTCGAGGGGTGTATAGACAAATGATCCCGGTCGGACTTTCTGGCGCACACCCTCTGACAAGGCTTCACCCTCGCCGCGAAGGAAGTACATTGTCTCCTCAGGGTTTGTGTGGGCAGGCAACTCGTTGAGTGGCGCGTTGGTCTGTACATCCAGCGCATGCATGCGGTATGCGCCGCTGATCGCGTGTTGTTCTTCCGTGATAAGTTGCTGGCCGATCACCGAGGGACTCAGAGTCACGTACTGCGATTGGTACAAGTTGAAAGCTCTAGCTTTCGCCCATCTGAAGTAAGGCTTCGGCGCTTTGTAGATGTGCGTTATTAGTCGAAGTTCCGTTTCTCCAGCCTGCGCGATAGTGGTTGGCACTTTGTTGCCAGGGACGAAGATTGCCGTATCACTATGAACGATTTGGCGGCCCCAATTGCCGCAGCCGCTGATCACATAGTGTTGGTATTCCGCGTTCTGGTCGGTGAAACTGACCTTGCCGCCTGCTCCGACAGTGAAATGTCTGACAACGAGATTGTGATGCTTGGTGTCCTCAGGACGAAGAAGAAATCTCTCTAGCACACCCTTGCTCGTCTCCACAGGTTTCACGTCATCGATATGTAGATGCATTTTCAAACACCATGCCTCCGAACCTTCCGCTGCGAGTATTAAATGCTTTTCAAAACAACATATCGACAGCGATGCGTTGAACACACTTGACTGCGCTCGTCGTCACATTGAGATGCTTACATCGAGCTGAATGAGACGCATTTCTTTCTTCCGTGGAAATGCGACGCAATCATCTAATATGCCTGCAGTTTCCTGCGGTTGGAGACAGTGAGAGTTTTGCCAGTTGTTGATCTCGTTCTGAAGAACGGCAAGATCGTCACAGGGACAGAAATCGTAGAAGGGGGACTTGCGGTGGAAGCTGGTCAAGTTGTGGCGATAGGTAGGAACGGAAAGCTTCCAGAGGCTGACACAACTGTCGATTTGCATGGCTGCTACGTAATGCCTGGCGCCATCGACGGTCACTGTCATTGCCATGCGATGGGAAGGTCAGATTGGGAAGATTTCACAACCGGCACGATGGCTGCTGCCGCAGGTGGAATCACGACAATTCTGGAAATGCCGCAGACTCTTCCACCAACTGCTACAGCGAAGGCTTTCGTGGAAAAACGGAAAGAAGCAGAACGAGACGCTGTGGTAAACTTCGGTCTTTATGGTGGAGCGGGAAGCCAGAACCTCCACGAAATACCCAAACTCGCCGTGGAAGGTGCAATTGCTTTCAAGACTTTCATGCCCCAACCCTCACCGGGGCGCGAGCAAGACATGTGGGGTCTGTATGTTGCGGATGATGGTTCATTCTTTGAAGCTCTCAAAGCAATTGCGAGAACCGGTCTGCCGTCATGTGTACACGCGGAGAACTGGCAGATATACCAATACCTCGCGAAAAAACTGGAGTCAGAGGGCAAGAAGGATCTTCCGGCCTACTTGGAAGCCAGACCTGCCATCGCAGAATCTGAGGGGATTTCTCGAGCGGCGATGCTGGCAGATGCTGCGGGGGCTCGTATCCACATCTGCCATGTTTGTGCGCGGGAGGGTGTTGAAGTTGTCAGGAGCGCGAAACAGAAGGGGCAGCAGTTGACGGCGGAGACTTGCCCACATTACGTCACGTTTACAGCAGATCAGGTCAACAAGTATGGTGCCTATGCGAAGATCAATCCTCCTATCAGAACAGCAACGGATCAGGTTGAGCTCTGGAAAGGGCTGAATGATGGCACCATTGATATTGTGACGAGCGACCACGGGCCATTCACGAAGGACTGGAAGGAGGCCGGGCGCGAAAACATCTGGAAAGCCTCAATGGGGACCCCGAGTCTCGACGCCTTTCTGCCTGTGATGTTAACTCATGTGAACCGAGGTTCTATATCCATGCAGACTCTTGTCAAGGTGGTCTCGGAGAACGTAGCAAGAATCTTTGGCCTATACCCAAAGAAGGGAACTATCCAAGTCGGATCTGATGCAGATCTGGTTATCGTAGACCTGAAGAAAAGAAAGAAGCTGAACGCAAGTGAGTTCTACACGAAGGCTAAAGAAATAGCGCTCGTCTACGATAAGGTTGAAGTTGAGGGATTGCCGGTCGCTATGTTCGTGAATGGCGCGAAAATCATGCAGGACGGGATGGTAATAGGCAGACCTGGAACCGGCAAGTTCGTTAAGCCTAATCTCATGGGAACTGGTGCAAACAGTAGTATTGGAAGGAGGCCTTGATGATGGCTGAGAACCCGTTGAAAGGCCGAGACATAATTTCCCTGAAGGATCTTACGCGAAAAGAGATGAACCTAGTCTTTGACACGGCTGACAAATTGGATCCGCGAAAGAGCTACGAAACTCTGAAAGGCAAAATCATGGCTGCTCTCTTCTTCGAAACAAGCACAAGAACCAGACTGAGCTTCGAATCGGCGATGCTGCGACTCGGAGGCGGAGTGATCGGTTGGGCAGATGCAGCTGTGACAAGGTTCGGAGACCCGACAAGAGGCGAAACCTTCGAGGATACCATAAGAATGGTGGAAGACTACGCGGATGTGATAGTGATGAGGGCTCCCCAGACAGGCCTCGATTACTACCCGTACGTCGCGGCTGAGATTGCCAGTATACCGGTCATTAATGCCGGCTACCGGATACCGCCCGAAGACATCGAGCATCCAACCCAAGGATTGCTGGACATCTACACGATCAGGAAAGAGAAGGGGAAGATAGATGGACTGAAGATCGCCATGACAGGAAACATAAGACACGAAAGAACCGGCCACGCACGGCTGTATGGGTTGGCGAAGTACGATGTAGAATTGCTCTTGGCCAACCCTGAAGACGGAGGTCCCACCGAGAAGTACCTAAAGCACATTCGAGAGAACAAGGCGAGATATCGAAACGTGACTTTGGAAGAAGCATTGAAAGAAGCAGACGTATGCTTCGTCGTAGACGCAGGACCGTACAAGGGCAAGAAGCCGGAGCAGCTCCTTGAACAGGAGAAAGTCGATGCAATGAAATTCGCAGAGTCATGGCGGATAACCGCGGAGAAACTCAAAGGAGCAAGGAAGGATCTGATAATCATGCACGACCTACCCAGGAGCGGTATGGGAGGATTCGCTATCTACCCCGAAGTCGACAAGACAGCGCACGCAGTATACTTCCGCGAAGCAGCCAACGGCGTCACCGTAAGGATGGCGCTGCTGAGCCTCGTAGTCTAGCTTGCATCGAATCTAGCCAGAAGGCCGACATAGGTGACTGAACTCCAAGACAAAATTCGGGTCGCCATGGAGAACTACGATGCGGTCATCGCAACAGGAGTGGACAACTTCACATACCCCGGCGGCATTGTCTTACCATTCGCGAGCAACTGCCCCGACCGAAAAGCCGCTGTATTGAAGACAGTTCGAGCGCTGCTCTGCATTCGACTGTCTCTGTCAGAAAAGAAGTGATCGCCCCGACTGCGCGGGGCTCCGGGTCCTTACTTGATTTCTCTTATGTCCTTGCCTACTTCGAATAGCGCGTCTCCCTCGTAGATGGCTGGCGTTGTGACCATGTGGATCACACCGTCGGTTGGGGCCTGAATTTCCTCAACGACCTCGCCGAAGAGGTTCCTTACAACTCCCAACGTGTCTCCCTTCGAAACCATGTCTCCTCCTCTCACGTTTGAGATGAAGAATCCTCCATGTTTTGCGTACATGTGATATGGGTTGAACACTTTCACCGTTGGCGGGATTTCGGGAGTTCCCTCCAGCATTTTCAGATATTTCATGACGTTGATTACTCCTTTGACTACGCGGTCCACCACGTCACTCTGGCATCTGCCCATGCCGCCTGCTTCAGTTCCCATGCTGATAGGCATCGGCAGTCCTTTATCCACACTTCCCGGCGGCTTTGGTTTCGGCAGTCCCTCTCTGATCCATTTCCAGCCGAAGTTTCTGCACAAGGCCAACGATGTCTGATCTCTCTTTGAATCGGTCCCGGTCTTCGAGTACATTGTACTTTCCAGCACATCTTCTTCGATGTCACCACCGTGAAGGTTCAGTCTGTAGTCTCCTTTCGACAGCACCTCTCGATAGAAAGTGCTGGTGACTTGGTAGGTTATCAGCGGGTGGCCAGACCCACCTTTTGGAATTTCGGGCAGATAGCAGGCAGTGATATCTCTGTAGTCTACTGGGTTGGAATGCATCCATCTGCCTTCAAATGCCAACGTGTTCAGTAGCGGGACGATGATTACGTGGCCGCTGATCTTCCTGGGATCCAGCTCGGCGCACAATCTCAGCGCGCCTGCTGGGCCATTGTACTCAGACCCATGCTCTCCGCCGTTCACGACCAGAGTCGGCCCATCGCCGGCACCGTTGATCAAAGTCATGGGCACTTGGTGTGGGCCAGCAGGCTTTTCTGATATCTTCAAGTAGCCTTGCTTCTTGCTTCCCTTCGGAACTTCAAGATCCTGAACCTTCAAAATTCCATTGGACATATGTTCTCAACTCTGCTCCATCAACTACGCAGCAGATTATCTATCGAGGCAATATATCATTAGCGTGGCGATCCGCTGTAGGACAATCAAATTCCAGCCAAATCGGCCACCTTCGGCAATAGCATGTGAAAACTAATATTATACGCATGTTTCCTGAGAGCCGAGATCAATGATGACTGAGAGTTTTGACCCGTTTGCCGTTGGAAAGGGGCAGAAGAGATTCGGATACATTGTAGCCGTCGACACTGTTTCGACTGGAAAGGTTGACATTCCTGTAGGAGTG
>Ga0315282_10002974_pt1 | contig 30720 bp, 32 predicted proteins | sample YL17G07_20_MG_FD_203693 | JGI IMG/M metagenome (GOLD analysis project Ga0315282, IMG submission 203693) | Sediment microbial communities from Yellowstone Lake, YNP, Wyoming, USA - YL17G07_20 | ecosystem: Environmental > Aquatic > Freshwater > Lake > Sediment | place: USA: Wyoming | collected... | reverse complement strand
CAACTCATGCCTTGGGCGATTAGGCCCTTTCGTCTAGACATCTAGCCATTTTGCGAAGATCTTCTCCCGTGGACGAAGTGGATGACATGGACGACATGGACGGGATGGACTTTTTCCGGTGCATGAGCGGATGTCCACGGCTCTCGCCCCTCTTTGGTTGCGGACAGAGGCCGCCTTAGAGCGTGTCTCAGAATTATATCAACCCTTCCCCGTCATTGCGAGGGGGGCGCTCCCTTCCCCGTCATTGCTTCGTCGCGGCCCAGCCGCTCCTCGCAATGACGCAGACGAGGGTGCGCGTTGCGCCTCAAATGCAACGATTTCAAGACACGCTTCAAGCCGAGCTGGCGGCGTCAAGATGCATGAATACGAAATCCCATTTGAGTGGTTACGGGAGTATCTGTAAAGATTGCTGGTCGGCAGGAGATGATGGGGACCGGGGTCTTGGCGCTCTTCTCAGGAACCGTCTTCAAGACTTCCTTTGCGACCGATAGCTGCTCAGCGACGGATGAGCCATACCTCGGTCAGCCTCGACTGGAGCCGCCAGTTCAGATGCGGTTCCGAGGGTACGTCGAACGTCAGCACAAGACTCCGGTCTTGATAAAGCTCTTTGGGAACAGGGAACTCCTTCACTTCGCCGACGTTCTTTCCGTCTATGGTCGGTTCCACCCGACCACCGTCAATGCGCAACAAGCACTGCCCATGAATTCGGGTGAAGCACCCCACCCACTGCGATTGGGGATTTTCCTTCTTGAGCAGAGCCGGCTGCCGGCGCTAGGTTGTCGAGGATATGGCGGCACGCTCCGTGTCCTGCATCGGCTGGGCGCGCGCCACTGGGAGCTGTACCGGTAAGAATCGGTGGCTCGCCGGGTTCGGATCGGCGCGCGGCAAGAGGAGTTCCCGGGTCTACGACACCCGTCCTCGGTCGCCCGCCCCACACCTTCACTTTGTGATCCGCGAAGCCTTGGCGGCACGGCCCCGGAAGGGTTTGCCGTCACTGATCACGGTGATTTTCGCCCGGACACTGGAATCGGCCGAAGCCTCACAGGTGAACTGCATCTCGTTTCGGCCGGCCGCCAGCATCGGCGGTCCGTTCGGCAAGTGCAGGTCGCGCAGGAGCGCGCCCCGCTCATCGTAAAGCTTGCCGTCTGCCCCCGACAGTACTTCCAGGGAAGAGCCGCTCTCCATCGTGACCGGAAACTCAATGCGCTTGCCATTGATCGAGAGAGCCGGGTTGCGCAGCGTCAGTTTCCTGACGGGCAGGGCTTTGATCGGACCGAGATAGCAGGTGACGCTCTCGCGCGCCGGCAGATTGTTGAAGTAGAGATTGAGCGCGCTGGTGTGATCTTTGATCAACGGGTTGCGATAGATGTTGGAGTGGTACCCGTAGGGCCACGAGTAGTCGGGATACTGGTCGGCATCGCGCTCGCGCAGGAGCAACTCGAAGTAGCGCCATCCCTGGAAATCAACTTTCACGTAGTGCTCGTCGCACGTCGTCCAATAGTGAGGAGGATTGGTCAGCTGGAAGTTGAGGAGCTCGCCTTTGCCGTCGCCACGGATCCACACGCCGAGGGCTTCGTGCTTCTGGAGGTTGATTTCGGGAGCGAACGACTTTACTGCGCGAGCCCACGCGCCGATCCGCGAATCGCCTTCGTTCTGAGCCCAATAGCGGCCGCTGGATGAGCCCAGTTTGACCCGCTCGTCCGAAACGCCAATGGCTTGCTTTACGCGCGGGGCCGAGGCCTCGGCGACGAACTCGCCTCCTTTCGCGAACGCGGCCAAAACGATCGCAGCCGAACTGTCGTAGGGCTCAGCATCGTACAGGGCTTCGATCCGCAGTTTCGCCGGTTGCGCGCCGTAACGGTTCTCCGCGGTCCACGTACTCGTGCCGTCAGACCGACCAGTCACCTTGTGAGCCGCGTAGTCGGTGGGAATGAACTCCCATTCGCCGCCAGCCGCTTGTGCCAGTCGGAAGTCCTCCTTCTCCGTACGGAGCCGCTGCTTGACCTCCGAGGAGAAGTAGTCGGCCAGGCGGAGCCGTTCATAGCGGCCGATCATCTCCAAGTACTCTTCCTGACGGGAGTTCGGCGGTTTTTGGCCCGGCTCAATGCCTTGAAACGACATCGGCGCGTCGAGCGCGAGGGATTTGCAGCAAAGATATTCGATCTCATCGGGGAATTCGGCGGGGTGGTCGCGGTCGGGGCCGAGAATCGCCCACCAGCCCAGTTGCGCCGGCAGAAGCGCGGCGCGACGGTACGCCTCCGTGGAGCGACAATGTTCGTCGGTGAAACGCTTCAGCCCCCAGTTCGGATAGTCCCAGGCGCCAAGGCGCGAATGGAAGGGCCAGGAGGGATAGCCCCACTCGCTGGCTTCCACCAACACCCGGCCTTGGAGCTTGCGGAAGAGGGCCTCGCGCATCCTTGCCACGCCGTACCAGCCGCCGGCCATTCCTTCGGCGCCGTCCATGTAAATCATGTCGAAGCCGCAAGTGTTGAACACGCGAGCAATGGCTTCCGCCAACTCGTCAACGAGCGTCGAGGTTTCGTCGGGCTGGAAGCATTGGTAGCGGACGAAGAGGTGATCCACCGCCGCCTCCCGCAGCGTCGCCCCCCACCACAACACCGGCCTCACGTTCTGGCACTGGAACGGGAAGAACAATGGCGTGGGATGGGAGAAGTAATCCCCAAACGCGCAGTATCACTGTAGCGTCACCAGCCGACTGGTAATCGCACGGCGCCATGACTCAATGGATTCGGGTGGAACACCCCCGGGACATCGGTCGCTATTCATGTCGCAAGGCTTCTATTGGGTCGAGTTGGGCGGCCTTTCGCGCGGGGAAGTAGCCGAACACGACTCCCACGACGGAGGAGAATCCGAAGGCGATGACGACGATTCCCGGCATGAAAACAAAGGGCACTTTGAGAACAACCGAGCCAAGAGCGGCGGTCCCAAGCCCGAAGAAGATCCCGACGACGCCTCCGAAGCAAGACAAGACGACAGCCTCGACCAGGAATTGCATCATCACTTCCCGGCCCAGGGCGCCAATGGCAAGACGGATTCCGATCTCCCGTGTTCGTTCCGTCACGGAGACGAGCATGATGTTCATAATGCCGATTCCGCCGACGAGAAGACTCACCGCCGCCACGGCGCCCAGCAGGGCGGTGAGCACCTTGGTGGTGCCGGTGATCGTCCGCATGATCTCGCGCATGTCGCCGACGTGAAAATCGTCATCCGCGCCGGCGGCGATTCGGCGCCGTTCCCGCATCAGGCGTTCGATGTCCGACTTGGCTTTATCAATCGCATCTGCGTTTTGAACGGAGACCATGACGGCGCCCACGTCGGTGTTCCCGGCAATGCGGCGTTGGAACGTGCGTATCGGAATCACCAGGAAGTCGTCCTGATCGTTTCCAAAACTGCCTTGCCCCTTGGACTCGAGAACGCCGATTACCTGGAAGGAGGTTTTGTGGAGACGGAGCGACTGCCCGATCGCGTCCTGTCCTCGGAAGAGCTCTTTCTTTACGGTGACGCCAAGGATGCAAACGGATCGCCCCGAGCGGATTTCCCCGCTGCTAAACTTGCGTCCGGATTGCAGAGGCCAGTTTCGGACTCTAAAGTAGTCGTTCGTGCTCCCCATGAGCGACGTGGACCAGTTCTCGTTCCCGTAAATCGCCTGAGTGGCCGCCGAGGCCGTCGGCGCGACGGCGGCCAATCCCGGTATGTCGCGCGCAATGGCTTCCACGTCGTCCAGTTTGAGATTCTTGGCCGAGGCGCTGGCGCCCCCAGGCCCGCGAGGGCCCTGCCCCGGACTGACAAACAGCATGTTGCTGCCCAGACTGCCGATCTGTTCGGCGACTTGGGCCGTGGCGCCGCTGCCGATGGTCACCAGCGTAATGACAGCGGCGACGCCAATGACAATGCCAAGGATCGTCAGCGACGAGCGCAAAACATTGCGCCGGATTTCGCGCTGCGCCAGAAGAACGGTTTCCCAAAGCATCGGAGTTTCCTTTCCGTGTGCAGCCGCCAAGGTGATGAGACGGACAGTCTAACTGGTCGGACTGGTTAGACTAGTTAGACCTCTTGTCCGCCGTCAATCCGCCCGTCCTTGAAATGAACTCGGCGCGAAGCGTAGCGTGCCATGTCCGCCTCATGTGTGACCATCAAGATCGTAATCCCCCGCTCGCGATTCAGCGAAGTCAGCAGTTCCATAACTTCCCGGCTGCACTTGGAATCGAGGTTCCCCGTGGGTTCGTCGGCGAAGAGCACTTTGGGGCCCGTCACGATGGCCCGTGCAATGGCCACGCGTTGCTGCTGACCGCCAGACAGCTCGCTCGGGGTGTGTGATTCCCATCCGTTCAAACCCACCGAGGTCAGGGCGGCCTGGGCGAGAGATTTTCGTTTTCTGAGGGGGATACCGCGATAAACCAATGGCAACTCCACGTTTTCCAGTGCCGATGTACGGTTAAGCAGGTTGAACCCTTGGAACACGAAGCCAAGGAAGTGGCGACGGAGGATCGCTCGCTGATTCGGTGTGAGGGCGCCGACGTTTACGCCCTGGAATAAATAGTCGCCGCGCGTGGGAACGTCCAGACAGCCGAGGATATTCATGCACGTGGATTTGCCCGAACCGCTCGGCCCCATGATCGCAGCAAACTCACCCGGTTCAATGCCAAGGTCAATTCCCTCGAGCGCATGGACGGCCGCCGTGCCCACTCCATAGACTTTTGTGACGCCCTGGAGTCGGATAAGTGTTCCATTGGCGGTCGGGCTGGAGAGTGGCCTGCTCATTGTGCAACCTTCACAGTGTCCACGACCAGTTCCATTCCCGGGACAACGTCACCTTCGAGAACCACCGTCATAGTTCCATCGGTCGAGCCGAGCGTTACGGGAATGGAGACCAGCTGGTTATCGCGCACGGTCCAGACGACCGGTTGCTTTTTGGCGCCGTTCGTTTCGGTCTTCGTCTTTGCCGGAGGTCTGGGCGGATGGGGCAGTATCTTGCTCAGGATGCTGCCGCCCGGCGAATCGGCCTTCTTCTCTTCCGGCGGAGTGAAACGCAAGGCGGTATTGGGAATCAGAATGGCGTCCTCGATTTTTTGGACCGTGACCGTCGCCGTTGCGGTCATGCCCGGACGCAAGGTTAGATCGGAGTTATCTACGTCCAGCACGGTCTTGTAGGTGACGACGCCTGCGGTGGTCTCCGAACCGTAGTTGACTCGTCGGATTCGCGCGGGGAATTTGCGGTCTGGATAGGCATCCACCACAAACGTCGCCTCCTGTCCCGTCTTCACTTGCCCGACGTCGGCTTCGTCCACGTCCACGTGAAGCTCCATCTTGGCAAGGTCTTCCGCCAAAAGAAACAGCACCGGCGCCTGGAACGCCGCGGCCACAGTCTGGCCGGGATCAATTGAACGCTTCAGGACTACTCCCTTGACGGCGGAACGAATCTCCGTTTTCGACAGATCGGTTCCCTGGGCGTCAAGCGCCGCCTTCGATTGGCTGACGGCCGCCTTGGCTTGCGCCTCGTTCGCTATAGCTCGGTCAAGCGCGGCTTGGCCGGCGTCGAGGTCGTGTTGAGAAATCGCCTTGCTGGCCATTTTGCGCAGTTCGGTCAAGCGCGACATCTCATTGCGGGTTTCCACAACAGTCGCCTGCGCCGAAAGCAGCTGGGCCTTGGCGGCAGCCAGAGCAGCGCTGGTTTGCTGCATCTGCGCCTTGAGCTTCGTAGTATCCAGCTTGGCCAGAACCTGACCGACCTTGACCTGGTCGTTGTAGTCCACCTCGACGCTTTGGACGATGCCGGACAGTTCGCTTCCGACCTCGACCTGGTCGGTCGGTTTCAAGTTGCCTGTGGCGGTCACGGTGACGATCAGGCTTCCACGTGTAGCCGCGTCGGTCTTGTAATGAACAGCAGACGTCTTCCCATTGCTCTTCCATTGCGCCAAGCCGATCGCCGCCAACGACAAAAAAACAATCCACAAAAACCGCCGTATCCAGCGTCGGCCACGACCGATGGAAGAATGAAGATCAAGCACATCGGCAACATCGGCAGATGAATTGACGGTATTGTCGTTCATTTGGATGAATCCTTCCTCTGCACATCGTTTCTTTCGGAGCGACTGGCCGCATCAATCGGCGTCCAACCGCCCCCAAGAGCCTTGAAAAGAGAGATCAGATCCGATGCCTTCGCACCTTCGCTTTGAGCCAGTTGGTCCTGAAACACAACCAGCGATTGTTCGGCGTTGAGAACGTCCGTGAAGGCGATTCGTCCCACCTTGAATTGATCTTGGGCCAACCGCAACGCGCTTTGAGCGGCTGTGGCTGCGGATGCAAGTGTCTCTCTGCGAATCTGTTCCTGGCCATAGGCGACTATCTTGTTCTCAACCTCCTCCAGCGCGGTGAGAATCGCCGACTGGTAGGCGATCAGGGACTGCTCCTTCAGCTCGGTCTGCACCCTGACGTTTTGACGCAGCGCGCCCGCCTTGAAGATGTCCCAGGAGACGCGCGGCCCCCAACTCCAGGCATCGGTCGCGTAATCGGTGAAACCCACCGAGCCGACGCCTTGCCGACTCAAAAAGCCGCTGATGTAGAACTTGGGGTAGAGATCCGCCACGGCCACACCGATGCGCGCAGTCTGAGCGGCGAGTTCCTGTTCGGCGCGTCGAATGTCGGGACGCCGCCGAAGTATTTCAGACGGAACGCCCACGGCCACAGGAAAGGAAACGGAGGGAATGGGCCGACGTTCGGCCAGCCGTTCATGCACGGCCCCGGGGTTTTCCCCGAGCAGGATGGCCAGATGGTTCAGCGCTTCCTCCAAACCTGTGCGCAGCCCCGGAATCTGTGACGCCGTGCTTTCATAAGCGTAGCGCGCTTGCTGCACGGGGAGTTCTCCAATTAGTTGTGCTCGGAATCGCGATTCCGCCAGGTCGAAAGTCTCTTTTTGTATCCGCAGATTGGCCTCGGCCAGATCAAGACGGCTCTGATATGTGCGAGCGGTTGCATAGTTGAGCGCCACCTCGGCCGTCAGGGAAACCAATACGTCGTATAGCGCGGCCTGCCTGGCCTGAAGATCGCGATCCGCAGCCTCCAGCGAGCGGCGCAACCCGCCGAATACATCAGCTTCCCAGAGGGAGTCGAACGCGGTGCTGTAAAGAGTGGATTCCGTCTCCTGTTTGCCGACCATCTTGTCGCGCGTTGTCGTGTGGCTGCGGATCGCTGATCCGGAGAAACTCAACGTGGGGAACAGTCCCCCCTGGGTGACGGCGCGTTGGGCGCGCGCCTGCCTCAACCGCGACACGGCGCTTTTCAAGTCGAGATTGTTCGCAACGGCCTGTTCGATCAACCCGGTGAGAACGGGATCGTTGAACGTCGCCCACCAAGTCGCCAAAGACTGCGGAGTCATTGTCACCGACGTCAGGCCATCCGGCAGTTTGGAGTGCCACTTGGCGGGCGAACGGTCAGGGGGCGGACTGAAGTTGGGTCCTACCGTGACGCAGGCGGTCGGACCGAGCGCGGCCAGCAAGGCACAGAGCACGGTCCCAATGAAACGCAGACGTAGCGAAATCATCGTTTGAGTCCTGTCATGTCTTACGGTTTGTGTCCTTTTCCTCGGATAACCCCACCGCCACCGCAAGAAACGCAACGAATATACCAAATGAAAACTCAACCCTCGGCTGTTCTTCGGGCTGTCTTCGTGCCGTTCTTGCGCAACTCCATTCCATCCGCTCTGCATGTTTTGTGCGAAGTATTGTGACGGTGTTTCCTCGCCTCGATGTGCCGGCGCACTCCGGGCAACCCCTCAAGAGTGAAACGGATCACATGATCGGCAATTCTCTCGACTTCGACATCCAGCGATGGCGGCCTGGGCAGCGGAAGATTCTGTTCCGAACCTTTGTGCCGCTTTCCGAAAACCATCGGGTTCATGCACTGGGAGCGAATGCTCATTTCGCACAGCCGAATATCGTCATCGGAAGCCTTCTTGCCCAACAGCTGGCCCAAGATGAGCACCAATCCCTCTCCCATCGGATCAATAACTTCTTTGAAGGCGTCGAAAAGATGCCCGGTGGGATTTACCATCTCCATATGCACAATCTCGAAGTCATAGCAGTCCGGATCGGTGATGCGCCGCAGCAGGGAGGCCACCCATCCACGCAGACGTTCTTCGGCTGGCGCGTCGGCAGCGACCCCGCCGTCGGGAGGATGCTTTTCGTGCGAATGACGGAAAGACTCGCGCCACGCCTCGACATAAAGCGTCTTCTTGTCGCCGAAGTGATAGTTGACAGAGGCAATGTTGGTTCCCGCAAGACGGCAAATGTCCGCAATGGTAGTGGCGCGGAATCCCTTCTGGCTGAACAGAACGCTTGCGACCTGCAGAATCTTCTTCTTCGTCCCGGTAGTGCTTTTTCGTTTTAACATCGCATTCCCCCTGCAGAATTCAAATGGACATTTATAATCGACATTTGAAATCGTCAATCGAAATACACGCCCTCGTCTCTTTTTTCGCAAGGCATAAGTCGTTGTGTATCAGTGCTGTATGGTGTGAGACCATGTTCTTGTTGTGAGTGGTGAAAGAAGAAAGGAGGTGATTCAGCATGGCCAAAACAGAGAACACGCAACAGGTCACCTTGCACAAAAGCAAGGAGACCAAGACGACCGTGCGCTACGACGCGAATGAGGACGACGACACGGCTGCAATCGGCTCGATCTACGTCCGCAAGTTCGCCCTTCAGGGCGCCCGCCCTGAAACGATCACGGTCACACTCAGCTGGCAGTAATCGGCGCGACGCGAGGCGATGAGTCCTTCTTTCTCCGCCTGTTGGAGATAGAAGGCATCGCCGGGCATCTAGAGATCACCGCGCTGCATCAGCTTGATCCGACTCAGCAGGACGGCCGAGCCTGCATAATCACACTCGACCACGATCTCCTGCTGTTTGCCGAACTTTTCGCTTATCTCGGCCAAGGGAGGACGGATCCCGGCCGCGCAGTAAAGCAGAAGGCTCTTTTTGCCGCTCCCTGCGGCGGGTGGAACGGCGGGCGGTAGCAAGGGGATTCTGACGTGCCTTCGATGTCATCGGCAAGGGACGGCGGGGGGAGCTTCGGGCGGGGGGCTTCGACCTGCGTCAGTCGCAGGGATGACCCCTTGAGGGGATAGCTCGAACGGCAACATGGAGCGAGATGCGCAATGACGACGCCTGCTGCCAGAGGCTGGAAAAGCCTCACGGGACTCCTCGGTGCCAACCTCAAGAAAGCCCTTCAATTTGGTGCGTGCGGTGCCGCCGGCGAAGCGCTCGGGGAGTTGATCATCGAGGTCAACGCGTCACGATAGAATCCGCCGCCGCGAAAATGGCGCCTGTCCCGATTTTTCGGAGAAATCGTTGACGCCACGGACTCCGCCGGGTAAAAGCACAGCGAAATTGCGGAGATTCTGGACACACACCCGAAGTTGCGTGCATCCCTTGAGAGACGGCGTCGTAAGAGCACGAATCGTTTTCGGGTTTGATCGCACCACCGGCCAGGGTTGCGACGGCCCGCGCCCGAACGCGGGATATTCCCACGGAAAAGAGATTGACCATGGCGGAGGAACTGAGTGCGGGAACGCGACGGCTCCCGGTTTATCTGCTGCTGGACTGCTCGGGGTCCATGCACGTCAAGGGGGAGTGGAAACCGCTGGTGTTTTTGATGACCGACGGCAAGCCTACGGACAGCTGGGAGACTCCCGCCGACGACCTCAGGAAGCGAAAACCGGGCAACGTCATCTATCTGCAAATCTGCATTCTGATCGCGCGGGCGGTGAGAAGGCTGCACATGACGGGCTTGGCCCACTCCGACCTGTCGTGCCGAAACGTTCTCGTGGACCCGCCGAACGGAAAGGCCGTGGTCATTGACATTGATTCGCTGGTGGTGCCGGGTCTCTATCCGCCGGATGTCTTGGGAACGCCCGACTACATTGCCCCAGAAGTTCTGGCCACCCAGGGTCTGCCGTTGGGCGACCCCAAGCGAAATCTTCCCTCGAACTTGACGGATGCGTTCGCGGCGTTTGGTTTGCCGCCAACGGACGAGCAGGCGGCGAAGAGCCCGGCTCAGCAGGACAGTGAACGAGCTGACACGGGGCCGGCAGAGCCGCATTCGGAACCAATCGCGAAATCCAAGCCCGCCAAAGAACGGAAGATCGTTAAAACGGACTTGGGATCGAGCCTGTTCGCCGACGAAACAAAAAACCGATGACCCGGCGCCAGTGAGGCCGGGCGGAGAAGTCATCTGGGGGGACCATTATGGTTCGGATTGTGGATTACGTCTTCAACCTTTATGCTCTGGGGCTGGTCGTTTACACGATTCTGACGTGGCTGAGTAACCCGCGTCTCGATGCGGCGCGAAAATGGCTCGAGCAATGGTATGCGCCGTTCCTGGGCCCCCTTCGTCGCCTCATCCCACCCGTGGATACGGGCCGCGGGCGCCTTGACTTCGCGCCGCTTGTGCTTTTGATCGTCATCATTGTGACCCGGCAAGCGGTCATCTCGCTCTTGTATGCTCCTTTTTAGAAGCGGAGGGAGCAGAGGACAATCACGGACTGCTGCAGTCGTAAACGAACGAGGCAGAACGAGGCTCTTTTGTGACGCGTTGGGGCGAGCGAACTTTGGTCTTCATCGGGACCTCCTGCGGACTGGGCTATGTGCCCATCGCGCCGGGAACGGCGGGAGCATTGCCCGGGGTGGCGATTTTTCTGTTTATCGCGCTGGCCGCGCCGGTCGCGCTTCAGACGATTCTGATCGCGCTGGCGCTGTTGGCAGTCAGCGCCCTCACGGTCGCCCTCGGCTCTTGGGCCGAAGCTCATTGGGGCAAGAAAGATCCCGGAACGTTCGTTCTCGACGAGGTCGCTGGGTTTCTGTTCACGGTGCTGTTGTTCCGGACGCCCAATCTCTTGCTCACGACCGTGTGGGCTTTTATCCTGACGCGGATCATTGACATTCTCAAGCTCCCGCCGGCTCGGCAATTGGAGCACCTTCCCAAGGGATGGGGAATCCTCGCCGACGATCTTTGCTCCTCGCTTTACGCGGCGGGGATCTTGCACCTGATCGCCGTTTACTTTCCCCGGCTCGTGGGCGCAACGGCCTGAGAAGTCTGCGGGAGACATCCTTTCCAAGGGAGGTGATCGCGCCGCCGGCTGTCCCGGTATCCATCCGTCCGATCCGCAAGTCATTTCCGAATGCGACGCCGCGACTCTCCAGTATTGAATCACACGTGGTATTATCTGTGGACGAGGCGGGCGACGGGCGCGTGCGTGTTCACTACATTTGCTTGATGTTAATCCCTACGGGACTAACACAAGACGAGGAATGCAAATCGCGCCAAACAGATGCGGAGTCCGTCGCCTTCCGGAGTGACTCATTCGACTCGCGACTTTGGCGTTTTTCGCGTGTTCTCGTCAAACGATGCCAGTTCGCGCCGGTAGTCTTCGGGATTATCCATGTCGGAAAGTACGGACGGGATCGAAACGTTGATCTCGCAAACCTCGTCCGGGTGGCTGAGCAGCAGTCCGCGAAGTCCCACGTCATCGTAGCGCGTCAGGATCTCGTCGCGATAGCTCGTCGGAAAGAGGAGCGGATGCCCGCGCCGGCCCTCGTGGAGCGGGACAAGGATCCCTTTGCCTGATGCGGCGAAGGACCGGACCATTTCGTTGACCAGTTCGGCGGTGATGGCCGGCTGGTCGCCCAGCACCACCATGACCGCGTCACATTCCTTCGGCAACGCCCGGAGCCCGCACCTCACCGACGAGAGCATGCCGGTCTTGTAGTCAGGATTGGTCACGATCGAAGCCGGCCGTCCGGATAGTTCCGCGGCGATCCGGTCGCCTTCATGGCCCACGACGACGAAAATGCTGTTCAGAGCGCTGCGGAGAAGCTGATCCACGATATGCCCAATGACGGTGGTGCCGCCGAAAGGCAAGAGCAATTTTGGCGTGCCCATCCGGCGGGATTCGCCGGCGGCGAGAATGATCGCGCAAATCATCGGAGAACCCCACCGCACTCCAAAAGTTGGCGCTGCCCCAACTCCTCACTCGGCCCGACCCATGCCCTTCTCGGGCGCTTGCTGCTTCCAGCGAAAACGCGAACGCGTGTAGCTGCCGCCTCTCCTTCGGACCGCGACCAACTGCGCGGCGATGCTCGTGGCGATTTCCGGCACGGTCACGGCGCCGATGTCCAACCCAATGGGCGCGAACACGCGGTTGAATTCTTCTTCCGTAGCCGCGCCCGATTCGATGAAATCCTTTCGGAGCAGGGCCACCTTGCGCCGGCTGCCGATCATCCCGATATAGGCGGCAGGGGAGTGAATGCAGGCCTTGAGCGCTTCGGCGTCGTGCCGATGGCCGCGCGTGACGATGACGATGTAAGTGTCCTCGGCGATGCGGAAGTCGGAGACTTCTTTTGCGACATCGCCACAACAGGTTGTTGTCTCTTCCGGAAAAAGCGCTGGGTCGGTGAACTCCGCGCGATCGTCTATCACGGTGACGTCGAACCCAATCAGGGCGGCCTGCCGCGCGAGCGCCTGGCCGATGTGCCCGCCGCCGACGATCAGCAGAACCGGCTTGGGGATCACCGGTTGGACAAAGGCTTCCCCCGATGCGTTGGTCTTCTCCGAGTCCGGGGTAGGACAGGTTGGCAACCCGTCATTCGCTCCGGCTCTTTCCCCAGACGTGGAGCGCGACAGGTTGCCAACCTTTCCTACGGCGAAGAGCCGTGCCGTCTCGTCCGCAAGACACGACCGGATCGCGTCGGCTCCCGCGAAACTAATCTCCGGCGGGACGGCCCCGTCCGGAAACCACCGAACCGACACCTCGACGTTCGGAATCCCCGCTTCAGCGGGCGTCCCGCCTGAAGGCGGTACTCCAAAGCCGGCGTTTCCCCCGCTCGCCCGCACGATAGTCAACAGCACGCCGCGCTTACGTTGTCGGAGGGCGTCGGCCGCCTGCGCATAGGCTGCTCGATCTTTCGCGGCCGTCGGATCAATGAGAACGCGCATGACCCCGCCACAGATCGGCTCCTGATCCCCCGCATCGGCGCCTTCCAGCAAAAACTCAAACACGACCGGACGTTTCGAGCCGCACGCCTCAACGGCGCGACGCTGAGCCTCGGCCTCGACCTTCCCGCCGCCGATGGTTCCCCAGATCCTGCCGCTCTCCTCGATCACGGCCATGACGCCCGCTTTGCGCGGCGTCGAACCCTCCGCCTTCAGGACCAACGCCACGGCCAACGCGCGCCCGCTGTCGCTGAATTCCACGATCGTGCGGTGTATATCTGCCAATGTGTAATTGCGGTCCATCTCGCCTCCCCTGACTGAACGAGAGACTACTCCACGAGCCCACGGAATAGGCAAGTAGTCAAATGGGGGACAGGCATTCCCGACCTGTCCCCCGCGAACTCCACTTCCGTTGAAAACCGTGCCGCGCTGCTTTGCGCAAAGCCAATGTGTCTCACTTACCCAGGAACAACCAGACGTTCCCGCCGGCCTTCTGTCCGCTTCCGCTGTAGAAATTTCCGACGAGAATATCCATCTTGCCATCGTTGTTCCAGTCGGCCACATCAATTCGCCAGCGGGAGCCGGCATCCCCGGCGGGCACCTTCAGGTCCAACGCCTTGCCCCGATCAAGTTTCGGATTCTTGTCGGTTCCGATGTTGCGATAGAAAATGACCTTGGGTTCTTCGGTTCCCACCAACAGGTCCTTCTTTCCATCGCCGTCCCAGTCAATGATGTAGGGCGAAGGGCGCAAAGGAAAATTCCCTTCGGGGATTTTGATCAGGGCAGGCGCCGCAAAACGGGGTTCCGACGGCGTGCCCACGTTCTTGTAGAAAACGATGGTGTTGTCGTGGCCGATGAGGAGATCCTTCAGGCCGTCGCCGTCCCAGTCGGCCATGTGAAGCTTGGAATGGGTCCCCGCCAGTTTGTTGCTGCCCGCGGCGATGGGCTTGCCGTCGGCCTCGATCAGTTTCCCCCGGGCGAGTTCGGGTTTCTCCTTCGTGCCGACGTTGAGGAACAGCCACACCTGTCCTTTGGTGTCGCCGGCGATCAGATCCATCTTGCCATCATTGTCCCAATCCACGCCTTGTGGATAAGCGCCGATGCATCACCCGGCCGGGAGGCTGATCTCGGTGCCTCCCGCACGAAGAAAAGTGAAATCCTTGAACACCGGCGCGTCGTCAGTGCCCTGATTGAGGTAGAGACGGATCTTCCCGCCGCCGAACTGACCGACGATCAGGTCCTTCTTGCCGTCGTTGTTCCAGCCCAGAACGCACGGCACGGCATGACCGACCTCCACGTCAATGGCCTTGCCGTCGGCCTCGATCTTGACGCCTTGCTGAAACTCCCGCGTCGCCGCCGCCGTCGCGGACAGCCCGACTCCAAACACCGCCAACACTGCCAACACCGTTAGAGCGCGTCGCTTCATTCTGTCTCACCTCCTCTCGTGTCACTAGTTAAGACGCTGAACGGCCTCAAAATGTTTATCATCCCAGTGCGGTTTTTCTTGCCTCGCTCCTTGCGACACGAATTTCACGGATTTCCGCCTTTGGCAAGCTGTCTCAAAAAGACGGATCTTCAATCGGAAGAGCTGGAATTCGGTTCGGGTGGTTCCGGCACCACGGTGATTTGTGAGACATACCGTTCCGGGTGCTCGCGCTGGTGTCGGCGCAGGTCCTCCATGATGGCGTGAATATTATGGCCGAAACGTTCTGTATAGCTTCGTCCGCGCAGCCGAACCTCTTCAACTACCGGGTCTGTCCATCGCGTGGGCATATCAATCGCTCCTTTACTACAAATGTGGACGCATTTCAACCTCAGAGTCCGAGGGCATACCGTTTGCTTCTCGGGGAATCAAGCCTCCTTAGCGGCGGCGATCCGAATCGGCATCTGGCGGATGCGCTGGCCGGTCGCCGCGAAGACCGCGTTGGCGATGGCCGGGGCGATGGCGATAATGGGCGTCTCGCCCGCGCCGACGGGTTCGAGATCGGGGCGGTTGAGCAGATGAACGTCGAGCTTGGGAATATCCGTGAAGCGCGGCACGCGGTATTTCGAAAAGGCCGCATTGAGCATCTTGCCGTTTTCGAACTGCATTTCCTCCCACAGAGCCGGACCCATCCCCATGATGATGCAGCCGTGAACCTGCGAGAGCAGATTCGCCGGGTTGAGGATCGGGCCGCATTCAAAGGCCTCGCACACGCGCCGCACTTCGATCGTGCCCTGCCGGCGGTTGAGGCCGATCTCCACGCACGCCGCCACGTAGGAGCCCTTTTCGGTTCCACAGGCCAGCCCCACCGCCGTTTCGGAACTCTTCTTCTTTCTCGCTTTGTCCCACCCGAACTTCTGCGCGGCGGTTTCGAGCACGGCGTGCAGCCGGTCGTTCGCGATGTGCGCAAGACGGAAGGCCAGCGGATCGGCGCCGGCCGCGGCCGCAAGTTCATCCATCATGCATTCGCGGGCAAAGTTGTTGGCCGTGGCCGCCAGCGCGCGATAGGAGCCCTGGCGCAACGGCGCATTGGAACCCACGTAGCGCGATCTCTTGTTGGGGATGTTGTAAGGCGAGTCAATCGCCGCCCCGCCCGAGTTGATGTTGATGAATCGCCACGCCACGAGCGAACCGTTCGCGTCAAGCCCCCCCGCGATCTCGATCACGGCCGCGGGACGGAAATAGGCCCACGTGAACTCTTCCTCGCGCGTCCACCTGAGCGACACCGGGCGACCGGCGGCCTGGGCCAGTCGCGCGGCTTCCACGCCGCACTCGCCGGTGTGTTTGCCGCCAAACCCGCCTCCCGCATCGGGCATGATGACGCGCACGCCGTCGGGCGGCAGACGAAACGTGCGCACCAATTCCGAATGAATACTGAAAGGCCCCTGCGAGCCCGTCCACACAGTCAGCTTGCCGTCGTTCCACTCCGCCACGGCCGCGCGCGGTTCCATCGGGCAGTGCTGAACGTAGGCCACGTGATAAGTCTCGCGCAGGACTTTGCCGGCCTTCGCGAGCGCCTCCTCGACCGCATCCTTTTCTTCGCCGCGCGATTGGGCATGGTCCTTCAGATACTTGAACACTTCCTTGCTGGAAGGATGCGGCGCGGGATCCCACTTCGCCGTTTTGGCGACCGCCTTCAGCGCTTGCTCGGCGCGGAACGACGTCGGCGCGGCGCATCCCACAAACTGGCCGTCCTGCACCACGACGACATCCTTCATCGCTTTCGCCTCGGAGAGATCAATCGAGGTGAGTTTGGCGCCGTAGCTGGGCGGGCGCAGCACCTTCCCATGAAGCATATTAGGACGTTCGATGTCCGAGGGAAAACGATGCGTCCCCGTCACAAGGTCTCGCCGGTTCGGCCGCGGGAGCGAAGTCCCCAACACCTTCCATTCCTTCACCTCGGTCACGGCGACGTCGGACGGGATCGCTTTTTCAAAGGCTTTCGCGACATCCGCCGTTTTGGCCAGGTCGGCGTAGGTGACCGTTCGTTTCGTGGCGGCGTGGGTGATCACGCCATCGCGCACTTCGACGGAGCCCGGCTCAACTTTCCAGCGTTCGCAGGCGAGGGCGACGAGGAGACCGCGCGCGGCCGCCGCTCCCTTGCGCACCGCGGGGACGCTCGAAGGCGTGGTACGGCTGCCGGCGGTGACACCGTCATCGGGGCAGAGTTGCGTGTCGCCCATGACCAGGTGAATCCGGCCCGGCGCCACGCGCAGTTCTTCGGCGGCCGCCTGCGTGAGTTCGGCGCGACCGCCCTGGCCCACCTCGACCTTGCCGGTCATCACCGTGATCGCACCGTCCTCTCCGATGTGGACTCGCGCCGCGACGGTTATGGACGGCCGAGAGCCGGCGCCGAATCCGCCGCGCCGCTGAGCGAGCGCCGCGCCCGCGGCGGTCGTGATGAGAAGCCCCGCGCCGAGGATCTGCACAAAGGCGCGCCGGCTGAGGTCAAACTGGTAATGCATCTCGTCAACCGATTCGGGGGAATCGGATTCGGGCATTTTGTCAGTTGGGTGATGGTTGGTCATGGGACGTTCACCTCTTCGCCGTTCCGGCGGCGCGTCGGACCGCCGCCAGGATTTTGGGATATGTGCAACACCGACACAGATTGCCGTTCATCGCTTCGATGATTTCGTCATCGCTGGGACGCGGGTTCTTTTCGAGAAGCGCCACGGCGGTCAGGATCATGCCGGGCGTGCAGTAGCCGCACTGCGACGCGTCCTCGGCCAGGAACGCCTCCTGGACGGGATGCAGCTTGTCACCCGCGGCGAGTCCTTCGATCGTGGTGATGGCTTTCTGATCGGCCTGGGCCGCTGGCGTGATGCAGGACAAGACGCGTTGGCCGTCCATCAGCACGACGCAGCTGCCGCACAGGCCCTCGCCGCAGCCGTACTTGGCACCGGTCAGATGCAAATCCTCCCTGAGAACATCGAGGAGGGTCCGGTCCGGATCGGTCGTGATGCTGCTTTTCTTTCCGTTGACAGTCAGCGTGATCGTAACGTCCATGGCCAGTCTCCATCGGTAGGATTATCTGGATCAAGGCAATGGCATCGCTCGCCGCCTGTCAAGCGCGGTTTTTGACGGAGCATCAAGTTCGAGGATGTTATGAAAAGCGAAGTGGCGCGGCTGTTAGCCTGTGAATCGTGTGGAGATCAGACAAATGCCCTCCATGCACCAGTCAATCCGGGCGCCAGCCGAGCTCGAACGTCGCTTTTCGCAATATGCTCCGAACGGCGGGCGCAGATCGTCTCTTGACTCCCGGAGAACGAGCGATAGAGCATCTTGACAACATCGCGGTCTTCTCTGTTTGGAAAATGAGAAAGATGCTCACTCCGACCGAAGCTCTCTCTGTTGTTCTCGCGCACTGCCAGCTGCAGCCCGCCGAAAAAGTCCCGCTGCAACAGGCGGTCGGGCGTGTGCTCGCGCGGCCGATTCGCGCCGACCGCGATCTCCCCCCGGCCGACCGTTCCACCATGGACGGCTATGCGGTTCGCGCGGACGATCTCCGTTCGGTCCCCTGTGAGCTGCGACTGGTTGGCGAAGTGGCCGCCGGCTCGAAGGCGCGACCCCGCGTCAGCCGCGGCACGTGTGTGCGGATTCTCACGGGCGCAAACCTCCCGCCCGGCGCCGATTCTGTCGTCATGGTTGAAAACACCGCGGAGGTCTCGCCGGCCGTCATTCGCTTTCATGCTCCGGTGGGCCGACGCGAGAACGTTCTTCGTCGGGCCGCGAATGCCCCGAAAAGAGCGATCCTGCTGGGAAAAGGGATTCGGCTCGGCCCTCAGCAGATCGCCGTGTGCGCGGCAGTCGGGGCCGATCCGGTCACCGTCTCTGCGCAAGTGCGCGTCGGCGTGCTGTGCACCGGAGAAGAACTGGTGACGGTTTCGGCGCGTGCCGTGCGCCACGCCCAGCGCGACTCGAACGGTCCGGCGCTGCGAGCCGCCCTTCAGGCAATGCGACTTGCCTTGTGCAAAGCCTTTGGAGTGGTGAAGGATGACCCGGTTGCTATGCGGCGCAAGGTGGGGGCGGCGTTGGCGGCCTGCGAGGTGCTGATTCTCGTCGGCGGCGTCTCGGTCGGCAAGTATGACTTCGTCCCGCGCGTGCTGAATGATCTTGAATGTCGCGAGGTCTTCCATGGCGTTGCGATGAAGCCGGGCAAACCGACTCTCTTCGCCCTGGGACCGGACGAGCAGTTGGTGTTTGGTTTGCCCGGGAATCCATTGAGCGCGTTGACCGCATTTCACGAATTCGTGGCGCCCGCCCTGAAGAAAATGTCGGGCCTGGCTGAGCCGCCGGTCCCAAAGATCTTCGCGTGTTTGACGACAGCGGTCTCATCCGAGCGCTCCGGCCGGACACGTTTCGTTCCGTCGCAGTTGCATTTTGATCCCGAGCAGGGCATACCGATAGTCACTCCCGTCGAGACGCACGGTTCGGCCGACGTGGTGGCGGGAGGACGGTGCGACGGAGTGCTGGTGCTGCCCGAAACGTACTGCGCCGGCACGTCGGTCGAGTTTCATCCGTGGGGTTCGCTCTTATGACGATCATGTCCCATGCCGGCACGATCCCGATCCAGCGGACCATCGTAGATTGCCTTCGGATCTCCGTCACCGACCGGTGCAATCTGCGCTGTGTCTATTGCATGCCGCCCGAAGGCGTTCGGCAAGTGCCCCGCCGCAGTCTTCTCCGATTCGAAGAAATCACGACGGTGGTTCGCTTCCTTCGCGACCACTACGGCCTGCGCACGGTTCGACTGACGGGCGGCGATCCGCTGGTTCGACGCAAGATCGTCGCGTTGGCCGGAATGCTCGCGCGGCTGGAGCTCGCCGATCTTGCCCTGACCACGAACGGCCAGCGCCTGGCGTCTCTCGCGCGGCCGCTTCGCCACGCCGGTGTGGGCCGCGTGAATATCAGCCTCGACAGCCTTGATCCCGCTCGCTATTCGCGACTGACGCGCGGCGGCCGGCTCGATCGCACTCTCGCCGGAATCGAAGCCGCCCGTGCGGCAGGGCTCCATCCGATCAAAATCAATACCGTTGTCTTGCGGGGCGAAAACGATTCCGAGGTCTGCGACCTCGTGCAATTCGCCATCGGCGCGGGGCTGGAAATTCGCTTCCTTGAGCTGATGGCCATTGGTGTTGCCGCCGAACGGTACGCCTCGTGGTTTGTCTCTTCGCACGAGGTCCGGGAGCGCCTGGAAGCGAGGTTCCGACTGATCGCTTCAGATAGTTCGGACGGACAACGGGTGCGGATGTGTCTCGCCGAAGCTTCCCATGGCCGCTCGACGCGAATCGGTTTTATCTCCCCGGAGAGCGAGCCTTTTTGCGCGAGCTGTCATCGCTTGCGCCTGACCTCCGACGGCCGTCTGATCGCGTGCCTCATGCACTCGACGGGGCCAGACCTGTTGCCTCTGTTGCGCGATTCGAACGGTCCCGACTGCGCCGCACTCGATCGCGCGATTCACGCGGCTCTCGGTGCCAAGCCCGCGCTTCGCAGCGACTCCTCTCCGCGCCTCATGGCGGGCATCGGAGGATGAGCGCGTGGGCGGAGCGACCTTCGGCGAAATGATTCGACGACCCCTGGCGAATCTTCGCTTCAATCGCGCCGAAGCAAGCGGGGCGGTTGCGGATCTCGGCACCTTCCTTCCGCTGCTCGTCGGAATGGTGAGCCGTTGCGGACTGCACCTGGGACATGCGCTTTTGTTTGCGGGTGTCGCGGGCGTTGTGGCCGGCCTGACCTTCGGCATCCCGATCCCCATCCAGCCGATGAAAGCCATCGCGATCGTGGCCATCACCGAGGGGATGACCATGTCCGAGATTTCAGCGGCGGGCATGCTGACCGGCGCCGTGATGCTGGCGCTCGGTTTGACCGGACTGATCGGTTGGATCAATCGCGTTGTTCCGCGCATCCTCGTCCGGGCGGTTCAGTTGGCGCTCGGCATCAAGCTTCTGATGACCGGCGTGGCCATGAGTACTGCGATGCAGCCCCGGATGGGATGGCAAGGCATTACCCTGGCCGCGGTGAGTTGTGGGCTTCTGCTCGGGCTTCGGTCCTCACGCCGCGTGCCGGCGGCGCTGGCGGTGTTCGTGCTGGGGCTTGTCGCACTTTTCGCGGCGCAACCGCAGCTATTCACGTCGCTTCGACTGGGCCTGGAGTGGCCTGCCTTGCAAAGCATTTCAAAGTCAGATTGGATTCCCGCCCTCTGGCGAGGCGCAGTGCCCCAAATCCCGCTGACCGTGCTCAACTCGGTCATGGCGGTTTCGCTGCTTTCGGCCGACCTGTTTGGAGAACGGCGCGCCGAACCCGGAAAACTCGCCCTATCGGTGGGACTGTTGAACGTGTTGCTCTGTCCCTTTGGCGCGATGCCGATGTGCCACGGCGCGGGAGGGCTTGCTGCGCACTATCGTTTCGGCGCTCGCACGGGCGGCTGCGCGATCATCCTGGGAACGGCGAACATCGTTCTGGCGCTGTTGTTCGGGTCCTCGCTGCTCGCTCTGCTGAGTCATTATCCGCTGAGTGTGCTGGGAGTACTGCTGGCGTTCGCGGGAGTGGAACTGGCGCTCGTCTGCCGCGAGGAAAAGGTTCTCAAAGACGTTGTGGCGATGGTGCTGGGCGCCGTGGCGTGCGTTGTCACCAACTTCGCCGTGGGATTTCTTTTCGGGTGGGCCGTGGTGCTCCTGATGCGGGCGGGAGAAAGAATCGTGACCGCGCGGCGAGACAAGTCCAAGACACAAGCGTTGAGGGCAGCTGCCCCACCCACTTGTTTGAAAGGCTGAATTCCGAACCTGTCGGGACAAGGAAACTGTGCCGTGAAGCGGGATCGGGGAGCGAGACAAAAGACAGGGCCACAGGCCTTTTCGCACGTGGCCGGCGACGGGCGCGCACGAATGGTTGACGTCGGTCCGAAACCGATCACGGCTCGCTGGGCGCGTGCAGAAGGCGTTGTTCGTGTGGGCCGTCTGATCGCCGCCGCGCTCCGCAGGACGGGCCAAATCGCCAAAGGCAACGTGCTCGAGACCGCCCGGCTCGCGGGGATTCAGGCGGCCAAGCAAACGCCCGCGCTCATCCCCCTCTGCCACCCGGTTGGTCTCGATGTGATCGAGTTGGATGCGCGGATCGTCGGCGACGAAGTGCGAATCGCGGCGCGCGTGACCGCCGAAGCGAAAACGGGAGTGGAGATGGAAGCCCTGACGGCCGTGGCCGTGGCCGCGCTGACCGTCTACGATATGTGCAAGTCCGCCGACAAAGGAATCGAGATCGGACCGATCCGTCTGATCAAAAAAGGCGGCGGCAAAAGCGGATTGTGGTCGAGGAAGCAGCGATGACGATGGGCACGTTGGCCTATGTCTGTGTCAGCGAAACGAAAGGCAAGACCAAGCACGCCGTCGAGCGGGCCGTGCTGCGCGCCGATCACGGCATCGAAGGCGACGCCCATGCCGGCCGCGGACACCGCCAGGTCAGCATCCTGGACGTAGCGGATATCGAGGGGATGCGGCGACCGGGCCTGGCGCTCGAACCGGGAGCCTTCGGTGAAAACCTCGCCCTGGAAGGAATCACGCTTTCCGAACTCGGCCTGGGTTCGCGGCTTCGCATCGGACAGTCCACCGAGCTGACGATCAGCCAAATCGGCAAGCCATGCCACACGCCCTGCGCGATCTATGCCGCCGCGGGCGATTGCATCATGCCTCGCATGGGATTGTTTGCGACCGTCACAGAGGGCGGCGAGGTGCGGCCGGGCGATCCCGTCGTCGTGGTCGAGCAGGTATCGCGGTCGTTGTTCCAGGCGGTGGTTCTCACGATCAGCGACCGATGTTCGCGCGGCGAGGCCGAGGACACCGCGGGTCCGGCCGTGGCTGCGGTGCTCGATGACGCCGGCCGCTTTCACCTCTTCCGGCACATTATTCTCCCCGACGAGCAAGGCGTGATCGAAGAGTGTTTACGCCACTATTCGGATGGCCACCGGGTTGATTTGGTGATCACGGTTGGCGGAACAGGTTTTTCTCCGCGCGACGTAACGCCTGAGGCCACCCGCGCCGTTGTCGAGCGTCTCGCGCCCGGACTGGACGAGGCCATGCGCGCCGCCTCGCTGGCGAAAACCCCGTTCGCCATGCTCTCGCGCGGAGTGTCGGGCATTCGCGGAACCACGCTCATTGTGAATCTGCCCGGTTCCGAGAGGGCCGCGACCGAGAATCTCGCGGTGATTTTTCCCGCCTTGCCTCACGCGTTGGAGAAGCTCCGCGGCGACACCTCCGAATGCGGCTCGCCTTCAAAGCCCACCCGTGGAGGGGAATCGCAACGTCCTACCGACCAGCCTTCGGCCAGGAACTCCTGAAAGTCGCACCGTCAGCCCAACCAAACGCCTGACTAAGAGAAGGACTTCATCCTGACCGGATAAAACAAAATGGGGCCAACATGAGGTCGGCCCATTCTCGTTTGCCGGGGGAATAGGAGGCTCGCGCAGCGTGCGGCACGGGAACAGAGCGTTGTCTCCCGCGGCATAGATATCCGGTGCCAGCGGGCCTTTCCGATCGTGTTCACAAGCTGCTTCGATGCCGTTGGCTATTCGGCGATGAGCTTCTTTCGATTCTGGACATACCCGGTGCGGATGGCGGTGTAAGGGTCCAGCGCCATCTTCAGCAGAGTCTCGTACTCGTTCTCTCCCAACGACGTGCTGTTGAGCCAATTAAGAAGCACGATGGGCCAAGTGGTGACAACAGGATCGAAGACCCAATCACCCAGCAGGCCGAAGGTTCCGCGGATGGAAGAAGGTCCCATAAACGGCCAGGTCAGGTAGACGCCCATCCCGATTCTCCACACCCCGAGGGTCTGATCAAAATCCTCTGGATGGGTTTTCAGGTGGAACAGGCGGGTGGCGGGATCCCAGAAGCCGACGACGCCCAGGGTGGTGTTGAGCAGAAAGCGCGCCAGCTCGCTGGCCGTGGCTATGGGACGCCCCTGGAGGGCGTTGTTGAAAAATCGGCCGGGGAACCCCAGGTTGACGATGAAGTTCCGGATGCCAACCCGCACAACGCGGGGATAGAAGAGAAAACCGTACCCCGTGGAAACCGGTTTGATGAACCAGAAGTAGAGCTTATCGTTGAAATGAAACCATGTTTTGTTCCACAGCTTCAATGGGTCGGCGATCGTCTCGCTCTCCTCAACGGATTCCTCTTCGTATTTTTTCAGCAGATCGCCGGACACGTCGGACGCGCTGGCCGGAGCCCGCGACTTGGCGCCGAGGCGGGCGAGGTTGGGTGCCGTGGCTCCGCAGGCCGGAAAAACGGCGCCGGTGAAGAGCAGGAAGAGAAACGCCGCGCTATGGACCCTTCTCATTCTCCTCTACCTTTTGCTCGAGGCGTTGCAGGAGTTGCTCCGGGGTCTGATTCAGCAGAACCTCGCGGAACTGGGACCGATAATTCACCACCAGGCTTACGCCTTCGACATTCACGTCATAGAGCAGCCACCGCTCGTTCTGTTTGTTGAAGCTGAAGTCCACCGGCATCTCTTTCGTGTCGGTCACGGTCTTGGTTCTGACTTGCACGCGAGAATCCGAAAGGTTCTTGGTTTCGAGGATGACCACCTTCTCATTGGAGTATTTTTCGAGGTGGGTGATGTAAGTGGAAAACAACAAGCGCGAGAAGGTGTCGGAGAACTTGGCGAATTGCTCCTCGGAGAACTTCTTTCGGTAGTTGGCCAGCGTCAGGGCGCAGATGGCGTTCATGTCCACGACGCGCAGGAGGATGGAGCGAGTTTTCTCGCGCATCGCGAGTTTCTTTGCCGGGTCTTTGTACACGGGGTCTCTGAGAATACTGAACACCTTTGCGACGGTGTCATCCACGATTTCGCGTGGCTGTTTGATCACGGGGTCTTTGGCCGCGGCCGTGGCCGAAGAGGCTGACGACTCTTCCGCCCAGGCGCCCAAAGGCATCACCAGAACAATGAGGATTGCCGACAAGAACCGAATCGCTGGCATCACACTTCCGCTCCCTCCGTGGCGTGTCAGACCTTCCCGAACGCGTACTTGCTGAGGACGGATTCCAAGTCAACGGCGGACTCGGTCTGAATGATTCGGTCGCCGTCTTTGAGAAAAACCTCCGAACCGCCGGGTTCGATCTTGATATACTTGTCGCCGATCAGTCCACTGGTTTTGACCGAAGCGGTGACGTCTTCGCTCAGGGGCACCCCGCGGCGGATTTTCATCCGCACGATGGCGCACATCTCCTTGGCGTCGAGAAGAATGCTGTCCACTTGGCCGATCTCCACGCCGGCCAGGTCCACCGTGGCACCCTTCTTCAGTCCCGAAACCGAACTGAACCGCGCGGTCACATAGTAGTGATCATGGCCCAACCATTCCATCTTGCCCAATTTGATCGTGAGGTAGGCCACGCAGACCAGCCCGATCAAAACAAAGATGCCCACAGAGGTCTCAATGGTATGGGTTTTCATGACGGTTTCCCTCGACCCCACGATTTAGGATTTGGTTGGGGCAGAGCACTTCGCTCCACCTATTCCAAATGATTCGAGGCCTCTTCGCCCCGAATGAATTGCTGCACGACGGGATCGCTGGTGGTTTCGATTTCCTGGCGCGTCCCCTCGAAGACGATTTTCCCCTTTTCCAGCATGGCGACCTTTTGCGAAATGGTGAAGATATCGGGAATGTCATGGCTGACCACGACCGCGGTGAATCCGAAAGTCCTCTGGTAGCGGGAGATCATGTTGTGGACGGCGGTTTTGCGGACGGGGTCAAGGCCGGTGGTCGGCTCGTCGAAGAGGATGATTTCCGGATTGTTGATCAAGGCGCGGGCGAGCGCGACCCGCTTGCGCATGCCTCCGGAAATCTGGGCCGGATACTTGTCCGAGATGTCGCCTAACTGGAGTTGTTCCATTTTTTCGAGGACTTGTCTGCGGATCTCGGCTTTGGACAATTTCGTCTTCTCTTCGAGCGGGAGGGCGATGTTCTCATAAACGGTCATGGAGTCAAACAGGGCGGTGTTTTGAAACATGTAACTGATCTTGCGTTTGAGGTCCTTCCGTTCCGAACGGGGCATGCCCAGGAGATTCTGGTCGTGAAACAGGATTTCCCCCTTGTCGGGCGAGAGAAGGCCCACGACGTGTTTCAGGAGGACACTTTTGCCCACACCGCTGCGGCCGATGATGCTCGTGACCAGGCCCTCTTCGATGACCAGGTCAATCCCGTCGAGCACCACCTGCGAGCCGAAGGACTTGTGGACGTTCCGGAACTGGATTAACGGTTCACCCATACTCTCCCCTACAACAAGAAAGATGTCAGGACATAGTCGCTGATCAGGATCAGCACGCTGGACATCACCACGGCGGTCGTGGTCGCCAGGCTCACGCCGCGGGCGCCGAACCCTTCTTTTCGTTCGTGAGTCACGTATCCTTGATAGCAGCAGATCGTCGCCACGATCAGGGCGAACACGAAGGATTTGATGAATCCGCCGGAGACGTCCTTCATCACTACGCCCGCCTCCATGCGCGCGAGATAGGTTCCCGAGTTGATGCCCAGCAGAACGACACCCGCCAGATAGCCGCCGATGATGCCGACGACGTCGAAGACGGCAGTCAGCAGAGGGAAACAGATGATGGAGGCGGCCAGACGCGGAGAGACGAGGAACTTGATCGGGTCAATGTCCATGGTGTCGAGGGCATCAATTTGCTCGGAAATGCGCATGATGCCGATCTCGGCGGCCATCGAAGAGCCGGCCCGCCCGGTGACCATCAGGGCCGTCAGAACCGGTCCCAGCTCGCGGACGAGCGACAACGCCACGGCCACTCCCAGCACCGCCTCGGAGCCGAACTTGACCAGTGTGTAGTAGAGCTGAAGGCCCAGAACCATGCCCGTAAAAAGGGCGGTCAGGGCAACGACAAACAAGGATTTCAATCCGATGAAATGAACCTGTCGGATGATGCGGGACACGTTCACCGGAAGAAGCAGCATCTTGAGGGCGGCGTTCAGGAAAAAGAGGGCGATTTTGCCCATTTCGCGCACGAGGGCGAGGCTCGTGCGGCCAAGGAAAGACAGGGGGGTGTCAACTGGGCCAGTCTCAGCGGTCATCACGTACTGCAGTCACTGAAGTCCATGGGATTTGCCAGGTCGCTTTGCGAGTTCGCTCTCTGGCGCAAGTCGGGTTCCTTTCTGCTCCGTGCCGGGTTCGCTGGATTGGCCCGCATACTTCGCACAGGGACTAATTCAGGGGAGACAGCTCGAACCCTCTTTTCGCGGGCATTTCCCTTTACCCATTCCAGAACAACTACTTGCCGTACCACAAGTTGAAATCTTTTTCTCCGGTTGCGTCGCAAAACGCAAGACCAAAATTGCGGCATGGGCTGTTGGGCCAGGAACTCTTAAGGCTGCCGAGGGCCGCCTTATGACTCCCTCGGCAGCAAGTCGCGGGGGCACACAAAGGCTTGACAGGCTGACTTCCCTCGCCACAGTGTCGGCGGTGGGTGAATTCTGCCGGGCACGAGGCAACGGACCGGTGCGGCGCGGGCAAGGTCATCATCGGCGTAGAGGGTGGTTGGCTACTGCACCAAACGGTCCCACCGATAACGAGGGTAGAAGACATGGGCGGCAAGAAAAGCGGCAAAAAGCGGGTCTCGCGACGGGAGTTCTTTGCGACGTCGGCAAAGGTGGCGGGGGTGGCCGCGGTCGGGCCGCTCATCCTCACCAACGGTGCGCTCGGCGGACCGGGCCGTCCGCCGGCCAGCGAACGAATCATCACGGGCCATATCGGCGTGGGTGGGCGCGGAAGCGGCCTCATCATCCGGGAATCGGCCGCGGCGGTGTGCGACGTTTACAAGCCAAATATGGAGAACGCGGCAAAAGAGATCGGCAGCGATGTCGCGCAATATACGGATTATCGCTATGTCCTCGAGCGCAAGGATATTGACGTCGTGACGATCGGCACACCCGACCACTGGCATGCCCTGATGACCATCCATGCGTGTGAGGCGGGCAAGGACGTGTATGTCGAAAAACCCCTTTGCCGGACGATCGCCGAAGGGCGCGCCGTTGTCAACGCGGCCAAGCGCTATGCGCGCATCGTGCAGGTGGGTTCGCAGGGACGTTCGACCGAGGGGATGTGGCGTGCGTGCCAGTTCATCCGTAATGGTGGGGTGGGCAGAGTCCAGAAGGTCACCTGTTGGCATCCGCTGAACCCAAGCAACGACTGGCGACCCGACGAAGATCCGCCGGCCGACGTGGATTGGGATCTGTGGCTGGGTCCGGCGCGCTGGGTGCCGTTCAATCGCAATCGTTTCCTCTTCAACTTCCGGTGGTACATGGACTTTGGCGCGGGGAACATTCGCGATCGCGGCGCTCACATTTTCAGCGACATCAACTGGGCGATGGACCTCGACCACACGGGACCGGTCAGCGTCGAGGCCACCGGCGCGGCGCCCGAAAGCGGCATGTACGACTGTCCGACGACCATGGAGGTCAAATACGAGTTCAAGGAGCCATATCCGTGGACTTTGACGTGGAGCCAGCCGGGCAAGAACGAAGGCACGCGCGAGTATGGCTTTAAGTTCTGGGGCGACAAGGACACGCTGGCCGTGAGCGGCGGCGACGGCGGCACTGACACCGAGGCGAAGGCGATGAAGTTCGAATTGCCCGCCGGCGGCAAAGACGCCTATCGCAGTCCCGGCCACATGGAGGATTTTCTCAGCTGTGTCAAGACGCGCAAGCCAACGATCATGAACCCGGAGGCAGGCCAGCGCGCCGCCACGGTCTGCATTCTCGGCAATATCGCCTGGCTGCTGGGGCGGAAACTGGAGTGGGACCCCGCCAACGAGCGGTTCGTCAACGACGAAGAAGCCAACCGGTATATTAACTGTCCCTATCGCGCGCCATGGCATCTGTAGGGTAGGACAGGTTGGCAACCTGTCTGGCTGTGAAAGTGGCGCAGGCTGACAGCCTGCGCCACTTTAGGAGCCGTTTACGGATTCGAGGAATGGAAACAAAGGTTGCTGTAATAGACTATGGAATGGGCAACGTGCGCAGCGTCGAGAAGGCGCTGGCGCGGTGTGGCGCGACGGTCGAGGTGACCGCGAAAAGCGACGCGATTCTCTCGGCCAGCCACGTCGTGCTGCCGGGCGTCGGGGCGTTCGGCGATGCGATGGGCGAGTTGCGCCGTCGGCGGCTGATCGAGCCGATCAAGCAGGTCATCGCAGCCGACAAGCCGTTTCTGGGCATCTGCCTGGGGCTTCAGGTGCTGTTCGAGAAAAGCGAGGAGAATCCGGGCGTGGCCGGACTGGGCATTATTCGCGGCGAGGTCAAGCGGTTCCGGACGCACCTCAAGGTGCCGCACATGGGTTGGAACACGCTGAAGCTCGAGCGGAGTTGTCCGATTTTCGAAGGCCTCGGCAACGAGCCGTCGGTTTATTTTGTTCATTCGTACTATGTGGCACCCGCCGAGGAGGGATGGACCATAGCGACGTCGGATTATGACGGGGAGTTTGTCTCGGCGGGCGGACGCGGGCGATGTTTTGCCACGCAATTCCATCCGGAAAAGAGCCAGAAGGTGGGCCTCAAGATTCTCGAGAACTTCCTGAGCAAAGTGCAGGGAAGTCCAAAGAATTGAAGGATCGGTATCCGATTCTTGGTTTTGGGTTTCACAGTCCAGCCCCTCGTGGGCGTTCGTCCGCTTGTCCCGTGAACGGCCACAAGGGCCTAGACTACGAAAAGCAGAAAGAGCAGTGAATGAGCAGCAAGCCGACGATTATCGCCGCCGACCTGGAAGGTGTTTTCACGCCGGAAATCTGGATCGCGGTTTCCGAGAAAACCGGGATCGAAAAACTTCGCCTGACCACGCGCGACGTTCCCGACTATGGCGCTCTGATGAAAGGCCGGCTCCAGATCCTCAAAGAACACGGCCTGAAGCTGCGGGATATCCAGGCGGTCATCGAGACGCTCCACCCGCTGCCTGGCGCCGTCGAGTTTCTCAATTGGGTCCGCACGCGCACCCAGATCATCGTTCTTTCCGACACCTTCCTACAGTTCGCCTCACCGCTGATGGCCAAGCTCGGCTATCCCACCCTGTTCTGCAACACGCTCGAAGTGGATGCGGACAACGCCATCGTCGGCTACCACATCCGAATCCGCGACGGTAAGAAGCAGGCCACGCTCGCCCTCAAGAACCTCAACTTCCGCGTGATCGCGATGGGCGACTCCTACAACGACACGACCATGCTGGCTGCCGGCGATGTCGGCATCCTTTTCCGCCCGCCCGACAACGTGGCTGCCGAGTTCCCGCAATTCCGGGTGACCCGCACCTACGACGAGCTGCGGCAGTATCTGGCGACGCTGCTGGTCTGAGCAGCTACAGCTCGCCCCTCCTCGTCCACCAATACAAAGGTCTTGCAAGCCTGATGAGCAGGCCCTAGTCTCAGGTTTCGAATGTTTGTGATAGACTATGGGAAATATGGATTCGAACTCGCCAAAATCGGGGGGACCGTTGCCCTTTCTGCGCCGCTTGACCTCCTCCGAAAGTCAGGCCTCACCGTTGGGCATGGTTTCGGGCATGGTGTGCGTTCGGTGCCGGCGCGAATTCAGCCTGCTCAAAAGTACACTTTGGTGTCCCGACTGTGGGATGGAGGGGATTCTCGACCTCCAGTACGACTACGACTCGATCGCGAAGATCTTGACGCCCGGCCGGCTCGGCCAGACGACCGTTCGCAACCTGTGGCGTTACCTGCCGCTTCTGCCCGTGCGGGGGCTGAAACGCGTACCGCCGCTCGACGTGGGCTGGACTCCGCTTTACGATGCGAAGGCGCTCGCGCAGACCGTGGGAATGGATCAGATCTGGCTGAAAGACGAAGGCCGGAACCCCACGGGTTCGATCGAAGACCGCGCGACGGCCGTGGCGGTGGTGCGCGCGGTCGAAGACAACTATTCGATAATGACCTGCGGGGCGACGGGCAACGCGGCACTCTCGACCGCGGCCTTGACGGCGTCGGCGGGGCTGCGGACGACGTTGTTCGTCAGCCGCGACGCCTCCGACAGTTTTGTCGCCCAACTGCTGTTGTCCGGTGCCGAGGTGTTCGTGGTCGAGGGCGGCTACGAAGACGCCGTACGGCTGAGCGTGAAATGTGCCGAGGAATATGGCTGGTACAATCGCAACAAGGCGGTCAACCCGTTCCTGGTCGAAGGCGAAAAGACCGTCGCCTTCGAGATCGCCGAACAGATGCGCTGGGAAGTGCCCGACTGTGTC
>Ga0315282_10002973_pt1 | contig 30721 bp, 29 predicted proteins | sample YL17G07_20_MG_FD_203693 | JGI IMG/M metagenome (GOLD analysis project Ga0315282, IMG submission 203693) | Sediment microbial communities from Yellowstone Lake, YNP, Wyoming, USA - YL17G07_20 | ecosystem: Environmental > Aquatic > Freshwater > Lake > Sediment | place: USA: Wyoming | collected... | reverse complement strand
CACCAAAGTCAGTTATTGTCTTTACCTTGCCGGAAACCTTCTGGCCTACTACGTAGCATTGTGAAATAATCTCCCAGGGGCTTGGTTTTAACTGTTTTATGCTCAGGGAAAGCCGTCTTTCATCTTTATCTACCTTTAACACAACGGCATCGACAGTCTCTCCGATAGACAGGTATTTTGAGGGATGTTTTGGCCTCAACAGCCAGTCTATCTCAGATATGTGCACAAGCCCCTCAAGACCTTCTTCGAGTTCAATAAATGCGCCATAGTCGGTAATGCTGACGACCTTACCCCTTATCTTCTTGCCGACAGGATATTTTTCATCAACAGTAGACCAGGGGTCAGGCTTTTTCTGTTTGTAACCTAATGTAACTTTCTCACTTCCTTCGTCGTATTTAAGGACAATAATTTCAATCTCATCTCCAATCGCAAAAAACTCAGAAGGATGGTTTATCCTCCCCCAGGAGATATCCGATATGTGTAACAGTCCATCTATTCCGCCGAGGTCAACAAATACGCCGTAATCTGTGATGTTTTTAACTATTCCTATCATGAGTTGACCCTCTTTAAGTTTCTCAATGGTCTTAACCTTTTTGCCCTGCCTCTCCTCTTCGAGGATTGCCCTTCTCGATATAATGACATTAGAGACCTTGTTGTTAAGTTTCAAGACCTTGAAGAGCATTTTTTTCCCGATAAGGCTATCAATCTCCTTAGGTGTTTTTATATCTACCTGTGAACCTGGAAGGAATGCAATTACTCCGGATAAATCCGCAGAGAAACCACCTTTTGTTTTTCCAATAACCTTTCCTTCCACAGGACTTCCATTCCTGAGTGCATTTTCAAGTGTTTCCCAAACCTTGATTTTTGTAGCACGCTCCTTTGATAGGGTTATAATACCATCAGAATCTTTTATATTCTCTACGTATACCTCTATGTTAGCACTCGGTTTAAGTGCAGTAATTTCTTCTTCTGAAAATTCCTCTATCGGTATAAAACCATCAGATTTATATCCGATATCAACTATGACCCCATCCTGCTTTAAAGCTAATACCTTTCCTTTCAATATAGTTCCTTCTTTAATGCTGTGAAAGGTCTCAGCATAAAGCCTTTCCATATCGTTGTTTTTAAGGTCCACTAAAAGGTTATCCTCCTATATCTCTAATTCTCTTTTCCACTTCTTTTATAATCCACTCCGGAGTTGAGGCACCAGCTGTTATGCCGAGCTTCTTTGCATTCTTAATCCACTCCTTTTTAATCTCAGAGGACGTCTCTATATGATGTGTCGGCACCGAAAGAGACTTGCACAGCCTTGTAAGCTGAGTTGTATTTGCACTATTTTTACCGCCAACTACGAGCATTACATCAACCTTACGTGCCATCTTTTCCGTCTCCTTTAATCTAAGGGCTGTGGAATTACATATTGTATTATATACTTTTATCTCATTTGCATGCTCTAAAGCATCAGATAAAACCTTTTTTAATGCCACCAGAGATTGTGTCGTCTGAACAACTATGCCCACCCTGCTTTTTAATTTCGGCAATGGCGTTTTACTATCGACGACTATAACATCATCATTGGCATAGCTCATTAGACCCTTTACCTCTGGATGGTTTTTCTCCCCAAGTATAACTACCTGGTAACTCTCTTCCATAAGAAGTTTAGCATAATATTGAGCCTTTTTTACAAATGGGCAGGTTGCATCTATTATTTCACAGCCCATGGAAGAAATCTCTTTTGAGAGGTGAAGTGGTATACCATGAGTTCTGATTATCAATGCCCTTATATCCTTCTTAGCCTTAATGTCCTCTATCGGGATAATCCCTTTCTCTTTGAGCATTTCTACTACCTGTGGATTATGGATTATCGGACCGAGGGTATATACCCCCTTGCGTTTTTCATTGGCTATCTGAAAGGCTATGTCTATAGCTCTCTTTACGCCAAAGCAAAACCCTGCCATCTTTGCTACAATTATTTCCATAAGTTATAAGATCAAGGCTAAGGCTGAGGATTTTTGTTTCCTGTATCCTCAAACTTAACCTTTAAGTTTTTTATTGCCTCTATTATATCCCTGCTTATCCTTTCCTGGTATTGTTTGTCTGTTTCTTCTTTATCACTCTCTATAGGGTTACCGAATATTACTGTTATTTTTGCAGGGCATAAAAACTTTGCGCCTACTGGAAGAGCCTTCTCTGTTCCCTTAATAAATATTGGAACAACAGGCATTCTACTTATGGCTGCAATTACACCTACACCTCTTTTTGCCTCAAGCAGACTGCCGTCAACGCTTCGGCCTCCTTCTGGAAACATAACAATAAGTTCCCCTTGCTTCAGTCTCTTAACAGCCTCTTTTATTGTAGAGGGCTGAGGTTTTCCACGTCTTACAGGGAAGGAGAATGACATGACAAACGCCCCTATTACTGGGATATTGAAAAGTCCTTCTCTTGCCATGTATGTAGCGCGCCTTTTTAAAGCTGCTCCGATAACAAGGGGATCCAGATAACTCACATGGTTTGCCGCCACGATAATCCCACCCTTCTCAGGGACATTTTCAGAACCGATAACCTCAAGTCTGTTAAAGACCTTCAAAATAATATAAAAGGTTGCCTTGAAAAACCAATAAAAAGAACTCACAAGTCCGCCTGATGCGGGCAAGGGTCAGTCCTTATAAAATCAAGTATTTTTTTCGTAACCTGCTCTATAGAGAGATCCGATGAATCTATTAATAGAGCGCTAGGTGCAATTTTAAGGGGTGCGATATCGCGGCTGGAATCCCTCTTATCCCTGTCTATTATATTCCTTCTGGACTCATCTATGCTGATATCAATGCCCTTTCCCCTGAATTGAAGATAGCGTCTTTTAGCCCTTTCCTCCACAGAAGCATCCAGGAAAATCTTTTTTTTTGCATCTGGAAATACAACTGTCGTTGTGTCTCTACCTTCAACAACAAGGTCGGAGTCCAAAGCAGCATCCCTCTGTGCATGTAACAGAAAATCCCTGACAATCTTTCTTGCAGAAAAGACTGAAGAATAGTGGTCAATCTCCGCAGATCTTATATCTTCTGAAACGTCCTTGCCGTTAAGAAAAACCCTTCCATTGCTGAAGGTAATGTGGTTTTTGCTGATGATATCTCTGAGTTTATCGTCACTGTCTTCCGGCTTTATCCCATTGCTACTCAATGCAAGAGCAACAGCCCTGTATAATGCTCCAGTGTCGAGGTAATTAAAGCCAAGCTCTTTTGCCATAAGCTTAGCTATAGTAGTCTTCCCCGAGCCTGATGGGCCATCTATGGCAATAACCTGTTTCACAAAGTCAATCTCCTCAAAATTTCAAAAAATCCGGGGAATGATATGTTTACTGATGAGACATTGTTTATTGTTGTTGTCCCGTCAGCAATAAGGGCTGCTATTGACAATGACATTGCAACCCTATGGTCTCTGTAGCTTTCTATAAACGCACCTTTTAATCTCCTCTTACCCATGATACTTAATCCATCATCGAATTCTTCGATTTCTGCACCCATCTTTCTAAGTTCTGTTGCCATACTTTTGATTCTGTCAGACTCTTTTACCCGTAGCTCCTCAGCACCTCTGATAGTTGTGATGCCTTCAGCCTGAGTTGCTGCAACACAAAGGATTGGGAACTCATCAATAAGTGCAGGGATTTTTTCTTTTGTTATATTTATGGCCTTCAGCTTTGCGCCTCCTTTGCAGTGAATATCTGCAACAGGTTCACCGGATAAATTTCTTATATTATAAATCTCGATATCTGCCCCCATCTCTTTAAGTGCACTAATAAGGCCGGTCCTTGTCGGATTGATTCCTACTCCCATTATTGTAATATCAGAATCTTTGATCAATAATGCACCGATTATGAAAAACGCAGCAGATGAGAAGTCTCCTGGCACATGAACCTCTGTCCCCTTTAATTCTGTTCCACCTTTTATCCTGACACTGAGTCCATCAACGTTTATCTCGGCGCCAAAAGAAGGTAACATCCGCTCAGTGTGGTCCCTTGATTTGACAGGTTCTATTATCTCTGTCTCTCCATCCGCATAAAGACCTGCAAGGAGGATTGCTGATTTAACCTGTGCACTTGCTACAGGCATGGTATATCTGATAGCATTAAGCCTTCTGCCCTTAATCGCAACAGGTGGATATCTGTCCTCACTTCTTGCCATTATCTCTGCACCCATCTGCCTTAATGGAGTGATAACCCTGCCCATGGGCCTTGTTCTCAGGGATTCATCACCGGTGAGTACGGAGAAGAATGGATTACCTGAAAGGACTCCTGAAAGCATTCTGATGGTTGTTCCTGAGTTACCACAGTCAATCACATTATAAGGTTCTTTAAGGCCATAAATACCATTGCCATTTACGATTATTTCATCACCGGTATCTTGTATGTCCACTCCTAATTCCCTGAACGCATTCATAGTGCTTATTGTATCTTCTGCCCTTAGAAAGTTTTTTATGATACTTTTCCCTTTTGAAAGGGATGAGAAAATTACTGCTCTGTGAGATATGGATTTATCGGGGGTAGGATAAAATGTGCCTTTAAAGCTCTTTGCCTTGACGAGTTCAATTCTGTCCAATACCTTCCCTCAGTGTCCGGGCCTTTTTGAAATCCCTTTCAAGGGATTCAGAATCAAGAGCCCTGAGATACTGGCTTACCCTATCGAGATTGTTTTTAAAAATCTCAATAGATTCGAGGAGATTATCCTTATTAAGAATACATATATCGCGCCATAGTTCCGGGGAACTTGATGCTATCCTCGTGGTATCCATAAAACCCTGTCCTGAAAATTTAAGATATGAGTTGTCTATATCTGCTACCGTATTCATTATTATATATGCAATTAGATGAGGCAGGTGGCTTACTGATGCATATATCCTGTCATGTTCGTCAGGATTGATTAGTTTTACAATTGAGCCAAAAGCCTTCCATATGGCGATAACTATTTCGATGGCAGTTTGGTCTGTATTTTCTGTGGGTGTAATAATACACTTCGCATCTTTGAAGATATCTGCTGTTGCTGTATCAATTCCTGAATGGTTACTACCCGCTATAGGGTGTCCTCCAACAAAATAGACGCCTTCAGGCATTAATGCCTCCATATCGCGTACGAGTTTTCCTTTCACACTACCAACATCGCTAACTATAGCACCTTTGTTTAATGAGCTATGTATTTTCTTTGCAATATCAATAAAACTTCCGACAGGGGTTGCAAACAGTATAAGGTCTGAACCGTCGCATGCCTTTGCAGGGTCAAACTCAAATGAGTCAATTATCGCATTTTCTTTTGCCCTCTGCAGATTTTCGAGACTCCTGCCATATCCAATGACTTTGTTACATAGTCTATTTTTTTTCAACGCAAGGGCAAAAGAACCACCAATCAGACCGACACCGATTATGGTTACCCTGTTAAAAAAAAGACGATTTGGTGAATCGGTGAATCGGTGAATCAGAGAAGTATCTCCGTGTCTCCATTTCCCCGTATCCCCGTTTCTATTTTTAATCATATCTCCCTTCCAACAGCAGCGGCTATTGGTTTTAATTCTTTCATCAACTTTTTAAATTCATCAGGCTTCAGAGACTGTTCTCCATCAGATAGCGCTTCTTCAGGATTTGTATGAACCTCAATGAGAAGCCCATCTGTCCCTGCTGCTACAGCTGCCTTTGCCATAGGTGCAACATAAGCCAATTTACCCACGGCATGACTCGGATCAACAATAACAGGAAGGTGTGTAAGTTGCTTAAGCACCGGAACTGCACTAAGGTCAAGGGTATTCCTGGTTGCAGTCTCGAATGTCCTTATGCCTCTTTCACAGAGGATTACATTCTGATTACCCTTAGACATTATATATTCAGCAGCCATAAGCCATTCTTTTATTGTTGCTGACAAACCTCTTTTAAGCAGGACCGGCTTGTTACATGTGCCGACCTCAAGGAGCAATCTGAAGTTCTGCATGTTCCTTGCTCCTATCTGTATTATGTCTGCATATTTTAGGATGACCTCGATATCCCTCGGGTCCATCAACTCTGTTACAACCGGAAGTCCTGTCTTTTTTCTCACATCTGCAAGGTATTTCAACCCTTCTTCACCAAGACCCTGGAAAGAGTAAGGTGAAGTACGCGGCTTAAATGCGCCTCCCCTTATAAATGCAGCGCCTGCATCCTTGACCTTCTCTGCAATACTCATCAGCATGGTTTTGTTCTCTACAGCACATGGACCAGCAATTACCTGTATCTTTTTACCCCCGATAGTCTGTCCCCTTACATTGATAGTTGTATCCTTTGCCTTGAAATCCCTGCTTGCGAGCTTGTAGGGTTTGAGTATCCTCATTACATCTTCTACACCCGGCATCAGCCTTATAGCGTTTTCTTCTTCCTCTGTTATCTTTGAGGTATCACCAATAACCCCGACTATAGTTCTTTCAGTACCTTTTGAGATATTTGCTTTCAGACCGCGGTGTTCAAGTTTCTTTATAATACGCTTCAGTTCTTCTTCAGTTGTACCCGGGTTTAAAACAATGATATCCATTTATCCCCTCCAGATTTATAAGTACGGAAATAGGTCCTAAAAGACAGGATATTGCCCTTGAGCGGTTTTGAATTCCGATGGAATCGGAATTCACCTCGGAGTTCCGACTGGATGTCGGAACGAGAATGAGCGAAGGGGTAATATCCTGTCTTTAGAAGTGTGCTCATTTCACTTATTACTCCTTGCTCTCTTTAATGCTTCAATAAATCTTTTATTCTCCTCTGGCAGCCCAATAGTTACCCTGATTTCCTCAGGTCCTACAGACCTGACAATTACTCCATATCTTAACAATTTATTATACAATTCATTTGAATCCTGTCCCAAAAGTATATATAAAAAATTTGCCTCTGTAGGGATATATTTCAGACCGAGAGAGTTGAGCTCTCTGTAAAGATATCCTTTCCCCTGGTCATTTATTTCCAGGGAGGATATGACATGATCTTTATCTTTAAGCGCCCATAAAGCTGCATTCTGTGCTAAAGAGTTAGTGTTAAAGGGTGGTCGGAGTTTATTCATCTCGAAGATTATATCCTGTCTTGCAATCCCATAGCCAATCCTGAGACCCGCAAGGCCGTAAATCTTTGAAAAGGTTCTTAGTATCAGTATATCTCTTCCATCTCTGAAATGTTTCATGCTATCAGCATATTCAGGGTCAGCGACATATTCATAGTAAGCTTCATCGACTACAACTAATATCCCGTCAGGAAGTCTGTTCAGCAGGCGATCAAATTCAACTCGTTTGTTTATAGTACCTGTTGGGTTGTTCGGATTTACTATAAAGAACATCCTCGTTTTGGAGGTAACCGCATCCGCCATTGCATCGAGGTCATGTGTGTAATGTTTCAAAGGTATCTGAACAGGTCTTCCACCTATTGCCTGCACTGCCATAGGGTAAACGATAAACGATGGATGGGCCATAACAGCTTCGTCACCAGGTTCGAGAAATGTCCTTACAGCAATATCAATAAGTTCGTTCGAGCCATTACCAAGGATTATCTCGTCTTCTCTGACAGACAGTTTGTCTGATAATGCTCTTTTAATATAATACCCACTCCCATCAGGATATCTATTTAAGCTGTTTGAACTATTGGAACTTTTTAAATAATCTACTATTGCCTTTAACGCCATGGGTGATGGGCCAAGAGGGTTCTCATTGGATGCAATCTTTATAGAGTCCTTAACGCCGAGTTCCCGTTCAAGCTCCTCTATTGGTTTGCCTGGGATATAAGGCCTGATTTCTGAGACATGGTCCGGCGGTTTAATCATCAAGTTCCACCATGAGGATAGGAACCAAGAATCTTGACATAAAGGCAGTAATCTTTTATGTTTTCGATTGCCTTTTTCAGCTTCTTGTCATCTATATGTCCTTCCATATCAACAAAGAATATATACTCCCATGCCTTTCTCTTGGAGGGCCTTGATTCTATTTTTGTAAGGTTAATCTTTGACTTTTTAAAAGGTGAAAGGATGTCGTACAGAGCTCCGGGCTTATCCTTAATCGAAAACATGATAGATGTTTTGTCTCTACCAGTCTTTGGAGGAGATTCTTTTGAGATAACAAGGAATCTTGTACAATTGTGCTTGCTGTCTTCGATACTCTTTTCGGCAAAATGCAGGTCATAGACCTTTGCAGCCAACTCACTTGCAATAGCTGCTGCCTCATCATCCTGGGATGCAAGCTCGGCTGCTTTAGCTGTACTTGTGGTTTCGATTATAGGTATCCTGGGAAAGTTTGATTCAAGCCATCGTCTGCACTGTGCTGTTGCAGGTGGATGGGAATAAATCTTTTTGATCTTTGCCTTATCTCCGCTCTTCGACATGAGGTTATGGGATATCTCGAGCATTACCTCAGCAGCAACCTTGAGGTCATAATCCATGAACATATCGAGTGTATAGCTGATAACACCTTCGTTTGAGTTTTCGATAGGTACAACGCCGAACTCTGTCTTACCGGCCTCAACAGTATCGAATACGTCCCTGATACTTTCGACCGGCACAAAAAGAGCAGATGAACCAAAGTGTCTCAATGCTGCAAGATGTGTGAAGGTTGCCAGTGGACCCAGACAGGCAACTTTTAAGGGTTCCTCGAGGGAGAGGGATGCAGATAGAATTTCCCTGAATATGACTTTCAGGGTATCATTTGGAAATGGTCCTTTGTTAAGGGCTGTAAGACGTTCTAATATCTCCCTTTCGCGCTCAGGGGAATAGAATTTTGCCTTCTCATTACGTTTGATATGGGCAATCTCAATGACAATATTAGCCCTCTTGTTCAGGAGCTTAAGTATCTCATCATCAATTTCGTCGATTTCTCTTCTTAATTTTTTAAGTTCTTCCATATGACCATGTGGTAATAAATCAGCATTATAGTCTGGAAAATCAAATAATTGATCAATCAACCAGCCCGCTGATTTAGAGCTATTATTACAAATTATTTCTTATTTTTTCAATTTAAATGAACCGACGGAACTTTCAACCTCTTTCATCCCTTTCGATGTCAAGGATGGATGTTAGTATTATTATTAAATATGCTAACATTAATCAGGTTATGGATATACCATTTAAAAGGTCAAAAAAAGGCATAACTTTCAAGGTTAAGGTAGAGCCAAAGTCTTCAAAAAGGGGTATTTCAGGCCTTGTTGGTGATGCCCTTAAGATAAGAGTCAATGCCCCTCCGGTTAGAGGGGCTGCAAATGAAGAACTCATAGAGATTCTTTCCGAAGAGTTTTGCATCAAGAAAGCCGCCATAAAAATTATCAGAGGACACTTTTCAAGAGATAAAGTCGTGGAGATAGAGGGTATGGATTCTCTCAATTAAAACTATTTCTCTGATCCCTCGTAATAAGTTAAAGCAATATGTAATACAATGTCTTATTACAGACGTTTAATAGTAAGGGCTTTAATTAGATGATCCAAAGACCCTTTTAAATATATAATCTATGTCTTTTAGATAATATTCAAGATCGAAAATATTCTCAATCTCTTTTGATGTTAGGTATTTTTTAACTTCTTTGTCTTTCAATAATAACTTCTTAAACTGAACCCCTGCCTTCCAGCTCTTCATTGCATCCCTCTGCACGATACTGTATGCACTCTCGCGGTCGAGTCCCTTCTCTATAAGGGCAAGCATAACCCTTTGTGAGGTATAGAGGCCATAGCTCCTTGCCATATTTTCTTTCATCCTCTTCGGATACACATAAAGACTCTCGAGGATTCCCTTAATCCTATTAAGCATATAATCAACGAGTATTGAGCTATCAGGGATTATTACTCGTTCAACAGAAGAATGTGAGATATCCCTTTCATGCCATAGTGCGATATTTTCGAAAGCTGCCATAGCATTTGACCTCACGAGCCTTGCAAGACCGGTGAGGTTTTCGCACCCGGCAGGATTCCGTTTATGAGGCATCGCTGATGAGCCCTTCTGTCCTGCCATGAACGGTTCTTCTGCCTCAAGAACCTCTGACCTCTGGAGATGCCTTATCTCAACAGCTATCTTTTCGATAGAAGCTGCAATCAGTGCAAGGGTTGTGAGATACTCTGCGTGCCTGTCCCTCTGGACTATTTGTGTTGCAACAGGTTCGGGCTTCAGGCCAAGTTTTTTACATACCTTTTCTTCAATCGCAGGTGGGATATTGGAAAAGGTACCAACAGCACCGGAGAGCTTTCCTACGCTTATCACATCCTTTGCTTTTTTTATCCTTTCGAGGTTTCTCTTCATATCTTCATACCATAGGGCGAACTTAAGACCAAATGTTATAGGTTCTGCATGAACACCGTGGCTCCTGCCCATCATAGGTGTGTTTTTATATTTGTATGCCTGCCTTTTAAGAACATCCATTAGTTCCCGGATATCTTTGATGATTATATCTGTAGCATCCCGTAAAAGGAGGGCCAGGGCTGTATCCAATATATCCGATGAGGTCAATCCCCTATGTATGAACCTCGACTCAGTGCCGAGATTCTGAGCCACTGATGTAAGAAATGCTATGACATCATGTTTCACAACCTTCTCTATCTCGTCAATCCTCTTGATATCAAATCTTGCTTTTTTCTTAATGGCTTTCAGGGCATCCTTTGGTATCTTACCGAGCTCTGACCATGCTTCACATGCAGCAATCTCTACATCAAGCCATTTCTGGTATTTGGTCTCGATATCCCACAACTTCCCCATCTCAGGGCGTGTATAACGTGATATCATAATCCCCCCTTAAAGAAAAATTTCTATAAGCATTTATTATTTTGCCCCAAATAATTCAATTATTTACGACTCCAATTCCTTAATTTTACCATCTATCCCCTTGCAAAAAAAGATATTTTTATGTTAATCTTACCTTTCCGAAGGAAAAAATCCGTATTTCTCATCAGGAAATACGCCTTTTCATAAATATTTTGTACAGAAAAACCCAATAACCAGAAAAAGGGTTTTGAAAAGACAGGAGGAGAAAAAAGAATATGGTAGCAGCAATGAAGGAACTGCTTGAGGCAGGGGTTCACTTTGGCCATCAGGTAAAACGATGGCATCCTAAGATGAAAAAATACATTTTTGGAGAGAGAAACGGTATATATATCATTGACCTTCAGAAGACGGTAAAGGGTCTTGAAGTGGCATATAATTTCATAAAGGGTATGGCATCGACAGGCGCGCCGATACTTTTTGTCGGTACAAAAAAACAATCACAGGATGCGATTCAGGAAGAGGCAACAAGGGCAGGTGCATTTTATGTCAACCAGCGCTGGCTTGGGGGCATGTTATCGAATTTTTCCACGATAAAAAAGAGTATAGCAAAACTGAAGAAGTTTGAGACTATGAAAGAGGATGGCACATTGGCTCTGCTTACCAAAAAAGAGGTTGCTGCCATTGAAAAGGAAAGGGCTAAATTGGAAAAGAACCTGTTAGGCATTAAAGATATGACAAGCCTTCCGGCAGCCCTGTTTATAGTGGACCCGAAGAAGGAGAGGATTGCTGTTTTAGAGGCAAGGAAACTCTCTGTGCCAATAGTTGCAATAGTTGACACAAACTGTGACCCGGATGAAATTGATTATGTAATCCCTGGTAATGATGATGCTATAAGGGCCATAAAACTTATAACATCAAAGATAGCAGATGCTGTGCTTGAAGGTAAAGAGATACTATCAAAGACTATGGCAGAAGAGGCTGAGAGTCTGCAGGTTGAAGATAAGATACAGCAGGAAGAGGCCGAGGTAGCAGAATGACAATGGTATCTGCAGAAATGATTAAAAACCTCAGGGAGAAAACAGGCACTGGCATGATGGAATGCAAAAAAGCACTTACAGAGTGTAACGGGGATTTTGAAAAAGCTATAGACTTACTCAGACAGAAAGGTCTTGCAAGTGCAGTAAAAAAAGCAGGGAGGACCGCATCTGAAGGCCTCATTCACTCTTATTTACATATGGGCAAGATAGGAGCAATGGTAGAGGTTAACTGTGAGACAGACTTTGTTGCAAGGACTGATGATTTCAAAGAACTTGTCAAAGATATTGCTATGCATATAGCAGCTGCAACCCCACTATACTTAACAAGAGATGATGTGCAGCAGGATACCATAGAACGTGAAAAAGAGATATACAGGGCACAGGTTGCAGACAAACCGCCACACGTTGTTGGAAAGATTATAGAGGGGAAGCTCGAGAAGTTTTACACTGATACCTGTCTTCTTGATCAGCTATTCATCAAGGATCCGGAACAAAAGAAGAGGATTAAAGATATCGTCTCTGAGAAGGTTGCAAAATTGGGCGAGAATATTGTCATACGAAGATTTGTCAGATTCCAGCTTGGAGAGACAGCACAAGGATAGAGAACTTGATATACAAAAGGATACTCCTGAAAATTAGTGGTGAAGCTATGATGGGAGACAAGGGCTATGGAATTGATTCATCTACTGTTGATTTTATAGCTAAAGAAATAAAGGAAGCAGTTTCCAGCGGGGTTGAAGTTGCAGTAGTGATTGGTGGGGGTAACATCTTCAGAGGGGTAGAGGCGAGTGTAAAAGGGATGGAAAGGGCATCCGCAGATTACATGGGAATGCTTGCAACTGTTATTAATGCCCTTGCCCTTCAGAATCACCTCGAAAAGCACGGGGTTCCAACAAGGGTTCAGTCAGCAATAGAGATGAAGGAACTTACAGAGCCATATATAAGGCGCAAGGCAATGAGACATCTCGAAAAAGGAAGAACGGTCATCTTTGCTGCTGGTACAGGGAACCCTTATTTTACAACTGATACCGCTGCAGCACTGAGGGCTATGGAGATTGGTGCAGAAGTCATACTTAAGGCAACAAAGGTTGATGGTATATATTCATCCGACCCCATGAAAGACCCTACGGCAAAAAAATATAGCACGGTCGCTTATATTGATGTACTTAAAAGGGGTCTGAGTATCATGGATTCGACTGCTGTATCATTATGTATGGACAATAACCTCCCTATTGTGGTATTTAATCTGAGAGGGAAAGGTAATATAAGAAAAATTATAGAAGGTAAGAAGATAGGAACTCTTGTAAGGCTAAATAATGGAGCAAGAGTTAAAAAGAAAAACCGCTGAGCGGATGTTGCGTACCATCGAAGCCCTGAAGAAGGAATTCGCTTCTGTCAGGACAGGAAGGGCTTCTCTGGCGCTTCTCGATGAAATAATGGTAAATTATTACGATACACAAACTCCGCTTCAACAACTTGCGAGCCTGAGCATACCTGAGAGTCGTCAGATAGCAGTACAGCCATGGGATCAAAAAATCATTCCTGATATCGAAAAGGCTATTATGAAATCAGACCTCGGCCTGACGCCTATGAATGACGGCAAGATAATAAGGATAAATATCCCTCCGCTTACAGAGGAAAGAAGGAAGCAGCTTGTGAAAGCTGTAAAGAAAAAGGCAGAAGAAGCAAAGATATCAATAAGGAATATCAGGAGAGATGCAAACGAAGAGCTTAGAAAACTTGAAAAAGAAAAACACCTCGGTGAAGATGAAGTCAAGAAATTACAGGAGGAGACACAGAAGATCACAGATTCATACATAGCTAAAGCGGATGAGGTTTTAGGGCACAAAGAAAAAGAGATAATGGAGGTGTGAGCTGACAAACAGCAATTTCATTCTGAAAGTAACAGACGCAAAGTTGATAGATATTCAGAAGGCTCTTCAGACAGCAGGCATAAAAGTAAGAAGTATTATTGAGGTATTTAAGGAAGAAGAAAAATCACAAGAGGCGAAAACGAAAGAGGCAGAGTAGTGGCAGATAAAAAAACTAAAAAGAAAAAGATAAAAAAACCCGGCAGGAAGAACTTAAAACCTGTTGTCAAAAAGATCTCTCGGAAAATCAAGCCAAAACCGAGTAAGAAAAAAAAGATAGCTACTAAAAAACCTGTTGCGAAAAAGGTCTCTCGGAAAACTAAGCCCAAACCAGGTAAGAAAAGAAAAACAACTACCAGACCTTCAATATCAAAGAAACCGATAAGTAAAAAGTCAGAAGAGGAGAGAAAAGCTACCCTTAGGAAGGCGCTTATTGGTCGAAGAGAAGAAATCGTAAAAGAGGCAAAGACTGAGATATCTAAGTATATAAAAGGTGAGACAAAGCACCTTGTAGAGACAGCCCTTGATGACGGAGACTGGTCTGTTATTGATCTATCAGAAGATATCAGCCTGAAGCAGTTGAGTACCCATAGGGAAACCCTCCTCAAGATAGACGAGGCCCTGAGGAAAATTGACGAAGATACCTATGATAAATGCGAGGATTGCGGAGAAGAGATAAGCGAGAAAAGGCTTAAGGTCATTCCATTTGCGATTTACTGTAGAGACTGTCAGGAAAAAAGAGAGCAGCTTGAAGAGATAGAGAGAAAAGAAGGGTTGGGTTAACTACTAATTTCTCCGTTAATACCCGGGAAACATTTATTATATACCTCATCCAGTATCTCTTTTGCACCCCTTGAAAGGATGTCTTCTGCCAGTGTAACTCCGAGGGATTCCGCATGCTCAGGGCTGCCTTCTATGTGCCCTTTTATAATCCTGTCTCCTGTAATGCTCCCAACAAGGCCATCTATAATAAGTTTGGAGGTTGGAGTGATAAATGATGAGTCATTAACACCCCCCCTGTGCCCCCCCTTGCCAAGGGGGGGATGGGGGGGTGAGTCCTGACTGACTATCCTCGCATAGGCAGCTATAGGCACCTGGCATCCTCCTTCCAACTGTTTTAAGAATGCCCTTTCAGCTTTAACGCATATAGAAGTTTCGGGATGATTCAACGGCGCAATAAGGTTGTTGATAGACCTATCATCAATCCTGCATTCTATACCTATAGCTCCCTGGCCTATTGCAGGAAGGCTTATTTCAAAAGGCAGTATCTCTGTTATCCTGTTTTGCAGTCCAAGTCTTTTGACACCGGCAGCTGCCAGGATTATAGCATCAAAATGCCCTTCATCAAGTTTTTTAAGTCTGGTATCAAGATTGCCTCTAAGCTGTTCAATCTTTAAATCAGACCTGATATTGAGCAATTGACATGAACGTCTAAGACTGCTCGTCCCAATGGTTACACCCTCGGGAAGTTTAAATATTAGAGAACAAGGGGGCGATTTTGTATTTTCTTTAATCCTTCTACCCCCCCCTTGCCCCCCCTTGGTAAGGGGGGGATGGGGGGGTAGTATCAGTGCGTCCCTCGGGTCTTCTCTTTTACAGATAACTGCAAGATAAAGACTATCAGGAAATTCTGTTGGTACATCTTTTATGCTGTGGACAGCAATGTCAGCCTCATGCCTTAAAAGTGCCTCTTCTATCTCCTTTACAAAAAGGCCCTTACCACCAACTTGTGCAAGGGGCACATCTAAAATCTTATCTCCAGTAGTCTTTATCTTATTAAGTTCGATTTTCAGGTCAGGATAAATTCTTTTAAGCTCAGATTTAACCCATTCAGCCTGCCAGAGCGCAAGTTTGCTGCCGCGTGTGCCAATAGATATTCTACTCATTCTCACTTTTCTCATCGTTAATGCCATAAAGTCTTCTTATAGTCGCTGTTAAAATATCTTTATCTTCTGAACTTTCTTTCAATGCTGCCGTGGGAGGATGAATAAGCTTATTTATAATAGCAGCAGCCATGTATTCGATAGCCTTTTTCTCTTTTTCGCTGATCTCCGGAATCTTATTTAAAAGCCTGTCGATTTCCTCTTTTTTAATTTCCTCTGCCTTTTCTCTCAGGGCGACAATTGTCGGCACAGAATCAAGAGAAGACTGCCACTTAAGAAACGTCTCAATCTCTTCTTCGATTATCATTTCTGCCTTTTCCGCCTCTTTCTGCCTTTCAAATATGTTTGTATCGACAACACCCTGCAGGTCATCAATATTATAAAGATAGACATTATCCAGATCGTTAATTCCAGGGTCAATGTTTCTTGGAACAGAGATATCAATAATGAAGACCGGCCTCTGCCTTCTCTCTTTCATCACCTTCTGCATCTGGCTTTTCAGCAACACATAGTTTGAGGCGCCGGTCGAACAAATGACGATATCAGTTCGTACCATCTCCTGGATAAACTCATCAAACTTAACAGGTCTTCCATTAAATTCCTTTGCAAGGTCACAACCGCGCTCATATGTCCTGTTTGCGACGATAATCTCCTTTACTCCACTGCCGATCAAATGTCTTGCAGCAAGTTCAGCCATCTCCCCGGCACCTAAAAGCATGGATACCTTCTTTGACAGGTCAGTAAATATCTTTCTTGCAAGTTCAACAGCCGCAAAGCTTATTGATACAGCATTTTCAGCTATCCTTGTTTCTGTCCTCACCCTCTTTGCAACAGAGATAGCCTTTTTCATAAGCCTGTTTAGAAGAAAGCCCGTAGTCTTTTTATCGAGGGCCAACTCAAAAGCATCTTTAAGTTGCCCAAGGATTTGAGGTTCGCCGACGACCATAGAGTCAAGGCTCGATGCAACCCTGAAAATGTGCTTCACCGCATTTATGTCATCATAGATATAAAGGGCATTATCAAGAGACTCTCTATTTATATTGTGGAATTCTGAGAGGAATGTCTTGATAGATTCAGATGCCTTTACAGTATCCCTGACATTTGCATAAAGTTCTACCCTGTTACAGGTAGACAGTATCACAGCCTCTTGTACCTCAGGGAGTTCTTTGAACCTTATCAGGCCCTCTTCGAGCCTGGGGCCATTAAATGTAAATTTCTCCCTGGTATCAACATCAGCAGTTTTGTGGTTAAGCCCGACTACAAATACTTTCATAGGAAGACATGGAGACCTTTCTGGAGTAATTTAATACCGAAAAAGGCGATAAGAATCGTTAAAAAACCGATTATAGATAATAAAGCAGCCCTTTTACCTCTCCACCCGGCTATAAGTCGGGCGTGAAGTACAATGGCATAGATGAACCATGTTATAAGCGACCAGACCTCTCTCGGATCCCAATTCCAGTATCTTCCCCAGGCCCTCTCTGCCCATAAAATACCTGTTATTATTGCAAGCGTAAGCAAAGGAAACCCAATGGTTATCAGCCTGTAATTTATTTCATCGAGGGTCTGGAGGCTCGGTAATCTCTCAAATAGCCCACCGAGGCGTTTGGATTTCACATAATGTTCCTGAACAAGATACATAAGACCTATTCCAAATGCCATTGCAAAAGCAGCATTACCTAAAAAGGCAAGAACTGTATGTATGCCGAGCCAGTAACTCTGCAGTACAGGGCTTAGGGGCTTTATCTCTCTCGACAGCATTGCGGAGGAAAGCATCAGAACAAATACAACGGGCATGATAAAGGAGGAGAGAAGGATAATCCTGTATCTGAATTGTAAGATGAAAAAGATAAGGACTATACACCAGGAAAAAAAAGATGTTGCCTCATGTGCACTTGTTATGGGGATATGACCTGCGATAACATAACGATAAATAATACTTACAGTATGAATGGTAAACCCGATACCGGCCGATGAAAGTATAATCTTTGATGTGATTCTTGAACCTTTGAAGAGTTCTATTATACTGACAATAGTTGCAGCGAAATAAAAGGTCAGGGCTAATTCAAATAATATTATCCCCATCAGAAGCAACCAAGCTCACAGTCCGTGATCTTTATATTAAGCTCATCAGCTGCCCTGCCGACCTCCTTATAAGAAATAGAAAGCTCCTTAGCAAGCTTCCTGGCAACAGGGCAGGGAAGCTTACCATTAATGGCTTTTTTCTTTATCTCTTCTGTCACCTTTTTTTTCATCTCAAAAATCCATGTATATTTTACCTAAATTGAACAATTTTTATCTCTTTCCCTCCAACCCTTGTGCATCAGGTTTCAAAAGCTCAATTAAACCATTGCCCTCATAATTCACTAAAATAATTTTCAGAATAGATTCGTGATGGTTTTTACTTCACAGGTCTGGAAAATTATTGATTATATTTAATGCCGTATTTCTTTTGCAGTTCAGGATGATCAGCGATGTGTTTGACAGTGCCGGTGTTGATATTAATATCAAAATAAAAACCCTTAGTACCAAGGCCATCCGAAGCAGTATAACTAACCAGATATGTCTTGTCATCTATCTTTTTCGCCTGCCAGCCTATGATCTGAAATTTACCGGAATTCACATCAGCCCATTTCTTCATCAGAGTTTCTACATCAGAAAAGCGGTCAATGGCATGCGATTTTTTTACTAACTCTGTTGCCCTTTCTTCTGCCTTCTCAGGACTCATATCCGCAGAAAAATTGCCGGTTTGTTCTGAGGAAGATGTCTGCTGCAATGCATCTTTGCCGTGCGATGAATCTTCAGGAGATTGCTCTTTAGGCTTTTCAGAAATATTTTGTACATTAACCTGGTTTAAGCGGGAAGGTCGGGTTTTAACTTTATCACTTAGTTGTGCAGTTGATTGTTCTTGTAGTTTATTTTTTTTAGAAATGTTGAAGAATACCAACAAGATTACAAGAAATAAAATAGATATGGCCGCTAAAGACGCGATTTTAATTGGTCTGGTTCTTTTTTTGATGCCAGGCAGATTAGATGCATAATTCCTATAGTTGTCATAGGCATCGTTTATTTTTTTCAACCTATCCTTTGCTTTTTTTTCTGATAAAGGATCATTAGAAAAACGGTCTGTCTGCCAAACCTTCAGTAAATATCTGTAAGCTTGTTTTACCTCTTTTTCAGATGCATCCGGTTTAAGACCGAGAATTTTGTAAAACGCATAGCCACATGCGCACTCTGCCACAGCATCATCATTATTATTACCACACTCAGGACATTTCCATGTCATATTTACCTATTCACCCTCCTGGGCTCTCTGCAATAATTTGATACCATAGCTAATTAGAAAACTGCTGTTTATACCTTATTTTAAGTATACCCCAAAACTTTGCACCAAAATCAACAACTTTTGTTATGCTATTGACCGATTTAACCCTATCTTGGGGCTCCCTTTCCATAGGTGACCCACTTGATTTGTATTCAAATGCCCTTGATAACAAAAGTGCTGTTAACGATTTTTGAACAGTTTCAGTTTAGAATATTTTGCTATATATCCAAAATCCTCATCACCTGTAAAAAGATGGCATTTATATGAAATTGCAACAGATGCAATAAGGGCATCAATTGTGCTTGCTTGTTTCCCATTCTTAATAAGGTGATTTCTTAATTCTGCCGCCTTAATATTCTCGATGTTATATAAGGGTTAAGCGTACTTTAAAAAATATTTATGAAAAATATTCTAATGAAATATAATTGCATATTTGTAAGAAAATTTTAAAAAGGAGGTTTAAATGCCTATCGCAATATTAACATCAAAGGGACAGATGACGATACCAAAGGAAATTAGGAATGCTTTAAACCTTAAACCGTCCGAAAAGGTTATCATAGTCGTTGAGGGGGACCAGGCTGTTATTAAACCTCTCAGAGGTAATATCCTTGATATTGGAGGATCGATAAAGATATCCGATCAGGAAAAACCTGTAAATTTTCATAAAGTCAGAGAAGAGGTTAAAAAAAGAATAGGGAAGAGGGTGGCGACAGGTAAGTAGGCTATGGCAAAGAAGTTCGTTGATACGAATATATTCCTCAGGTATCTTACCAAAGATGACCCTCCAAAGTATGATAAGTGCAGAGGAATCTTTAAAAAGGCGATTGAAGGCAAAATAGAACTTGCGACATCCGGGATAGTAATCGCCGAATTGATATGGACACTTTTGTCTTATTACAAAGTGCCTAAAGCTGATGTTGTCGAGAAAATTTCTATCATAGTCAGCACTAAAAACTTATATATCCCTGACAAAGATGTTATTGCTGATGCCCTTCTCCTTTACAGCAGAAAAAATATTGACTACATTGATGCCTACAATGCTGTTTTCATGAAATATAATGATTTCACCGAAATTTATTCATATGAGGAAGATTTTGATTTAATTGGAGACATTATACGAGTAGAGCTGTAAAAAGGCTCAACTAAATATTGCATGCATAAAAATTCCTTCCGTCAGAAGCCACTTCTCTAAGTTATTCTGTCTATCTCTATATTCCCTTATAAGTCTTGTTATATAATTTATACATTCTTCCACATCATCCCTGCAGAATTTTTTGGCATCCTTTGGTATTCCAGGCGGTGGCTCTTTATTGAAAATGACAACATCTGCCATTTTAAGAATCTTATCTGTGATGATTTTAGATTTTTTTAATTAGAGGAAATCTTTAATCTGCATGAACTCCTATTGCTGCTAAATATTTAAAATCGAAGTTTGGATTAATGTTACCTGCATTATCCTTAGTTATCTCAAACTCCTGCCTGTAACCTATAGGCAAAGCATTGTCTGATATGTTTATTATGCCTATAACCCTTTTTGAAAATTCCCAAATGACTTCATCCGTGAGCTCTCTGCTTTGTTCCACACGGTATGTATAGACCATACTATTACCACTTATCTGGCATGATATTCCGGTAATTCTACTGCCTGACGTTTCAGTCTTCTGCCATCTTTCTTCAATAGGGACATAATTTTCATCTATCCTATAAACATCGCTATAACGCTCATCTGTCGAATGATTACTGACATCGATGTCAATAATCGCAATATTTTCAGTCTTATAGACAAGCCTATATTTCGTTGTGAGGTCATAATAAGAGTAATCCTGGTAGCCGCCTGACCAGAAACCAAAACCAAAAGCCCCCACAGATTTCTCGCTCGCCGACTCGATAAGCCCCATCCCAAGACTTAGTTGTTTGCCGTGGCCCACACTATTGTGCTCGTAGTATTCGTAAAACATTATATACTCACCGGAATCTATGTAATCATAATCCATTACTCTGCCCAAAGTCTCGCCCTTATAAGAGTGTTCAGAATCACTGCTAAAACCCGTATATGTTCCTCCGGGTACTGGAATAGTGAAAGTAGGCCCGGATATGCCGGCGTCATGGCTGCTTTCAGTGGATATCATAGAATGTTCGTATAAGCAGCAATCAGATGGGTCCCATTGTTGTATTTTGATCCAATCAGAACCATAGAGATTCCATTCTCCCCATGCTTGCTCTGCTCTACTTTCGAAAGCATGTATAATGTTATCGCCTATATATAGCTTAACGCTGGAAGCAATACCGGAATGATCTCTAAATTCCAAATAGTTCATTTGTCTTTCACTTTTTTCTTTCTCAATAAAATTATTGCAATGTTCGTCATACCAGCCCGGTACAGATGGCCTCCACCATATCCTTGTACCTTCTGAGTTCGCATTTATCGTTGCGAGGGCACCTCCCGCTGCCATAGTGATACTTTCGGATAAATCAGTCGTCGTGTGAATAGTCCCATCTTTATTAATAAGAGCAGAGTAGTCAACCGGGGTTTCCTTTTCTTCAGATATTATTGGCCCTTTGACAATCTGACCGGTAACGACGACATGTTGAATCCATTCACCATTTGATGGAGACGATGAATCACGGCTCTCATCATATGTCATCCCAATTCCCTCTGAAAGGTATGTTCTTGCTCCTCCTTTAAAAGGCAAATCGACTCCTCTAATCCATCCTCCACTTGCATCCTTATATTGAATATGAAACGGGCCGGAATAATCATCGCTGGAATAAGTATAGTCGTTGTTTTTCCTTATACTAATATTCTTTGCTACAAGTTTGTTGCCCACCACACTGAACGGTCTTCTCCCATGAATATATGAAGCAAGCCTCGACGTATAGTAATTCCCCACTTTCGTATACGTCCATTCTCCATATGTAAGCCCGCTGTCCCACATATATGGGCTTTTATCGTCGTTGAAATTCGTTGGTATATACGCCTGAGGAAAACCGACCGTAACATAATGGGTATAGCCCAAGTAATCTGAATAGGGAATTTTTTTGCCATATTTCGCTATGTTAGGCTCATAGGTGGTAACCAGATTGCCGGAATAATCATACCTATACGAAGGCAATGCAACCACATGTTCTTTCTTGTTAGGATGAGACTGTACGGTCAGCAATGTTGAAGGCGCATCGGCGAAAGTAATAGCAATATTTTTAGATACCGGTATTAGTTGATATTGATTATTTGTGGTTTTGATTTTGAATGCCGCTACACTGTGATCGTAAGCACTTACCAAAAACAGATATTCCCCGCCTTTAAGTTCAACGATTCTTCCCGCAAATGCGTCTTCTTCATTACCAAGTTTTCCCCTGAAGACAAGCATATATTTACGGTCTTCTTTCGCATTAGTCGGTTCAGTAAAAGTAATATTCATGCCTTTGTTATTGCCCGAGTTTTTTTTGCCTATGCTGAGAGACCAGCCATCTATTCTTATTCTCTGATCACTGTCATTGTCATACCAGAGTTCAAATATCCCGCTCATGTCTTCATCTGTGTTGTTCACTATTACGTATCCAGAACCAGTTGTATCGTCAGGTACCATGTCAATATCTCCCCTGAAGAAATAATTCAGCAGTCCTGCCGAGTAGCCAACAGCACGGGGGATAAGTTGACTTGCATAGTCTTCATATACATAACCATCAAGATTGTATTCCCACTTATCAGGTAACAACCATTTGTTCAAATATGAATAAGCTGCGAGTCTTTCTGAAGTATATCCCTGTATATACCAGACTTTATCCTTCTTACCATCTTTTGCTGTCTGCTCAACAAGTCTTGCAGTTGTATTTTCCTTCTTAGGATGAGGATAATCATTAAAGATTGTATCTTCACTGAAAAAATTGGCATTGGTATATTCTGCAAGGCCAAATGCTGAAATAGATGGATTTGTGGTCCAAGTTACGGATGGATTTGTACCTGTATATTTATTCTGATCCCATAAAGCTGATATTGGAACTGGTGCCGATGAATTAGTAACTGCCTGGTTAAATATTGATAGGTCTACCTTTTTAGCTGTGTAATCTAATGCAGAAAATTTCTTTCTTGCCCAACTCTCATAGGTCTGTTTACCTACTTCCATACCAATCCCTGGTATAGTTAGTGGAAATACATGAATGTCATTTCTTACATGCGCAGGGACTGAGGAGTCAGATAACAGGTGCATAACCTGTCCTAATGCCCTGAATGTAAAGGCAAAGTTTTGCTCTCTTTCGTCCTTTGTGCTTGATGTAAGAGCTTTATAGTAATAGCTTCTTGCTTTTGGCCATGACCAATAGTTTTTTGTAACCGAGGATCCAGGTGACTTTTGTGCCCAGATAATGGATGAATCTACTGAAAAGTCTTCTCCAATACTGAAACAAAACGTGTTAACAGCAATATTATTGAGTCCTGCACTGTCCCATGGTTTTAATGGATCATGAAAATGATTCCTTGAACGACATACCGTCTCGTCTTCAAGTTTTGCCCCTTCTTTTATCCATTCTGTAATTCTTTTGTTTTTGAAAACTTCTTTTATGCCATTAACAAAACCCAGTTGAGTTTTAAAATAATTGTTAACATTAGATTGAAGAAGTGCATTATCATTTATCAATGGATGAACATTGTCTGTATCATAAGCAATGCTTTTTGTTGTACTTGAAAAAATTAGTGTTAGAATAATAAGAAGTAATTTTCCCCTCATTTTTCCCTTCCCTGTATGTGTGTAGGTTGCAATCCCAAATTTATACTCTCAATATTGTTTAACTCAATTAATTTATTCATTTTCCCATCGGGTATATCTACGGGGAAACAATCAATATTTCTTAAACGTTCTTCTTTAGTCTTCAACCTTGGCAATTCTATTGTTACATATTGATTAATAGGTAATGTTCCATTAGGCACAAACATAGGTTTTACATCCTTATGAATCGGATAACATCCATATGATGGTTTAAATATTCTAAACTGTGGATAGAGATCCCATCCCTGCAAAGGTCTGAAAACTGTAACTCTATGGGTAGGTATTTTGAATTCCCCACTCTTCTCTGTGACTGTCTCTACTGCATCAGCATATCGTGTTATTGCTCCTGCTGGCCCGTATTCCTCAGTATAGAAAACCACTAACACCGCTGCCCCCTCTATTGGCTCTTTTGTATCTTCATCAATAACTTTTCCATAATAAGGCCCATACTCGTGAGTTATTGCACAGCCAGCAGAAACAGGAAAGATTATCAGCAAAAGTAATAGTGTCGTTAAAATCTTCATTTTCTCATCTCCTTAATTAATATCTATCACTGTCTTTATGTTTACCTTACTCAAAACTGCTGTATTTTCCATAATCCATTCTCATCAAGCACAAAGTATATGTAGTATGTTAACTCTCCTACATCTTCCAACCTTTTTATTCTATATTCCGCTACTCCATCTTCTGTGGAAATCATTTCAATGGCCTGCATGTTAGTTGCGATATCAGGAAGTGAACTTAATAGGTTTGTGAATATATAGCAGTATCTTTCTTGAGACGTCTTAAGAAAATAGGCTAATGTTTTTTCAATATTCTGGGTTAATATAGCCTCCTTCATCCCCTCCCACTTTCCTTTAAGCAAAAAATCCATTTCTGTCTTATTCAGCACTGTTATTGCAATTGTATCAAAATAGATATTGCCTTGATTATCCGTAACAGTCAATGTTGGATAAAAGATTCCTTCAGTTGTATATGTGTGGCTGATGTCCTCAAAGGTTGCTCCTGTGTAATCAATAATTCCATCTCCTTCAAAATCCATCTGATAAGAGGCAGGCGAAATTGATGTTGAGGCGGTGAAAAATACCTGAAGCGGGGCAATGCCGCTGGTGATGTTTGCTGAGAGTTCAACCAATTGAGTTATGTCGTTGGTGTAAACAGTTATGGTTTTCATATCTGTATTTCCATATGAGTCTGTTGCCGTTGCTGTGATTGTGTTTGAGCCTATTGTTAAAGGTACATTGTTGGCTATCCATTCACTGCCTTTTATCTCTGCAAGGATTCCGTTGACTTTAACTCCGACGTCCTTTGTATCCGATTTTATCGTTCCTTTAACCATTATCTTTGCCTTGTTTATTGTCTCTCCATCAGGTGGCGATGTTATCTTTATCTCAATTGGGTTCTTCACTTTAAAGCTGGCTTTATTTGAGTTTCCTCCTCCTGGCGGTAGATTGTGAGCAAATATCTCATATTGTCCGGGTGTTTTCAGGTCTTCTGCTGAAAGCCACATCTGTAGCTGCGTATTACTTATATATGTTGCCAGTTTCTTCACGCCGCTGAAGAATACTTCTGTATCCTCAAAGAACCCTGTACCGTTTATCAGGACGGTAAGTCCAGATGTTCCTGCCACTGCTTCGGCAGGGTCAAGCGCTGTTATTGTGGGTGGCGGATTATTTATCATAAAGTTAATGCTGTTCGAAGTCCCTCCTTCTGGCAATGGATTTACTACTGTCAAAGCGATAGCTCCAGCCCTCGAAAGCATCTCCCCTGAAATTGTTGCATGAAGATGATGGTTGTCCGCAAAGGTTGTCGGCAGGGGATGGTTATCAAAATAAGCAATAGATGAGGTTATAAATCTACTTCCCTCAATATCTATCTTAATATCATTGCTTCCTCTCAGTGCATTATCAGGCGTTATAGACGTAATCTCAGGAATTGGGTTTGGAAGTTGTATTGAGGTGAGGCTGTCTGTCTTGTCATCAACAACGCCTGCAACGTTTGTAAAATTATTTACCGCAATTCCTTTAGGAAGCTTATTTAATGCATACTCTTTGACTATCAACTGCGTATCGAGATCTATCAGCAGCAGGCTTCTGTCTTCATCACAGATCACGATGGCACGATTGTCTAAAGGATTAATGGCTATGTCTATTGGATGTTTGCCTATATGAATGGTAGAAGTTTGCCATGTCTGAAGGTCTATAATAGTTATTGAATTGTCCTTCTCATTCACAACCGCGGCAAAGTGCGTCTCCGGATTTATATTAATTGCCTGAGGCTTCTGCCCTACAGTAATTGTGTTTGTTACCTGATTGGTGTTGAGGTCAATTATTGAGGCATCATTATCTTTTTCATTTACGACAAGGGCAACCCCTGAATTTGATTCAGGGGTTGCGTCTATCGCCACATCCTTTGGCTCCTGACCCACAGGGATTGTTATTATAGGATTAGAATTCGTCAGATCAATGACCGATATTGTGCCATCTTTGTGATTGGCCACATAAGCCCTGTGAGTTGAAGAGTCTATCGCTATCCCTTCCGGCTCCTTCCCAACAGGTATGGTAGAAATTAGCTGAAAGGTGTTGAGATCTATTACTGAAAGGGTATTATCATGACTGTTTCCCACGGCTGCGAGATTGAATCCTTTGTCAATCCCAACACCTCTTGGAGCCTTACCCACAGTGATTGTAGAAAGGAATGTCTGAGTATCAAGGTCCACAATTGATACTGAATCAGCATTCTCGTTTGCAATGACTGCAATATTTGTTATCGGGTTTATTGCTATGCCACGTGGATTTGTTTCGAGAAGTACACCTGATGTGTCGGTTTCAGAATGGAGACGATCTCTGAAGGAAAAAATAATAAAGCTGATGGCAAATAAAAGAAGAAAAATGCATCGAAAAAGGTTTTTATTTCTCACAGTAACACCTCTTGTATAAAAATGTGCAGGAACTATAGCAATAGCGTTACAAAATTGTCTACGCATTTTTTGTTTTTTATTGAGCATTTTTTGCAATTTAAAAAAACTTTTGACGTTTCTTGCAGAAAAATTAAGAGGGCTAAACTCCAGCAGAAATCCACTCTTTTTTGATTCTGGATTCCCTCCGTCAATACGTAAGACGGATTCGTGGGAATGACATAAGGGGACAATATAGTTAGATTACCTGGGATAAATAATTTTGAACTGAGAGCCTGAAATGTCCTGAACCGTCAAGTCATTTCTCTTCGCATTCCTTTATAAGTCCCATTATAAAATCTTTAACTCCCTCCACATCATCCCTGCGAAATCTTTTAGCATTTTTAGGTATTCCCTGCGGGGGCTCTTTATCGAAGATAACAACATCTGCCATCTTAAGGATCTTTTCTGCACCTTTTTTGATTTTTCCTTCAGCTCCAGAAACAAATATCACAATATCTGGGTCTAAAATCTCTATCGCGCTATTGCCTTCAATTAGAACACCCTTAAGATGAGATAACATTTCCACTGCCATTGGAAGAACCTCTCCCAGTTCAGAGAAGGATGACTGAACCCATAGCACCTTTTCAGCGCCGGCATCCAGTAATCTCTTTGTATCCTTGCCTTTCTCCGAAAGGATTTTCAGATCATCTGTTATGGAGCAGTAAAGGGAGTTTTTTGTGTATTTTATTGCACCCCAACCCTTAAGCCTTTTAAGGATCAATGAAGCAATAGTGGTTTTTCCAGCGCCGCTGTGGGCACCGCCGATTCCTATGATTACGGGTCTCATCTTAATAGTAAATAGTAAGTAGTAAATAGAAAGTAGTCAACCCAGATTGAGGGGATTGCTTCGTCGGTCGTAACGACCTCCTCGCAATGACATTTTGAAAAACTTGTGTAATTCAGATTCCTAAGTAACCCCTGCGGAAACAACTTCTTCTGATGGCGCTTTTTCAACTTCCTTGTATCCGCACTCTTTTTTATGGCAGAAGAGTATTGTCTGTCCCTCCTTATCCCGCTTTTCAAGAAGGAAATCAGCATTACATTTGGGACATTTTTTAGAAACAGGTTTATACCATGTGGCAAACTTGCATTCGGGATAGTTGCTGCAGCTCCAGAACGGTTTTCCCCTTTTTGAGCGTCTCTCTGCAATATCTCCTCCGTCTTTAGGGCATTTTATCCCTATGGAAAGGGGTTTTGTATTTTTACATTCAGGATATTTTGAACACGCAAGGAATTTTCCATAGCGTCCTGATTTTATTACCATAGGTGAACCACACTTCTCGCATACTTCATCAGTCTGCTGTGATACCGGCTGCTGATTATTAACTCCGGGCTCCTGACTTTCCAAGGGTTTTGTATTTTTACATTTAGGGAAGCCGGAACATGCCAGAAATCTCCCGTGTCTTCCCCACCTTATGACCATGGGAAGGCCACATTTCTCGCATATAGTTTCAGTAGCTATATCCTTTGGTTTAACTCTGCCTGTAGTTTTTATAGCCTCTGCGAGGTCACTGCTGAAGGGCTTATAAAAAGCCTTTACAACCTTTACCCATTTCATCTTTCCGTCTTCTATACGGTCAAGCTCATCTTCCATTTTGGCAGTAAAACTTACGTCTATGAGCTCAGGAAATTTTTCAACGAGAAGATCATTTACAACAATGCCAAGCTCTGTAGGGGAAAATTTACCATCGGTCTTCTGGACATATTTTCTATCCTGTATGGTTGAAAGTATTGCTGCATAGGTGCTTGGTCTGCCTATGCCTTTTTCCTCCAGCATCTTTACAAGCGTTGCCTCAGTATAACGCGGCGGCGGCTGTGTGAAATGCTGTTTGGGCTGTAAATTGATTAGTCTTAATGTTTCGCCTTCTTTTAATGCAGGTAGTGTCAATCCCTCTTCCTCTTCTATCTCATCTTTCCCCTCTGTATACAGGGCCATGAAGCCGGCGAAACGGACTACAGTTCCCGAAGCCCGAAATTCATACAAGCTGACAGGCTGGTTAGCTTGGAAGCTGCCAATAACCAGGGTTGTTTGTTCAAGTTGTGCCGGTGTCATCTGGCTTGATATGAAACGATTCCATATCAGTGCGTAAAGTGCATATTGTTCTTTTGAAAGAAATTGTTTTATTGCTTCCGGTCTTTTATCAGAATATGTGGGCCTTATTGCCTCATGTGCTTCCTGTGCGGATGCCTTGCTCTTATAAAAAGGAGGTTTTTCAGGTATGTAATCTTTTCCATAAACCCCCTCAATTAACTTTCTTGCCCACTCCTGTGCCTCTGGAGCTACCCTGTGAGAATCCGTTCTCATATATGTTATAAGTCCTACAGCGCCTTCTTTACCAAGTTCTATGCCTTCATAAAGTTGTTGTGCTATTGCCATTGTCTTTTTTGCCGTGAATCTCAGTTTCCTTGCTGCTTCCTGTTGTACAGTGCTTGTGATAAAGGGAGGATAAGGCATTCTTTTCCTTAGTTTGCGCTCTATCTTATTTAGTATAAATTCTTTATCTTTTAGATCATTTAGAATGACTGTGGCGGTATCTTCATTCGGTATTAAAAATCTTGAATCCTGAATCCTGAATCTTGAATCGATCTGAGAAAGTCTTGCCCAGAACTTTGGAGGTTTGGAGCCTTCAAATTCTGAATTTATGCTCCAGTACTCTTCAGATTTGAACGACTCAATCTCCCGCTCTCTATCCACAACCAGTTTTACCGTAACAGACTGTACCCGTCCTGCACTAAGGCCTCTCCGCACCTTTCTCCACAGAAGGGGGCTGAGTCCGTAACCAACAAGCCTGTCAAGTATCCTTCTGGCCTGCTGGGCATCAACCTTATTCATATCTATCTTTTCAGGGTTTTTTATCGCTTCTCGCACGGCTCGCTCTGTTATTTCATTAAAAATAATCCGGTATATCTTCTCGTTTACGGTCCGGGATTTTTTATCCGAGATTTCGTATGCAATATGCCATGCGATTGCCTCGCCTTCTCTGTCAGGATCAGGGGCAAGAAATATCTTATCAGCCTCTTTTGATGCTTTCTTAAGTTCTTTAATAATTTTCTCTTTACCCGGTATTACAGTGTAAACAGGCTTAAAATCATTCTCAACATCGACCCCAAGCTCTTTCTTAGGAAGGTCTTTTATATGACCAATAGATGCCCTAACTGTAAATCCCTTTCCGAGTATCTTAAGTATGGTCTTTGCTTTAGCAGGTGACTCAACAATGACAAGATTGTTCATGCCAGATAAAACCTCTTTCCTGTTGTTTGCCTTACAGCGCCTTTCAACTCTAATCCAAGAAGGATCCCGAGGACCTTTGATGACGGCAATCCGCTCTCCCGGGAAATAATATCTATCTGCTTTGGCTCTCCGGAGAGCAGGTTACAGAGGTTCTTTTCTTCCTCGGTAACTTCTACCTTGACCTTATCTTTTGATCTTATATATCCTTTCAAAACAGGTGCAAGTTCCTCAATAATATCCTCTGCCTTCCGTGCGAGTATGGCGCCTTTCTTAATCAGTTCGTTAGTGCCTTCTGAAGTAGATGAGGTTATATTACCAGGTACTGCGAATACCTCTCTGCCCTGCTCGAGTGCATATCGTGCTGTAATCAGAGACCCGCTCTCAGAGGTAGCCTCTATTACGAGTGTCCCCAGAGAAAGGCCGCTTATCAATCTATTTCTACGCGGAAAGTTTTCTTTATCAGGAGGAGTCCCGGGAGGAAACTCACTAATAACACACCCTGAGCTTGCAATTCTATCCATCAGCATTTTGTTCTCTGAAGGGTAAGGCACGTCAAGCCCTGAGCCGAGCACTGCTATAGTCCTGCCGCCGGCGCTTAGCGCGCCTTTGTGTGACAAGGCATCAATGCCTCTTGCCATACCGCTTACAATAGTAAAGCCCATGGATGCAAGCTCCTCCGAAATATTTTCTGCGACAGCTGTCCCATAGTCTGTTGGTTTGCGCGAACCAACAATTGCGATTGCATATCTGTCCTGAGGCTGGATATCACCCTTGAGATAAATGACCATAGGGGCATCCTCTATTTCCCTGAGCATTTCAGGATATGATGACTCATAAAAACTCACGGCCTTTATCCCCTTTTTTTCCAGAACCATAATCTGTTTCTCAACGTCTTTCCATGATGAAAATTCTTTTATTTTTTTTGCCCTGTT
>Ga0315282_10002972_pt1 | contig 30726 bp, 26 predicted proteins | sample YL17G07_20_MG_FD_203693 | JGI IMG/M metagenome (GOLD analysis project Ga0315282, IMG submission 203693) | Sediment microbial communities from Yellowstone Lake, YNP, Wyoming, USA - YL17G07_20 | ecosystem: Environmental > Aquatic > Freshwater > Lake > Sediment | place: USA: Wyoming | collected... | reverse complement strand
GTCAGCTTAACCCCATAACCGGATAGAAGGGCCGGGGTATTCGCAATTATCCGACTGACCGTCTTTTAGGAGGCAAGATTGCTAACCTGCGGTATCGAAGCAATTTGACTGTCTTATACCGGAGGCAGGGTCCACTCCATATTTTGCCATCTTACGATATAGGGTCATGCGAGACCAGTTGAGCTTCAGGGCGGCCCTGGACTTATTCCAGTTGGTTCCGAAGAGAGCGGTTATTAGGCGGTTGCGCTCATTCTGGTTTAGGCTGTTGGTCTCCCGCAATTGCCGGCGGAAGGAATCTGGAAAATCCTCAAAAGTTATCTTTTGGTGGGCATAGATAAGCGTGGCGTCCAAGAAGTTCTTGAGTTCCCTGATATTTCCGGGCCAATCGTAATTCATGAAAGCAAATGGGGCATCTTCGGAGAAGCCATCAATCTCTTTGAGATTTTCGAAATAAAAGGATGGAGGAACAAGCAATAATATGTTTGTTTCAAATGCCTATCAGACATTTCTATCCCATGAAACATCACAAAGAAAGCGGAAAGGGTCGGCAAGCTATTGCCAAGCCAGGCGGCTTTTACTTTATTGCGCCCAGGCGGAATTATAGTTGTCAATTGCCGGTTCGAATTTAAACCTTCCCTCCTTTGTCCTCAATCAGGGAGGTCATCATTCCAGGTTCGATAGTTTCCCGGGAGAAATTGCGATAAATTGAGGTGGTTTAGGCGCTAACCTGTAAGGTCATGCCAGCAGAGGAGCGCCATGCCCAGTGCCATCGATATGGCGTAAGGAATTCCCTCAGCCTCGGGAGGCGGCGTAGCTTCTGAGCGAGGCATTGAGGGGTGGGGGCGCAACAGGACTAAATTCACCAAGCTAATCAAGGTTTGCCGAATTTTCCCCCAAAGTACACCCCGCCACCAGAGGAAACCGGCCATAACGGGCACTCCAGAAATAGCTGTAAAAATAAAAAGATAAATGGTTTGTAAGGGTCCCAACCAGGCGCCCAAAGCAGCAAAAGCCTTGACATCCCCAGCCCCCAATCCTCCCTTCCAATAAAAGAAAATCAGTAGCGCAAATCCCAGACCTATTCCCCAAAAACCATCCGCCAAACCAGTCCAGCCACGGAACCCCAATTGATATGCCAACCCGGCCAAGGCCACCCCAAGGACCAGGTAATTCGGAATGCGCTTCGTCTTTATATCGCTCCAAGCCATCCACAAGGAGAGCAAAAACGGCAAGATCATATTCAATCGAGCCTTCGGCAAGCCCAAACCTATAAAGTTAAGAAACTCAGAATCCATGCCGCCCGCCAACTTTCCGAAGTTTTTCAGGCCAATATTTTATTTTTAAGTTGACAGTCCCATTATGGGCTTACCAAAGGCACATTTATGGAGTTTTCATTCAGAAATGGTAATGATCTCATTTTAACTATCTAACGATAGCAGACTTACCTTCAAGAAGGCAAGGGGTAAAAGGGCGGCTACGACTGGCGTCGTGACTCAGAGGTATTATATTTCTTCCATGCCGAATAGAATTTTCCCTTACCGTAAGCAGAGGATGTCATTGGTGCAGTTCACTTATGTCTAAGGAGAAAGTAAGCAAATGGCCCCAAAACCAAGAAAGCCAAGACCGCGCTCCTTCTGCTACCCTAAGTTCCCATCGTTGAGCGTAGGTCAAGAGGCTGTCCCTTCGCCTGAGGCTTAATCGGCTAATATTAAAAGATTTGCAAAAGGATTCCATGAGGCAGAGAGGTCAGCTACTGCTATGACCCAAAACTTATCACGACGCCATGAACTTCCCATATCCATTTCATATCTGGAACTTTTACCTCTGCGCCGATAATTTTCGCTTGTGGCAAGTTCGCAGTCAAAATAACTGGAGGAACTAATTTTTCAAGACAAGGTTTCTAAAATCAATCAGCAGAAAATAAACAATCTGGCCCCATGAAGGATGTGCTGGAGATATTTAGGCGTGACCAGAGCAAACCTCACCGCCATTTCCAGCCCAAGCTGGACTCGGAGTCGATGCAGCCCGCCCTTCAGCAAGGCGCCTGCAACAAATCAAAAGCCGCGCGCTCTTGATAGTGACAGGAGCCATCCGTCACCGTTTTCAGCGCGATATCTCATGTGACACTTTTGTATCATAGCTTTATAACATCCTTCATTTGCCCCAAGTTGCTCATTCCTTGATCATTTCTTAGAGAGAGTCCCGCTGAAGAAGTGTCTCACTAATACCAGAATTCAATATCAGGGTCCGACGCGAACTCTATTTTTTACCAGAATTATAAATACTTACATTAACTATCATTGTGGCCTGTATATTGCATTTTTTGTTGTGTAAGAGGGGGACGACGAGTTGCTTTACTGAAGTCGATCCCTATGTCTTCTGATAGAAATGGGGCGGAGAAGGAAGGGGCGGGGAATGAATGCGAGACAAGGAGAGGAGCTGAACTATTTGAAGAAATCTAATTCTGGAAGCCGCCGGAACAGGTCCGGTCGTATACTGACTCCACTTCCGGGGGCCTGCAGACTATGCAGCACCTGCGCATTCTGGGGCGGATCAAGAGAAATCACGCGTGTCGGTTTTATTGAAATTCACCCTTATTCCAAGGGTGAATGCCAGGGCGACGGCTTTAGGCATATGGAGATGGCGGCATTGGCGACCTGTAATGGGTGGGAGCCTTGGCCGCCCTTGATGACGATACCTTGACCCGGGCGAAAATGCCTGCTATTGGGTCCAGGTAAGCACCGGGCTGAACCTAACGGCCAAACAGGAGTTCACCAGCGTCGGCGGGCACGTTCTCATCTCCGAGGCCACGGCCAAGGGACTGGACGACAACGGCATCGAGCAACAATTTGATGCCCAGGTAGATCAGATCATAATCTCGAAATTCCGGGCTTTCATTTGTAGAAGCCGTCCGAGAATTAATTTTATAAGAAGTAGGCTTTGGGTTCACAAATGGGTGATATCCAACCGGGAAAAGAGTTATCGAATGATTTTCTAATCTTAAATAAATCTCCAAATTCGGCATAGTCGGTGATTCGGGAGAAAATGCTAAATGAATAAGGCAAAGATCGAAAGAAAGCTTTTGGGATATTAATGGAAAGCCCCTTTTATTTCACTATACCGCTTAAAATGAGGCTAGATTTTCTAAAGTATTTTTCACAACAATTTAATTACAATATTGCCTATGAATATATAATCAATACCCATATTCAAATTAATGATCATAGCTGATAACGTTAATATGGAACATATGCAAAGGAGTCAGCTTATACAAGAGATATATAAAAGGAAAACAATAAGTTTAATTAAACCAGTTTGCTTAGGCATTTATGATTATTGTCTCACTTCGATTTTCTCATTGCGATCTTCGATTTTTTTAGAAAATGTCATTACATGAATAACATAGTCCCAGGAGTATAGTCTAATTAAATAACGGTTTTATATGCCTGGGTTTGAGAGGATGCCATGGTAGCAATGAGATACTGTGCTGAGGCCGCTGAGGCGTTAGGCGTTCCTTATGAGGCTGGGGAAATTCTGACTAATTTAAACTATGATCCGGTGATCCGAGAGTGGTATTGGAACTGGCAAAACTTTGAGGGACCAGCAGATGCCAGAATTTGGGCACATAAAATCTGTGGGTGGCTCCAATACAAATACCCTGATGGACCGGCCTGGTGAAAAACGAGAAAGTGATAATGGTTGGAAACTGAGCCTATCCAATTTATACCTGCCACACTTAACCGATAAATCCGATTCATGGCAAGATATGTTGAAGCCAACCTATAGCAGGAGTTCCTAAACCCTGCCCGGATGGAGGAAAGGGGAAAAACTATGGCACCAGATAAATTGCTATTTTGAATTATGGTGTATTTACTTCCATCGTAAATAAAGCCTTTAGAGTAGGAACTGGCCGAAAAATCGCCAACTATCCGACCGGCATCGTTGATGCCCCGCGCCGAAGTGGTGGTGGCGCTGGGAACCGCCAGCGTGCTGAACAGATGAAATCCTTTGCCTTGAAACCGCTAATGGCCTGGATTTTGAAGTGGTAACTCCTTGGGATACCAGGGGCGTAGGCCCGGCCAATGCCCAGAAGCCGGGCGGCTTTCACTTTATTGCCATCTCCTCACTTTAACTCCTTCAATAGGCGAAGGCCCAAATAGTGGCTCCGGGAATTGGGAGCCCATTTAGCGCGAAAAGCGGCTCGACAGTTTTTGGCGCTGCTGAACCACGATCCACCTCGGATCACCTTACTAATACCGGCCGGCGGCCCGGCTGGGTCTATTGCCGCCCTAGCCGGGTAATCGCCATACCAATCCTGGCACCATTCCATGACATTACCGTGCATATCATACAGGCCCCAGGCATTGGGATTCTTCAGGGCCACCGGATGGGAATGTCTGTCCGAATTGCCGCAGTACCAGGCCATCTCATCAACCACAGGATCGTATTCACAAATCAGGGCAGTTAGCTCCTGGTCCCCCAGGGCTGCGGCGCCGCCGGCCCGGCAAGCATATTCCCACTCCGCCTCGGTGGGCAACCGGTAGACGCCCTCCCCCAAATGATTCAGCTTTTGGATGAATACCTGGCACTCATGCCAGGAGACTTTTTCCACGGGAAAGTCGCCGCCGGTTGAAGAACCTGTCGGATTGTCACCCATCACGGCCTGCCATTGTCCTTGGGTCACTGGGGTGCTCTGCAGGTAGAACCCCCGGCTGAGAGTAACTTCGTATTGCTTCTCATCGTGGTTGCGGCCCAGTTCACTTTCGGGACTGCCCATGACGAAGGAGCCGGGTGGGATATAAACAAAAGACATGTCCAGGGAATTAAACACCGGGGAAAAGTAAAGGCCGTGCGGGGTAGTGATGGTCCTGACGGCTACACCGATGAGCCGAACCTCTGGCTCCGGACCATTCTGGCCGTTAAGGACGACAGACAACTTGGCCGTCTTTCTCCCCTCCGAGTCAGGGGAAAATCGCACGGTAATAAACTGCGAGCCGGCCGGACGCAGGGTGAGCGGCAGCCTGGGCAGGGCAATTAAACTGAACCCGTCGGCAGGGATGCCCCTTAGATCTGTCAAAACGCCCGGGCTGTTGCCCTCGTTTTCCACCTCCAGGTCCCGGTCGGCAAATTCTCCCACCAACACCCGGCCAAAGTCCAGGGTTTCATCTCCTAATTTGACTGAGCTAAAAAATCGGCTAGGGGGGTCCTCCAGTACGGGTTCGGGCTCAGCCGGTGGGACCATAGGGGTCTCCGCTTCAGTGGTATGGATGAGGATATTGTGAAGTTCTTCCACTGACGGCGGCGAAAGAGACTCTTCCGTCGGCACAGCTCCACTCCCAGGCGTCGGAGGACAGGTGGCCAGGGTATCCGGAGGGGTTGCCAACTGCGTGACCTCGGCCTCCAGGGGCTTCAACGCCACGCTTTCAGGCTCAAGCGGCTTTGGCCCAGACGGCTGCGTGACTTCCTCTGGCCACGCTTTCGGAGGGACGTCCGCAGGAATTGGCCCTTGAGTGAAAGGCTCCAACCCGATACCTGCAAGGCCCGAAAAAATGGCCTTCTGTCTAGATTTCTTCCTCATGCAAACCAGCCCTGCCCATGATGATAGATATGATTTGACTTAATTGCAGCAAAAGGGGAATTAAGTAGCTAGAAATTCCCCCGGCAGATCAATTTTTACTCCCCTTTAAAAGTTCGAAGGCTTTTTGCAAATCAGCCACTGTTTCATAGCCGCCCAAGAGGATCCGATGGTAAGCTGTTCCTACCCGGCCCTTTTTGGGGGTGGTATATTTGACTCCTTTTTGTTCCAGGAGTGCAGTAACCCTCTTCATGGCGTCGGCGGAATCATAGCGCCCATAATACGCATAAAAGAGGTTATCCCGCCGCTGCATGATCTGCCCGTCAGGTTTTATCCGGGGCAGGTAGACGACCTGGCCGGGGTGAATTAAATCTCGATTCTTAATTTCAGGATTGTCCAACAGAACGGCTTCGAGCCCAAAGTCTTCTGATCCCCTGTAGGCCTGGGAGGCGATGATGCTCAACGTCTCCCCCCTCTTGACCTCCCGACGGCGGAAGGCGGGCTTCAGGGTATCGTCGGAGGAAGCTTCTGATTGCTTGACTGGCGCGGGAAGGCCTACCGACTCTGCAGCCTTTGGCGGCTGTCCCTGTAGGCTTGATAGGTCCGGGGAAGTGGCTTTCCTAGGGACGGGACTGCTCTTCGGTCCTTCCCCAGTAGAGGCTAAAACTTTGGGGTCCACAGCCGGGGATTCCTTGTCCTCTTGTTGGTAGGATGGAGTCAAATTTGCCGGTCCAGGAGTTTCCGGGGAAGTGGTATGCAGCACAGCCTGGGGGGTGGCGGAATTTTGTGAAGTTTCATACCCAGGGGAGGCAACTGAGGATGATGACTCCCGGCCCAGGGTTACGGCAATCTTATTCTCAACGCTCCCGGATGGGACGGCGGAGGCGGCTTTCAGGTCCGGAATGCTGCCAGGCAAGGGAGAAGCTTCTCGGGAAAGCTGTTGGCCCATTTTCCCAGGAAGGTAGGTCTGACTTAGGACGATCCCGAGGACCAAAAAAGTGGCGCAGACGGTTGTCCAAACCAGTGCCCTGGTAAGTTGGTGACGCCGGGTGCTGGTTCGTTTGGCGAATTTAGGGGTGAAGAGCCGGTCGGTTAGCAGGGCCTCCTGGGCTTTCCGCAACATACTCCTATCGACCTTCTGCCGCTTCTCGCTCATACAAACCAACAGGGCGTTATCGCAAAGCTGATTAATATTCCGAGGAACCCCTCCGGTTATTTTATAAATGGCGTTGCCGCAGTTGTCTTCGAATATGGTGGAAAAGGATGATCCTACCCGCCTCAGTCGATGGTCGACGTATTGCATGGTTTCGGAGGCATTCAAGGGAGACAGGAACCGGTTAATATTGATGCGCTGGCGCAGATGCCGCATTTCCTGGCGGTCCAGTTTATAGCTGAGCTCATACTGGCCTACCAATAGAATTTGCAGTAGCTTCTGATCTTGGGTTTCGATGTTGGATAAAAGTCGGATTTCTTCCAAGGCTTGATCGGAAAGCAGGTGGGCTTCATCGATGATCAAAACAAATTGTTTGTTTAAGCTCTTGGCCTTTTGCAAGAGATCTTTCACGGCGTCGGTTAGTTCCAGGATGCCGTCTTTCTCCTCGACCTTAATTTTCAATGTCTTGGCAATATACCGTAAAAGCTCCAAAGAACTCACGCCTGGATTTGCCACGATTATGGGTTGAACATATTCCGGGAGAGTACTGAGGAAGGAATTGATCAGCATCGTTTTCCCGGTGCCCACGTCACCACAGACAATAGCAAATCCCTTCTTCGTTTTGATAAAGTAGGATAAAGCCGCCAATACTTCTTTGTGATCGTCGCTGATGAATAAAAAGCGATGATCCAAATTGTTTTCGAAGGGGGATTCGGAAAAGCCAAAATAAGATTCATACATAGAGTTGGACCGCACGATGATAATAATTTATGATATGTTTCTCATCAGCTAGCTTCTTAACTTTTCATAAGAATACAGTAGTGCTTGAGCCTCAAAGGCCGGGCGTTAACCTGTAGCGGGGCACCAACCAAAATGACCTATTTCGCCGCAACAATAACGTCGTCCTCTTGCACAAACTTTTTCTATTTATGTCTGCCACCATTTTTCCTTCGGTCCGTTTGAAACTATCTCATCGGGAATCGACCCAAATTCCTGTTCATAAAGGTCGATGCAATCTTGGAGCACTCTAAAAAATGCCTTGGCATAAATTGGCGTAGTGATAATCCTGGTATGAAACTGCACGTCGTCGTCTTCAAGATGGATCTGGCCGAAGTCGAATATGAATTCAAAGGCATTTTGGCCCACTTTGAGGTAGTTTGCGTAGATCGCCCCTAACCTGTCGAGGGTCATCTTTCCGGTCATTACAATTTCTCCATTACCCCTGGGACAGGTCCCAGAAGGTGGGGGAATCTCCAAAATCGGGAAAAAAGCCTTCCTTGAGCCAAAACGTATAATCGGCTTATTTGAATGCACAATAAATGCCAGAAATCAGCATCAAGAAAATATCATTTAAGTTATTTATATAATTGACATATTACTGATTGTAGGTTTATGGCAGGGAGAAAAGGGGGGAAGTGTGATATATGGCAAAATACAGTCTTTAAGTTAGAAATATAATCGATAAATAATAAAATTATAGCTATCTTAGAAAGTTACCTTGGAGATTAGGGAAATATCCGCCATTGTTACAGCACCGAATATTTATGTATCAAGTGTAACATCTTCCTGGAATGAATCCGTAATTTTACAGAGCACCTAATCGACAGAAATCCTTGCGGCTCTGAATGCCATGATTATCGTGCCTACTATTTCATCGCCTTTGCCGAATTTGCTACTTCTGGGAGCTCGTCATATTGGTCATCTTACGCGGCGAAGCGAAGAATCCGCTTTGGGAGATTCTTCGCTTCGCCACTTCGGAAAAAATTTTGCAAGAGAATCTATTGGAGGGAAATTCCCGGGTTTATATCAGAGGCAGATTGCACCCCATATTTGGCCATCTTACGGTAGAGGGTCATCCGCGACCATTTGAGTCGCTGGGCGGCCTTAACTTTATTCCAGTTGGCATTTAAGAGAGCGGTGATTAAGCGGGTACGTTCATCCTGACCTATCATCTTGCTTTCCCGTAAACGCTGGCGAAAGCCCTCCGGTAAATCCTCAAGGGATATCCTCTGGTCGGCATAGATAAACGAGGCCTCCATGAGGTTCTTCAGTTCCCGAATATTTCCGGGCCAATCGTAATCCATTAAAGCCGCTATCGCCTCTTCGGTGAAACCTTTCACCTTTTTGCCAAATTGCCTGTTATACCTCTCGCGAAAATAATCGAGTAGCAAGGCAATGTCCCCTTGCCGCTCGCGTAAAGAAGGGAGCAGGATGCGGGCGACGTTAAGGCGATAGTAGAGGTCGGATCTGAATTTCCCCTCTTTCATCAATTGCTCCAGATCTCGATTGGTTGCGGCAATAAACCTGATATCCACCAATAAACTTTTCTTTCCGCCCACCGGCCATACTTCTTTGTTTTCAATGGTCCGGAGGAGCTTCGCTTGGGCGTACGGACTCATGTCCCCGATCTCGTCGAAAAAGACCGTCCCATGGTTTGCCGATAAGAGGGCCCCTTCCCGTTTGGCTACCGCACCGGTGAAGGCCCCTCTTTCATGACCGAACAGTTCGCTTTCCAGGAGGGTATCCGGGATGGCGGAGCAGTTAATAACCACAAACGGTTTTTGGCTCCTGGGACTGTGTCGGTGGATAAGTTTTGCCGCCAGTTCCTTGCCGGTGCCGGTTTCCCCGGTGATGAGGACGGTGCAATCCGTGCGGGCAACCTTGGTGAGGGAACTGGTTATATTGGTGATCGGCCCGCTCGTGCCCACAATCTGTTCATCGGCGTCAGGCCAAGAAATGGGCAAATCCTCATTTTTTAATCGCTGAATGGCTCTTTGGTTCATTTCCCACCTACCGACTTTCTTTAAGTTTTATCTTCCTGTCTCTGCCACCAGTGCTGGTCATGGAACTGATTGCAGTTCTTGGGGGATTCACTGAAGGCAAAGTTGAAGATCTTGATATCGGCGTTCTTGTCTTCAGGAAGTTCCTTTACATGACGTCGCCAAGCCTGGGCCTTGGTTTCTGTGCCCGAGACAAAGATCACCGCGACCCTGAAACCTCGAGAAAGATATCCGGACTTAACCATAGATGCTCGCCCCCAAGGCTTTCCCTAACGCCGCCCTTATCTGCTTTATTAAAAAATTTTCTTTCATGGTTTTTCGGCTTAATCTGGCTGTTTCAGGCATAAAGACCGCCAGGGGCAATCCAGCCTGCCACAGGAATCCGGGTCCCGGCGAAAACAATCCTGATTACCCTCAGCCCGCAGAAGGCTTCTAACCAACTCTGTTAGGTCGAAGAAGTCTTCTTCTTTCACAGAGACCTCTCCTGGGAGTCGTCCTTAATGGCCTGCTGCCAATTTGACTCAAGACACCTAATGTCCTGATCCCGAAGTTCACAAAGTATGTGGCAGGTATTAAGCCATTCAAAAGTTTATCCGTCCCAGGAGAAAAGGGCCCTTCTGGGTCCGTGGCTAAAATGCTGCAGCTGCCTTTAATTTTGGTGATTTTGGTAAAGTTGTCTATGGAGGGATGGCCTCAATTTGCTGAGGGAAAATCCCAAATGCTTGGGGGATTATCCTAGTGGGCTGCACCCAAGGGGAGGGGTTATTTTTTCCAGCTATCTATATCGATAAGGCCCAGTCTGGCGGCATAGCGCACGAGTTCCACGGTGGAGTGCAGGTCAAGCTTGGCCATGATGTTGGTCCGGTGGTTTTCCACCGTCTTCGGACTGATGCAGAGTTGGTCGGAAATTTGTTTGAGAGATTCTCCTTCGGCCAGATGGCGCAGAATTTCCTGTTCTCTGGAGGTTAGGCTAGCATAAGCCGCGTCCGCAATTTTGGCCGCTCCCCCGTTCCCCTCTGCCAGCAGTTCCACCACCTGCGGGGCGATGGAGGAATCCAAAAAATACTCTCCCCGGGAAACCAGGTCCAGGGCCTGGAGGATTTTATCTGAAGGAGCATCTTTAACCACGTAACCTTTAGCCCCCGCCTGGAGGGCGGAAGTGATGTAATCGATTTTTAAGTGCATGCTAACAATCAAGGTCTGGGCCTGCGGCAGGATTCCTTTGATCTCGCGACAGAGATCAATACCGGTTACATCCGGCAGGGATATATCCAAGACCACTAGGTCGGGACTGAGGCTTTTAGCCATCTCGAGCGCCGCCTTTCCATCTCCCGCTTCTCCTACCACTTCGAGTCCGGGGTTGCGGGCGATGATGGACTTGAGCCCTTCCCTGAACATGGGATGGTCATCAACTAGAAGGATCTTTTTCTTTGGTGCCATGGCTTTCTCTGCTCCAGGGGATCTCGATTTTTATCTTAGTGCCTTTCTTTAGTTGCGATTCTAAATGCATTTCCCCTCCCAGGAAGGCAATCCTTTCTTTCATTCCCAGGAGGCCCATGCGCCTGTCCAGTGGGTTAAAAGCCAATTTCTCTGCTACGTTGAAACCCTGGCCGTCATCTTCCAATCGCAAAATGATCTTGGGATAGGAAGCTACCAGTCTGACACTCACGTTTTCAGCCCGGGCATGTCGCCAGACATTGGTCAGGCCTTCTTGGACGATGCGGTAGAGATTAATGGCGGCTTCGTAATCAGGGTGGGCGGCCTCGATGCCGGCAGTTTTAAAATCAACATGGAGACCGGTATGTGAGGCAACTTCATCACAATGCATCTGGATAGCCTTTGCCAGGCCCAGATGTTCCAGGTCCGGTGGACGCAGATTGTAGGAGAGAGTGCGAATCGAGTTCAAGGAGTGTTTTAATTTTTCCAAAAGAACTGCGACCTGGGAGTTTACTTTTTCATCAGGTGTGGCCCGCGGGTTATCCCGCAGAGTTTCTAAGCCGATCTTTATGGAGGCGAGTTCCTGGGCCACCGTGTCATGCAACTCCAGAGAGATTTTGTGCCTCTCTTGCTCCTGAGTCCTCATAAGCTCATGGGTAAGAGTATGAATATTCTCCTCGGCCACTTTGCGTCCGGTGATATCCTGAAACGTCCCGATTACATTGGCCTCCCCACCTGCGACCAAAGTCCGGAGACCCCGCACCTCGGTCCAGAGGATCTTGCCCGTTGTGGTCTGCACCTGACATTCCGCGGTGAAGGGTTTGCTGGTGGCCAGGCATTTGCTGATGCTTTCCTTCAAGAGCGGAATATACTCGGGGAGATAGAACTTCAAGCCCTCCGCCAGGCCGGGCCGGTAATCCCGGGGGGCCTCGACGATATCGTACACCCCATCCGTCCATTTGAGGTAGTCGGTAGAAGGATTGGCCTTCCAGCCGCCCAGACGGGCGATCCGCTGGGTTTCTTTCAGGAACATTTCGCTCTCTTGCAAGGCATCCTCGGCCACTTTGCGTCCGGTAATGTCCTCGACCATGCCAATGGAGTAAAGAAGTTCACCCTGGTGTCCCCTGACCAAAGAGTAGGTCACCCGGGCCCAAAAATATTTGCCATCCTTATGGCAGTAGCGGGTCTCTGTTTGACCGCGGTTGTGCTTTCCGCTGACCATCTCCTGGTATAATGCCAATGTTTTTTTCACGTCGTCCGGATGAATAATTTCAGTGAAACTTTTAGCCTTCAATTCCTCTTCCCTATATCCCAACATCTCCTGATAGGCAGGGTTGCAAGCGATCAACCGCCTTTTGTCATCTCGCATAGTAATGCCGCTGGCCGCGCCTTCGAAAATGGTCCGGAAGCGCACCTCGCTTTCTCTGAGGGCCTCCTCAGCCTGCTTGCGCTCGGTGATGTCGATCGCCAGGCATAACACCAGGTTAGAACCATCATAATCGGCAAAAGGGTATTTGAAGAATTGAAAGGTGCGGGGGATCGAGGGAAAGGTCCACTCTGATTGATTGGGAATCCCGTTTTTCAAAACATCCAGACAAGGGCAACCTGGACAAGGTTCACTAAGGTTGGCGACAATTTCATAACACTTCTTGCCTTCGGGATTTCCAAAAAGCTCACGGAATCCCTGGTTTGCAAAGTGAACGGTATGATCTTCCCCCATTAAATAGATGATAGCCGGAAGGGTATCCAACAACGCATAAAGCCGCTGCCGTTGGGCCTCCACCGCCATCTCGGCGGCCTGGCGCACCCCTATTTCCCGCTGCAACTTCTTATTGGCTAGGCGAAGGTCCTCCTCGCGCTCTTGCAGGGAATCGGCCATCTGATCAAAAGAGTGGCTTAGGAGGCCCAGCTCTCCCCCAGTGTAATCGGGGCCGGACCGCACGGTCAAGTCACCGGCCGCCAGGCGTGCGGTAACAGCTCGCAGCTTCTCTACCGGCCGCACAATAAAAAAGTTCCCGCCGTACCATGCCGAGGCCATGGCAAAAAGTGCCACCAAGCCCAAACAGATGAGGTTGCGCCTCAGGGCGCGATTAGCCGTACCCACGGCCCAATCCCGGGGGACTCCAATATAAAGCCGCTCCTCCCGGGGGGGCGACAGCCGGGTGAAGCCAAAGAGGCGCGCTTCTCCGTGTAATCCTACTCCTGCCGCCACCCCTTCATCGCTGATAGTCATGGCCTTAACAAGGGAATCCGGTAAGGTTTTGCCGATATATTTCTGGGGCTCGGGATAGCGGAAAAGAACTTTCCAGTTAGGGTCGGTCAGAACCATAGCGGTAGTAGGCGGGAATTCACTCTTGGCAAGCAAGTTTCCCAGCCATTGCAGGTCCAACTGGGTGGCTAGAGCCCCCTGGAACCGGCCTTCACCGTCCAAAATGGGGTAAGCCAAAATAGTGCCATACTTGCCGCTGCTGCGGCCCAAAACTGCCTCCTCGAACACAAAGTCCTTTGTCTGGATAATTTTCTGAAACCAGCGACGGTCCGCATAATTGACCGGGCCGGGGGCGGCAGGAGCGCTGGCGAACAGCCAGCCCTCAGAATCCGAGGCAACGATGGTCACGCTTTGAGGGCTTTGCTTCAACAATTCGGCAAAAAGGGCACTGCAGGCGTTGCGGTCGCGGCGCTGCACCTGGGGTAATTGGGCCAGGGTCGCCAGAAGCTTTCGGGAGTCGCTGATCAGGGTCTCATGTATGGTGGCGAGGTTTCTGACCGCAACCAACTCGCGGCTTTGCACATCACTAATATCGTGGTCACGTCGGTCGAGATATGAATAGAGCGTCAAGGCCAGCAGTGGAAAGATGGCCAGCAGGATAAGGGCAATGCCGCGACTACGCAGGCTGGATAGAGAAAATTTCGCCATGGTTTTTGCCGTTTTGCAAGATCAAGATTTAGTATCAGGTTTGGATATAATTATATCACTCTTATCTTTATAAATTATTTTACCAGATATTGCCGGATGGTCCAAGCATCAAGCTACACACCCTCTTGGGCCACGACGGCTATCTACCTCCCTTAGTGGCCATCTCCCCAGCACGGGAGCACGAAGTCCAAAAAGCCCGAGGCCACTGCCTCTGTAGCCAGGGTAAGTTCAGTTTATTTTTTTATACTTACCATCCGGAGGATGACGTTGTCTTTTTCGGCATCATGGTTATATTTTTAACGGAGGAGCTTTTGATGTCGGAACGCAAGCGCATTCTGGTCACCGGAGGGGCAGGCTTCATCGGCTCACATCTGGCCGAGGCCTTTCTGCTTAAGGGCCATGAAGTGACAGTGGTGGACAATCTCAGCAGCGGGCGGCGGGAGCAGGTGCCGGCCGGGGCCCAGTTTTACCCTTACGACATTAAATCCCCTGAGACCTATGATCTCATTTGCCGCTGGCAGCCGCAGGTGCTGGTGCACCACGCCGCCCAGATGAGCGTGCGCTTCTCCGTGGAAGACCCCGAAATGGACGCCCGGGAGAATATTCTCGGGTCCCTGAACCTGTTTCAGGCCGCGGCCCGGGCTAAGGTTGCAAAGATCATCTTCGCCTCCACCGGCGGCGCCATGTACGGGGACGAGGCGCCGGTGCCGGCCCGGGAGGAGGACCGGCCCCAGCCGGAATGCCCCTACGGTATTGCCAAGATGGCGGTGGAACACTACCTCCATTTCTACCAGCGGGAACACGGCATCATTCCCGTCTGCCTGCGTTACGCCAATGTCTACGGCCCCCGGCAAAACGGCCTGGGGGAGGCGGGGGTGGTGGCCATCTTCATCGAAAAGTTCCTGGCCGGTGAGCAGCCCGTCATCAACGGCGACGGTCTCCAGACCCGGGACTTTATCTACGTTGGGGAGGTGGTGGCAGCCAACCTTCTGGCTCTGGATTATCCCCGGGAGGGGATATTCAACATCGGCACCGGCCGGGAGACCGACATCCTCACCATTTATCTCAAGTTGCAGGAGATCATCGGCTCCAGCCTGGGGCCGAGCCACGGCCCGGCCAAACCAGGCGAGCAGCGCCGCAGTGCCCTGGACTGCACCCGGGCCGGGGAGTTGCTTAACTGGCACCCCCGCACCAGCCTGAGCGAAGGGCTGGCCCATACCGTGACGGCCTTTCGCCAACGTCAATAACTGCCCGTCGCTGCTGGCCTCCCTGTTGCCATCGGGGCCGTAGCGTAGGGCAAAGGGTTTTCTCAGCGCCGCTAATCCGCAAGCTGGTTTCATCTGATCAGGATCAAGCGCATGCAATACAGCTCCTGGCTGCCTTTGTACTGGTTGGCAGGTTCGCGTGCCTGTCAATTGCGACAATCTCGCCGATTTCATCTAACTGATATCCTGCATTAGGACCAATGAATCGAGTTCCCTGAGATCAACCCACCAACATTTTTTCATCTATCTTTAGTTTCCATCTGGCTTTTCTCCCAAGCCCCTGTCCATGAGGTTCTTTTCAAGCGGATGAGGCTTGAATTCATCTCCGCAAGCTCATAGTGCCTTGAATCTCTCGCGACAAGGTCGGGTACAGAATCTGCCCCTTGCTGGCATGAGTAATTATCAAAAGGCTCTGCACGCCCGCCCCTACGGTGAAATTACCAACAATTGTCGACTCACTTTCCAGGCTTCAATAATCCATTGTCGATTCGGCAACTCGCCATATAGCTATCCATTTGTTCTTTATAACTAATTAATCGCATTATCCCCGGTGTTGGCGGCACAATTTTAGCTGTGCTCAATCCCATTAAAAATAATAATCCCTTAATAGCTAATTGGGCAATATTCATGCCAAGCGAAATAGCCGTTTTATTTATGACTGCCCCAAATGAGATAATTAACTTAAAAGGAACGCCTTTTACTCGTTAATGTTTCTATCTAATTTTATTCAATAAATATTCCTTGACATGGTCGCTATGATCTTATAATTTTCGCTACCGAAGGGCCGACTAGGTAAAAATACCTAGGTGAAAATAGGCAAAATTACCTACTAAGGGGTTGGCCCTAGCGAAACCAGGAATTTCCACTAGGCAAATTAGGCGGTTCCCTATTCACTTTAGAGTTGTTTTGCCAGCATAATTAAAACCGTTCCGGGTATGAACCGATAAGAGAGCTTAAAGAGTTTCTGAACTGATGATTTATTTACCATGGTGGAGGAGGTTAAATGAGTTAATCAGGATAAACCTAATTTCAGGGTAAGCGTGTTAGCTATGGAAGAGAAGCCTCAATAATACTTCTGGATATTAATTTACGCTCTCTTACTAGACTTCGCTATCTCTTCTAACACCGGGTTTATCTTTTAGATCGGTTACATAACCAAAATAACCGATGAATCAATTCTTAATTGATTATCACCGGACCATTGGGGGGAGAGCAAAGCTAATGAAGACCATTAAAGGCAAGATTCGGCTAACCGTTTTTGTGCAAAATACAATATTTGTAATAACTCCCTTCTTCATCTTTTCCTTGTTCCTTTCAGTCATACCGGCCAACGCTACAAACATACACGGAAATAAACCCCCGATAGCCAATGCCGGCACAGCTCAGACCGTGACCGTGGGGACCGTGGTCCACTTGAATGGCAGCGGTAGTTACGACCCGCAAGGCCAGTCCATCACCTACAAATGGAGCATGCAGGGTAAGCCTTCCGGGAGTACGGCGACCTTGGCCAACCCGACGACAGTTTCTCCCAGCTTCACTGCCGACGTGGCGGGAAATTATGTGGTCAGTCTGGCGGTCACGGACAGCATGGGCTTGAGCAGCAGCCCCAGTAGGGTGACCGAGACTGCCACCTCGATACCCTCGCCCCCTTCGGCTCCAGTGGCCAGCTTCACCGCCAATCCCACCAGCGGTCAGGCGCCTCTATCCTCGCAGTTTACCGATTCCTCCACCGGGACCCCAACCAGTTGGTCCTGGGCTTTTGGGGACGGCACTTCTAGTACAGCTCAGAATCCGAGCCATACTTATAATGGGGCCGGCACGTATGGCGTCACCTTAACTGCCAGCAATTCCGGCGGATCCAGCAGCAAAAGTGCGTCTATTACCGTTAATCCAGCGCCACCCGTAGCTAACTTCACCGCCAATCCCACCAGCGGTACAGTTCCCCTGGCGGTGCAGTTTACCGACTCCTCCACCGGAACCGTAAGCAGCTGCTCCTGGAATTTTGGCGATGGCGCTACCAGCACCTCCCAAAATCCCAGTCATTCTTATAGCGTTGCCGGCACCTTTACCGTCCAGTTGACCGTGAGCAATGTCAGCGGCTCTACCAGCAAAACCGCGACAATTACCGTCAATGCCTCGACTCCGCCGCCGTCATCAAGGAATCTTTACTGGCAACCATTCTCCAGCAACTCCCCTTGGAACCATCCCATCGGGACCGGGGCCATATATACCAGCGTGGCCAACTTGGCCAACCTGGCTATCGGCCTCAGAACTGGTGATAACTGGACCTGCGGCATCTACCTTGCCAGTACCACCGACCGCCAGGGGACCCTTTATTTCCGTAATGATATGTGGACCCTGCTGGCCAGTGGCATCACCATCAATGGCGTCCATTATCCCGTTTATAACAGCGGCAACCCGCCAGTGGTGGAGAACGCCCTGGTCGCCGGGGCGCACGACCTCCCCTATAAATCTGGTTCCAGCGGAGCCATCTGGCCCGCCAATTTTTACTCCACCATTACCCCAGGCGCTTCCAGCCCTTCCTGGCCCAGCGGCATTCACCAGACCACCGATAACTATTGGTCCACCATCTTCAACATCCCAACCGGAGCGGTGCCGTCCCCGGATACCGACGGCAATATCGCCATCTGCCAACCCAACGGCTGGTTCTTGGATTGCTATGACGCCGTGGTGCTGTCCAATGGCAGCATCGTCTGCTCCATAGCCAGCTATATCGACTCCGCCGGCAGCGGCGATGGTTACAGCAGCGGTCGCCGGGCCAGCCTGCTGCCATCCTTTGCGGGGCAAATCCGGCAGGGCGAAATTACCGGCGGCGTAATCCAGCACGCCCTGGTTTGCAACATGAGCGCCACGATCCTGAAAGAACAGGCTCAATGGCCCGCGGTCTGCTGGGACACTAATGCGGGTTACTCCGGAACTCTGCCCATGGGCGCCCTGCTGGCCATTCCCCAGAGTGTCAATATCAATTCTCTGGGTTTGACCCCACAGGGGCTGGTATTGGCCAGGGCCATGCAAAACTACGGCCTCTATATCTCGGACCGTGGCGGCTCCGGGGGCATGACCTTGCTGGCTGAATTAAAGGCCACCGATGTCCGCTGGACCAACCAAAGCAACGACCTGAATATCATCAAGAAAAACCTGAAATGGGTGAGCAACAACTCAGCAACCACACCCGGCGGAGGGGGTACCCCGATCGTGCCCCTCTTGCCATAAAGATTCTTCTGGACATACTCGGGGAGTGCGGTATAGGTTAGCCGCACTCCTTCTCCCATAGCCAAATGATGGATTGGTCCGGGTTTTTTTCTGATGTCACGAAGCCGGACAATCATGTAGAATTCTGCAATGGTTAGAGTTAAGATGGTTAGAGTTAAGAAGGTGTTGCGGGCTTTGATAATGTTGGCTTGTTTGATTGAAGTAATCGGCCTATTCCCACCACCAACTTATAGCCGAGACCTCAGCCTGCAACCGTTCTCCAGCAATTCGCCTTGGAACCATCCCATCGGGACCGGGGCCATATATACCAGCGTGGCCAACTTGGCCAACCTGGCTATCGGCCTCAGAACTGGTGATAACTGGACCTGCGGCATCTACCTTGCCAGTACCACCGACCGCCAGGGGACCCTTTATTTCCGTAATGATATGTGGACCCTGCTGGCCAGTGGCATCACCATCAATGGCGTCCATTATCCCGTTTATAACAGCGGCAACCCGCCAGTGGTGGAGAACGCCCTGGTCGCCGGGGCGCACGACCTCCCCTATAAATCTGGTTCCAGCGGAGCCATCTGGCCCGCCAATTTTTACTCCACCATTACCCCAGGCGCTTCCAGCCCTTCCTGGCCCAGCGGCATTCACCAGACCACCGATAACTATTGGTCCACCATCTTCAACATCCCAACCGGAGCGGTGCCGTCCCCGGATACCGACGGCAATATCGCCATCTGCCAACCCAACGGCTGGTTCTTGGATTGCTATGACGCCGTGGTGCTGTCCAATGGCAGCATCGTCTGCTCCATAGCCAGCTATATCGACTCCGCCGGCAGCGGCGATGGTTACAGCAGCGGTCGCCGGGCCAGCCTGCTGCCATCCTTTGCGGGGCAAATCCGGCAGGGCGAAATTACCGGCGGCGTAATCCAGCACGCCCTGGTTTGCAACATGAGCGCCACGATCCTGAAAGAACAGGCTCAATGGCCCGCGGTCTGCTGGGACACTAATGCGGGTTACTCCGGAACTCTGCCCATGGGCGCCCTGCTGGCCATTCCCCAGAGTGTCAATATCAATTCTCTGGGTTTGACCCCACAGGGTCTGATATTAGCCAAGGCCATGCAAAACTACGGCCTTTATGTCTCGGATCGGGGCGGTTCCGGGGGCATGACCATCCTGGCCGAATTAAAGGCCACCGATGTCCGCTGGACCGGCCAAAGCAACGACCTGAATATCATCAAGCAAAACCTGAAATGGGTGAGCAACAACTCAGCAACCACCCCCGGCGGAGGGGGTACCCCGATCGTGCCTAGTAGTTTCAATGCGGTATTGCAGGTAATGAACATACTTCTTTTAGGCCCAAATTGACGGGATTGTTTGAGTTTTTCTAGAGCTTAAAGACCCTCCAGATTTCCTGCATTCTTCGCCCGCTCCCGGTCAGGGGGAAAATTTGCTCTCCTATTGCTTTCCAGAACAACAGACTTAACATATAAGTTGAGCCCTAATTACCCGGTTCACCTAAACCCGACCCTTTGGCTTGAAATGAAAAGAGCAATTCTCCTTCTCATCCTGATCGTTTTGCTGCTTACTGTTTACTGCGGTAAGGGAGTGGCCCAAGAAGCCAGAAATGTGACCCTTCGTCCCTTCACCAGCCTTTCTCCCTGGAACTATCCCATAGGTAGTAATGCCCACTATAATCCTCTTCCGGAACTGGATAGCCTAGATCTGGGGATTAATTATCAAGGGCATTGGACCTGTGCCGTCTATGTAGCCAAGAAAGCGGACCGGGTGGGGAGACTGTTTTTCAGAAGCGACATGTGGCAAAAACTGCACCAGGGACTTCCCAACCGCGGAAATTCTGTAACAGTGGAAGAAAGTCTGCGCCGCGGAGCCCGGGAGGAACCACCATCGCCCGCCAACTATTATTCCACCGTGACTCCCGGCTCATCGAACCCCTCCTGGCCTCAAGACTACCACCGGGCTACCGATTTCTATTATTCCCGGACCTTTCACATTCCCTTGGGAGCGGTACCTTCCCCCGATTCGGATGGCCAGATTGCTATTTTCCAGCCCAATGGCTGGGTGCTTGACTGCTATGCTGCGGTGGTCCTCGCCAATGGAGATATCGTGTGCGGCATGGCGAGCTATGTCAATGCCCTGGGTGAGGGCACTGGCTGGAGCAATGGCCGCCGGGCCAGCATGCTTCCCTCCTTCGCCGGACTTCTCAGAGATGGTGAGATAGTCTCCGGAGACATTAAGCACGCCTTGGTATGTCAGATCAGCCGTTTGGTTTTAGGAGAAACGGCTATATGGCCCGCGTATGCTTGGGACACCAATGCCCGCTATCGCGGCTCCCTGCCCATGGGGGCGCTGTTAGCCATTCCCCGGGCTATCAAGGTTGATGCCCTGCCGCTAACTGCTCCGGGCAAGGTATTGGCCCACGCCTTGCAAAATTATGGGGTGTACGTGGCTGACCGTGGTGGTGACGGCGGGATGACTATCTTGGCGGAACTCCGGGCCAAAGATATACGCTGGAGCGAGCAGGACCAAGACCTCAGAGTTATCAAAAAACACTTGCAGTGGGTTAGCAATAATTCCCCTCAAAACCGTGGGGGTGGGGGGCGCCCCTTGAGGCCTTGGCAAACTGATCGGCTTTTCCTGGATCAGTAACCCTCACGACCCTAAACCTCCGGCTCTGGATATTTAATATTACTTATCTTCCTCCAACCACCAATATATCCTGATACTTGTTTGTTTAAGACTATTCGGGCATCTCGGATGTTTCTTTAAGATTTAATAACTCTCCACCCGTAATTTCTCATAGCTGATATTGCTCCACTTAGCCAAAAGGGGAGATATTGAACATCTTGACCAGATCCCTCGATTAACGGTTGAGGTTTGATTCTTGGCAAGGATTCCAGGCAACCGCTATGTTCCGGGAAAATATTGCCAGGCCTGGTGGTGGTGGCGGTTTTAAATCCATGCTTCTTCAAGATGGCAATTTCCCTGTTCCCCGATTCCGATTTAGAACCGAAAGGATATGAAAAATGTTCTACTTTTCTCTTTATCTTTGATTCTAATATCTCTTTGGACTTTGCAACTTCGTATTCAATTTCTTTAGGGCTTAGATAATTTAGCCCTAAATGATTTACTGTATGAGATCCTATCGTTACATTAGGATTATTGCTCATTTCTATTATCTGTTCCCAGGAAGCAACTATCCCTTCTTGTTTCTTATATATATCCATTTTATCAAGTCCTAACAATCCTTGCAAAATGTCCTGCAATTCACCCTGTTTATAAATAGTAAACACCTTTAAAAGCACTTTTAATAAAGATTTCTTCTCAGCCCAAGTCGAACAAGATAAATTATTACCGCTAACTATTTTTGCGCATTTGAGGCAATCTTTGGTCAAAAGCATATCCTCCAGCATCTCCCACCATATAAAGGCTTCCTTATCAGGGAAACCGGTTGTTATAAAAGCAGCAAAAGGGAGATTATACTTCTTAAATAAGGGGTAGACATATCTATAGATATCTACATAGCCGTCGTCGAAGGTGAAACAAACGAATTTCTTTTTATTTCTGCCAGATTTTAAGCAATCAGACATTTTATCAAGTGATAAAATCTGATAATCTTGCTGTAAGAAATAAATTATGCATGACTCCAAATAATCCGGGGTTACCACCATATTTTTAATCAACTTATGAATCATATCACGTTCCGGGAGAACTCTATGAAACAGTAGAATACTTCCCAAGCCGGAATAAAATGGCTCAAATATTGAGTAAGCCTTGCTGTGAACTAAAAAGTTATAAAAACATATTTTTAAGATATTTGCTATCTTGTTCATTGTATAAGTAGAAGTTTTCATTATTTTTATATATAAAAATTAACCATAATTACATAAAGTCCGACAGCTAAATTGAATGAGACCGCCACCTTAATTTTACCACGATTGTTACTAGGGCAGGCGGTAATGGTCAGGGCTTAGGGGTGAGCACAAAGCCATAATAATCATTATTCGCATTGTTGGTTGTTTCGGTAGTGCCGATTATGTGGCCTGCGTTGTTGATTCCATAAGCTTTCCCCAGGCGAATATCTTTAGGTAACTCGGCAGGGAACTTCCGAACCCAATCATTGAGGTCCTGGATGGTCCCATGCTGCCAAAGAGTGGCATGGTAGATTTCGCCGTTTAAGGCCGGATAACCCGAAAACCCGACGATCTGGCTCAAATCATTAATGCCCCTGGACTGGGAACCAAGATGCACTGAGTTATTATTGGGTTGGAGGATGCCCAGGTCCCGCATGCCTTCCGCCTGGGTCCATAAAAAAGCGTGCATTTCGACGGGTCCAGGGGGGCCCCAATGACCGATGCTTGAGCTCCCGACGACTTCTCCTTTGCCATTGAGAGCATATGCCCAGGAGGCATCATAGAGATACCCGCTCAATCCGCCCAGGGTCCCCAGGTCTTGCATGCCTTTTTGGGGGGTCCATAGAAAGGCGTGGGGATATTTGAACTCTGTATCGCTGGTTTTCCCTGTTGCCGTCCCCACGACCCAGACAAGCCGGTCCCGGCCTTTCTCGGCTGAGGGATAAGATGGGCCCCTAAAAATCGAAAGGCTGCCTCTGGGAGCAACTTCTTTAACCGCATATGCCGCAGCTCCGTTCTGTCCAGGCAGGTTCCCCAGGTCCTGAAGTCCTCTGGCCTCGGTCCACAAGGAGGCGGCGGCATCAAGTTCCCCGGCAACTGCCTCACCTTGGCTGATACCCTGGGCCATAAAGCCGTCTCCCAGGTCAGAAGTCCTCCCTTCTTTCCACCGGAAGGCCCGCACCTTCCCCTCGCTGACCCAATACCCCACCACCTGTCCCCGGTCATTGATTCCCGTGGCATTGGATGAGGTAGCTCCCGGAAAACTATCGTGCAAATCAATAAATTCCCCCTCCTTCTGGAGAAAGGCATGCCAGGCGTAATCCGGTAAATTCGGGTTGCCGATCTCATAATATCCGACGATCCAGCCGTCGTTATTAATGGCATTGGGATGCACTCTTAAGCCGAAAGAACCGGTCAGTCCCAGAGGCTGATAGGTATACTCCACGGCTTCGACTGTGCCAAGCTGGGAAGAGGCGATCTCAAGGATGATAAAAAGTACCAGAAACCCTGCCTTTTTCATTAGTGACCCCTTCTCACTCATCCAAAACAATTTATTATCATCATATTTATAGGTAAACCTTGACTAATTGCTTCATTGCCGAGCCAATGTGCCGAACGCTAACGAACAGAGTGGCAACTTCGAACGTCATAAAAAAGAATAGTGCATAAAATAAACCTTCGTTATTTTGGCCCCAACGTAATATTCCTTGGGTTATAGAGCGGATGAAATTAATTTTTCTGAACAGCAAGACACACACAACCCCTAAAATGGCTCCTGCTGCGAGGTCGGTGGGATAATGCAACCCCATATATATTCTGGGTATGAGAATGACCAAAAACAGATAGGTCGTGGTTAACAGGGCCAAGAGGCGCGAAATGAACCAGATTCCGGTTGTCAAACCCGCAAACAACGCGGCATGATCGCTGGGAAATGCACTCCAGCTCTCCATAGGGCAGGTATAGCCGAGGGGAATTTTAAAGCCGAGGGCGGCGGCGAAAATCGGTCGATTTTTAAAGGACAAGGTTAAAGCCAGGACCATGGCCAGAAACAGGGCCACGAAGGTTCCGCCCAGGGTCAAGAGGATGGTTTCCCGGTAGTTGGTTCGTTCCGGTTCCCCGGAGTAGGCGAACCAAATCCCCCAGAACAGGGCCATGAAGATTCCGCCCTTCACAATGTCGTTGCCGACGAAAAAAGTCATGCCACGATCAACCAGCCAGGAACGCTGGGAAAATTGATTGAAGAAGTAAATAATCGCATTATTAAAATAATTCATTTTTGTATTATCCTTGCCGGTGCGGGCCTGAAATTACTTTGTGTGAAACTAATGACTTCACCCGACGAAACACGTGTCATAAAATCGTCTTTTTAATTGCCATAGTCGGGCATATTTGGTTATCTCAGATACTTTACCAGGCAACAGCAAGGCCTCCGTATTGGGTCTTTTGCAATATCTATAGGCATAAAAGTGTTTGAAATTTATCTCCTTCAAGAAGGAGAGAGTTTCGTTGAAATCTTCTTGAGTTTCTCCAGGAAAGCCTACTATCATATGCGAGGTAATATTGACTTCAGGTAAAGCCTGCCTTAAAGCAAGCAGGCATTCCTTGACATCCGCCGCCTTGTATCCCCGGTTCATCAATGCCAGAATCTTGTCGCTTCCTGACTGGACGGGGAATCCCATGTAACCAAATTTTTGGTGGTTCTGAGAAACGATTTTAAACAAGTCCTGGCAATATTTAATCAGCCAGGTGGGATGAAAATCATCCCAGATTAATTTAAAGTCAGCCTGAGATGCAAAGACCTGGTCCAAGAGGTCAACGATATTGCTGCCGTTGTCCTGCCCATAGGATCCGACGTCATCGGCAACCAGACGGAAGTTTTTATATCCTTCCCGTATGGCAAGATTAAACTCTTCCAGGATTTCAGCCAATGGCTTCGAACGAAGAGGCCCTATGGCATTTTTGATGGCACAATAAGTACAGCGTGCATTGCAGCCTTTGGCTATCCTGATGTTAAATACCCCATTATATTGGGTATGCAGAGGGTTGGGATTACTATAAAGGGCACAAAATAGTGCTTTTCCAAAATGCTTTATTGACATTTTAGTATTTACAATGGCTCGATCATACCTACTAAACATATTTAACCCGTTGTAAACTATCTGATCAATAACATTTTGGTCCCTTATTTCGCTTAACTTTACCTTGGCGCCAATTAGCCAATCTAATTCATTGATATTCTTGCCGCTAATAGCTAAAGCATCATAATTGTTATTGATAATTTCCTCATTTATCCCCGCCAAACAACCAAATATGATGACTCGAGCATCGCGTTTTTTCTTATTACAGGCTATGGATAAAAAGTTTAAACTCTTTTCCTCGGAAGTGGAGTTAAACCCACAAGTTCCTATCAAAATTAAATCTGCTTTTTGGTAATCATTAATCACCTCCCATTCATTTGTCCGGAGGTAAGTAATGAACTTAGAAGCATCCATCATGCTTCGGGGACATCCATAAACAAACACCACACAGGCGGTTTTCATTTTACCTTCTGCTCCCTGGTCTGCGGGAGCGCCTCCTCTAAGATGAGCTTGATGAAGCTGGGGAATCATTGTGCTTATGTCTTTTTTTAAACAGAGAATTAATTTTACTTTTTAATCGAGCTGGCATACAGCGCCCCGCCGCTTTGAGCGGATGATTTTTCCATAACTCGCGATCAAGCAACCCAGCTGCCTCAAGCCTAGATCGTAAAAAACTAAGGAATGAACTATTGCAGTCAGACTTCCAAATCTTTTTTATATGCCTCAGAGATTCTTTCTCGTAAAGACCTTTATGTTTATTTCGAATATATCTAACGATTGAATCATGTTTCAATTCCGATCTGCTTATCATCGACTGAGCATGTCGCCTATAATTATAGAGCGGCTCGCGTACCAGCTTCCCGAACCAGCCGTACTTTCCCAGTCGGATCCAAAATTCCCAGTCCTCGTATCCGTCTTTCATATCTTCATCGTATCCTCCGATTTCTTCCCAGGCTTTCTTGCGGATTAGAGCGCAAACGGACGGGTGATTTGCCCAGAGCAGATCATAAAAATTATACTCCTGATTTTTCCAAACAAGATCTTCGCTTCCGAAGTAATGCATATAAGTGTAAACCAAACCCAATTTAGGTTCTTTTGATATTACTTCATAGCATTTCTCAAGTATGGTTGGTTCAATCGTATCATCGGCATCCAAAGGAAAAAAAAACTCGCCTCGAGAGGCTTTAATGGCGTTATTCCTGGCATTGGATAAATGCCCGTTCAATTGATAAATTATTTTTATTTCAGGATGCTCTTTTTCAATCTTGTTTAAGGTTTCTATAGTATGGGAATCAGTCGATCCGTCATCAATAATTATGATTTCGTAATCTTTGAAGGTCTGGGCCAAGGCACTATAAACCGTTTCCTCAATAAATCGGCCGTAGTTAAAACAGGGGATTATTACGCTTATTTTGGGATTCATATATTTATCACTCGCCTGTTTCATTTCCCACGCGGTGAAGTTTTAGGGCCCACATCGCAATGGTAACCGAATATTATTGTAGTTTTGTAGCGATAATCCAGCCTCGTTTTTCGGACCGATTTCGAACAATAGCATTAAAGCCACTATAGTGAAAGTGAGATAATAGGTCCTCCTCTGTGTTGTCACACCACAAATCACAGTGATAAAGCACTAAGATAGAATCGAATCGCTGTAATACATTATTGGGGGTACTAAGTAATATGGGAAATTCGGCGCCTTCGCAGTTTAGCTTCATAAAATGGCATTTATCTATGCTGTTTATTTCTAAGAAATTAGTTAATGTAAAGGTTTCTACTCTCTCACCATGACCGGACAGATTTTTAACTACTGTATGTCCCCAATTACGCACATCATAATATAATTTGCAACTCCCTTTTCTATCTGTTATAGCAAGATGGTGCAAAGAGATATTGGCAGATTGATTTAAACACACATTGATTCGTAGCAAATTAAAGGAATCTTCGCATGGCTCAATCGCATACACTTTGCCACGTGGCACTTTCGACGCGGCTAGAAGCGTAAATGTTCCTATGTGGGCGCCCACATCGATAATTACGTGGTCATCAGCAGGATGATACTCTGGAATTCCCGAGAAGAAAATGTCTCTATCGATACTATCCACAATCACTATTTTGTCTGCAGTTCCTTTTCTATAGGCAATATCAAAACCACCAAAAGATCCGATTGTAATATTAGAATGGGTTTCAGATAGTCTAAATAACTGCTTCACTTTCTCAGGAACGAACCTTGAAATCCTGTGCTTAATATCGTACATGACCACCTCCCACGCCTACCCGGGCTTCGATAAGGAAATCACCTTCATTAAAGGCAGTCAGCGTCAGGTTCCTGGTTCGCCAATTTATCCGTGGCATAAAACATGGAATTATCACGCTTATTTTGGGATTCATATATTTATCACTCGCCTCTTTCATCCCCCTGTTAATGGTATATGGACGTAGTGATCCCATCTAGATTGAGACCTCATGAGCAAAAGCAACAGGCCCAGAGCGGGAGTAGACCAAAAGCCTTCTCTACGTCCTTGCCTCTGATGGTCAATCTCAGGTCCTGCACCCATTTCGCCAATGGTTTGTGGAGCCTTTTGGGTAGATATGTGCACAGGACAGCCATAATGGTGAAGGTTGAACCCGGGTCGAGAAGGAACCCCGGATTTCCTCGTAAGGCTTCGAAGAGGAACCTCCTGGAAGCGGGGTAGTCTTCGGCTTCATAGGCCAGATAGGCCAGGTAACGCTTGGCGATGGCGTAAGCTTCATCTTCGATCGCTGCCATTCGCTGGGGCTCCAATTTTCTCATTTTATCCATGACCCTTTCCCAGTTCTGGAACATCCTGTGCCAATTCTTGGAAATTTGTCCACTCCTGACCCGATAATCTAAGAGGATCCTGGGTATGCATTTGATGTTCCCTTCCCGCAAACGGCCTACCCTGATATAGAATTCCATATCTATTGCAGCTCGGAGGTCAGGATCGAATAATCCCGCCTCAAAGAAAGCTTCTTTCCGGCCAATCGCATTGCTGGTGGTCCCCAGGAAATTTCGCTTCATCAAGTCTTCAAGCAGGATGGGGGTCTTGTCGGGTTTGCCGCGACGGCCAGTGTCGTTTCCTTGTTCATCCACGTAGCGCCACCAAGCAAAGGTCAAGTCTACGGCAGGATGGGTCTCGAGTATGTCGATCTGGCTGGCAGCCTTGTCAGGGTACCAACAGTCATCGCCGTCGAGAAAACCCACATACTTGCCCCTGGCGTGCTTCAATCCTGTGTTCCGGGCCACTGAAGCCCCCTGGTTCACCTGGCGGATCACCCTTATCCCGGGCTCGTCCACCAGACTTGCTGCCACCTCCTGGGTGCGCCCGGTGGAACCATCGTCCACCAAAATGATTTCCCAGGCCGTAAAGGTCTGGCGCTGAACGGAACGAACCGCTTCGACAAGGAAATCACCTTCATTAAAGGCGGTAATGATGACACTCAAGATTGGCTCCATTGCATAACCTCCTAAAACTCGGCAAAGCTCTCAAAAACCAGGGTCAGCTTCCTGGTCAATTTATCCGTGGGGTAATGGAATACCCGTTCCTTAGGGTTCCAAATATAAATTAATAGAATTATTACAACCTCGATTGAAATAACCATAAAACAACTTTAATAAAGATCTGACCCAATAATACGGGATTTGCTGACAGCTTTTAGGCAGCACCTTGGGAAAGGTGACTAACAAAAAGGTGACAAAGGCTCTCGGGTCTTTTAATACGATGGTAGGGCAAAGTTGCATAGACTCGCACATAAGTTGACCGGCTACCTGGAGTTGACCCTCCGACAGGGCTTTACGGCTGGCAATGCGGTAAGCTTCAGCCATGGAGCGCTGTTTTAGGTGTTGGGTGAATTCGGGAATATACCCTGCAAATTTTTCCATTACCTTGTAGGCGTTGTCTAGTTGATGTGCAAAATTCAAGGTAAGGCTATCCGCCCTGACTCGATACCCTGCCAGTACTTCGGGAAGCAGACGCCCTTTATATTTAGTCTTGTACAAGATTCGAACCCAAAATTCCTGATCTTCGCAAGCCCGAAGATTTTCGTCAAAAAGTCCAGCTTGGAGCAAACACTCTTTCCGAGCCATCACACTACTGGCCATAACATGATTCCGTTTAATGAGATCCATAAAAGAAGGTTCGCGGACGGAAGTGACCCATAACTGACCTGAACGTTCTCCTCTTTCATTAATGTAAGCCGAATAAGTATAGGTAAACCCCAGGTTAGCATCGCTTTCCATCAACTCGAGCTGTTTCCGGATTTTGTGAGGAAACCAGACATCGTCCCCATCAAGAAAGGCAATATACTTCCCCAGAGAATGTCTGATCCCGGTATTCCGGGTGCCTGCCAACCCTCGGTTGGCCTGCCGGATGAGGCGCAATCGGTCATCGCGGATAGAGGTCACAACTTCGGCAGTGGAATCAGTCGAGCCATCATCGACCACAATGACCTCCATGCTTTCGACCTCCTGGGACAGCACCGATCTGACCGCGGGAAGGATAAATTTTTCGATGTTATAAGCCGGGATGACTACGCTGAGTAACATGCCAAGATCTCCAGTAGTGCCTTATATTTGATGATTTTTACAAAACTATCCCACGATATTACCGTTATCTTTGGAGTAAATCGTCACGACGTTTAACAAAGGTTCCTGGACCTGGACCTGGACTTGGGATAAAGCGCAAGATCGTGGGTTTACTTCGGCTGGGGGCGGAAAAAGGCTGCTACCCGGCTTCCGATAAAGAAAATCCGAGAACATGGCTAATACAGCCACGCCGATTATTGCTCCCCAGACTCCTAGTGTCTTTCCCATGATAGCGAATAAGGGAATCGCTACTAGAAACTTTATTACATTCAGGATAATGTTCAGGCGGATCTTACCGACGGATTTGATTACTTGATCATAAAAACAATTGTCGTATTTGAAAGGAATGACCAGAACGAGCGGTATCATCATGTAAGCAAAATTGGGCAAATGGTAAATAAAAAATCCCAAAACAAACGAGCCTGCCAAAACCAGAACTGCAACGAGAACCGACAATCTAATATTTTGGCGCTGGAATTCACGGACCGACGCCAGCCTGGTCCTGACCAACTGGGGGTATATAGATTGAAGAAATGACCAGCAGGGAAATTCCCCGGCAGTCAAGACCTGCCGACACAGGCCAAAAACCCCCAGTTCACCCCGGCTCAGCAAGAAACTGAGGATTACCGGACCCGATTGCTCAGATAACGTGGCCAGCATATCGGGGGGAAAGTATAAAAAACCTTGGATGCCGCAATCCCAAATTTTGAAGATCCTTATCCTGGCATAGTTCAGAAAACAGAACGGGATAGTGGCCCCGAGAGCCCGAAAGGCCATGAGGAAGATGGCAAAGTGGAACAACGTCTGCGAATAGATCATCCCCAATAACAACCCCACCGTGTGGACCAACGGGAAGATCAGGCTGAGATAGGTCCGGTTTTGCATGATAAATAGGGTGTTGGCCACGTTGGTGATACCGCAGAAGAAACCAGCGGTGGCAAACAGAGAGATTTCCCAAACTTCAAGCCGATGTTGCGCCATAATTACGGCGTAAGCCACGATCAAGGCCAGGCTGATGGGAGCCAACAGACCCGACCA
>Ga0315282_10002971_pt1 | contig 30746 bp, 30 predicted proteins | sample YL17G07_20_MG_FD_203693 | JGI IMG/M metagenome (GOLD analysis project Ga0315282, IMG submission 203693) | Sediment microbial communities from Yellowstone Lake, YNP, Wyoming, USA - YL17G07_20 | ecosystem: Environmental > Aquatic > Freshwater > Lake > Sediment | place: USA: Wyoming | collected... | reverse complement strand
GAAAATCTTCTCGCTGGAATCCGTATCATGGGCGACAATCACCGAGGTGGTGTTGGGCCGCAGCAGTGTGTCCGCGAAGAACAGTCCGCAGATCTCGGTGGTGAAACCCAACTGCCGGGGTTTGAGGATCACGTCCCGCTTCGTCCGGTGCTCGTAGTAGTCCACCTGGGCCGCGTTGAAGACGAACGGCACGATCCGCCTATCCTTCGTCCGGATCTGCAGATTCCGCTCGATCCAGGGCCTCGGGTTCTTCCGCGCCTCCAACATCTGCTCCAATCTCCGGGCTATCGCTCGACAGCGTGAGGAAGAAAGCCACCGCGGCTTCGAGTTGCACATCGTTGAGTTGTCCTGGGTCCTTCGCACTGATCAACACCTCTTCGGGAGCCTTGGGCAGCAAGCCCAGCGATTGCAGAATGTCCGCCATGTCCTTGACGGTGGCACGCACGGTGTTCAGCGCGCGCACCCGCACCGGGGAGTCGGTCCCGGCCGCCTGCACTGACACCCACGCCTCCCGCAGCACGGACGATAGCTGCGCCCACATCTCGGCCGCCAGATGCAACACATTGCGCTGAGTGGACATGCTGGCGACCATCTTCGCCCCCCGACTGCGCATGGCGGCCAGGTCCCGGCGCACGGTCTTCTCGTGCACGCCGAGGATCTGGGCCGCCTCGTTCTCGCTCAGCCGGCGCACCACCACCAGATGCCAGGCGCGCTCCTGGCGCGCGGCGATTTCCTGTTGCTCGACCATCTCGGGGCGCCTCATGCCGGATCAGCTGCTTCTGCGTCGCGGATACCGGACTCTGTGTCACCGCGCTGCTGGAGGAACGTCTGGCACACCAGCTCCAGACACTGGCCCTTGCGCGCGCCCTTGCCCAGTTCGGTCTTGGCGGCCGCCATCGCTCGCTCGAACTGCTCGTGCTCCTTGCCCAGCAGCACTACGGTCACGGGCACAGGGGCCTCGGCGGCGTTCTGCTGTGCCTGCTTGTCCAGCATCTCGCGCAGGTCGGCCGGCAGCTTCAGCAGTTCCAGCGAGTCCCGCAGCTGCGTTGCCGACCACGGAAGCATCTTGGCCAGATCATCTACGGCGTAAGTGCGGTTGAGATCATGCACCAACTCCGCCAAGCGCCGCGGCACGGGCTGGCCGCGCAGGTAGTTCAACTGCAGCCCGCGGACCTTCGCCTCTTCCGGCGTGATGTCCCAGACTTCGCACGGCACTTCCTCAATGCCGAGTTCGCCCGCCGCCTTCCAGCGGTGATAGCCGTCCACCAGCAGGTAATGCCCCTCGCATTCCGGGTCAGGCATGACCTTGAGCGGCTCCAGTATGCCCTTCTCCCGGATGCTCTCGACCAGCTTCGGATACGTCTCCACGTCGAAGGCATTCGGATTCCAGGGGTTGTCGCGGATGAGATCGCGTGCGATTAGCTGCATGACATCACCCTCTCCAGTAGCACTCGGTTGACCTCCACACTGCCCTCAGTCTCCCGCTCAATGTCCCAGATGACAAGCCCCTGTCTCTGCGCCTCTTCGCATTCCATGCGCGCGCCACGGCTGGTCTGCCATCCCGGCAGCAGCACGATGGCGTCGCAGAGCCTGAGCCACTCCAGATCTATGCGCAGGAAGTCGTCGTAGGAGCACTCGTCCTCCCACCCGGCGGTCATGGTGTGCGGGCAGAAGGGCGTGTGCCCCAGTCTCAGCAGGAGCTTGCCGGTCTCGCTGGCGAGGCGGATGTTCTCGAGGCGCGTCTCTTCTCTGCCGTCGGCCGGGGTGTACGCACCGCTGACGTAAACCTTCATGCGACCATCTCCCCAGCCAGAATGATGAACTCGCGATTCGCTTCCCGCTTTTCCTTGGTGGCGACCGCGGTCATGTGCGAGTAGGCGATCTCGACGGCGTGCGCCGGCCGGAATTGCTCGATGGCGGTCTTCACGGTCTGCAAGTCCACCACCGCGTTGCCGTAGGAGATCACCCACAGTGGATACGCCTGGCACTGCGCCAGCAGCGAGACGAAGTAGTCCAGCCCGTCACGCCCCGAGAACGCGCTCGGGTCGTGGTGCTCGCCGAGAATCTCGTCCAGGATGCGGTACTCCTCCTCGTAGACCAGCGTGCCACCATAGGGGGGGTCGAGGTACAGGATGTCGGCCCCGACGCCAGCGCGGATGGTGGAGAGCGCGTCGCCCTTCATGGCTCGACACGGCTGTGCGCCGCGCGCCACCGCGCGGTTGATGTGCTTTGCCAAGTGCCTCAGCGCCGGCAAGGGATGACTGGCATTGGCCGTGATCGCGTGCTTGTAGGTCGCCTTGATGTCGTCCCAGCGCTCCTCCGCGAAGGGGCGATTGAACGCCCCCGGGGAGGAAAACTTCGCGTGTGGCCGCATCCAGTAGATGTAGCGGATCAGCAGCAGACGCAGCAGGTGGCGCTTCATCTCGTCGGTGACCGTGTCCACCGCGGCGAAGGCATTGTCGAGGAACCTCGCCGTCGCCTCCGCGAAGCAGTCCGGCACATAGCTGCTTTCGATCAGGTGCCGATTGCCCTCGGCGGGCACGAACAGCCGGAGGATGTCGTCATCGCTCAGATGTACGCCATCGTTCTCGATGAGCGCCTTGCCGATGATCACGCTGCGTTCCGCCAGATCGCCACACAACACACCGAAGCCATGCGCCTTCGCGTACAGGCTGACGCTCCCGCCGCCCAGGAACGGATCGACCAGTCGCAAGGACGACCAGACTTCCTGGGGATGTACCCGCGAGATCTCGCGGAAGATGCGCGGGCACAGCCGGCGCTTGCCCCCGAAGTACGGCGGCAGTGCCTCAAACCCGTGCCAGGGCATCACTGCACCCCCGCCACTGGCTGATACAGATCGCAGCGCGCGTCCTTGCTCTCCAATGCCGCGATCCACTCTGCCGGAAGCGCCTGAGCCGCCCCGTCCATTCTATGTCGCAGACACGTAGGATGCAGTGCGCCGTCGACGCGCACCTCCGGTCCGCGATGCAGGCACAGCCTGCAGACTGTCTTGCGGTTACGGTGCTTGCTCATTCTGTGTGTCCGTCAAGGCAGGGTCACCGCCAGCGCCCACCCATACCAGCCCGCAGAGCGCGTAGCCGGCGATATCGCGCAACAACTCTCTCCACGCTTCTTCCGTGGCACCGCCGCCTTCGAGAAATGTCTCGAAACGGTTGAGCTTGTCCTCCAGTCGTACCAGCAGACCCAGCAGCCCGCGCTTGCGCCAGCACTTGAGTGGATCGCCACCCGCGTAGGCCCGATTGCGACGACCCACTAACTCGACCAGCGCTGCGGTCTCCATCTCCACCAGTCTGTTGAACGCGTCCCGTCTCACCTCAGCACTCATCTCAGGCCGTCTCGTTCTCAAACGCCGCCGCCAACGAACGCTGCGCGGTGCGCTCTCTGATCTGCGCGGAGTACTGCTCGCAAATGTCGATGCCGATCCACCAGCGCCCCAGGTCCTCGGCCACCTTGAGTGTGGTGCCGGACCCCGCGAAGGGGTCGAGCACGATGGCCGGCCGGGTCGGCCAGGCCTGCAATACCGACTCCGGCCACACGCGGGTATCGACCTGGCCACTCCCGTCGCAGGTCGGGCACGCCTCGCCGTCAACAGCGCCTTCGCCGCTGCACTCCTGACACTCGACCTGGACGATCTCGGCATTCCCATGGCACTCGCAGGTCGGCTGCCAGCCGATGGTCGCCATCCGGTAGTACTCGACCTTGCCCAGCGTGGTGGAGTCGTCCCGCTCCTGGCCGCCGGGGGGATGACCCTTGTTGACGTAGTTGCCGTGTGAGCCGCTGGGATATGGGACGGCCTCACGCTTCGTCAGCCGTTCCCAGGGAGCCCCACAATCAGCACACACCTTCGGAGGAGTCCCGGCAAGGATGCATCGCCGCGGCAGCTCCGGCGGGAACACCGCGAAGTGCGCCCCCATGTAGGGGATGGTGGCGAACCGCCAGACGCTGCGGAGGTTCCGGCCGGCGGGGTGGCAGTTGCGGTCCATGCCGCGCTCTCCGCGCTGCCACGAGTGCTGATGCTCTGGTGCGCTTTCCTCGTCGTACTTGGTGGTGTCTGCCCACTTCTGCTGGACGCGCTGGAGAGAGGCCGCCTGATGCGGCTCGCGCACCGCATCCGCGTCGTAGAAGTAACGCTCCGACCTCGTCAGCAGCAGGATGTACTCGTGGCTCTCGGTGGGGCGATCCTTCACCGACTCGGGCATGCAGTTGACCTTTTCCCAGATCACCATCGCCCGCACCCAGAAGCCGTCGGCCTGTGCGGCCAGCGCGACTCTCGCCGGGACGAGCGTCAGGTCCTTCGGTTTGAGGCCAGTCGGGGAGGCGGATGAGATGTAGCCGGGAGGCCGGCCGGTGCCGTAAGCATCCAGCCACTTGCGCTGAATGGAGCCGCCGTCCTTGTGCTGCCAGCCTTGTCCGCTGCCCGCGTAGGAATCACCCAGGTTCCACCAGATCACTCCGTCGGGCCGCAGCACGCGCCGGACCTCTCTCAGAATCTCGACTGTGTGCGTCACATACAGCTCCGGTGTCGGCTCCAAGCCGAAGGCGCCGCGCCAGGCGCCGCACCGCGCGCAGAACGCGTCCTCCCGCCAGCGCGCTGCCTTCAGCCGCTCGATGTTCTCATCGCCCGGCTTGACGAACGCCTCCCGGCTATGCTTGCCGGTGGACTGCTCCACGTAGTACCTCCGCGGGACCCAGTCATGGGGACACTCAGCATCGCCGCCCCACACCGCCTCCTGCTCCCCGTCGTACCGGCGCAAGCCCCAATACGGGGGCGAGGTCACCACGCACTGGACGCTGTCCGCGGGCAGGTCTCTGAGCTTGTCTCTGCAGTCGCCGATCAGGATCTCTCGCATTCCGTGCTACTGCTCACCGTGAAGAGAAACAGCCCCGAGCCCGCGAAGGCCCGGGGCGTGCCGCCCGATGCTCAGGCGGCGACCAGATTCACCGTGCTGCCCTGTCCGTTCTTGCTCACCTCGAAGCGATAGGGAAAGAGCTCCTTGAGCTCGTCCACGTGCGTCACCACCAGCACGGTGGCGAAGCGATCGGAGATCCGTCCCAGGCAGTCAACAAAGAGCGCTCGTCCCTGCGCATCGAGCGGCGCACAGGTCTCATCGAGGACGAGCATCTCGCAGCGCGCGCCGGCGCGACTGGCAAGTAGCACCGACAGCGCGATGCGCAGCGCCAGATCCACCCGCATCGCCTCGCCGCCGGAGAAGCTCTCGTAGGGGCGTTGGCCCTGGTCATCGGCGATGACGATGTCGAGCGTCTCCTGGATGGTCTTGGCCTTAGTCTCTCGCTGGCTGCGGAGGGCGAGGGACATACGGCCGTCGCTCAGCGTTGACAGCACGTCATTGGCGACGGCTTCGAGGTCTGGTACCGCCTGCTCGATCAGCAGGGCCGGGATACCGGACTTGCCGAATGCCTGGGCGAGGATCTTCAGGAGATTGAGGCGGCGATCCCCGTCGCGCAGCTGAACCGAGAGCTGCTCGACTTCGGCGACGGCCTGTTCCGCCAGGCGTAGCCGTTCCTCCAGAGCACCATGTTGCTGCCCGAGGGTCTGGAGCTTCGCCTGCAGGCCGGCGATCGCCGAGCGAGCTGTCTTGATCGCCTGCTCCGCCTTCGCCAGCAGCGCGTCCCAATCGCGGGCCGGGCCCAGTTCCTTCTCCAGTGCCGCCTTGCGCTCGGCCGTCTGCTTGGCTTCGGCGGCCAGACCATCAAGCTGCGTGCGCACCTCGGCCAGCTGTGCTTCGGCCCGTTCGACCCGACGCAGGGACTCTTGCAGATCGCGCAACTTGCCCGCGGCCTGCTTTGCCTTCGCGTGCTCCGCCGCGTCGTAGCCGGCCTCTTTGCGCGCCCGGGCGATCTCGCGGAGCCGCTTGTCTTCGGCCTGTGCGACGGGCTGCGATTCCAGTGCCGAGAGCCGTTTCGCATCATCCGCGGTCGGGTCACTGTCGAGTAGCTTGGCGAGCTCGGCCTGGACACCAGGCAGCGCTGCTTTCGCACGGCGCGCTGCCTCGATCAAAGGGCACGTCGCGGCCATCTGTGTATCAGCGCAGGGCACGCGTTCCAGCGGTTCCGCCTGTGACTTCAGGTCCTCGACGCGCTGGCGCAGAGATCGCACTTGACGTTCATGACCAGACCGCGCACCCTCGATCCGTTCCTTCAGCGACCGCACGGCCTGCGCATGTTCGGCCGCCGCGGCGCGCTTGCGTTGTTCGACCAGTTCGGCCTCGTGCGCCAGCCGCTCATCCTCCTGGCGCTTGGCTTCGAGTTCCTGAGCATAGGTCTGGGTTTCCTCTGCACGGCGGATGCCGTCGAGCAGCGCGGCCTTACCGCTCACCGCCTTCTCGAGTTGCGACAGCCGTCTGGTCGCCTCACCGATTGCCGTCCTGGTGGTCTCGGCTCGCGCGGCGAGCTCGTCCAGCGACTCACGGCGGGCGCGGTCGGCCTCCCGGTCGCGCAGGAGCGCCTCCTTGGTCTCCTGTGCCTGGGAGAGCTCGCCCTCCGTGGCCGCGATTTGGCGCGCCACGTCGCCCTGTGTGGCGTCATTCTGGGCGATCTGGTCCCGCAGGCCGTCCGCCTCGGAAGCGGTCGCCTGTAGCGCCGCGTGGCGCGTCCGATCGGCCTCCACCTGTGCCGCCACGTCCCGGCCCAGCTGCCTGGCAACATCGGCACGCCGCTCCCATGCGACCAGGTCCAGAATGTCGGACAGCACCTGCTTGCGCGCGGCCGGCTTCGCCTGGGAGAAGGCCGCGACATTGCCCTGGTTCGCGCAGGCCGTGACCGTGAACAAGTCGTCCGTCAGGTGAAGCACCTGCTCGATGCGCTGCTGCGCTGGCGAGATACCAGGTAGGTCTCATCACCCAGAGCAAACTCGAACTCCACGCGGCAGGCCTGCTCGCCCTCCGTGATCACCCCATCGGAACCACCGCGGGTATGCCCGAAGAGGGCGAAGCGCATGGCGTCGATGAGGCTGGACTTGCCAGAGCCGTTGGGGCCGCTGAGCACCGCCAGCGTGACGCCATCGAGGTCGATGGAGTGTTCGCCGCGGTAGGACAGGAAGTTGTTGAGCTTCAGCCTGACCGGTCTCATGACTCCCCCTCTCTGGCGACACTTGCCTGCTGCACTCTCAGCTTCGCCCTGGTCATTGCGGCCGAGGCCGCGGCCAGTTCATCTGCCGCGTCTGGGAATCCCGACCCCAGACATCGCAGTGCGATCTCCTCAATCTCATGCTGGCGGCTGGTGATCTGGCCCCGAATCTCGGCACTCGTGTAGGACTTGCTCATGCTGCACCTCCTGCGACGACGGTCTGTTCCACCACGCGTGCTTCCGCGAGTAGCGCGTCGGCGAGGGGCTGCAACTCAGGGCGTTGCTCAAGGTAAGCCTTGATCGCTTCCTCCAGCGCCATCTCCGAAGACACCGCCACCGCGCGCCGTCTCACCGTCTCCGCCCGCTGGGTCTCCACCTGGTACTCATGCACGCCGGCCGCTTCAAGGTCGCGGCGCAAGGCGGCGAAGTCGACATCGCTCGCCTGCGGCACGCGGACGCGCACGATGGCGCCGGCAAGTTCATCGGGCGTCGGGAGTGCATGACCGTTGCTCAGGTCGATGGTGAGGAAGCGTCGGTGCGGCGTCGGGATCTGCTCGACCGCGACGCTGCAGTCGTCATGGACGTCGAGAAGGCAGTAGCTCTTCCCCTCTGTCTCTTCGCCAAAGGTCACGGCCTCGGGGCTGCCGCAGTAGCCGATCCATGGCGCGTCGCACAGCACTTGCGCCCGATGGATGTGTCCCAGGCATACCGCGTCGAAGCCGAGGCCGGCCACGTCGTGGACGTTCAGGGTCCACTCGCCGCCCAGGGCCATGAGCCGGTTTTGGCCGCCGGCCTGGGCGAGGTCCACCGAGAGGTGAGCGAGCAGAATCGCGGTGATGCCAGGGATGCAGTCGGCCACCAGTCCCTGCAGGCAGTCCATCATCTTCTGCCGGACGACCTCGTTGAGCTGGCCGGGGTCGAGTCTCCGGTATTCCTCGTCGGCCAGGAGAAGCTGCTTGTTCGGCCAGGGGAGACACGCCAGTTGCAGAGCCAAGTCACGTCCGTCCGGCGTGGCGACGTTCGTGGGCTCCACCATCACGCGACCATCGCCCTGCCACACGTTCAGCAACATCGACCGGTCGATCACGAGCAGCCCGGGCGTCTCCCGAACGAGATCGAGCGCGTGCTTCTCGGCCGGAGACCGGGGTGCGTCGTGGTTACCCAACAACAGCACCACCGGCACCCCGGCCTCCAGTGCCGGTCGCAGCGCCTCCCGGAGTAGCCGCACCTCCGAGGGCGTGGGGCGACAGCCATGGAACGCGTCACCCGCATGCAGGACAAGCTGCGCCCCGCGGCTCAAGCCGTCTTCGATGGTGAACCGCGCGCAGCGATAGAAGTCGATGAGCCGAGAGTTCAGTCCGGTGTCAGCGTCGATCCGGTTGCGCTGCGCAGAGAAGTGCCAGTCGGCCGTGTGTACTGCGCGGAGGCTCACCGTGCCACCGCCTTCCTCGCCGGCCGATGCTTCTTCTGGCAGGCGTAGCAGTAACTCGCGCCGCCGAAGGTTGCTTTGCCACGCGGGCTCTGGCAGTAGGCGACCACCGCCGGCGTCAACGAAGCGCCGCAGTCATCACAAGTGCCGGCCTCTGGTGCGGGCGTTGGCGTGTGCTGCACAGGTTCGGGTCCGTCGGATACCTGGACCGCGACCGGCTTGGCCACCGCTTCCGTCAACGCGTCTGCGCCGGGGTCGTCAGGTCCGATCGTGTCGGTGATCGGGACGGCTCCGTCGAGGTCGTCATCGGCCGCTTCCTCGGCACGCACTTCGGCATCGGTGAAGTCCGGCCCAGAGGCGAGCTCGTCAACTACCTCCGCCTTGGGGACATGCAGCAATGGCCGCTCATCCTCGGCCGGCCCGAAGATCTCTGCTCCACTTGAGATCGCCTTTGCCGCCAGCGCGCGTCGCGTCTCGGGATCAGCGAAATCGGGAGCGAGTTCGGTGCGCACGACGACGAAGGGCCGGGCCATCTCCTCACGCGTGTAGGCCTGGCGCAGATGGCAAATGGCTCGCACGAGCCGCAGGAGCGCCTTCGTCTCGGCGAGGCCGTACCGCTCGGCGATGAGCTGGTCGAGACGATCTTCGACGTGCTCCTCGACGCCAAAGGACTTGCCCTCCTCCTGGGCCTTCGCCAGTCGCTTCTTCGCCTCGCGCACGAGCTTGCGCCGCTGGGCATCGAGATTCCACTCGTAGCTGGCCTTCACGATGCGCCAGCCCGTGTCGGTCCTGACCGCGCCGATGTACTGGTACGCCGTGTCGAAACGCGAGGAGCAGTCGCCGCAGCGCGCGGCCTGTTGGGTCGCCTGCGCCATCTCGATGCAGCGCTCACAGGCATCGGGAGTGATGCGGTGGGAGTTGCGGGGGTCGATGATCAGGCCCGCTGCGGAGGCGATCTTCAGCAGGCCCGGCTTGCTCGGTGCTACCAGCACCGGCAGCAGTTCTCCTGTGCGCCTGTCCTTGGTCCACTTCGTGCCCGGCGCGGCATAGCAGTCGCCGCGATGCACGTCGGGGTCCAGCCTGACTTCTACGGCTCGGAGCCGCAGATACGGAGCCGCGGTATCCAGCCGCAGCACGGGGGAGAGGATGTTGTAGGCCTGCGGGTCATATCCCGACAGGTCCAGGCCCGCGTTCTGCCCGTGTTCAACGGGCGCTAGAGCGGTGCTCACAGCACGACCTCCACATTCCGCCGGAGGGCGCATGTCGTGAGCCGCCGCCTTGAGTTCTCTCACGCCTTCTGAGGCCCGTCCGGCTTCAGAATTGGCCGGCACATGCGTGCCAGTCTCAAGGTCATTACTCACTCTGAAGCCGAAGAACATCAAGCCTTTGGGCGAGGAAAGAAGGCGCAAGATCGGCCTGGAACGGGCCTTACCTGCCGCGTTCGCCGATTGTGTGCGCTCAACCGCCGTCATCACACTTCCCTACTTGTTACTTACGGGAACAGGTGGCGAAGTGTCGGGGCTTCCTCGTCCAGCGGTGCACCGCAGCAGCGCGCAGACCGCCTCTGCCTCGGCTTGGTCACCAGAGGGCGTTCGGACCCAGGCAGCGACACCGTCACTCTTCCTCTGGTGGCTACATGCGGGAGGACGCGGCAGAATCTCGGCGGCTCTCAGACGTGTCGGGGACCCGTGTTAGAGTGGCCCGCTGATCAGTGGAGAGGACTCAGGGTGCCTGGAGCTGTATCTGATCCCAGGACCTGGAGCAGTGAGCATGCCGCCAGTGTAGGGGGAGACGAGGGATGAAGCTGCGGGATTCTACAGAAAGCAGGATCGCCGAACGAGTCGCCGGCCTCTCGGCGAACTTCTCGCGGTACCTCATGCGATTCAGAGAAGCGAATCGCTTTTCTGGGCCAAGTCTCCATTTCCACCTGCGCACCGTGGACCGGCTCCGGCAGCATGATGGCCCAGCCAGTGCCATTGGGGATGAGACCTACATCGAGATGCTCTACGCGACGCTAGCTGCCTGGGGGCTTCATCGGATGGGCCCGGGCAATGCGAAGCTTCGCGACTTCAGCGAGTTCGCACTGAATGCCCGGACTATGTTCGGGCATGCGTCGGTCTTCTACGGGCGGAGCATACTTGATCTGGATGATCGGAGTGCGCGGGATGTCGGAAGGCAGATCGGCAGGATCATAGAGGCCCACAAGAGCGACGCTGGCCTCACGTTGGCTGAATCAGTCCTGGTGGCGAACAGCAAAGCCCTGCACCATTTCCTGCCCGACCTGGTGCCTCCAGTGGACCGTGCGTATACGCTGAGGTTCTTTTTCGAGCGCACAGACGCTCCGGGGTCGGCGGCCGAGACGTTCGAGGCCATCTTCCCGTGGTTTGCAGCGATTGCCTGGCAGAATGCACAGGACATCCGCGACGCCGTCGCGTGCGCGAATGCATCTGGAGGGACGCGTCTGTGGGACAGCGGGCATGCCAAGGTGCTCGACAACGCGCTCATGGGGTGGGTGCATGCCAGACGGAGCCCCGGGCTCTCATAGAGATCGTGACCGCGTGGTCTCCGTGGGCACTACGTCGTCTGGTAACGCGAATCGGGAACCAGCCTCAGCAGAATGGCGATGGGCGTGCCTCGCCGATTGCAGATGGCATTGCACTCCGTCTGACGCAGAGGACGCCCGAGCGCGCACGACTGACCGACCGCCTCCCTTAGGGCGGAGAAAGGCACTGGCCACGGCTTCGGGTTATTGTGCCTCCGGTACACAATGAGGTGCACACCGCTCCGCCCCCCGCAGACAAGATAGCCATCCCCGTCCAGATAGGGAGCCTTCCTCTCTGATTCGAACCTCGCCACGATCTCCGCCGTGATGACAGTCGCCAGATCATCCTGTGGTGTGTGTTCCATGTCCCGGGCACCCTCCCTTGCCGCTGTTCCCTCAAGCGCAGATCTCTCTCCCGATAGCCACGCGCGCAGAGCCACGAACCACTCTGTGCGGGTCCGCCCGCCAAGGGGCTTGCCGCCAGGTACCCGCCCACTCGTGGAAGGCACTACGAAGATCGGGATGCCCCGGAACAAGGCAGATGTCTGGAGGCCCCAGTCGCTCTTCCTGATCCCCGACCACGCTCTGAACGCCTTCTTGCCATTGAAGCAGACTGCCCTGGGGCGATGCTTCCGGATCGTCTCGTCGAGCCGGCCGCGGTCCCAATCAGACTCTGACAGGGTCCGATCATCGCTCGACACGGCCTGCTTCGCCAGGTCCGTCAGTCCGATGCCATATCGGAGTAGCAGGTGGTCCTCATCCGGGCGCAGCAGCCGGTCTGTGAAGCCACCAGCAAACAGGTCGCGGTAGAAGGAGTTCGTCGGGTCGCTGTAGTGGTGACCCCGCTGTGCGGAGATCTCGCCTACCGAGGTCCCAACGAATACGACATCCAAGCCGCCACACACGATGTCTCCGAGCACGTCCATCTGATAGAGACTCCTTCGTACGTGTCCTTCCCCGCTGGCAGTATACCCCTGAGTTGATGGCTTACCAACCTGCGCTAGCCGGCGTAACGAAGGTCTGTACGACCGGGTTGGCGGTACCGCAGTCTGCTCCCACTCGGTGCGACGATCTCAATGCTCTCCCCTGTGACCTCGCCGATCTCATGGCTGCCGTGCAGGAAGCACACCAGCCCGTAGTCACCTCCACACGGGAAGCGCAGCCGGCCCCGATTCTGGTAGAGCGCCGCCTCCGACCAGCCCAGCGCGAGCGCCTGGTCGCGGATGGCATCAACCTTCGCAACGGCTTCAGGGCTGACGGGCTCCGTGAATGGCCAATCCCCGTCAGCCGGGAAGAAGTGTGGTGGCGTGGCGGCTGGTTCGGGGTGCGGCGTAGGTTCCCAGTCCTGAACCCGCGGTGCCTGGTAGGCCTTCGGGTCGAGTGTCCCGACCGCGGCCGCAAGAGCAGCTTCGCCCAAGTGCGCCACTGCCCAGAAGTGCGCCTCGTTGAACCGCCGCCTCAGTTCCTGGTATTGCGCCGCAGCGAGTCGGCCTCGTTCCCGCGCCCGCTTCGCCACCTCCATGCAGTGCCGCAGCCAGGCGTAGTACTCGGGATCGAGCCGCCGGAACCCGCAGCGCTCGCAGATCTCGTCCTGGTCGGGTTCCGGTGTGGAGGTCTCCCAGGTGTCCAGTTCGGTGGAGACGTAGAGCAGGGACTGACCGGTGGCGATCACCCTTCGACCTCCTCAGGTAGGTTGGCTAGGTCAACGGGGCCGTCCGCGGGATCTTCGCGGTATGTTCCGCGGGATGTTGAAAACCCACATCCCGCATCATTCCGCGGCCCAGGAGCGTCGAGGCTGACCTCTGAGGCTGTCGAAGCCTCCTCGCGGTATGTTGCGGGATGATTTCCCCGATCACTCTTCGCGTGCGTGCGCGCGGGCACGCATGTGCGCGCATGCGCATAAGGTTGTTCAAACATCCCGCAACATTCCGCGGATTCAGCCTGGCCCAATCTGGCCTGGTCCTGGGTGCAAATAGGCCGCGGGATGTTGGTCTCAAACATACCGCGTGACATCCCGCAACATCCCGCGCGATCATCGGGTGATCCGACCATCGCCAGGCGATAGGCGGCCCGTTTCGAGTGTGAGTCATAGCGCATGAGCAGTCGCCAGTCCGCGAACTGCCGGTCCCGTGCGGCCGCCAGGGCCAGCCCGAGCCGGATCTGCTGGGAACGGAGTGACTTGTCGCCGATCACGCTGCCCAGCAGGTCGCGTTCGAGGGCGAGTTCGAGCAGATCCTTGGCCGCGACCCAGTGGTCCTGATGGGCCTCCCACCAGGCCGCCACGAACTCCCGCCACTCGTTGCCCTCGACGTCGGCGGCCTCGTACAGCTCCTCCGCGTTGCCCAGGAAGCCCCGGATGCCGGCATTGGCGAGGATGCCTCCTATCACTCCAGCCCAGCTCTCGAACGATCCCAGCGTGATCCCCGCCCGCGGCCGCCCGGCCGCGATCCAGGCCTGCACCAGGGTCAGCACTGCGCGTACGAGCGCGGGCCGGTTCTCCCTGATCCAGTCCCGCAGCGGCGAGTGCCGGAAGCCGACCCGCTGCCAGGGCCGATCGGTCTGCGGGTCCATGCGGATGCGAATGCAGCGCCGGGCGATCTCCAGGGAGAGGCGGGGGTTGTTCGCGGTCACCAGCCAGGTGGCGTGGTTGGGCAGATCAATCATCCGGTTCTGGCCCAGCAGCCTGTCTGACCACACCTCTGCCGTGAGCGCCGACGACAGCTGCGCCGACTCGATCCCCACGCGGACGTTGTCGAGCAGGATGACAGGCTGCGCCTTCGCCAGCAGCGCGGTGACCTTCTTGCGAGTCTCGTCCTCGTCGGAGGTCACCGTCGTCGGCTCGCACGCATGCCCGGTGGCGATGAGGGAAACTACGTCCGCGAGCAGGTTCTTACCAGAGCCTGGCGCCGGCGCCTCGATCAGATGGATGGGCGTGCATCCGCCAACCATCCGCCTCACGAACGGGAGCAGCATGGCGGCCACCGCGTGCGCTCGATCGGACTCCGACACGAACGGGAAGTCAACCAGCAGCTCTTCGAAGAGCAGGCGCTTTGCCGCCTCGACCTGTTCGGCCGTCACACTGCCAGGCATCCGGTCCAGGGAGAGATCGGTAGCTTGGTGGTACCAGAGCCGCGCTTCGGCGTGGTAGCCAGGCCGAGAGATCAAGCTGCCTGACGCGTCGAAGACCGGGGCACAGACCACGCCATCGAGCGGACCGAGGGCGGTGTCGGGGTAGGCGAGCATGTCGCGAGCCACGTCCCGTACCGGACTCACGCTCACCACCGCGTCGTCGGTTACCTTCACCCAGTCGGCAGCGCGCGCCAGGAGACCGTATACGGCGGCCTCGTCAGCGAGCGCGATGTGCGGGTCACCATCGCCAAGGACAAGCCTGGCCAGACTGTCTGCCCGCCGGAAGAGCACGGGGGGCCGGTTCGCAGCGTGGACTGCCTGCCAACCGTCGGCGATGATATCCCGCAGCTGGCGGTTGTTGACGCGAATCTGCGGCCGGGAGGGCTGCTTCGGACTGCTAGAAGCGGCAGGTCCCGGCGCCCTTCCTGCCGGCGGAGGGACACCGGACAGCGTAGCGACCTGGCGTCTTGACTCCGCGAAATCAGCCGCCAGGCAGCGCTTCACCAGGAAGTCGAAGACAGAAAGCGACTCGCCGGAGATGAAGGAATGGAACTGCCCGCGCTCACCCTGACCGGTGCCATCCGACACGCCGGCCGAGGGATCGCGGTCACCAGTTGGCGACCAGGGATCCCGGCATTCCAGCCAGCCGGTGCTGTGCTTGCGGCCGGTAAGCCATTCCCCGTAGACCGACTCCAGTGGCAGGGCGGCCAGCGCCTGCTTGCGCCACTCCCGCCAGGACTGATCGTCCGTGTTGGCGGGCTCATCCACTTGCGCAACTGGGGAATCGACGGGCTGCGTGTGCCGGGCGATGGCAGCGTCGACCCGCGCCTCGTCTGCAGTCTCGAACTCGGCCGGGGCATAGGGCACCAGGTGGCCCTGATCACCGGGTCGGTGAAACTGGTTAGCGCCATCCTCTGCACCAGACCACCACGGCAGCCATACCAGGTTGCCATAGCCCTTCTTCTCGACCTTGGCCTGCTTCGGGAAGATCTCGACTCCGCGGCCCGTGTTGGTGCGGACCACCTCCCCGGTGCCGAGTGTGACCTCTTCGGGTATCAGCGCCCGTGCCAGGGCGCGCGCCTTCTCGGCCTTCAGTGGCGGCTCGAAGAAGCACCATAGGTGCCATCCTTTACCGCTGCCGGAGCGCTCCAGGTAGGCTGCAATGCCGGCCTGCGTGAGTCGATGCCAGGTCTCAACGGCTGTCTGCTTCGGGTTGGCCAGAGCGTCGGCATGATCACCGCCGTCGAAGTCCAGGCAGACCCACTTTGTGGTGCCATCGGGTGCGGGCGCGTAGGCGCCCACGCGGAACCGACCGGCCACTGCTCCCTGGCCGCGGCGATTGCGATAGCGAACCGTAGCCTTCGGCGCCGACTCCCCCTGCACGTGAGCAAGGAGCAGCGCCTCGAGCTCCTCGCCCACGTCCGCGGGACATGGCTTGCCCCAGGGGGCCAGGAACGCGATCCGGTCGGTGCGACACAGGAAGTACCGACGCAGCAGCTCCAGTGCGGACTGTGGATCGGGGGCTGCTCTCGCGTCGTTCATTCATCGCTCCCGTCCTGCTGGCCAAGCAGCGAAAGGAACGTCTTGCGCCGTCCGACCTCGCGCTTATCGGCGCAGTTCCGGATGCCCCACTGGTCACCCAGGATGATCGCCACCTGCTGGGCGCGAGTGACGCCCGTGTAGAACAGGTTCCGGTGGTGCTGGAAGCTGTGGGACTTGTGGACCACCAGCACCACGCAAGGAAACTCCGAGCCCTGCGCCGAGTGAATGGTGAGCGCGTAGGCCAAGTGGAGGTCCTGGAGATGGCCCTCCTCGGCTGACAGCTCGACCTCGCGCACATCCCGGTCGAAGAAGCGAACGACGAGGTCGTGGCTCTTCGCGTTCGCCGCAATCACCTGACCGATGGAGCCGTTCATGACGCCGAGGTCATAGTTGTTGCGCTTCTGGATCACCTTGTCGTGGAGCAGGAAGCGGGGCCGGCGGCCCGGCCGGGTAGGAGGCACCTCGACCCCGTACAGCTTCCTCTGCAGCAGCCGCTGGAGCTCAACATTCAGTGCGGCCGTGCCCAGCGGCCCCTTGTGGGTCGGGGTCAGCACCTGCACTTCGGAGATCAGGTCGAAACGCAGCCGCTCCGCGATGCCGTCCCGGTGCATGTCGAGCAGTGCTCGCAGAACTTCCTCGGCCCGGGTGAGGTGGTTGATCAGAATCCAGGGCGGAACTCTGGCAGGCTCAGGCGTCGCGGTCTTGCGCACTTCTCCCCGCAGCACTGCGATGGAGTTCTCCTTGAGCGGGCCGGCCTGGCGGACGATCTCGTCGAGCACCACGGTCGGCAGCACGCGCGTATCAGTCAGGTCGCGCAGGATGTTGCCCGGGCCGACTGGAGGGAGCTGGTTGTGATCGCCCACCAAGATGACCGCGGTGCGCTCGGGATCGACCGCCTGGAACAGTTGCCAGGCGAGGGGCACATCGAGCATCGAAACCTCGTCCACGATCAGCACGTCCGCGTCGATCGGGTCATCGGCACCCAGGGCGAAGTTGCGCCCGTCATACCCGAGCAGGCGGTGGATGGTGAAGGCCTCCTGACCGACCACCTGCTCCATGCGCTTGGCGGCCTTGCCGGTGGGCGCCGCGAGGACAACGGAGAGTTCGTGGGCGCGGCAGATGGTGGTGATGGCCGCGCTGACATAGGTCTTGCCGCTCCCCGCTCCACCTGAGATCAGAGACATGCGGTGCTTGAGCGCGGCCCTTACTGCCTCACGCTGACCTGGGTTCAGGTCGGGCGCCTGCTCTTCGATCAGCGCGTCGGCATCGGTGTCGTCAGCGAAGTGCGGGTTGGGCGCGTTGCCGGAGGAGAAGACCGCGGCCAGCTCCTCCTCCATGCGCCGAATCTCAGGGATGGCTACCAGGAAGCGGCCCGCATAGGAAGCACAGGAGAGCTCGCCCACGCCGATCAGACCCTCAAGCGTGTGCTCGATCAACTCACGACTGCCGATGGTGTCCAGCGCTAGCACGCCGTTCGCCAGCTCGATCAGCTGCTCATACCCGACCCAGCAGTCGCCCTGCTCCAGGCGCTCGCGCACGCAGAACAGCACTCCCGCCCGAAGCCGCGACGGGTGCTCCTTTGGGGTCCCGATCTGGAGCGCGATCTGGTCTACTCGCCGGAAGCCGAAGCCAGGGATCTCCTTGACAATCAGGTAGGGGTCGGCCCTCAGGATGGCGACGACATTGTTGCCGTACTTCTCGACGAGTGTGGTGACTTGGTGGTGAGTCAGCCCGTAGGCGGAGAGCCAGATTAAGGCGGCGTTCACCGTCTTCGTGCGGAGCCATTCGTCGCGGAGTGCCTCCACCGTCTCCAACGGGATGTGCGCTTCGTCGGCGATCAACTGCGGCTCTTCGGTCAGGGCGCGCTCGAAGTCCGATCCAAAGCGAACGGCGATGCGTCGCGCCTTCACAGGACCGATGCCTTTGATCGCAGGATGGTGAGCGAGATAGTGCGCTAGGCCCTCTGGGTCTAGGTCGAGGTCGAGCTCGACTGCCTCCACCTGAAGCTGCCGGCCGTACTTTGTGTGCGTCTCCCAGCGGCCTCTCAGCACCACCGGCTCATGCTCCTGCACCAGCACCGGCCCCGCGAACTTAACTCTCTTCCCGTCCTCGCCGCGCAGGCAGCCGGCCGAGAAGCCGGGGCTGGAGAAGTACACATCCTCCACCCGGCCCCGTACTGTGACCGACTGAGACGTCATGGCGTCGAGCATTCCGATATCACCTTGCGATAGGCACGCAGCAGGAAGCCCTCGGTGAACCGACAGCAGGCCTGCCGGTCAGAGCAGAAGAACACGGGAACCCCATAGTCCACGACGATGCTGATCGCCGCCCCGACCACCGCGTTGGGGTGGGCGCCGCTGTGATAGCAGTGGGCGAACACATCCGCCAGGCTTGCCTCCACCACCACGCAGGCGAAGGCATAGCTCTGCAGTCTCTCGATCTCCCGCCGAAAGCGCGGCCGGTCGCGGATGACCGAAGACACGAAGTCATCCAGGCTCTTGCGCTCCACCGCCAGGAGATGCTCCGCTCCCTCGACCGAGTAGTCGCCGGCGGCGAGGGGGGACCGCACGGCGACCACCCGGTCAGAGAAGGCGTACGGAAGCTGCTCCCGCGTGTCTACGATCACGCGGACTGGTTGCATCTCAAAAGGGCGGAAGGGCGGAGCCAGTGGACCCGGCTGAGCCGGCCGAACCGGCCGAAGCCGCAGGAGCGCCGGCCGCCTCGATGCGCTTGTTCAGGTAGACGCTCTCGTTCTCACCCCGCGTCCGCTTGGTGACCTCGAGGTGGATGTCGAGCAGCTCCGGCAATCGCGACGGCAGCTCCGAGAGCTTGCCCAGCGTGAGGCCGCAGGTGTGCAGGTCGCTCTTCAACCACTTCAAGTTTTCGGCCGAGGCGATGACGTTGTTGCGCCAGAGCAGACGCCCCTGGCACTGAGGGCCGAGGACGCGCAGGGTCCAGCGCAACATCGCATTGCCAGCGCGGGAGCGCACGAGTTCAACCCGCTCGACCGTTACCTGGTACTTGCCGTCGGGTAGGGGTTCGAACCCCGAGTCCTCCATCGGCGCTCCTTCGAACTCCGCGTCGAAGGTCGCGAGATCGGTGGCGCTGACTTCCTGAGCTGCGCCGCGCTCGTCACTGCTGCTCATGGCTCGTCTCTCCTTGTGGGGTTGTGGAATTCCCGGGACCGGACATTGCCGGACACAGGGACTGCGCAGCGGCCTCGAAGGCCGCCTTGAACGCGTCGTAATCCAGGGGGAGAATCTCTGGGAGGCGTCCCGTGCGATCGCCACTCTCCCAGTGCTGCGACGGCTTGGTGCGGAGAACGCGCCGAGTGATAGGCTTGCCGTCGGGGCCGGCCGCGGTTTCGGTGTCGCAGTACAGCACCAGGTCGCACAGGCCCAGCAGGAACTTGCGCACTTTGTCCCTCAGCGCGGGGACGGCCTTGTGGTAGGTGCCGGTGCGGCCCTGGATCTCCTCGCGGTCGGCGTGGCTGATGAGAACAAGGCCCATGCCCAGGTGAGAGAGCTTCGCGATCACCCGTTGGAACTCGTTCAGCACCAGGCTGTAGCCTTTGCCATACGGCATGTCGGCTTCATGCTGGATGTTCTGCTGCTCGCAGACATGGCGTTGGCAGAGCTGCCAGAGCGCGTCCACGGTGTCAACGATGACCGTGCGGAAGCGGTGGCCTCCCTGGGCGAGCTCGCCGCAGGCGGATAGGAACGTGGCCCAGCTGTCGATGCCCACGCGATAGCATTCGATGCCGCCCTGGCCGGCCTCAGCCGCCAGGAAGATGCTGTCGGGGAAGTGCGAGCTGAACTCCGTCTTGCCGATCTTGACGTCGCCGTACACCAGGATGGTGGACTGTGACAGATCGGTCTTCGGGGGTGTTGGTTCCGTCGGTAAGATGCCCACTGCTGTTCTCCTCTCCAATCGGATGAACGACCCTTGCCTTGCCATGCCTCGCCGTACCCGACCTCGGCCCACCGCGCCTCACCCAGCCTAACCGGGCCCCGCCTAGCCAGGCCCCGCCTCGCCAGACCTCGCCTCACCAACTCATCACGTCTGCGGCTCCCACTTCACGATCTTGAAGCGGCCAAACGGACCGCCCTTATCCGGACGGAAGTCACCGATGCCCACCTTGCGGCCCGCATCGGCCAGGATCAGGTAGCTGAGATCTAGCGAGAAGATCTCGACATCTACGTCGGCTGTGAAGCTCAGCCGCCATGAATCGAGCCGCGGCCGGTGGCGCATGACGCGGCCGCGAGTGGCGGGGATGACGACCGGCCGGCTGTCCACTTCGAAGTCCTTTGTGTCGTGGACCAGCTCGGTCTCCAGGATGGAAAATGCCGCCATGCAGAGCCGATCGGCCTGCTTGCGGCCCACCTTGTGGAACCTGCCAGCGTTGCGGAATGCCTGGAGGATGTGCGTTGACGGCTGATAGAGCCGTCCGTCCGGCATCCGGTAGGCGACCTTCTCGGCCTCGTCTCGCGGCTTCTTTCGCGTCGTCGTGGAGCGCGAGCTGCCGTTGGATACCTGCTCTTCCGCCTCCTCGCCGAAGCGGTGTTGCAGGAGTGGGGTGATGCCTTCGATGGTGATGTCTACGAGCACAGTTTCCTCCGTGTCAGTCTCACAGGCCGAATAGCCACTCATCGTCAGTCGGAAGCTGATCCAGATCGGCGGGCGGCGAATCTCGCTCCTGTCAGGCACCGGACTGCACCGCGGCAGCGATCGCTCAGCCAACTGCCGACCCGGCCCAGTACTCCGCGCCGGGTGAAGCCGTCATCCTTGGGGACGCGCTCGACGTCGAAGGCGGTCAACCCGAACTCGTTCAGGAGCAACTGGGTGTAGAAGACGGCGACGCTCTGGCCGGCCTTAGTGCGGGCGTCCACCACCAGACACCGCTTCCTGTCATCGGCGAAGTAGCCGCAGTCCAACCGCACTCTGGCTGGCCCATGGATGTGCTCTGCGAGCAGGATGGCATGGGCCACCAGGTCCCGAGCGCGCTCCATGGAGACGTCGGGGGTGAAACGGAAGCGGTAGATCTCAGGGGTCACTGGTGTAATCTCGGTCCTCATCCGTGGAGTGCTCCTACTTGTTACTTACGGGAAGGCCCGCCGGAGTGTCGGGACTCCTCTCCGAGGTGCACGCGCAGGCCGGCCTGCTCGAAGATGGCGCGAATCGCGTGGATCGACTCGTAGAGCGTGTCTCTCGATATCCCGAGGTCGGCGGCAATGCGGCTGCGGTTGGGGTTCTCCAGCAGCCTCCGGCAGAGGTCGAGTTGCTCGGGGGTGAGCTTCGCCAAGGCCCGCAGCAGATCTACTCGCCGCTCAACTCCGCGCTCGAAGGGATCGTGGCTTAGGCCTTGCTGGCTGCGCACCGCGTCAGTCTCGGCCAGATCCTCGAGGCAGGCATCCTCGCCATCCTCGGCCGTAACTACATCGTGAATGGACTCCATCTCGAGGCGGCAGTCCCGACAGGCGGCGCGACGTGCCTCCAGGATATCGGCTGCTTTGTTGCGGACGACGCGGTCGATGAAGGTGGTACGCTTCCCGCGGGAAGGGTCGAACTTGTCGAGCTGCTCCCAGAGATAGATCGTCAGCTCTTGCACGATGTCGTGGAAGTCTTCGGGGACGAAGCCGGCCCTGCGGATCAGCTGTAGGGCGTGCTGCTTGATGGACGAAACGGCATAGGCATCCAGCGTCTTGCGACTGTGATCGGCACCCACTTCTTCCTCCTCGGGCCGAGGAGGGGGCCGCGGTGGATGCCGGCTGACCGAAGGGTGCGCTCGCAACGATGGAGCGGAGACCGTTGGACGGCCGCCCTGTAGGGGCGGCATCCACGCGACCTCCGCTCTTCGGTCAGTCTTTGCGTGAGAGTGATTGCGCTATTCGGTTGTCACGGCGCGGTCAGGCTTCGTCTGGTTCTTCGATGGTCAGGCGCACCGGAAGGCCGTGCTGGACGACGATGCTCACCATGGCCGTCCCGGTGATCGAGTCCAGCCGGCGGAAGAGAGCGTCGAGCGACCGCAGCCGGAAGGCGCGTCCTGACTGCTTGGCCGAGGGAATCCCATCGGCAGCCAGATTCACGATCCGCTTGCGCCGCGGTCGCGGGCTGGACTGCGGCTCTCCGTTGACCACACGTAGACCATCGATGCACCCGAACTCCAGCGCCTGCATCATGGCGGCGAGGCGCTGGCGGGCGGGCGACGGCTGCGGCTGAGGTCTGCGACGGGGAACGTCGGGTTGTTTCATGAGCATAGCTCCCAGGTGATCTCCGCCGCACGGTGACGGCGGGCAGGAGCATTCTGCCAGGGAGGAGCCGGGGAGGTCTGTGGACAGTCCCCAGAAAGCCGTGACACTTCGGCCCTGGAAATCGCCTACAATGCCTCTATCTGGGTCGCCACGAGAAAGTCGTGACACTTCTCGAAGAAGCGTGACAGTTTGGGGCTGCGGAGAGGGGGGAACTACCCGAGGCGGTGTCGTCGGTGGTCAGACTGGAGGAGGAGGGCTGGGCCAGCGATTCACGCAGTGGCGTCGCTTCGCACTACCAGGTCCGTCACCTCGACCTTCAGGGGGTTCAGGCGGTATCCGTCCCATTGCCGGCTTTCGATAACCGCGTCGGGTTGCGGTGCGACGCCGAGGCGCTCGCAGGCTGCCTTGCAGATCCGGGCGCGAATCCGCTCCACAGTCTTCCGCAAGTAGTCGTCGTCAATGCCGAGAGCCCGAGCAAGGGAGGAGGAAGGGGTGAACTGGGGAGTCCCGTTACGCTCCAGCGCGTCAACAAAGGGGTCGCGGAGCGCGAACAGCAGGCGACAGGCAGTCTGCTTGAATACGACCAGACCATCCAGGCGCACCTGTTTGCGGGCCTGGCAGAACTCAAGCTTGAAGCGGTGGTTGGCGGCCCGCGCCGCGGCCTGCTGTTGGTCCGCCTCCTGCGCGCGGAAGACACGATCCACGATCTGGAACAGCGTCTCGGAGTAGGAGCCGTCTTTGTTCCAGTAGTCATCGGCGCCGAGCTTGAGCGCGCGCTTCGTCGTCTCCGAAGTTCCCTCGTATGCAGTCATCACGACCACCGCGGTGCGGTTGAATCGGGACTGCCTGCGGATGGTCCGCAGGATCTCGAAGCCGACCTCGGAGTCGGGGGCGATATCGCGCTCGTCTGTAGGAAGCCTGAGGTCGAGCAGTACCAGATCGTGGGGGCCATCGTCTAGCGCCTCGTAGGCGGCCCGCTGATGCGGCGCGCTCTGGATGCCATGCTGGCCAAGCTGCGCGACGATCAGATCCCGCAAGCTGGGATCGTCCTCCACCAGCAGGATGCGCTTCCCCTCAGGCGCCAGGCTCACCGCCTTCTCCTTGCATCAGCGGCAAGATGACCTTCACGCGTGTTCCCTCGTCCACCGCGCTGGCGATCTCCAGGCGTCCGCGGTGCTCGCCCTCCACTACCCGCTGGGCGATCGCCAGGCCCATGCCAATGCCACCCATCGGGCGCTTGTTGGTGGTGAAGCATCGAGTGGCGACGGCAAGCTGATCTTCACTCATACCGCACCCGTCATCTTCGATCTGGAAGCACACGGCACCGGGGTCGATCTGGACCCGGACCGTGACCTGGCTGACCGGGGCCGCCTCGAGTCCGTTGCAGATGATGTTGCTGAGAGCACGGACCATCCGGCTGCGGACCACCGGAAGCCGCACCTCGGGCAGCTCGGCGACACGCAGTTGCGCAGACGAGCCCTTGTGGCGGGCGCGTTCTTGGGCCAGCGCTCGCGCCTCTTGCACCAGCGTTTCGGCCGACACCTCCTCCAGTACCTCAGTCCCAGGCGAGGCGTACCACTGGAGGTCCTCGCCGATGCGGCGGGCGAAGCCGGTGCGCTCCTTCAGCCTAGAGACGAACAGGGCCACTTGCTCATCGCCGACACCCAGACTCTCCATGCGCTTGACGAGCTGATCGGCGAATCCATCGATGGTGGCGAGAACGGTGTTGAGCTCGTGGGTGGCATCGGCCGCGACCGCGCGATAGGCCACATCCGCGATCCGCTCCGCCGCCTCATAGAGGCTGGTCTCCGAGATCGAGGAAGGGCCGATGCGCTTGATCTCCGCCCGGATCGCCTGGAAGACTGGATCGCTCTTGTGGATAGTGCGGGCGCTGCCGGTGCCAGTGCTCTGCCTCTGATGAAGCGCGCGGGTTGCAGCTTCCCGAACGTAGCGGTTCCCGTCCGACGAAAGGGTGCTCAGCGCGTCTTGCACATCCCCAGCAAGCGGAAGGGCTCCCAGTGCCGAGGCCAGGGCTTGGCGCACCTTCCAGGAATCATCCCCGAGCAGAGGCAGAAGGGTGGACCGCACGCGTCTCTGGTGTCGCGCCGCGAGCCCCTCATCCAGCATGGCATGGAGCGCGTCTACCGCCTCAAGCCGCGCCGGCCACTCTGGGGATGACAGCCGCCGTATCACAGCTTCGAGGTCGTCAGCCCCATGGTCAACGCCAGGCTCAGTGTCCATAGCGCTCCATCCGCCGCATGAATGCCTCCCTGCCGCCCTCCAGCAGGCGCTCGATATCGTCTCGCAGTTCGTCCACGGTCCCCGCCGCCGCGACCTGCGCGCGTTTTCCCGTGGAGGTCATGACGAAGACCCGCTCGGCCTCGCCCAGCACGGGGATATTGGGGTTGTGGGTCACCAGGATGAGCTGGCGTTTGGGCTTGACGCGCAGGATGCTCTGCACCACGGTGTCGAAGACGAAGGCATTGTCGAGGTTGTCTTCGGGCTGGTCGATGAGCAGGGGTGCCTCGCTCTCCAGCAGCAGGATAGGCAGGATCGCGGTGCATTTCTGTCCGGTAGAGAGGGAGGCCGAGTCTTTGTAGTCCTCGCCGTCCTTCAGCTCGATAGTGGGACGATCATGAAGCTCGACTGTCTCCACCCGGTGAAGGCTGCGATGGTCTCGCAGCTGCGCGATGAACTTCTGGGCGCGCTCCCGGTCGATGTCCAGCCGCTCGGCGAGTGTTCCCGCATCGTCGCGGCGCACGATGGCGGCCAGGTCCTCCGGCGGAATCCGGGCAACCGCCTTCTCCACCAGCGGGGTGTACCGCAGACCGGAATTGCGCATGAGTTCGGAGAGCATCTCCCGGTAGCGGTCGGTGTTCCCGCACTGTTCGACCTGCACCCGGATCATCGGGGTCAGCCGGGCGTTGAGCTCTTCGGCGACACCGAGCCGGAGGCGGTAGCGCTGATCCCGGTGCTCCACCAGAGCGTGGATCAGCTGCTGTCGCTCCTCACGTAGCTTCCGCAGCTTCCCCGCGGCCTCGCTGCGCTGGCGGTCCAGTACCTGCAGGTCCGCCTGGCGCTTGAGCAGCCGCGCCCGCTCCTGCGCCTTGCCCTTCTCCTGCTCGAAGCGGTCGAGCACCTCACGGTACAGGCGCTCCTGAAGGGCATGCTGCTGGCGGAGCTTGCTGGCGGCAGCGGATACCTGAGACTCGCCCTCCTTGATCTCGTCGCCGATTGCGATCAGTGACTCGTGTACGGCGGTGAGTGTCGTGCGCGCAGCCTCGGTGAGTTCGGTCACCACGTCGGCGTTCGGACCCGCCTCCAGGTCGGTCTCCTGCGTCTGCCGTGACTGCCGGAGGACATCGGCCGCGATTGCCGCGATCCTCTCGCGAAGCCTGGTCAGCTCTTTCGAAACGTCATCAGCGAACCGAGCCTGGCGATCACGCAGGGCCTTGGCTTCATGCTCGGCGCGCAGCTCGCCGTCCTCGTCCCCGTTCTCGGTGCGCTCGATTGCCTTGAGCTGCTCCTCGACGTCGGGGAGTTCGCTGAGCTGGTCGTGCAGGCCGTCGAGTTCCCGTTGGGTGCTCTGAATCTGGTCAGCGTTGGTTGCGAGTAGACGGCAGGTCTCTTCGATCTCGTGCTCGATCTGCTGGATCGGCCCCGAGATGAACTTGTCCAGCAGGTCGAGCTGGAAGCGGGGGCTGTTGGCGATCTCCTCGATCTCGTTCTGGCTGTAGACCTCGGCCGAGAACAGCGGCCCCGGCACGGAGATGCTGACCGGGCCGCCCTCCTGGTCGAAGATCGCTCGCTCCTCGTCCAGGCTACGCTCGACTCGGTAGCACATCCCGTCCTTGGTCTCGATGTCGAGGACGACGCGGCCGGCGCTCAGGTTGCCGGAGAGCAGGCGGTGCAACGCCTGTGACCGTTCTCTGGCCAGCGACTCGTCCGGGAGGAGGTCTAGGGCGTACCGGAGGAACTCGAGGACCGTGGTCTTGCCTGTTCCCCGGCCCCCGATGATGCAGTTCAGGCCAGAGGCGAACTCCATGCGGGAGGAACCTACGAAGCCCCCGTGCACCTCCAGGGAGCGGATGCGGTGAAAGCCGTCAGAGGCGTGCGTCACGTGCGACTCCTTTCCGTGCAGGAGATCCCCAGCAAGGGGAGATGCGGCCGCTCAGAGGCAGAGTCTGGGGGCCCTCAGGGGACGTCCCTCGCCCTGCCGCGCCGGGTCGGAGTATAGCAAACTAATGTTTGCAGCACAAGGGCAGGAGCCCTGGATGCGGACGTGACCGGGGCGATCCGGCAGCTAAGTCTTCGTGAGGCCCATTGCTGGCAGGGCCTTCAGATGACAACGCCCTCAGATCGTCTCGCCACGCGTACGCTCGCCCTAACGGTTCCGGCGCGGCCTCCCAGGTCGACGACGACATGCCAATGCCCGTGGTGTGGTGGCACCAACTGGGCCGGCGAGTGCGTTGCCCAGCCTCCATAGTACCGGAACGGCCTACCGCTGCGGTAGTCTGAGAAATCGAGGTCGGTCATCAGCAGGACGTTGCACTGCGAGTCGACGCCGACGATGACCGTGCTTTCGGTTCCGCCCCAGAAATCGGTGTGGAGGAAGTTCATCGAACCGCCCTGCGGAGTGAGACACCAATTGGCACCACTATGCGATGCGCGCGCTGGCTCGGAATTCTGGTGAAGAGACTGAGGATATAGTGCTGGTTGAAGAAGGACTCAACGTGGAACTCATGCTGGCGACCAGCATCGTCATGGAGCGCGCAGGTGAAGTCAGCAACCGGGCCTCCGATCCGCTGCTGCGAGTGCCGGTCTACCAGTGTGAGCAGAGCATCGGGCTGGATGGAGGAGAAGTGCTGGGCGAACTCGGGTGAGGGGACACAGTGGCGGCATCTGCTCACCTGATCGGGCGGCCTTTCCTCCCAGTAGGGGGTGCTGACTAGCATCACCATCGGAAGATCGGGGCCGTGTTCGACGAAGCGTCGAAGTGTCGCTGTCTTCGACTTGCCGTAGCGCTTAGCGATCTGTTCGACACTCGCCCATGTGGGTGCGAGATCTCTTGCCTCCTGGCGGAAGAGCGGACCGCAGAACATGATCTCCGAAGCACCGTAGTTCGCTTCGGCCTCTAACAGCTCGTGCCAGTCTGGTGCGAGCGTCTCCGCCGTGTCCCCGCGGAAGTACGTCTTGTGCCAGGGAAGCACGCGATGGGCTACTTCGTGGCAAGTTGACCAATCGTGCTTGATCTTCGGCAGTTGTGTGTCAAGCACGATCCGGTCTTCGTCGTACAGAAGCACGGCGGCCAGCTTGATCCTCCGGAGCATCTCGGAAAGCTTCCGTCCGTGGATGATGATCTTGTGCTTGGCTCGGTCGAGGAAGCTGGGGCTTTGGAGGTCATAGAACCCCCGGTGCAGCTCCAGGTGCTCAACGATCCTTCCCACTGGGACAGGCGGCTCCGCCACCCCAGCTTCTCTGAGAAGACGGAGGGTGACTGCCTCTATCTCCCTGCGTGTCCTCTCATCTGGACGGTCCAGTGACACCCTAGCCCTCTGCCTTCAGTGCCCGGATGAACTCGTCAAGTGCTGCTCGCTCTTCCTTTGTGAGACGGGCCAATGACTCGGACTGGGCGGCGAACGATGACGCCGACCTGGCCAGAGCTTCTGGCACGTCACGGATGGCTCCGGCAAGTATGGCCAGACGGCGCTCTGGCAACTCGTAGAAGGTACTCAGTCTGTGAAGGGTCAGCGGCGTGGGCTTGTACCCGGGCGTCTCCTCGGCAGCTGCAAGCTCACCGGGGTCAAGGCCTGTTCTCCGCGCCAGTTCGGCGACTGTCAGACCGCGGGCACGCCGTAGATACCGCAGCGCCTGCTGAAATGCGCGCCGAAGGGCACTTGTCTCTGGGTCCTCGGCCGTCATCAGAACGGCCACCCTTTGGTTCAATGCCCTGGCGATCCGGTTTAGCATTGAGAGGGAGTGGCCCTCGTACTCCTCGTCTTCGAGCCTGCTGATAACAGGCTGTGTTGTGCCAGCAATCTCGGCCAGCTCCTCCTGAGTTAGCCCAGCCTCAGTACGGAGCTCGTAGATAGTCCGGGCTACCTCCGCATGGACACGTGCGGCCTCCACCGCAGCTCTGCGCTCCGGATCGTCTCCGACGTAGCGACGCCGGAGGATCTCAACAGCGTCTGATGTCCTCCTTCTCCGGCTCATCGTCCTTGACCTCACTCCTCCGAGAATGTGTGCTTTTCAGGATCGCCCGCAAACGCGTCACGCCGTTCACTCGCGCGCTCGATGTCCTGATCAGCGACCTCTCTTTCCTTTGTCAGACCATGGCAAAGGATCGCACGCGCCCCCCGGAAGAAGTAGAGAATCCTGTAGTTGATACGCATGTGCCTCACTCGCAGCTCGTAGATGCCGTCCCGCAAGATGTCTGCCTCTGGCCGGCGGAGAGCACTTCCGCACTCGGCCAGTCTCTCGACTCTCACGATGAACTTGTCACGGACCTTCGGCGGCACCTCGGCCAGCCATTCGAGTACAGGAGCACGCCCGCTATTGTCCGCAAAGAAGACTACGTCTACCTCTGGCATGTTCACCCCTGGGCCTGTACCCGCCCGACTCTGCAATTATACCATATTTGCGATATTTGTCAAACGGGCTTCAGAGCTTCGCTGTTGGCTCTGGCTGTCACCCATGGGCGCGATTTGGGCTCCCCCAGACCGGCGGGTTGAACTGCTGCCTGTGATCCCCAGACCTGGCGTCCCGTCGCCGGGCGCCCTCGGAAGTCCGGTGACGCACCGACCCGTCAGCGTGCATGCCGTGCCCCGACGCCGACCTGCGCCCTCTGCTCCTCCCACTCCGTCGGCCCCCGATGAGCTTGCCAGAGAGAAGCCATCTGGTTCCGCTCCCCTGTTGCTCGTCCGCCGAGGCGCCGGCGGCCCTGCCTATTCCGACACCTGGCGGCCGCTTCCCGTAAGTAACAAGTGAGGGGCCGTGTCGCCGCTGCCCGCCGTGCGGCGCCGGAAACGAGCATCCTCGGCGCTTCGCCGTGGGGAGACCAGTGGAACGACGCAATCTGGGCACCAAGTCGCCGCCAATTGAAGACGCTATCGCTGGACTTCCTCCTGATGTCATGGCTTCATTGGTCCAGGACATGGCGCAGGCAGTAGTCGCCATGTTGTTGGACCAACCGGTGAGCGAGTCAGATGAGTGCGATGTTGAGAGCAGCGATCTACGCCAGGTATAGTTCCGACCTGCAGCGGCCGGCATCGATCGACGACCAGGTGCGCCGATGCCGAGCCGAGATCACGCGGCGCGGCTGGCAGGAGTCCGTGGTCTTCTCGGACAGCGAGACTCCCGGCACTGTCTCGCGTGGGCGTGAGGGCTATCAGCGGTTGCAGCAGGGGGTCCGAGGGCGGGACTTCGACGTGGTCGTGGTGGACGAGATCTCTCGTTTGACCCGTGACCCGGAGGAGCTGGCAGGGCTACGTAAGCGGCTACGCTTCTCCGGGGTAGAGCTGGTGGCCCCCGGAGACGGCCTCGACACGGTGGCGTCGCCGTCTGCGGCCGCTCCCATCATGTTGGTCAAGTCGCTCGTGAATGAAGCGGAACTGGAGGCGAACGCCCACCGCAGTCGCCGCGGACTTGAGGGGCGAGTGCTCGCTGGCCACCACGCGGGTGGGGCGCCATTCGGATACCGCACCCGGCCGGTACACGCGGACAAGCCCGGCGATCCACCGGGCACGGGGCCAGTCATCGGCTATGAGTACCTGACCCACGACGGCGAGGCGGAACTGATCCGACGCGTCTTCCGACTCTATGCTGAAGGGATGAGCACGCGGCAGATCGCCTCAACGCTGAACGCGGAGGGCGTACCTCCGCCTGGAGCGAGGTGGCGCAACCGGACGGGGGTGGCGAAGCGGACCTGGTCGCACGGAGCCATCGGGGGCAACCCGACGAAGGGGATCGGCATTCTGAACAACGAGAAGTACACGGGGCGCTTGGTATGGAACCGCAGCACCTGGCCTCGGGACCCGGAGCGCGATGGTAAGCAGGTGCGCCGCGAGCTGCCGTCAGCGGAATGGGTGATCCAGGACGTCCCTGCCCTTCGGATTGTGCCGCAGGATCTGTGGGAGGCAGTGAAAGCTCGACAGCGCCAACGCTCTCGAAAGCGGGCCAGAGGGTCGTCGGTGCCTCGCGTGCCTCGGCTGCTGAGCGGGCTGCTGACCTGCGGCAAGTGTGGCGCGCGTTTCGTGTTGCGTGGGTCCAGGGTCTACGGCTGCGCCAGCCGGCAGAACCGGGGTAAGGTGGTGTGTGATTGCATGGCCTCGGTGAACGCGACGGAGGCCGAGCAAGCAATACTGGACATGATCGAGTCCTTGTTCTGCAGCGAGACGGTGCTGGCGCAGTTGGAGACAGAAGTGCGGAAGCGCGTGGCCGAGGCGCGTCGTCAGCGGTCCCAGCAGAAGAACGCCCAGGGGAAGCTCAAGTCACAACTGGCGGAGACAGAGGCCGAGATCAAACGGCTAGTGGAGTGGATCGCCAAGGGCAAGCTGGTCGAGGACCTCGAGAGGCAGATGCTGGCGGCCGAGGCCCGGCGCGACTACCTGCGCCGCGAGCTTGCCAGGGCGCGGGCCGCCGCACCGCCAGACGGTGTGGACATGCTCCCAACCGCCGTGCGCAAGATCGTGTCAGATCTGCGACAGATGCTGGAGGCGGGACGCGTTGAGGACCTGAAGCGCATCCT
>Ga0315282_10002970_pt1 | contig 30749 bp, 22 predicted proteins | sample YL17G07_20_MG_FD_203693 | JGI IMG/M metagenome (GOLD analysis project Ga0315282, IMG submission 203693) | Sediment microbial communities from Yellowstone Lake, YNP, Wyoming, USA - YL17G07_20 | ecosystem: Environmental > Aquatic > Freshwater > Lake > Sediment | place: USA: Wyoming | collected... | reverse complement strand
CATCGAGCACATTTTCACACCCACGTACTTGTTCTGCGCCTGTGCCGCGAGCCCAAACATGACCAACAACATTACAACAGGAACAAACACACGGATTACCTTCATAGGTATCCTCCTTTGTTAGTTAGCGTTGCGGAAAAGTGGGAGTATTCTTCTCACCCAGGCGTTGACGCCCTTCAAGCCTTCGAATGTAAAGATACAAAGAGATTGCGAGAATTGTAATGATGAGCGTCGCGATTCCCAATCCGATTCTCCGGAACACGTATTCATCGAGGGCACTATGGGCTTCGTCACTCGCGAAGGTGGTCGCGTTCAGACCCTTCAAGACGACCTCACGAAGTTTCGCTTCGTCGAACGAGTGGACCGTGGTGCGCGATTGCAGCCGGGCCTGGTGCGCGTCCCGCAGTTTGAACTCCGCGTCCGTGACCTCCATTCCTTTTTGTTCAGCCTCTCTCACCAATGCGATCGCTTGTTGCTCTTCGGTACTCAGACTGTCAACCAAGGATCGCATCGCCTTCGCGACCGCATATCCCTTCACGTTCTGGGACGGGCTGTGACAACTGCTGCACACTGCCTCTGGCGTCACCCCGAGAAGCTTGTTGGTTGCCACGATGATTTCGTGATTACTATGACACGTCTCGCACTCCGGCAGCTTTCGCTCGTCAAATGCCTTCTTGTGAGGGCTCGAGGAGAAAAGCTCGGCGTTCAGCGCGTGACAGGTTCCGCAGACATTCGACACTGAGGAAACGCCCGGCGGCCCCGCACCGTGGTTCCCGTGACAACTATTGCAAGCCGGCGCCGAAATATCCTGCTTCTGCAACAGAGCAACCCCATGGACACTCTTTGAAAACTTCTCGAATTGGTCGGTGGGGATCTTGTACTCCTTCATGTGCTTCGCATCGCTGTGGCATTTTGAGCACGTGGAAGGGATATTCGTCGGATACACCGCCGACTTCACATCCTTGACGGATAGGATGTCGTGGCTCCCGTGACAGCTGGCGCATTCTGCCACTTTGGGATCTCCCTTCCCATTCCTCATACCATGCACACTCGTCCGATATTTGTCAAGCTGATCGACCGGTAGTGAGGGATTGTACGTCCTCATGTATGCAGCGTTGGCATGGCACGTTGTGCACGTCCCAACAACGTTGAGAGGGTAGACGGGTGACGCCGGATTCCTGACAGAAACGATCCCGTGGGCATTGTGGCAGGTCGAACACTGTGCAATTCGCTCCTTCCCGCTCGTTGCCAGACTCCCATGCACGCTCGCCTCCAGCCTCTCCAACTGTCCTGCGGGCACCGATGCGCGGAATTGTCCCATCTTTTCAGCATTCGAGTGGCACCGGGCACAGACCTGTGAGATCTGATCACCTTTCGGGACACCGATGAAGCCAGCGTTCTTGTCCATCGCTTGATCCATCTCATCGGAGTTCGCGTTGCCCCCGTGGCAGCCTGCACACGTGATGCCTTTTGTCCGATGAATATCGTGCTTGAAGAGAGTCGATGGATTATCCCCCAACGTTTCGTGGCACGTCAGGCACTTGTCGTCTGCGATCACGACGCCGGCAGACCAGAGGCCGAGTGCGAAGAGGCAATACAGTCTCAGCATCATTCGATTCATGTGGACCACCCGATGATGGTCAGGATCATGATATAGACGACCACAAAGAGCCCGATGTAGTTGATGAACCGATTTCTTTCACCCCGCGAGCTTTTTCGATCCCAGAAGGGCACCAGCGTCCAGAGCAGGCCTGCGAACGCAAAAAGGAGAATGCCGAGGACCTCCCCGTCGATCGAGAGCAACTTGGCCGGTATGTATTTCAGAGTTTGAAACATGAAAAGGAAGTACCACTCGGGCTTGATGCCTGCAGGGGCCGACGCGAAGGGATCTGCCTTCATACCCAACTCCCACGGAAAGAACACAGCCAAGATCGCCAGAAGGTTCAGTACAATGAGCCACAACAGCAAGTCGCGGAGCAGAAAATTCGGGAAGAACGGCATGGCCTTTTGCTCCCCCTCTGACCCCGTCGGCTCATCGAGAGGCTCGCTCATACCCTGTCGTTGAACGAGGACAAGATGGATGCCAAGGAGAACGGTGAAGATCCCCGGAAACACCGCCACGTGAAATCCAAAGAAACGTGTCAGCGTTGCCCCCGTAACCTCTGGGCCACCACGCAAGAAGATCATGACAGGCTTGCCGATGACCGGAATGATCCCCGCGATATCGGTGCCGACCTTCGTGGCAAAAAACGCCAGCTCGTTCCACGGCAGCAAATACCCGCTGAAGCCAAATCCAAGTGCAAGAAAGAACATGAGCATACCGGTGACCCATGTGATCTCCCGTGGCTTCCGATACGATTTTTCGAAGAACACACTGAACATGTGGATCATCGCAGTCAGAATGAACAGGTTGGCGGTCCAACTGTGAATCGAGCGGATGAGCCAGCCAAACTGAACCTTCGACATCAGAAACTGGATACTCTCAAAGGCGTACTCCTCGCCGGCCTTGTAGTAGAGCAGCAACAGGATCCCTGTGACAACCTGGATGAGGAAGAGGAACAGAGAGACTCCTCCGAAGTAGTACCAGACGGAATGCCGGTGGATGGGGACATATTTCTTCCCCATGAACTCCACGAGGCCGCCGAGCTGGACCCGCTCGTCGACCCAATCGTACAATCTTCTCCAGAGAGGTTTCATGCGTTTTTCGAGATGAACACGTCCTCGCCCTGAATGACGACTCTGTATGCGTCCAGCGGTCGCGGCGGCGGACCAGAGATGTTGCGACCGGTTAGATCATACTTCCCGTTGTGGCACGCACACCAGATCAATCCCATGTCATTCCGGAACTGGACCGTGCAGTCGAGGTGGGTACACGTCGCTGAGAACGCACGGAACTCTCCCGAGGACGTTCGGATGAGGATGACCGGCTTGTTGCCGAACCGAATGATCGTCCCGCTGTCCTTCGCGAACGTGGTCACCGGGCCTGCTTTGACGCTTGTTACCTCCACCTCCCCCTGTTTCGGAGGCTTGAGATACGCGAAAACAGGGTAGAGAATAGCGGCAAGCCACGCGATGATGCTCCCTCCCAGGATGTACTTGAGGAAGTCCCGTTTGCTCTTCTCGTATTGGCCGGTCTCGTTCTCCATCACAGGCATTTCTCACTGACGGTTGTGACAATCGCTGCAGTTCATTTGTTTCCAGGCTTCTCCAATGTCAACAGGATGACGGTACTCCACACCTTCCAGCGACACGCGAAGCCCACCCTTATCGAACTTCTGTGCAAGAATCGTGTGACAGACGTTGCAGTCCCTCGAGAGCACCTTTCCCTCTTCGTTTACGTGTTTCCCGTCGTGGCAACGAAAGCAGCCGGGATAGTAGAGGTGTCCAATGTTGTCCGTGAATCGTCTCCAGCTCACGCGCATTTCGGGAAAATAATTGCGAGCGTAGATTTTCTGGACCTCGGAGACCGTCCGTTCGATCTCCGCCTTCTTTGCAGCCGCCTCGTTCGGATAATTGATCCGATAGAAATCCTCAATCACCAGCTTGATGCTATCAAGGCCAGCTTGCTTCGACGTGTAGGGATACTCCAGCGCATCGACGGAGACGCTCTTGACACTCGGAAGCTGCGGATCGATCCAGCCCAACGACATGACATGGTTGATCGATCTCGCCGGAGGATGGTAGATGTGTGTCGGTCGATTATGGCAGTCGATACAATCCATCCGACGCATCGTGTACTTCTGAAGATCCTGGTCGCTGATTGGGTTTTCAGTGGTCCGGTAGATCGTGACCTTCCCATCGGGGGTGCGGGATCGAATCCATGGGATGACCTGCCGCTGCGAATCGATCGGCACGTACGTCAATTCATTGGCGATGTTCATGTGCCAGTGGATCCCCGACGTGGGACCCGCTTCAATATTTCCTCCTCCGATCTTAACCAGCAGATCGAGCGACCATCGCGTGTTCTTTTCATCCGAGAGGAAGTACGTGTTTTGCAGGAGTTTTTCGCTGAAGAAATGCTTTGGCCAATGGCATTGTTCGCAGGTTTCCTGAGCCGGGCGAAGGTTCTCGATCGGCGTGGGGATAGGGCGAGGATATTTATTGAACGTCACAGCGTAGACCTGGTAGGTTCCGGAGAGCTTCGAGCGCACGAACCATCCAGCTCCCGGGCCAATATGGCACTGCACGCAGCCGACGCGAGCGTGCGGAGAAAACTGATATGCGGTGTACTCAGGCTCCATGACGTTGTGACAGACTTCCCCACAAAACTGATCAGAATCGGTGTGCTCGTACGCTTTAAAGCTGCTGAATGCCGAAAAACCGATGAGCACGATCGCACTAATACCGAACACCAGAAAAGCGGTTCGATGACGCGGATTATTGAGATCCACCTGGGGCAGATGGAGCCCGTGCGGCTTCCCCGCGCGCGTTCTTCGATGTTCGCGGATAATGCCGGCGACAACGAGGATCAAGCCCAGAAGAAGAAAAACCGGAAGAACGACGAACGCGACGATGCCCATGTAGGGCTTCGGCTTTTCCGCGACTGACTCGAGGAGCATGAGGAACAGAATCAGACCGAAGCTCACCGCCGAGAGGGCAGCCCCCACAAGCGTGAGAACGTTATAGAAGGACTCTGGGAAAATCCGTTTCATGAATGGACTGTTTCTCTCCACTTCCTCCGCGCAATTGTCCCCTTTCCGCCTTCTATGCCTCAACCCTACGAGGGACGAATATAGGGAATTTCAAGAGGATTATCTATAGGCGAACAGCATCGCGTAGATGATCCAGACGACGATGCTGAATCCCGTTGCCAGCGCGAGCCAGCCAAAGATCCGGACACCACGAACGAGAACCGAAGGATACGGCTCAACCAGCTGCTCTTCAAGCTTCCCGGCCTTCACGAGAGCTTCGTACTCAGCCGGCTTGTCCTGCTCGAGCTCCTCACGTGTCATGCGCCCCGTAAAGACCCCAATATCCATCGGAAATTTCTCAGGTCGCAAGTGGGTGTTGAAGAAATGAACCGTGAAAATGAATCCCACCGCCAGAAGGGCCTCATCACTGTGGATGATTGTAGCGACATTGATAAACCAGCCTGGGATGACGTGCGTGAAGAACTCCGGGAACCAGAGCATGAGCCCCGTCGATCCGATCAGAGCAATTCCCCAGAAGACAGCGAAGTAGTCGAACTTTTCCCAGTAGGTCCACCGACTATATTGCGGCCGTGGTCCCTGGCCCAGGAACCACTTAATGTTGCCGACGAAATCCCGAAGATCCTTCTTGTTGAACAGCATCGAATCAGGGCCGAAGAGCATCGCCCGCCAGGTCTGATAAATCTGCCGCTTCATTCCTACGAGATCAACAAGATGAGCAATGAAGACACCGATCATGAACACGGCAGCAACGCGGTGAATGTAGCCTGCCGATTCGAATCCTCCGAAGAGGTGCGACAGGATCACTGCCCACCCGGTATACGAGAACTTCAGTGTCATACCGGTGAGCGCGAGGCTCATGAAGCTGACGATCATGATCACGTGCAGGATCCGATTCAGCCGCTTGAAGCGCAGATATTGCTTCTCAGTTGCTTCAGCAGTCTCAGCTTGAGCTGTCGGCCTCGTCTCCGCCGTCGGTGTTGTCTCCTCCGTCGGATCGATTGGGACCGTTGTTTGCATGAGTCTGTGTTTCTGGTTGTGAAGATCTCTTCTGATTTCTCTTTCGCATTTGAAACGCACGCGGTAACCAAAGCACGGTGTGAAGGCCGCCGAGGACGAATGTGCCGATCAGCAGCGACGTCATCCCCCAGAAGGTCCAGAACAGAAACGGATACTTTTCCGGATCGTGGTGCGTCGCGTGCGTGAGATAACCGGCAAATCGACGGGTCGCGCCAGGATGGCATTTCTGACAGGTGGCAACGACGTTCGCGCGGCTCAGGTGAGAACGCGGATCCGTAACCGGGAGAATATCGTGCGCCCCATGGCAATCGTAGCATTTTGCCGTCTTCGTATAGCCGAGCTGCGAAACCTTGCCGTGATAGGTATCGAAATAGGTCTTTGCGATCGCTTCATGACATCTGCCGCATTGGGTCATGATTTCGAGCTTGAAGCCCGTCTCGTCAGTGCGACGGATGGTGTGCGCAGTGTGACAGTCGTTGCACACCGGCTTCGGCTTGTCACTCTTCCCAAAATTGACTGAGTGGACGCTTCGCTCGAACTGGTCCTCAATGCCGTGATGACATCGTCCGCACGTCGCCGGAAGGTTCCTTGGATTGACACTGGATGCGGTGTCGCTCCTTGGCAGCACATCGTGTGCAGTGTGGCAGCTGGTGCACATCGCGGTGACGGTGAGCCCACTCTTCATCAATCCTTTTCCGTGGATGCTCTCCGTGTAGTGCTGGATGATCTCGTGCTGATCGCCGGTATATCGAACAGCCGCTTTCTGTCCTTCACGATGACACCGAGCGCACAACAGCGGGACGTTCGTCGGAAACGTCGCTGACGTGGGATCGAGTTTCCCGAGAACCCCATGCATCCCGTGGCATTCCTTACAGGTGGGCGCATTCGGATCGTTCTTGACAATCAACTCCCCGTGTGTGCTCTTCTGGTACTCCTGACCGATCTCCGCGTGGCACGCGGTGCAGTCGACCTTCTTGGTGATCGTCTCACACGGCCGGACGCGAGAAGCGTTGACCTCCGAATGGCACTGGCTGCACGAGACCTTCGCGTGCCGCGACGAAGCGAGTTCTTGTACGCGCACAAAAAGCGACCTGCCATCCGTCGATGAGACGAGATCTCTCTTCTCATGACACGTCAAGCAATCGCTATCCGCCATCCCCTGTGTGTAGAAGACCTTTCGGATCTTGTGCGGCTGATGACAGTCTACGCACGCCGGCAACACGTGTGCCTCCTTCTCCCACAGCTCTCCCTTGATCACTTTTCGGTGAACCGTCTCAATCTGGGCGTGGCATTTCGTACATGTCTTGGCAATGTTCTGCCGGGAGATAGAGGAAGCGGGGTCGGTGTGAGGTAGAATGGAGTGCGCAGTGTGGCACGAAGCACAGTTCGGCGCGACGATCAACCCTTTGCGGAGAAGCGCTTCTCCGTGGAGGCTCTCCGAATAGTTCTCGAGGATGTGGTCCTCATGAATGGCCCTCCGGAGCGCCACGGGGGCACCTTCGCGGTGACACTTCCCACAGAGGAATGGAACCTGAAGTGCTGCGACACTGGATCGTGGGTCCTTCGCAGGCAGAATATCATGGGTACCATGGCAGTCCTTGCAGCGTGGAGCCAACGGATCGCCCCGCTCAATCGCCTTCCCGTGCAACGACTTTGAATGGAGCTCTTGTTCCGCTGCGTGGCATGCACCACAAGCGACGCTGGCGAGGTCCTCAGCGTGAGGGAGCTCTTTCCCCTCCAAGTCCACGTGACACGAAACGCAGGCGAGGGACGCATGGATCGACTCGCCGAATTTCTTCTCGTCGACGAATACCGAGATCGCCTTACCGTTCTGCTTCCCCGTGAGGGTACGTTCGCCGTGGCAGGCGAAGCAGTCGCTGTTCTCCTGCGCTCGCGAAGGGACGACATTCCCTCCGAGCACAACGACCACTATGCCGAGGACGCGGATCCAACTCGATCGATTCGTCCAAGGGAGTCCGGTCACGTCTCGCTGCCTCCTTCTCTTGCCTTAGTCACCTACCCATCTCAACTTACGAGCGATCGACCTCTTCGCTCTGGCGAATCTTGCGACTCTGTTCCTCCTCGACCATCGCCTCCTCGATCTCCCCGCGCCTGATGTGCTCGAGCTCAAGCGGGTGCTCCTCTTCCATCTCCTCTTCCGTCAGGCTCCCTTTCCAGAAGGCAAGATTCAGCGGATAAATGTCTGGATTAAAGATCACATAGTAGAAATGCCACACAATGATGGCAAGCGTCGCAAGCCATGCCTCATAGTAGTGAATCGTCCGTGCGACGTCCCACCAGAGCTTGGTCAAGAGGCCCAGAAACGTGTTGTCAAACCATAAGACCGTGCCCGTCACACCCATAACGATGGTCCCCCACACAAGCGCCCAATACTCGCTCTTCTCAATATAGCTGAACCGACCGAACTGGGGCTTCACCTTCGAGAACCCCAGGTTGTACTTCATCACCGCCAGGGCATCTGTAACATCCTGAAGCGAGGGCAACAAATCACGAAGGAGCTGCTTGCCTCGCGGCACGAAAAAGACGTAGTAGAGATGATAGATGCCCGCCGAGACCAAGACAACGGCTGCCACGCGGTGCATGATGCCGCGCAGTTCGAACATCACCGGGCTGATGTTCCGTATGGGTTCCACCCACCACGCGTTTGGAAATTTGAGCGCAAAGCCCGTCAGCACAAGTAGAGTGAAACTGATGAGGAGCGCCGCATGCTGGACGCGCTCATTGAGCGACATGCGCAGATAAAGCTTGTGTGCAATCGGCGGCCGCTCGATAAGACCGCGACGGTACATCAACTGCTTCCGCGATTTCTTGACAAAGTCCAGAAGGTTGTGGGCAAACATCCCACCAATCAGGACGACGATCAAAATGATATAAGCGGTCGATACGTAATAGAGGACATCTTCCTGTTCGGCGGTAGCAATGACGTGAACGGCGCCCTCGGTAAAATTCTCGTTAGCACCCGGATGGCACTTCCCGCACGTTTTTACAAGGTTGTTTTTGTTGACACTCGACGTTGGGTCATCGGACGGCTTGATGTCGTGCACACCGTGGCAGCTTGCACAATTCGCCACCTCCACATCTCCTGCCCTGCTCGCCAGACCGTGATAGCTGGCCTCATAACTCTGATACCGGTCACTGCGTAGACCAAATTTCTCGCTGAGTTTGACCGAGCTATGACAGGGAGAGCAGACCTGCGAGGAAAGATTTCGCGCAGCCACAGGTGACTGCGGATTGGTGTGTTTCAAAATGTTATGCTCGCCGTGACAATCAGTGCAGACGGGAGCAGCACTGACTCCCTCGGCGAGAGCTTTCCCATGGACGCTGGTCTTGTACTGCCCTGCAATGCTCGCATGGCACATTGAGCAGGTCTGAGGGATATTCAACTTGTTTACGCGCGAGGCAGGGTCGGTCGCCTTCCTCATCGCGTGGCTACCATGACAGTCTACGCAGTTGGCTGCCTGCCCGTTTCCCTTGCTCAGGGCGGATCCATGAACGCTCCTCTCGTAGGAGGCTATGAATCCGGCAGTCTCTGGGATTCGAGCCCGAACATCTGGATCATCGAGATGGCACGAGAGACAGAGCTTCTCCTGAGCGATCTTGAGCTGCGTGGAATCCTGACTTGCTGTAGTGTGTACGATGGAGCCTTGATGACATGTGATGCAATTCGGAGCCACCTTCAGCCCTGCTGCCAAGGCTTTGCCGTGATCGGAACGAATGAAGGTCTCCTTGACCTCCCGATGGCACGAACCGCAGAATTCGGGCAGGTTGACCGACGACAACTTGGAACCGGGCTCTTTCGGCGAGAGCACGTCGTGAGTGCCGTGGCACTGCTTGCACGAGACGTCAGGTGTCCCGTCGGAGCCGCTGGCTCGGACCATTTGCGGATGAAATGGATGGTTGAGGGGTGCATCCTTGTGGCAGGTTCGGCAATTGACCGGCTCGATCTTCTCCTTGTGCGGCACATTCTCCGGATCGAATCCCGTATGACACGCGACGCACACGAGCTTCTTGTGCGGGGAACGATCCAAGACGTTGACATCCACGTGGAGCGAGACTGTCTTCCCGCCTCTTTCCATCGTCAGTGACTGGTCACTGTGACAGGCGAGACATTCTTCTCGTGTTTGTCCCCACAGACTCGGACTGAGAACAGCCAAGAGAATCGGCAGAAGCAGCAAGCGGGAAACGTGACGTACGGTCATCAGCAATTGCATCGTCCTGGTGAACTCTTGTGCCTAATTTGTCAACACGCGGCAGAAGTTGAATAATTCACTGCATTTATGGCAAGTCCCGTGCCAGCGAAACGGCTCGAAAGCGCCTATTTACATTGGCAATTCGCAGAGCATTTCGGCTACGACGCCGGTTTCGCATTCTCTCCTGCGAGAACTCTCCTTCACGGGTTCGCAAAACAGGGAAAAGGAAAACACAGGAAAATCTGCTGGCATTTTGTCAGACGAGGCTGATCGGAGGGACCCGACCTCGGTGGCGTTGAGCAGAACCCGGACGGCACACGTGGCCCCGGCCGAATCGTTGCTCAAGATGCACCGACGGAGAGCCGGAGATTCAGTACCTCGACAAGACTTCGACGTATTCCCCTGTCAGCGATCTCCTGCGAACCGTTCCGAGTCGGAAACGAGCCTCACGGCACCGGGACACCAAATGGTTTAAACACTGAGAAGATCTTTTGGAAATCTCCGATTACCCATCTTCACGCTATGGCGTCTGCATCCGACAGCTCTCTAGGATGTGCGTCTGCTCATGTCAACTCGCTTCAAGGAGATGATTGGACACCAGAGCGCCGTGTGACCCGTGGAACATGTGAGCGCCCCTTCCTCGATGCACCCACTCGACATCAACGCCGGGGTGGCAACGCACTTCGAAATGAGTTCGCTTCGGACAACGCCTCGTATGATCAGAGACCGGAGGCTGTTGGTCCGAGTGAGGAGAACGTGTGACCGAAGAACAAGCACAGAGAAAGGTGGTGCATGCTGCGCGAGGCGGAGAGAACTTATTGCACGATGCAAAGACGCAAGAACGAGGCCAGGGTGCCTGGCGGGATCCAGCGCTGGTACCCGATGGCAGAAAACTGAAGTCCGCACTCTCGTAACCCCGGTTGCCCGGCGATCCGCGAACGGATTGGTCTTATCGGGAGATGGACCCTAGCCGTTCGCTTTCTCTTGACAGAGAGGGCAAGACGTTGCCGACGGATCGCTGAGCAGCACCTCGACAGCGATCTCGCGTCCGCACCGCACACAAAAACCGTACTTTCCTGTTGCCATTCGCTCGAGAGCTTCCCGCAGACGGGCGACTGAAGCCACCGGCTTGTACGTCAATACGCGGGTCTGCAAGATTACCGAAAACACTTTGTCGGGAGTCGGATCGGGGAGCGAAATCACGCTCCTCATTCGGAGCTCGTTGAGGACTTCAGAGAGGGATTGATGATAATTCTGTCGGAAGGTCGTGTCGAGCTGCTTGAGCATCGCCTCTTTGATCCGGCTGATGTCGGCCGCACTTGTCACGATCGACACCCCCTTTCGAGACTGCGGGGAGTTTCTAGATGTTCAGATGCAGTCTGTAGCTAGTGGACGTCCAGAAGCCTGTAGATTGCATCCGCGACGACGTTAACATCAAAGGGCTTGTAGAGCACCAGATCAGCCAGATCCCGGATCTTCTCTTCCAGCTCTGGGCTCAGCTGCCGATACACGCGCAACAGGACAACCGGGATCTTCAGCTGGCTTGCGCGTAGAACGTTCACTTCTCTCAGAATATCGGAAGGAAATGAGAACAAGTCAATGAGCAGCAAAGCCGGTCCCGTGGAGACAATGACCTTCTTCAGATGCTCGAGCTGTGTCTCACACGCGATCTCGAATTGATCCTCAAGAAGGAGTGAAAGGCTCCTTGCAAGATCTGGATCAGGACTGAAAACGAGAATTTTTGAGCGCCCAGCTCTTGGTTTAAGCTGAGACGCCGTCGGGTTTTTTGTTCGCATCGACTCTGCAGGGTACATGCCGTTCTCACTTTCCTCAGGTAAACTGCTCAATATGTGTGCCACGCAAATTCACCGTTGGAAAGCGGAAACGGCCAGGCAAATTTAGCTCAACCGGTCTTCCTTGCGATCGTTTCTCATTTATAGGCCACTGGCGTTCTCAATTTCCAGGAACTGACTTCGCAATTCCTCTAAAAGACAAAACCCACAAGGGATGGGCGGCTCTCGAAGGCCTCGAATTGCCATCGAACATCGCCCGAACCCTTGTGGGCCTCTCTGCTGGAAGAGTCTCAGCTCAGACTCGATCTGCAGCTTGCCGCCGACGCCTCCAAGACCCTGCACCAGTTAGACACTACTTGACTAGTGCCATTTTCTTTGTAGCGGAAAATCCATCAGCCTGGATGTGGTAAAAATAAACACCGCTTGCCACAGCCCGGCCGTCTTGATTCCGACCATTCCAGGTCACCTGGTGAGTCCCGGCCGAAAGCTTCTGATCCACCAGCGTCGTCACCACTCGTCCCACGATGTCAAAGACAACGAGCTTGACATCGGATTCTCTTGGCAAGGAGAAGCGGATTTGCGTCGTCGGATTGAACGGATTGGGATAGTTTTGTGACAGCTCATATGATGTCGGCACAAGACCGGCCAGAGGCTCAACATCCGTTGCCACTCCAAGCGCCTGGAGAGACCTCTGCAGCAGATACGTGGTGTATCGAGGATTGTGAATGGGGCTCCCGCCATTTGTTACATACTGGTAGTTCCAGTATACCTGCTCAAGAAGCGGCTTGTTCGGGGCTGCTGCGATCTGGCTCCAGTCAACATCCTCGCTTCCATACGGTGGAAGATTCATCGCAACCTTTTTCATGAGCCCATCGATCTTTGCATCGAACGCCGCCTTCGTGCTCTCGATATCGGTGTGGCAACTCTTGCAGGCCTCGAGGTTTTCATACACTGTCCCATCAGGAGCCGTGTAGCTCATCTTCCACGTGTGACCACCTGTCATGTTCGTCGCCGGCGAGCTGCTCGGCGTTGCCTGCATGTGACAACCCACGCACGTGTTCTCAACGCTCATGTGACCGCTCCTTGTCAAGTCGGGCAGGAGGTTGTCACCAAACGTGTAACCGTTTTGCCCAAGCATGAGATCGGCTGCGCCAAAATAGTGAGGACCCCAATGGGAGCTTAGACTGGTTTTGACGTACGAGTTTGCATCACGGCGATACTTGTGGCAGTTCAGGCAAATGGCGCCCGATCCGAAGTTGTCATTGGCATAGTTGTAGCCGTTGCCCAGCGTGTCGGAACTCACCGGCGCTTGCCGAAGCTCTGTCGAGTGTGGGTCGTGACAGGTCTGGCAATTGATGGTCGTCCGTGTGAGGTAACTAAAGCCTGACGCCGCCGTGTTGTCGAAGCTCTTTCCTTCGGTGAAATTCTTGAATGCTCCTCCATCGTGGCAGCGGACGCACGCGCTGAACGTGTAGGACGTTACAGGCGTCGTGCCGCTCGACGCGAAGCCGCTCTCCCACGGGGGTGAGGCGTGTCCTGAGCTCTTCCACTGGAGGGGAACGACGTGATGAGTCGGCGCGTCGTGGCACTGTTCACAGACTCCTTCATCCATCGTCTTCGGCTGCGTGCCGGCACCGTAGTGATTTGGATTCTTCGGCCCGTGGCAGTTCTCGCACCCGATCCCAGCCACCAGCGTGACCGCCTTCTTGTTGGTCGTGAGAAGTGAATCATAAAGGCCGGATCGAAAAGGCATCCACTGCGTAACGGAAAATCCCAACTCAGCGGCGATGTCATCAAATCCTCTATTTGATGCCAACGTGTCGTAGCCCACAGTATGGCACCCGAAACAACTCTCTCCCCAATGGGAACTCAGTGTACCATTCAGCCCGTGCTCAAAAATTGTCGCGTGGGGAGAGTCTTTCCACTCCTCGAACTTCTCCGGCGCGGCAAAGGTTACGTGACAGGTCGCGCAATTGAGTCGCTCCGGAGCGACATTGTTCCGGTCAACACCAACGTAGTTCGCCCCTGTGATTGTCACCGAGGTGTCTTTCCCGCCGATCACGAGCTTCACGACGTAGTCACCCACGGCGTCAGGACGAAATCCCGTCCATTGCGTTGTGGTGCTGTCCAAGGTCACCGTCGAACCTGCGGGTTTGGAATCAATCGACCAGAGATAGTTCGACGCTGCTTTGAATGCGGTATCGCCTGTTGCGTCCCAGCCCGAAAGCCAAACCTTCGATCCAACACCGACAACAGTCAGCCCGCTCGACATATTGTGCGGAACCGCGGGAACGTTCATTTCCGCTAGGCGACCCTGAGACATCGCCTCCACTTTGATGACGGTCTTCTGAGCCATCACAACGCCCGCTGTCAAGAAGAGCAGCAGACAGAGTGTACCAGTCCGTTTCATAGATTACTCCTCAATTGAATGGTGGATAAGTGAAGAGAGAGATTGGTTCCTTGCACATCAGGTTCTTTTTCAGGGTGCGCTGAAAAACGATTCCAAGAGTCAGCACAGGAGTCCTTCTCGAAGATCACAACCGTGAATGAAGACAATCGTAAGGATGATCTTCACTCCTGTTGAGAATCCCAACACTGGTGCGTGTGAAAACCTCAATAGTTGTGCCGAAAATCGGATTGGTAAACGTACTGTCGGTTTGGTCGATTTTGTCCAACAGTTCGCAGGATGGGCGATTATCATTTGTTAGACGTGAGAACGCGGGAATGATTGGATTTTCAATTCAGATAATCAAGCAGCGCAAATTCCCATAGTTCGGAACAGGTTCATTTCTTGAGCCCGCCACCATCTGGCCGCTGGCTGAACCTACAGGTTGGATCCCACCCTGATGCGTCATTTGCTCGTGTCGCGATGCCGGAACTGAAGGGAGGGTCGACCGACGCAACAGGGGATTTCCTTCGACAGGCGAGCGAGAGAGATCTGTGGCGTTGGCAGGTCTGAGCGCGCCGGAGGTGGCGCGTCCGAGCAATGCCGCGTAGAGACGGAGACACTTTCGTCAGGTGCACCGCAAAACGTCGGCCGGGGAGTTCAATTCCTTTCTGAAGGCTTCGGGAGGGAGAAGCGATGAATGTGCAGCTCGATGCAGTGTCCGTCGATGAGGGTCGGCCATGCTCCGGTGGTTGAGTTGAACACGCTCTCTCATCGAGAGCTCCGTGTGTGTCCATTCCTCCACCGCCTCGCAAAGCCTTGTCATTGCGCGAACGAATTATCCATACGCCTCAGCAGGGAGCACATCCACAATGTCCTGATCCGGTCGAAGACAGGCAATCTCGAGCTCCCGCTGAACTTTCTGACCCTCCGCTGTCAAGGTCGCCTCAACCGCCCTTCGAGCTATCACGTTCGGCTCCCCGCGCGCAGTCCTCTTCCTGACTAAACCATCCACGAGAGTAACTCCGCTTCCCAACAGCCGCATCCGCCGGGCAAGCTCTCCCGCCCGCAGCATCCGGTCATCCCTCATCGAATGATCGAGTTTGAATTCCGAAAGCGTGAGCTGGAGGCTCTCGGCAGTGCGTTCGATCTCCGGCTGGCAATCCTCCAACAAATCGAACATCAACTCCGACATTTGCTGCGCCAAGACCTTCTTGCTGCCTGTGTCGATGTGGGTCCAGTACCTCATCAGGTCAATCGTTGCTCTCGCGGGAAGGGACACTCGGAGGGTCTCGCGACAACATGCTCGCCCTCACATTTCACACGCCGAAGCGCAGTTCCATCCCTCCCTCTCTTGGAGGTTTGCCCTTACACTCAGACTCAATCCTGATCAGAAAAGCGTACCGCAAGTGGAGACAATGACAAGGAAGGCAAATCGGAGCGCCAGCGACAAAAAACCCACAAGCGGGATCTTTCTCGAAGCTCGCCCAATGAGAAAGATACCTGCGGCGCCTTGCGGGTCGTCAACAATCAGGAGTGAAGGAATGAGGAGTAGAAAAAGGAACCGCCCCCGTCGGGAATGTCAAGATGCAACCGGCGACAGACCGACTTCATTCGACTCAATCGCTGCTGGGAATCGAGAGATGAACTGAAGCTAGAAAAGGAAATTCACTCCCTCAAATTCATCTTCGGGCAACTCCGGTGGAAATGCGCCGAAGTTCTTCAGTGCAGAATCGTCATCTACGAAATGGAATGATCGTGTGTCATCCCCCCGAAAACGACGAAAATACAGCCATGTGCCACCCACCGCGATAGCAACCAACCCTACTACCCACCATCCTGGCTTCATGGTCTTCACTCCTTCCAGAACTTTGCGAGATACGCCTGTCGCGTTCCCCTTCAGGCACGGCGCATCTGCGATATCGCTAACCTGCTTTGAATTCAAGTGACCGCTGTGTGCAACTCGGCGTTCTCATGCTCCGTCTCGTGTTTCTCCGCATCCTCAAAACCTTCGATCGAAAGTTCGCGGAGCTTCCGATAGAGAGATGACAGGCTTATGCCGAGCAACTTTGCTACTTTCCGTTTGTCGTTCCCATTCACCTTGAGCGCATCGATGATCAACGCGCGTTCGTACGTTCGCACGGATTCTTTGAGATTGCCAGCCACCAATCCTTCCGGTGCGAAAGTCGATTGGATTCTTGATCGCTCCATATTGTTCCTCCTCATTGTTGTAGACATGTGTGAGAACGGTATAGCGCGAATACGTCTACTCCATCGCCTCCGGGTGCAAGGAGCGTGCCAACTGCGCCCAAACAGGCCAATCGTCAAAACTGCCAATTTCGAGACGAAACAGGAACGGGATCTGCCCGGATCCCGGAAGGATGGTCAATAATGAGAAGGGCTAAAAGGGGAAATTCTCAATACTTAGAAGACAAAACTGCCTGAAAATCTGATCGTCAACGGCTGTCGCCTCATCTTTCTCTTGCGGACTTGCTTCCGGATGGTGGGATCCCGAATGTGGATAACAGGGCGATGAGGGACCTTCGACGTCGGAGCTCATCGGGTCGGAATCTCGAGTTCCTCCATCTTCCTGTACAACGATGAGAGACTCACGCCGAGCGCTTGTGCGGTTGCCTCCTTGTTCCGCTCGTGTTGCACGAGAACCTGCTCGATGTACGTTCGCTCAAATGCCTTCACGGCATCACGCAAGGTCTGCTGACCGGTCGGCGAGAATGAAGGGCCTTGGGAGGCGACCTGACGGAACGATTCCGGGAGATGCTCCAGCCCGATCAGATCTTTATCGGAGAAAATGACCGCTCGCTCGATCACGTTCTCCAGCTCTCGCACCTCACCCCTCCACTGGTATTGCATGAGCGCGCTCATCGCTTCGTTCGTGAAGCCTTGAATGGCGCGCCCCATGTGCTTTTTATAGACTTCCAGGAAGTGTTGGCAGAGCAGCGGAATGTCTTCCTTTCTTTCGCTGAGCGATGGGAGGTCGATTTCGACGACATTGAGCCGGTAGAACAGGTCGTCACGGAACTTGCTGGCATCCACTTCCAGACGGAGGTTGCGGTTGGTCGCCGCGATGATGCGTACATCGGTCGTGATCGGATCGGTGTAGCCGACGGGAATGATCTCCGTTTGCTCGATCGCGCGCAGCAATTTGACCTGCAGGTGAAACGGGATCTCGCTCACCTCGTCGAGAAAGACGGTTCCACCGTCTGCCACCTTGAAGAGCCCGTCCTTGTCCGTCGTGGCGCCTGTAAAGGAACCCTTCTTGTGACCGAAAAGCTCACTCTCAAAGAGCGTCTCCACGATGGCACCGCAGTTGATTGCGACGAATCTTTTCTGTTTCCTTTTGCTGTTGTAGTGGATCGCGCGCGCCACCAACTCTTTGCCCGTCCCGCTTTTGCCGGTGATCAAGACCGTCCCATCGCTCGAGGCAACACGCTTGATGATCTGGAAGACCTGCTTCATGCTCTGGCTTTGGCCGATGATCTGGTCAAAATCATAGGTCCGGTTGACCTCTTGCCGCAGGAGAGAGTTCTCCAGCGAGAGTGCGCGGTGGTCGAGCAACTTCCTGATTCGATAGATGATGTCATCAAAATCGATCGGTTTCAGGACATAATCGTACGCGCCCTTGCGCAATGCAGCGACAGCGGTTTCGATGGAGGCAAACGCCGTGATCATGATAACGAACGATTCCGGCGTCCGTTTGGTAATTTGTTCGAGGAGATCCATGCCGCGCATCTCGGGCATTTCAATGTCCGTGATCACGACATCAAAGGGGCGGGTCTCCTGTTTTGCGAGCGCCTCCTTGCCGTTTGCGGCCTCCTCGACGTGATATCCCTCTTTCTTCAAAACGAAGCTGAGAGACTCCCGAATGATCTGTTCGTCGTCAACAACCAAAATGCGTTCAGCCATGAGTCGTCTCATTCTCCTTTTAAGGGTAGAAGGATCTTAAAGGTGGTTCCCTTTCCCAGCTCGCTATCAAGCTGGATATCGCCGCCAAAACTCTGCACGATGCCGTAGCTGACCCACAACCCCAATCCGGTCCCTTGACCGACGGTCTTCGTTGTGAAGAACGGTTCGAAAATCTTATCCCTGTCGACTGGCGCGATTCCCTTCCCCGAGTCACGAACATTCACCTCGACATGCTCGTTTCGAAGGCGTGAATTGATCCAGATTGATCCGGCCTTCCCTTCCAGAGAATCGACCGCATTCATCAGGATGTTGATGAAGACTTGCGCGAGCTGGTCAGGCACCACCGAGAGGAGCGGGAGGTCGTCCGAAAGCTCCAGGGAGAACGAGATGTCTTTCACCTTCTTCCCGTATTGAACGATGTTCAGGGCCTCCCGCACGACCTTGTTGACATCGGTCGGCTTCGTAACGTAACCTGAGGGGCGGGAGAAATCCACCAGATCACGAATGATGCGTGCGATCCGGTTGATCTGATTCTTGATCAGCTCCAGCTTGTCCTTCGCAAAGTCGTCAGACGTCGTCCGCTGGATCACCTGCACGAGCGAAGAGATCGAGGTGAGCGGGTTCCCCACTTCGTGTGCAATGCCTGCCGCGAGGGTCCCGATGCTTTCCATTTTCTGGGATCGGACCAACTGTTGCTCGAGTATCTTTTGTTCGGTGATGTCTCGGTGAGCTCCGAGGAATCCCACGATATGGCCGTTGCCATCCACGATCGGGGAGATCACCAGCTCGCTGTGGAACGGATTTCCATCCTTCCGCCTGTTCAAGACTTCGCCCACCCAGACCTTTCGCGACATGATGTACTCCCAAACAGAGCGCCAGAACTCCTTTGAGTGCGTTCCACTGCTCAAGATCCGGGGATTCTTCCCGATCAACTCCCCCTTTGAATAGCCGCTCGCTTTCTCAAACGCGGGATTGACGTAGACCATCTTGCCGCTGGCGTCGGTGATCTGGATGGGGTTGACCGTGTGTTGAATGACATTGGAGAACCGCAAATAATCGAGCTCGCGTTTCTTCTGCTCGGTAATGTCCTGGACGATCAAAACAGAGTAGAACCGCTCAGCAGAGTACAATTTGCGCAAATCGATGTGGACATCTAGCACAGACTTATCGGCTCGGACGAACTTGGTCTCAAGCGACTGATCGTTGAAGTTGGTCCTCAAGATGCTAAGAAGGACGCGTCGCTGTTCGGGTGGAAGGATGATCTCCAGAGAGCGGTTCAGCAAATCCTTCGACTTGTACCCCATCCCTTCGGCAGCAGCGATATTGTGATCGACGATCTTCTGGTCCTCATCGACGATGAAAATCATCTCGGGCAGAAGGTCGAAGACGCGTCCGTATTTGGAGTAATGAACGACCACCAGCAGGCTTCTCCTCTGTACAAAAATACGCCAACTTTGCCTGATTGGCAAGGTTTGCCTGGTGTTTTCGCCCGGCTAGGAGCCGGAACCCCCCAACGTAAGGGTCGCCGGGGGGCCCGGTACTCAATCCCGTGAAAAGTGGAGGGTCGAAGGGGCAATGCCGTGTTGAGTTTCATGGGAAGGCAAAAAAAATCCAGCCACAGACACCCTGTGGCCGGACTCGGCATGGAAACAACGAAGACAGAGGAACTTCTTAGATTTGTCGATACGTCCTAACGATGAGCTGCGTCTTGATGTTCCGTTTCAACTCCTCCCTCATACGACTCGTCCGATCACGAAGCTGGTCACGCAGGTGGTCCATCTCGATTCTCAAGCCGTCCAGATCAGGCCGGATGTGTTCTATCTCGATGCGCGGCACATCGATGTCGATGTCCGGAACCCCGTTGAAGTGAAACTCCCGAAAATCCCGGTTGAAGCGCGGCCCATCGAAGCGGAAGTTAAACCCGTGGAAGTCCTCGGCCTCCGCAACCTCCATGCTCAGAGACTTGCGTGCCCCTTTGCGGATGACCTCGACGTTGACTTTTTCGCCTTCGTCGAATGCCCCCAGCGCCCGAGACACGTCACGGACCTCCTTAACCCGCTTGCTGGCGACCTGGGTGATGACATCTCCAGCTTTGATTCCTGCTTTGTCTGCCGGGCTGTCCTTTTCCACCTCCCAGACGAGTACCCCTTTGCCGTCCGGAAGCTCGAAGTACTGAGCGAGCTGGTCGCTCAAGGTCCTCAACGTAAGCCCTTGTACCCTGTAGCCCTCCCCCATGATCTCAAGAGCTCGCGGAACTCTGGGTATGGCGATGCTGAACCTCTCGCTTCTGGGGTACTTTCCAATCGTCACCTGAAGGGTCTTTTTCTCTCCTTTCCTCATAAGGGTGATGGAGACCTTCGTACCCGGTTTGGTCTTGGCGACCGCCTCCTGGAGATTGGATGCTTCACCGATGTCTTTTCCGTCGAATTGAACGATCACATCATCTTCCTTGATCCCGGCTGAGTCTGCAGGGCTGTCATCGACAACGTTGCTGACGAGCGCCCCTTCGGTCGTCTTCAGATCCATCGATCGTTTGAGATGAGTCGTGATGTCCTGAATGGAGACGCCAAGCCATCCTTTCTGAGAACCGATCTCTTTTTCTTTGATCACTGAGTACGCGCGACCACCAGGTTGCGCAGCTCCGACACTGATCATCAGCGCAAACAGCGCAGCAGTAGCAAGAAGCTTTCTCATAGTCTTACCTCCTGAAAATCTCTGAGCGGTTGAGTCGGACGGACCAAATCTCGTTCTCGTGTCCTTTCATTCTTAGACGACCCCTGCATTGAAATGTTCCAACGGGAGCATAGAGCGGATCGGGCGGATCGAGAGCACCGCCGTGAAAAGGAGAGCTCTACCCACTGTCCACAAAAAGATCCAGCCCGCTTGCGCAGATTGGATTCTCTGGAGAACCGATTTTGACGGCGCCTATGTCAACAGGATCAACCGTTTCGTCTCGACAGATGCATTCGCCTGGATGCGGTAGAGGTACACCCCGCTTGCCAGGCCAGAAGGCACCCACTGTTTACGATACGTGCCAGGAGAGAGATTCTTGTCGACCTGCTTATGGAGTCAGAACCCGCGACAGCTCAGCGCGGCACAATCGAACAGAGAGGAGTCACGGTGAGAGTAGGAAGGAGGGAGAACGACGATGAGGAAGAGAGAATCTACCTGAGCTTTCCGCTTAGGATTTCCGCAGATGAACAATTGCCGCGCGACGCTTCATTTCTTCCTCCCGGTTTGCTTCGCCGTTTCTTGATTCCAGCCCGGAGGCATCTTGTATCCAATTCGTTGATTGCCCAAGTGCAGAATGATGGAGTCCTCACCGATGGGCACGACACTAGCATTCTGCAATTCCGGATCAGTCGCGAGCGTGTCAAGATAGAGTGTCAGGCGCATCCCTCCTTTTGCCCGTTGAAACAGCGTCTGGACGGTATTCAATTTTTGACCCTCTGCCTGGCGGGACACGGGGAGATCGGAAAGGCGTCTTTGAGTAAGGATGAGGCCTGCAGGCTCTTTTGCCCCCGCACGGTCTTGTTGTTGCTGAGCTGTTGGAGCCCTTGCCTCCATTTTGTTCGCACGCAACTGTTCGGTCTTCTTCCCGGTAGGAGGTGCGAACAACTGAGGCGCTGCTCGTTCTTCGGCTCCTCGCGGAAGAACGGTCCCCTCGACCCATGTCGCGGTTTCCCCCCGACCCCCTTTGCCAGGCTCTTCGGACGCCTTCCCCGCCTGAGCTGCTGCGAGCTGGAGGGGAGCTACTGTCACAATACTCTTCTCCTTCTCTCGCTGACGTGCCGAGGCGGCATCAGCCGCACTCGGCGCACTTTTTGCCTTGTCTTTCTCACCGAGTTTCGACCGATCCGCCAGCGCCTCGAGTTTGCCCGCTTCCTGCTCTTTCTGCACAACCGAGGGAGCCTGTTCCTTCTCGCCCACAATAAACCAATGATTGTAGATGCCGATGCTGACAAGAACCACAATCGCTGCCGCCACACCAGCAACTTGATACCAGGCGACTTTGAACGTCCTCCGAGGGGCAACCCGCTCCTTCAGTCTCATCTTCAGCTCCTCTCTCTCCGCACGCTTGATCCCGGCAGCCAGCAACTGCTCAGCCCGCACTGCACGCCGGCACTTCTCGCACGTGCTCAGATGCACCTCAAGTGCTGGCCGCTCCGCCGCCTCCACGCGATCCAGAACGAATCGCGTCAGCAGATCCTCGTTTTCAGTCCAATGTGAGTTTCGTTCAGGCATAACAAGATCAGGTTGAAGTTACACGTTCGAAGTCTAAAGTTTCAAGTTCTAGGTTTCAGACTCCATCAGTTCTTTCAGCACCGTTTCCAGAGCTTTCTTGCACTGATATTTCTTTGCCTTGGCGCTGTCCGAGTTCGCGAAGCCCATCTGAACCGCGATCTCCTCCATCGAGAGCTCTTCCCAATAGAACAGCTTCAAAAGTTGCTTACACCGCTCCCCAATTCTCTCCAGCGCCGTGCGCACGAGTTCCGCTTCCTCGCACTCCATCAGATCTTCAAGCGGCGAAAGGGCCCCATCCGAGTGGCGCTCAGGATCAAGCTCGGTAGGGGTTTCCATTCTTTTCCGTGCGAGTCGGCGTGACCATATATTCTTGACAATCCCGTAGATGAACGTGCTCAACTTTGCCGTGTACTCGAATTGTCCGGACCGGACCCGCTCCCACAACACCACCAGCGATTCCTGCAGCATATCTTCGCCATCATCCTCGGTCCCACTGTTGCGAGTCACGTATGCGAAGACGGGGCGCCGATTCGATTCATACAACAGAAAATTGCTAAGAACCAAGCCATTATCCAAACAACTCAACGAGGGCTGCCATGTTCAAATTTCATAGGATTTTTGCCACTCTGCTGACGGTTTTGGGGGTCGGCACAGGCATTTTCGCGCAGGAGAACCTGCAGGCGACTGCCGGCGATCGAGCTGCCGTCGACCTTACCATCTACAATCAAAACCTCTCCCTCATCAGGGAGGAGCGGATCATCAACCTCGCGAAAGGCATGAGTCGTGTCGCCCTGCCCGATATCCCGGCCACGATCGATGGAACTTCGCTGCATTTCGTGAGCCTCACGGATCCCTCCGCAGTCCGAATCCTCGAGCAGAATTATGAGTACGACCTCGTCCATCCGGCGAAGCTGCTCGAGAAATACATCGGGAAGGAAGTTGAATTCGTCCGTGTCGATCCGGAAACGGAGAGGCAGTACACCGTCCGCGGAAAGCTCCTCGCGACCGGCTATCAAGTCCAACCGCAATCCGGTTTCTCAGTCCCCAATTACTATTCCACCGGAGGTATGATTGCAGAGATCAACCCGGCTGGAGAGCTCCTCCTCCCAGGTCTCCCCGAGGGCCTCATCCTGCGCCCGCAGCTTGAGTGGCTTGTCAGCAACTCGCGGGAGGGCCGGCAGAAGGCGGAGATCGGCTACCTCGCCCGGCAGCTCTCGTGGAATTGCGACTACGTTGCGCTGCTAAGCAAGGACGATTCGAAGATCGATGTCACGGGCTGGGTCACGGTCACGAACAATTCCGGCACAAGCTTCAAGAATGCGGGACTCAAGTTGGTGGCAGGGGATGTGAACATTGTGAAGAAAGCTCTTGAGTATGAGGCACGGGCGGCGAAGGGTTTGGCTGTTGCAGACGTTTCTGCTCCCCAATTCAAACAGACGGACCTCTTCGAATACAAGCTCTATTCGCTCCAGCGCCAGACGGATCTGAACAACAATGAGACCAAGCAGATCGAGCTGACCTCCGCGAACGGCGTATCGGCGAGGAAAGTCTTTATTTACGACGGCCTCGCGGATCAGTGGCGGGCATGGTACCGGAACTACTCCTACCGTTCACAGGGGAGCTTCGGCCAGCAGTCGAACACGAAGGTGGGCGTGTACGTGACGTTCAAGAACGACGAGCGATCCGGCCTCGGCATGCCGCTCCCGAAGGGTAAGGTCCGGGTCTACAAGCGGAATGAAGAGGGAAGGGAACAATTCATCGGGGAGGATCAGATCGACCACACTCCCAAAGACGAGGAGGTAAAGCTCTATCTCGGCAACGCGTTCGACGTCGTCGGCGAGCGAGCACAGAAAGACTTCAAGACCTACGCCTCAGGTCATATCATAGAAGAGACCATCGAGATCAAGGTCCGCAACCACAAGGAAAAGGCGGTGGAGGTTCAGGTCTACGAGCACCCGTGGCGGTGGAGCCAGTGGGAGCTTGTCAAAAGCAATGCAGACTGGACGAAAGTCGACCAAACGACGCTCAGGTTTCCCGTGAAGATTGCCAGAGGCGGAGAGGCGGTCGTGAACTATACGATTCGGTATTCGTGGTAAGGCAGGTGCCATGGCACCTCCAACAAGGCTGAAAGGAGGGTGAAACTATGAAACCAATGATCGCTCTAGCACTTGCGCTCGCCGCCGCGGTAACAGTTGCCTCAGCGGGAGACCCTTACAAAGGCATCACGATCGACGGGCGGCTCAGCTATCCATGCATTTCGTTCAATGGCGGGAGGGTCTATCTGCAGGTGGCCATCACAGCTCCGGGGATCGAGTCACTGCACCGGTGGCCGATGAACCTCTCGGTTGTCCTCGACCGCAGCGGCTCGATGGCCGATGAGGCGAAGATCGAGTACGCGAAGAAGACACTCTACGCGCTGATCGGTCAACTTCGCGACGACGGTATCCTCTCCATCGTCATCTATGATAACGTCATTCAGGTTTTGCGGCCGGCACAACGAGTCTGCGACAAGCGGGAATTGAAGCGTCTCGTCGAGCAGGTCTACCCCAGGGGAACCACCAACCTGGGCGGCGGAATGATGGAGGGTCTCCGGCAGGTTGAACGCAACCTCGACAAAGAGTATGTGAATCGGGTGGTTTTGCTCTCCGATGGGCTGGCCAATCAGGGGATCACGGATCCAGGTGAGTTGCAGAGGATCGCTCGGCGGTATCGGGCGAGATCCATCTCCTTGACGACGATGGGTGTCGGGCTCGACTACAATGAAAACCTGATGGTGGGTCTCGCTGCGAGCGGTGGCGGGAACTACTACTTCATTGAGAGTCCGCACAGTCTGGCGTCGATCTTCCGGAAGGAGTTCAATCTCCTTTCCTGCGTTGCTGCTCAAAACGCGTCCGTCGAAATGAGCCTTGGAAGGGGCGTGCGACTCCTTGATGTTATCGGATGCGAGTATCGAGAAGAGGGGGATCGATACGTCGTTCCGCTCGGCGACCTGTACTCGAACGACCGGCGCGAGCTTACGGTCGAGTTGGGAGTGCCTGAAGGAACCGGTTCTCTGACCGTCGCACGGGGCGTCCTGCACTACGAGGGCAAGCTCGGGTGGCTCGAGCGGTGGCCCTCCTTTGCGGCAACCGTTCGTTATACAGACGACCTCGTGGAAATCGACAAGAACCGGGACCTTGAGACCCAGGCGAAAGCGGACGTTGCGGTTTCAACCCGTAAGGTCGAGCACGCGATGAAGGCACTGGATGAAGGTCGACACGAGGAGGCAGCGGATGAGACTGCAGTCGTATCAGAACATCCTGAGGGACAGCTCCGACTCACGCAAGGCAAAGAAGTCGATCCAATACGACAACTACCAGACGCAGAAACGGCGTCAGTGACGCTCGCTCTCCTTGCGCCAAACGAATGAGGTGAGGTTGAAAGACGGTCAGAAATGACCTCATCCCCACCAAAAGGCTCGGCGGGCAACTACGAAGCTTGACATGATCTTTCTTGCGGCCCCCCACCAGCATGAGGCGCTCGGGCAGGCTATTGCTTATGCCAGGACGAATCACGTGTGCCGCCGTGGACCGCAGCGCGGCAGGCAAAGATGAACAATAGCAGCGGAGTCATTGATGAAGGGAATTGCAGTTCTCCCGCAGGGGCGAGATAACACTCGCCCTTTTTTTGTTGCCGGTGAGGTGATCCCTTCCGGGATGTGGTTCGTGTGATCGCGGCCGGCTATAGATGAAGACCGAGCTCGGCAGGAATGGTTGCAGCAAAGAGGCGAAAATTGTCGATCTTTGCAAGTCTCGTAGTCGCTTGTAAGACCCTATCACGCACAACCTTCCGACGCCTGTCGCGGTCTATTGGGTGAAGTCCTTGTTTGCTATATTCCAATCGCTGACCTCTTACATAACCCTCGGAGTACACCAATGAAGCCCTTGCAAGTTCGTCAAATCCTGACGCTTCTCTTCCTCATTCTGCCCTCTTGCGTCGTGTTCCCCTTGCAGCAGGATGAGAGGGCAGCACGTGTTGAAAATGGACTCCTTCCTCCTGTACTGATCAAGGGGGAGGGGGGATGGAACATTGAAGAGAGGATGAAGTTCTACAACATTCCGGGCGTGAGCATCGCCGTCATTCAGGACTTCAAGATCGCCTGGGTGAGGGGGTATGGGGTAATGGACAACGAGACAAAGGAACCGTTAACGGAGAAGACGCTTTTCGTCGCAGGCTCGGTGAGCAAACCGGTCGCGGCGATGGGTGCGTTGCGGCTGGTGGATGAAGGGAAACTTGCACTCGACGGGAACATCAACGAGAAGCTGGTTTCGTGGAAGGTGCCGGAGAATGAATTCACCAGGACGGAAAAAGTGACGCTGCGCCGGATACTGAGCCACAGCGCGGGGGTCACGGTCCACGGGTTCCACGGCTATGCCGCCGATGAACCTGTGCCGACCCTGATTCAGATTCTCGACGGGGAACCGCCCGCCAATTCTCCTCCCATCCGCGTCGATCTGGTACCGGGAACGCAATGGCGCTATTCCGGCGGCGGTTTAACGATCATGCAGCAGGCGATGATCGACATCGAGGGAAAGCCCTTTCCTGAAATCATGCGCGAAAAGGTCCTCGAGCCTCTCGGTATGGCCTCCAGCTCGTACGAACAGACGATGAGCCCGGAGCGTCTCAAGTACGCGGCCTCGGGACATTACGGAGACGGTCGAGTAGTTGAAGGGAAGCGCTTCATCTATCCTGAGATGGCTGCAGCGGGATTATGGACCACCCCCACCGATCTGGCAAGGTTCGCTATCGAAGTGCAGCTCTCTCTCAAGGGTCGGTCGAACAAGGTTCTCCCGCAAAAGACCGCCCGATTGATGGCAACAAAGCAGATCTCGGTCAATAACTCCCAGGATATGGCTTTCGGTTTCTTTCTTGAAGAAAACGACAAGTATTTCAGTCATGGCGGGGAAGACATCGGATTTATCTGCGGTCTGATGGCCCACAGAGAAGATGGCTATGGGGCGGTGGTGATGACGAATTCCGACGGGCGATCAGGCGAGCTGATCGGGGAAATCCTGCGAAGTATTGCGAAGGAGTACGAGTGGCGTGGTCAACTGCCGACGCCGGTCGAAGTCGTCACTCTCAGCCGGGAGAAGATGGAGCCGCTCGCCGGACGTTACCGGCTCAGCTCCGACCGCGTGCTGAGCGTGAAGAGCGAAGGAGGGAAATTGGTGGGAGAAGAGCCTCAAGAGCCGCAGTTTGAGCTTCTGCCGATTTCCGAGAAGGAGTTCGTTCGAAGGGATCGAAACGTGCGGTACGTGTTCAGCGCGCCGGACGAGGTGATGCTTCGCTCTTCCGCGAGAGAAGAAAAGGGAGAGCGCATGAGCCCGGATGTGAAGGTACCGTACGAGTATCTGATGGGCGGGAGGTTCGACTTGGCAGCAGAGGGATATCGAGAGATATTGAAGAAAGACCCGAAGGATCCTGCAGTAGATGAGAACCGACTCAATCACCTAGGCTATACGCTCATGGGAGAGCGCAGATATGCCACGGCCATCGTAGTTTTCAAGGTTAATGTCGAGTTTTACCCTGGCTCCTGGAATGTGTATGACAGCCTCGGCGAAGCCTACATGAACGCCAGCGACAAGGATCTCGCGATTCAGAACTACAGGAAGTCGCTCGAGCTCAACCCGAACAGCGCAAACGGCCGGAAGATGCTGGAGAAGTTGCAGGGGAAGTAAAACCAGGTGGATTCCCGAAATCCTGCCGTGTCGTTCGAGGGAGTTTCCGGGAATCTCAAACATCCAGGCCACCAACATTTGCCGTAATGCAAAACAATTACTAGATTTGACCGAACGTCTCAGCGCTCCCCGCATAAAGCAATGGCCCTCAACATCGCCCAATACCTGACCTCGCATTCTCTCGATAAGAACCTCGAGCTCTTTCCGACCGCAGCAAGCGGGAAAGCAACCGAAGTGGACACGGCAACGATAAACGGCCAAAAGGTTGCTAGGTATATCAGCGAGTTTTGGACTTCAAAACAGAGACAGGCTTCCTCCATTCAAGAGGTTTCCTACAGAGCTTGTTTCAAGCCACAACTTCCGCACTTCTTTATTGAGCTACTCACCAACGAGAATGATATTGTCTACGATCCATTCAGCGGAAGAGGAACCACAGTTATTGAGGCGGGCCTGATGGGACGCAATGTCATTTCCAACGACATCAATCCTCTCAGCCAGATTCTGACGGAACCAAGATTCTTTGTTCCGACTCTCCCAGAGCTCGAGAAGAGGCTGGCGGAGATCCGCGTTCGAGAAAAAGCAAAGGCGGACATTGACCTCTCGATGTTCTACCACACAACCACGGAGGCAGAGATCGTATCGCTCCGGAAGTATCTGAAAGAGCGAAGAGACTCCGGTGAGGAAGACGCTCTCGACAAGTGGATCAGGATGGTGGCGACCAACCGGCTCACAGGGCATTCGAAAGGCTTCTTTTCCGTTTATACACTGCCACCGAATCAGGCCGTCAGCCCACAAAGCCAAGTTGAAATCAACAAGAAACTGCGGCAGAAGCCAGAGTACCGAGATACGAGGAGGTTGATACTGGGGAAAACCAGAGACTTATTGAGAAATCTCGCGGCGAAGCAAGTGAGCAATCTGAAGCGCGCCGGCCAAAAAGCAATGTTTCTGACGTGCGACTCGAGACAAACAAAGAACATCCGATCCAAATCCGTGAACCTCACAGTCACCTCTCCCCCATTTCTTGATATTGTGGATTACCATCAGGACAATTGGCTCCGATGCTGGTTTAACTCGATAGATGATGAGGAAGTGTCGAAGAAGATCACGATGTCGAAGACACTCGAAGGTTGGTCAGGCATAATGCTAGACGTCTTCCGAGAGCTCTTTCGAATCACGAGAGCCGGGGGTTGGGTTGCGTTTGAGGTGGGCGAGCTCCGTAACGGCAAGATCAAGTTGGATGAATACGTGGTCCCTCTGGGTCTAGAGGCAGGATTTGGCTGCGAAGGAATCGTGATCAATTCCCAGCAGTTCACGAAAACTTCGAACATCTGGGGCATCAAGAACAACCAGCGGGGGACAAACACGAATCGCATAGTTCTGTTCCATAAGAGCTAGGCCTAGCCCAGCACCGTAAGGGATACCCAATACCAGACCGGCCACGCCGCACGGGCATTCTCAAGTGGGATATCGGAGAGATCGCGCGTGCACTTAGGATTTCCGAAGGAGACGTTAAAGAGTATTTTACTGACGGCCGCCGTGTCTCATTTCTACTTGAAAGAAGAATTTGCGCGGAGATCATGCACGGGAAATTGGCTCCAAGTGAAGGAGCGGGCTTCGATCTGATCGACAGCCACGGTGAGAAATGGGAGCTGATGTTACGCAGAGCACCTATTTGTAACACCCTTTCAGGGACAGGTATTTGCGCGAGGCGACGCTGAAAGCGTCACATAGTTTGGGTCGGGGTAACACCCCGACCTTGAAACAAACAGACACATTCGAACCCTGAAGGGGTTCCATATTCCTCTTTGCGTAACATCAGATGGGAGGTTTGCAGCATCAGCAAAGACGGCGTGTATTTTTCTCCCAGCCACATGGTTGGTTCGGGAAAGCAGTTTGAAGAGGAAGGTTTCCTGGCAAAGCTCTCGGAAATAGAATCGTTTCCTGAGATTCCGTTCTGGATAGTCACAGCGAACGATGTCATGAATTGGTGGCGGTCAGGGGAACTTGGAGTTAACAGCAAAATCAGTCGGGAGAGAGCATTGAGGCTCTTGTCCAAATGAGTAACCTTTCGCCTACGGGAAACCACTTAGCCGATGGCACGCACACCATTCGAGACTATCCCAAGGTGGAATTGACACAGCAGATGATATTCGCTGCGAAAGCGATGGTAGACAGAGTTAGAGTGAAAAGGACGGTGGCTTCGAAGATCGACACATTGGCTGGGATACTTGGCGAGTTTGCATTTGCGCAGTATTTCTTTGGCGACTGGACGAAAAACAGAGTTGGCTCCAATAAGGGTCATACAGATTTCACCAATATTGATATCAAAACTTCTGCCTTCCCTCTCCGTGAGAATCTGAATCTACTGGTGAGAGAAGATTACGCGCAAAAGCGGAAGCCTGCTTTCTACATCCAGGTGATCATAGATGTTCAGTCACCCCATGCCGACGATATTAAGCCAGGTACCGTTGCCTACATCTGCGGGTTCGCAACAGCCAAGGAGGTAGATGAGGCTCCCAAGAAGGACTTTGGCTCGAAATTCGGAAGGCGAGCTGGCTACCGGTGCCACTACGTTCCGTTGCCGCTGTTGCATGCTATGGATGAGTTTGAACAAACCTATACGGACTTCGTGAAAGGCAAAAATGCGGCCGGCGGTAATTGAATCGCAAAGCGGGAGGTGAGATAACACCAATCGCTGAACAGCCTCGGTTACACGTTCATGGGAGAGCGGAAGTACGCGGCGGCCACAGTGGTGTTCAAGATAAGTGTCGAATTCTACCCGCTGTCCTGGAACGTATACGACA
>Ga0315282_10002968_pt1 | contig 30762 bp, 22 predicted proteins | sample YL17G07_20_MG_FD_203693 | JGI IMG/M metagenome (GOLD analysis project Ga0315282, IMG submission 203693) | Sediment microbial communities from Yellowstone Lake, YNP, Wyoming, USA - YL17G07_20 | ecosystem: Environmental > Aquatic > Freshwater > Lake > Sediment | place: USA: Wyoming | collected... | reverse complement strand
ATGAAAAGGGGCACGATTCTGAGCGGTATGCGGCCGACGGGGCCGCTGCATCTGGGGCACCTGGCGGGGGCGCTCGAAAACTGGGCCTCCCTCCAGGACGATTACACCTGCTACTTCATGGTCGCCGACTGGCACGCCATGACGAGCGAATATGAAAACCCCAAGCAGATCGCCGAGTACACGCGTGAGATGGTCATCGACTTCGTCGCATGCGGCCTCGACCCGAAGCGCTCCACGATCTTCGTCCAATCGGACGTCGTCGAGCACCTGGAGCTCTTCATGATCCTCGCCTGTGTCACCCCGCTCGGGTGGCTTGAGCGCTGCCCCACGTACAAGGAGCAGATGCAGAACATCACCAACAAGGATATCTCCAACTACGCATTCCTCGGCTACCCCGCGCTGCAGGCCGCCGACATCCTCATCTACAAGGCCGATACGGTCCCCGTCGGCGAGGACCAGGTGCCTCACGTGGAGCTTACGCGCGAGATCGCGCGGCGGTTCAACAACTTCTACGGGCCGATTCTGCCCGAGCCGCAGGCCAAGCTCACAAGATCCTCGCGCCTCGCGGGCCTCGACAACCGCAAGATGAGCAAGTCTTACGGCAACTACATCGGCCTCAATGAGTCGCCTGATTCCCTTCGCAAGAAGGTGATGACGATGTACAGCGACCCGGAGCGCCTCCGCCGCAGTGATCCCGGTCGTCCCGACGTCTGCCTTGTCCACCGCTACTACGAGGCGTTTGCGCCCAGCGAGGCCGCCGAAGCGGCCGAAAAGTGCCGAAGCGGCCAGTGGGGTTGCTCCGACGCCAAGAAGCGCCTGATAGAACTCCTGATCGAGTTCCTCAGACCCATTCAGGAGAGGCGCCGCGCCCTTGAAGCGAACCCCGCCGCGGTTGAGCGGCTCCTGATCGAGAGCGCCGCCCACGCCCGCGAGGTCGCGGGGCGTACGATGGCAGAGGTGCGCGAGGCGATAGGGCTCAAAACCAAAAGAAGATAGCCCTGTTTAGCCGACATAGTCTCTGGCCGTAAGTCCTTTTGCTATAGCGCTTTTTTGGGATTGTTTCCATGGCATACAAAGTTGACGTGACTGCATTCGCGGGACCTATGGACCTCCTGCTTTACCTTGTCCGCCAGAATGAGGTGGACATATACGACATCCCCATCGCGTCCATCGCGGACCAGTTTGTCTCGTACATCGAGCTCATGGAGCAGCTCGACATCGAGTACGCCGCGGAGTTTCTCCTCATGGCCGCGACCCTCATGGATATCAAGGCGCGCATGCTCGTGCCGCAGGTTATCGAAGGCGAGGAGACCGACGACGAGGAGCTCCTCGACCCGCGCGAAGAGCTTATCCGCGAGCTTCTGGAGTACAAGAAGTTCCACGATGCCGCGCTCTACCTCGGCGAGCGCTACGACGACAGGAATCAGCGATTCGCCAGCGGCGCGGACCCCGTCGGAGCCGACGAGAAGTCTCTGGAAGAGGTCGAGGTGTGGGACCTCTTCTCCGCGTTCGGGACGCTCCTCAAGGCCATCGGCGCCAGGGGCGTGGAAATCGCGTCCACGGACCTGCCGGTCTCGGCGTATATTGAGATGATCCAGGATCGTCTCACGGGAGAAGGCAAGGTGGAGTTCACGTCGCTTTTCCTCAGCCTCCCCAATCGCGTTGCGATGGTGGGCATGTTTGTCGCCCTTCTGGAAATGGTCCGGCAGCAGCGCATCCGGGCCATCCAGGAAGAGGAGTTCGGGACCATAATGATCGAGCTGCGTGAAGTGCCGGCGCCGGCCGACAACGGTGTAGCCGCGCAACAATGACGAATTACCCGAGCCCCGCAGACGCTCCGTCACAGCACCTTCAGGGGTCAAGCGCCGTGAAAGATCAGTCCGGAACTCTCGTCCGCAACCTCACGAGCCTGACCACCGCCAACCTCATCGCGCACGTTGTCACCGGCCTCGTTAGCGTCCTCGTGGCCAACCATCTCGGCAAGACCGGCTATGGCGAATTCCGGACCGCCCTCGCGTTTGCCACGGTATTCCTTATTTTCGCCGAAACCGGCGTAGGCGCGCGTTTCCTCTATGACCGCTCCGGGGACAAATCGCAGATCAACGAGCACTATGGCTCAATGATCTTTCTCCAGGCCGTGCCTTATATGGCCGTCTTTGCAGTCACCATGGCGATGGCGTTTGTCTTCCGATATTCGAATGTCATCATCTGGCTCATCGCCATCGTTTCCATGGCCGCGATATTCCGCGTATTCGGCGAGGTTTGCGAGCGGGTGCTTAACGTCTATCAGGAAATCCACCTTACCGCAATCATGCGGTCTATCCGCTTCTTCTCCATCGCGGTGGGCGGCGTTGGGGTGCTTGTGTTCAACCTCGGCCCCATCGGCTGGGGACTCATCAACCTTGTGGCGATGCTCATTTCGGCAACCGCGACATTCTTGACCACTCTCAAGTACGCGCGGCCCCGCTTCGTAAAAAGCCTCTTCTGGCCCACCCTCGTCGCTTCATACCCCTTTGGCCTCGGAGCGATCTGCTATGCCATCTACGAGAACGTGGATCAGGTCATGCTCTCGAAGATGATGCCGGTAGACCTCCGCGAGGAGACGGTCGGCATCTATGGCGCAGCCTACACCGTGATGATGTTCACCTACGTCATCCCGTCGTCGTTCATAGCCTCGATCGAGCCAATCGTCTTCGGCGCGCGCGGCGACGACCATCGCCTCGCCCACATGGGCAGTCTCGCCTCGCGCGCCCTCGGCGTTATTGGCCTGCCGCTGACGCTGGGAACCATCCTTCTTTCGGGCCAGATAGCCGCCCTTGCCCTGCCAAGCTTTGGCCCGACCGCCGGCAAGGCCCTTGCAGCACTCGCGCCGTTCTGCTTCTTTCGTTTTCTCAATTTCCCCGGCGGCATGCTCCTTGCCGCGGCCGGAATGCAGAAGCGCCGCGTAATAGTGCAGGCCGGCGCGGTCGTGTTCAATATCGCGCTCAACTTCGTCGTAATCCCTTATTACGGCCTCTTCGGCGCGGCATGGGCAACGGTCGCCACCGAGATTTACATTTTCATTTGCTACGAAGTGTCCCTCGTCCGCAGGCTGCCCGGCTATGGCGAGTTCGCGCGACTGGTAAAGCCCTTCATTGCAGCGACCGTGATGGGACTCTTTGTCGCTGCCGCCCTCTATGCACTCAACTCGCCCGCCGGCCGCGCATGGCTCGGCTGGATGGCGATCCATCACAAGAAGTCGCTGCTCGATCTATCCTGGCTCCTTATAGTCCCCCTCGCCGCCGCGCTCTACTTCGGCCTTCTCAAGGCCATGGGCTTCTTCACCGACGAGGAGATGACCTTCTTCGGCCGCGTTCTCGACCGCTTCACGTTCTGGCGGAGGCGCGCATGAGCCAGGCATCCAACGCGCCGAAGGGCCGTGTGCTCATCGTCATTCGCCAGTTTTTCCCCCTTGCCGGCGGCGCCGAGACACAGGCGTTGAGACAGGCCCTGTCGTATGCTTCACTGGGTTACCAGGTGCGTGTCGTGACGTCCCGCCATGATCCCGCCCTCCCCCGCCGCGACACTGTCCAGGGGCTTCCCGTGGTGCGCCTCACGGCGGCTCACATTCGCTTCGTCGGGTCGGTCATGTTTCTTGCCAGCCTTGCCGCTTACCTCATCCGTCATGCGCGCGAATACGACGCCGTGCTTGCCTTTCACGTCAAGCAAGCAGCGGCGATCTCGGCGGTCGTCGGCCGCCTTCTCGGAAAGCGCGTCGTCATCAGCGATCAGGCCGGAAGCGTGTTCGGCGATATCGTCGCTATGCGCAACGCCCGCCTCGGCGGCCTCGTGCTATTCATTTCCAGGGCGGCGCGGCTTTTCATCTCCGGATCGAGCGGCATCACCGCGGAACTCCTCGAAATCGGCGTGAAGCCGGACAGGATCCGCTTCATACCTAACGGCGTCCCTGCTGAAGTCTTCGCCCCGCGGGACAAAGTCGCAACCCGCGCCGCGCTTGGCATCCCTCCCGACTCCTTTGTCGTCGTGAACGTGGGAAGGCACAATGCGGCCAAAGACCTGAAGACTCTCCTCTCTGCGTGGAGGGAATTCAGCCACTCACGCCCCAACGCTATTCTCAGCCTCGTGGGAGACGGCGAAGAGCGAGCGATGCTTGAGCAAGCGGCCCGCGAGTGGAACCTTACGCAGTCTGTTCGTTTCGAAGGCTGGCACTCCAACGTCGCCGACTACCTCGCCGCCACGGATGTATTCGCGTCGTGCAGCATCAGCGAAGGCACGCATATCGCCCTCGCAGAGGCCATGGCCGCCAGGCTCCCGGTAGTCGTGACCCCCGTCGGCGGCGCGATCGATTTCGTGAAGGCAGGAGAGAACGGCTTCACATTCCCCGTCGGAGCAGCGTCAGAGCTGGCTGGGAGGCTTGCCGACCTCTATGCCGACCCCGGCCTTCGCCTCAGCATGGGCCAGGCGGGCCGCAAAGTCGCGGAATCCCAACTCGCTCAGGACGAGACCGTAAGACGCCACCTTGACGCACTCTTCGGCCCGCTGACGCCGCCTCAAGCTCAGCGTGACAGGCGAGTCGGGATCGCCTTCCTCATCGCGACGCTCGACCGCGGCGGCAGCGAGCAGCAATTGGCCGAGCTTGCTTACCACCTTGACCGTAACCGCTTCAATATCAACGTCTTATGTCTCACCCGCGGCGGCCCCTCCCAGGAGATCCTCGACAAAGCGGGAATACCTGTTCGCGTCTTCGGCAAACGAAGCAAACTCGCAATTGTGACACTCTTTCGCCTCGTTGGGGAGCTCCAGCGCTCGCGCCCCTCGATCCTCCACACGTGGCTCTTCACCTCAAACCTCTATGGCCGCATCGCTTGCGTCATTGCCCGCGTGCCGCACGTCATCATTTCCGAACGCTCGACTGACCTTTGGAAGTCGCACTGGCACAGGTCTGTCGATAGAATGCTGACGCGCGTTACCGACCTTGTCGTCGCAAACAGCGCCGCCGTTAAGGCAAGTCTAATCACCAACGGCATTTGCGGCAATCGCGTTCGCGTAATCCCAAATGGCGTCGACACCGACAGATTCCACCCGCGCGACAAGCGCGAAGCTCGTTTGGCGCTTGGGCTTGCGCCCGAAGGGCCGTATATGGGGTATATTGGGCGCTTAGCGTTCGAAAAGCGCCCGGAAATGTTCATGGAAGCGGCGAAAAAGGTCCTTGCGGCCATGCCGGATGCGAAAGCGATACTCTTCGGCGATGGCCCAATGCGCGCGGAATTGGAGTCAAGCGCGAAGAACTATGGGGGCAGGATCCAGTTCTACGGGGACTGCAACCAAGCGGAACTCGCGCATGCGGCCGTGGACTGTCTCGTATTGACCAGCGCATGGGAGGGGTTCCCGAACGTGGTACTGGAGGCGCTCGCATCCGCCCGGCCGGTAGTCGCCGTGAGGATGCCAGCAACGCAAGAGCTTATCGAGGACGGTGTTACGGGCGTTCTCGTCGAAGACCGCGTGGACGCGGTATCTGAGGGGGTCATGCGCGTGCTGTCCGCCCCCGAGCAGTGGGCAACACAAGGCATGCGCGCGCGCGACCGCGTGGTGGAAATCTACTCGATCGCCGCCATGGTGAAGTCCTACGAGTCGCTGTATTTCGAAATCATGGGCAGCTCGGGAAGCGGGAAGACAGCCTGATGTGCGGGATCTGTGGGTTCGCCGGGAAGCCGATGGGCGCTGAAAAGGCGCGAGAGCTTCTCCATCTCATGAATTCCCGCATCGTCCACAGAGGCCCCGACGGTTCCGGATACTTTCTCACCGCTGACGGCTCTGTCGGCCTTGGCCACAGGCGTCTTTCGATTATCGATCTGACCCTCGGCAAGCAGCCGATGACCAATGAAGACGGCTCGATCCAGATCGTCTTCAACGGCGAAATCTACAACTTCCAGGAGCTCAAAGCTGGCTTGGAGGCCAGGGGCCACACGTTCACCACCCACTGCGACACGGAAGCCATCGTCCATCTATACGAAGATCTCGGCATCGAGTGCGTGAAGGAACTCCGCGGAATGTTCGCGTTCGCAATATGGGACGCCCCGCGCCGGCGGCTCTTCCTCGCACGCGACCGCCTCGGCGTGAAGCCGCTTCATTACTGCGAGCACGGCGGGACGCTTTCGTTTGGCTCCGAGATGAAATCGATCATCGCAGACAAGTCCGTGCCGCGCAAACTGGACCCCATCGCCCTCGACCGCTACCTCACTTATCAATACGTCCCGCATCCCATGACGATGTATCAGGGCATCAGTAAGCTCTCCCCCGCGCACAGGGCCGTCTGGGAGAATGCTAAGCTCACCGTCGACAGGTATTGGATCCCCGACTTCGACCGCGAAGTCCGCGGCAGCGAAGAGGAGTATCTGGAGCGCACGCGCACCATGCTCGCCGAAGCGACTAAGATGCGCCTCATGTCAGACGTGCCGCTTGGCGCGTTCCTCTCCGGCGGCATCGATTCATCGATCACGGTTGCCCTCATGGCGCTCGCGTCATCGTCGCCGGTCAAGACGTTCAGCATCGGCTTTCGCGAGAAGAAGTACAACGAAACGAACTACGCCCGCCTCGTGGCAGAGCGCTACAAGACGGAGCATACCGAATTCATTGTCGAGCCCAAAGGGCTCGAGGTGCTCGGTGACCTCGCGTGGTTCTACGACGAGCCGTTCGCGGACTCCTCAGCGATACCTACCTACTACGTCTCGAAGATGACCGCGCAAAAGGTGAAGGTGGCCCTCTCCGGCGACGCCGGCGATGAGGATTTCGCCGGCTATCCCCGCTACCGCGCGGTGAAACTCGCATCGCTATACGACCGCATGCCGGGTGTGATGAAAGCGTTCCTCTCGCCCAAGCTCTGGCAGCACCTCCCCGTCTCGGTCGAACAGAAATCCTATCGCCGCGCGGCGAAGAAGCTCGTAATGGCGCTGAATTTGCCTCCGGATGAGCGTTATATCACATGGATTGCGATATTCGAGGAAGCCCGCAAACGCGCCCTTTATAGCGATTCATTCGCAAAGAGCATCAACGGCTCAGGCCCCGCGACCGATTTCGTAGTCGCCGAATACCGCCTCGCTCCGCACCGCGACCAGGTGTCGCAGGTTTCTTTCGCTGACCTCATGACCTATCTGCCATGCGACCTCCTGACCAAGGTGGATATTGCAAGCATGGCGCATTCGCTCGAGGTCCGCAGCCCCTTCCTCGACCACAAAGTCATTGAAATGGCCGTTGGCATGCCTATTGGCCTCAAAATGAAGGGTTACAGCGGCAAACACGTCCTCAAGAAGGCGTTTGCGGACCTTCTGCCCGCGGACATTCTCACCCGCCGCAAGATGGGTTTCGGCGTGCCGATAAGCCGGTGGTTCATGACGGACCTGTCCGGCTTCATTCGCCATATTCTGCTCGATAAAAACACCCTTGCGCGCGGCTATTTCCGCCCCGAAGCCGTCTCGACCCTCATCGATGAGCACACAAACGGCGTCTTCGATCACGGCTACCGCCTCTGGGCGCTTCTCATGCTGGAGCTTTGGCACCGCACTTACATCGACGGCCCCGGCGATGCCCCTCTCAGCGGTCTCGGTGATCTCCTTTAGCAGCTATTGTCGATCCCATATGCCTGCGCCATCACCGCAACGGATATTATGGACACAGACTCCCCATGCGATACAATTAATGCGCTGCAATGGATACTCATGCAGAACAACGATACCAGAAACGCGACCTCTCGACCGGCTCGCTAACCAGTAACCTGCTAATGATGTCAGTACCTATTGCAGCGAATATGGCGCTGCAATCGGCATACAGCGTCATCGACGTGTGGTGGCTGGCCAAGTACAGCAAAGAGGCGACGGCCTCCGTCGGCTCAACAGGCGCGCTGTCGTGGATGGTCGCCAGTCTCGCCATAGGCTTCGGCACGGCCGGCACGGCGCTCGTGGCTCAGTACACGGGCGCGAAGCGCCAGCGGGAGGCCGACCACACCGCCGGCCAGGTCCTGATGTTCATGACCGCCCTCTCTGCGATCCTCGCAGTTCCGATGATCGTCTTCGCGCCGCAGGTCATGCTCGCTTTCGACATGCCCCCCGAGATGCTGCCGCAAGCCGTGCCGTTCCTGCGTATGATAATGATCGCGATGCCGGCGTCCGTCTACATGGCCGCGTACGGCTCGATTCTCCGGGCGCTTGGGGATACACACACAATCCTCATCGCCGGCGTTTACGTAAACGTCATCAATATGCTGCTTGATCCCCTCTTTATCTTCGGGTGGAAGCCTCTCGGAATGCCGAGTCTAGGCGCGGCCGGCGCGGGCATCGCAACCGGGCTATCGCAGGTGTTTGGCGCGCTCTACTGCTACAGGCTGCTGCGAAGACATAAAGCGGGGCTCTACGTCGCGACCTCCGACTACAAACCCGACCCGCCGACACTGAAACAGATTTTCTCGGTGGGCTTGCCCGCCGCTATAAACAACGGAAGCGGGTCGCTCGGATTCGCGCTGTTCTACTCCCTGATTAACGGGCTCGGCACGACTGTGATCGCGGCGTACACCATCGGTTTCCGCATAATCAACTTCGTTCAGATACCCAGCCAGAGCATCGGGATGGCAGCGGCGCCCATCGTCGGGCAGGCGCTCGGAGCCGAAAACCCGAAGCGGGCTCGAAAGACGATTCGCGTGTGCACCAACGCCGTGGCCATCACCACTCTGCCCGCGGTGTTTCTCCTCATGTGGCAGGGGCAGCACGTGGCGAGATTCTTCACGTCCGATAGAGACGTGATTGCAGCCACTAAGGTGTTCTTTCTCATCGTGCCGATCTCGACTTACTTCTTCGGGCTTATCATGGTGCTGTCAGCCGCGTTTACAGGTTCAGGGCATACCAAGCCGGTTATGGTTCTTACGATAATCCGAATGTGGGTGCTGCGGCTGCCGGTGGCGTGGTCGCTTCGGTGGTGGGGCCTTGGCGCGCCGGGCGTGTACTGGGGCATGGTGGCCGGCAACGTTATCTGCGCCGCGCTGACGTACCAGCAGTTTAGAAGAGGCAAGTGGCAGATACCTGTCATATCTCCGAGGAAGAAACTCGAAGGCCTGGCCGTGGAAGAAGCAACGGAGATATCGCCGGCAGATTAGGCGCTTCCCCTTCGCTCAAGAGGCTTACTCTTCAATTCTCGGCACAGCCGCTTCCGCTGTGGGCCATTCGGCCTCGGGAACCGGCTCGCCGTGCGCCAGCCGCTTTACGTAGTGGACGAGGTACCACCGCGCGTCATCAGGCACTACCTTTTCAAGCACAGAGTCATGCCCGGGACCGGTCAGCATCGCTCTCAGCAACTGCCCGTCCGAGTACGCCTTGATCTTCTCCGAATGCAGATCGGTCGGCGCCGGCACGTACCCTCTCGCAATGGGCGTGTCAGGCACTCCTTTTGCGCCGTGGCAGAAAATGCAGTAATATTGGTAGTATATTCGCCCGCGGTCGAGCGCATCGTCCGTCAGCCGTACAGGATTTACCAGCTTCGCTGCCTCCTCCGGCGTCGGAAGCGGTTTGTGCGCGGGATTAAGCGGCACGGAACCCACCGGCGGCAGAGGCATCACGGCCTGATACGCCCGTATGTTCGGCTGGTAGTACATATGCGGCCCGGACATGAGCAGTATCAGCGCCGTGAGGATCACGCCCGTGACGACAAGGCCGCCAACACCGAGAAGGATCTTGACCTTCACTGCTTGGTCCCCTCCTCTCTCGGCGTAGGAGGATTGAACGCGCTGTGCTCGGTGAGCGTTACCGGTTTGGCTCCCGGCACTGCCTCGACCTGATACGGCGCTTCCTTATGAATGTCAGGCTCAACACTCGAATAGATGGACTGCGCCGGCGTGTCCGTCATCACGCCGAAGTCCCACTCCCTCGGCCTGTCCTTGATTGTCAGCATCATAAACATGCCCCAGCCGAGGATGGCAGCGCTCATGAGCACGAGAATCACCCATCCCCAGACGGGGCGTATCGTCGCGTACTGTTCGTAGTGCTTGCTTTCGTCCGCCATTGCGTCACCAGTTCGGAGGATTCGCCACCTTGGCCAGGACGTACCAGATCGCGTAAGTCGTAATCGCCACGAACGTCAACGTCAATATCCACGGAACAAACGTCACCCACCACTGCACAAAGGACACCGGCCCCGTTACCTTCTCCGTGCCGATGTGCTTTCCCCCCTCCTCCCGCTGCCGCCAGAGGGCATTGTAGGTGAGCACCGTGGCAAGCATCAGCACCAACCCGCCGAGAATTGCCATCGCAAGCCACTGATTGTGCAGGACGTTATAGTCAATCATCTCTCAGATGCCTTCCCGCCGCCTCATCTGTCGTTGCACCCTTCCCATCTTTCCCGCTTTCCCCACCGCGCGTTTCTGGTATGCCACTCCTCAGCGGCAGGTATCTTGCCCCGTCCTGATTCCCGAACTGCCCCGCTCGCACGCCCCATATCACGGCCGCGGCAACAGCAGCCAGCGCCATGACCGTGAAGTCGATCCAGAACAGAAGAAAAGCCGTCTCAGCAGACATACCGCTCATGGCTTGTCCCCCGGCATGTCAGGCGGCGTGAAGTCGTTCTTCCACTCAGGCTCATAGGCGGCCTTGATCCCGCGCGGCTCGATGCCTGCGTCCGTGTAGCCGACAAAGGACACTGCTACGTAGTTTGACAGGTCCCATATCTTCTCAGATTCGAGCGCTCTCTTGAAATAGGGCATTCCTGTACCGGTGATCCCGTTCATAATCTGGTAGTAGAAGATCCCGCCCAGGTACTTGTTGTAGATAAGGTGCCGCCTCACGGTGGTGAAATTGAGCGGCGGCGGGTACACATAGCGCGCGGCCGCGGTCTGTCCGTCCCCGATCGTCCCATGGCAGCCTGCGCAGAACTGCTGATATATCTTCTTTCCTCTGCCCATGTCCGCCGGAAGCGCCGGATAGGGGTTCGGCATGGCCTGCCACACCGCCGGCACATGAGAATGCAGCCACCTCATGTTGGCGTCGGGACCGGACTCGTACGCGGTGACCGCTTCCTTCTTCCACTTAGCCTGGCGCTGGACCCTTAGATCGCCGTCCTTGCCGCCTTCTGCCTGCATGTAGGCGATGAGCTTCTTTATGTTGTCTTCGCCGAGGAACTCCCACGACGGCATGAGCGATATGGGGCTCGTGAAGCGCGGATTGCTGAAGTGCGCCCTGTGCCAGTCATCCGGATGCTCGCCCGCCTCCTGCGACAGGTCGGGGCCGGTCCGCTCCGTCCCGAGGATCGCAGGTTCCCTGCCCATATAGTCCCCCGCCTCGGCAATGCGCTCAGACCCGACGTCCCAGTCCATGATCCGCACGTACTGCGAATGGCAGTAGCTGCACCCGTTCTCTACGTAGAGCTTCAGGCCTTCATCCTCAACTTTCGTATCCGGCCGCCACGTCTCCGACGGATGCACATGCCACATCATCACCGGATATACCACCATCGTGAACACGGACGCCCAGAACACCATGAGGCCGCCGATCACGAGGATTGCCGGGGTCATCTTCATTGCCCCTCCTCCTGTGTGATCGGCTCCGGCTCGAACGGCTCCCCACGCCGCAGAGTCTTGACGAGATTGTAGAGCCCAATGAACGCGGCCGCGATGATGAGCGTCCCAAGCGCGGCCCTTAGCGCCATATAGACCGCGATCTCAGGCAGTACCCGCACAACCACTTCCCCGTTGTACCACGCTGACCCTTGGATGAGCCCCGCGATGGTGAGCACCGCGAAGAAGCCCGCAAGGCCGATGGTCATGAGGCCGAACTGCAGGTTGACAAGGGCTTTCGAGTACACCTTGCGCTTCGTGATGAGCGGCACCACGTGCCACATGGTCCCTACAGCGATGAAACCGGAGAACCCGAGCACCGCTATGTGCGCGTGACCGACCGTCCAGTTGTTGAAGTGCGTCACCCTCTGAAGGATCGGCAGAGACTGCGCCGGCCCCTGGATGCACGTCACGATGTACCACGCGAGGCCGCCCATGACGAACCGCCCCGCCGGATCGCCCCAGAGGTCATTCCAGTGCCCGCGCGCCGTCATCCACAGATTCAGCGTGGCCGCAAAAACCGGGATAACCATGGCAACCGAATCCACAACCGACATGACCTTGAGCCAGTTGGGAATCGGCGCCTGCAGGATGTGGTGCCCGCCTATGTGGGTGTAGAGCGCTACGAGGGTCCAGAAGCCGATAAGGCCCAATAGATGCGAGTATAGCGGCGTCTTTGTGACACGCGGAATGACGAAATAGGCCGCGCCAATCGCGAGTGGCGTCAGGAGAAGCCCCGGCAGACCGTGCCCGAAGAACCAGAGGAATATCGAATCCATTATCCCGGGCAGCGCACCGGTCTTCGGATGCCACATGACGTTGCCTATCGGATAAACCCCCGACATCCACAGGAATGTCCCGGTGAAGTACCAGATTGAGACGTAGAGGCTGTTCTCGACGCGGTTAGCGATTGTCATCACGGCGTTGAAAAGGATCGTAACAAGCGCGAGGACTATCGCCACGTCGGCCGGCCAGACGTATTCGGCGTATTCTCTGCCCTGACTGATGCCGAAGGCAAACGTGATAGGACCGCTCAGGATTCCGGCGTTCCACAGAAACCAACTGAACCATCCCAGGCGCTCCGACCACAGGCGCGTCCGGAGAAGCGCCGGCACGTAATAGAGCCCCGCGCCGATGAGCGTCGTGGTCACGAAACCGTAGAGCACCGTATTGACGTGCGCGGGCCGCACCCTGCCGAATACGAGCGCCGGCACGTTATTGAAGAACTCAGGCGACACAAGGTGTATCGCGTCAATAAGGCCATAGAGCGTGCCTACCACAAACCACGCCGCTCCGGCGATGATGAACGCCGTAGCTGCGCTCTGCGGCCTTCTCGTGAATCCAGGCATCTTCCCGGCCCCTATCTATGGCAAGTGAAGCAGTCGTGAGTTACCTCAGCCTGCTTGTGACACTCGCTGCAGAAACCCATGGTCACATTCTCGTTAACAAGGATCCGATCCATGTTCAGGACGTCGCCGTGGCACTTGCGGCAGTCAACCGCACGCTGGATATGGACCGAGTGGTCGAAATACACGAAGTCCGGCACCCAGTAGTTCTGGCCCCAGACGACAGGTTGTCCGGCATAGTAATGCGCGCGCAGGTCTTTGATCGGCGGATATTCAACCGCGATATGCTTGTGGCAGAGCATGCACGTCTCGAGCGGCGGAATGCCCGACCTCGCTGTATCAATGGCGCCCGTGTGGCAGAAGAAGCAACTGATGTGCTTCTCCCTTGCATGAACCCGATGGCTGAACGGGATCGGCTGCGCCACGCCGATATTGCCCGGATAGAGAAAGACATAGAAGAGCACCATAGCCATCATAATAGCCGACGCGGCGCCAAACGCGATCATCTGCGGCTTTCGTGCGAAGCCCTTTGCGCTGCGCTCAGACTTCTTGTCGGTCTCGCTCACGGCTCTTCGCTTTCCCGCCAGTCTATACCCTGCATGCGCCTGTGCCCAAGCTCAAGGGCAAAGGCTGTGACACCAAGAAACGCCGCAGTAATGGACGCTTCAACGAGGCCGAATCGCGGAGCAGGGAAGAACCGCGGCGCAACAAGCCACCATCGTTCCACCCATAGCCCCGCCAGGAGGAACGCACAGACGCTCCCGAGCACCCAAGGCGTACGTTTGGCCCATCTCGTCAGGAGCAGTATCAGCGGCCCAAGATAGACCAGCGCGATCAGCCCTATGCTTATCCACGCCCATGGAAAGAAGTTCCTGCGGGGAATGACGAAGCGTACTTCCTTCGGCAAGCTCTCATACCATATGGGAAGCAACTGCGAATACATCATATAGGTCGTCAGCAGGCTGAACGCGAGCACCATTGTCCCGAGGTCGCGGAGCTGCTCCTTGCCGGTGCCGGGGCGCCACGCGGCCATGAAGGCCCACGCCGTGACCGCGATGTACATGCCGGAGACGAGGAAATAGCCGCCGAAGAGTGTGCTGTACCAGCGGTTGTCGAGCGCCATTACAAGGTCGAATCCTATCCGAGAGAACACGATAGCGTACAAGACAATGAACACGCCCTTGAGCGTCTGGCCGCGGCCGGAGCGCCGCCTGGCAACATACACCCCTGCCACAGCCCAGAACAGAGCGAGTAGCGACAGGTCGCGCGCGAAAATGAACGTGTTGTTGAGCCAGAAGCCCTGGATAACCGCCTTTCCATGCCACGGCGCCCAGATAGGGCTGCCCGCCCAGAGCGCCCCGAGCGCAACAACCGACGGCGCGCCAAACGCCAGACCCGCCGCCGTCTGCCCCTCCAGTTGCCCCATCCACGTCCCGTGGCACGCCCGCACAACCGCCCCCCACGTCACAAGCCCCGCGGCAAGCGGCGTAAAGAACAGGAAATTCACGAGGAACGCCCACCACGCCCGCCTCGCCTGATCCGTACCGATGAAATAGAACCATCCGCCCAGCCCAACAACAACCAGCACTATCCAGCCGGCCATGCGGTACGCCCGCCAGCGGCCGTCACGTTCCATTCGTATGTTGTCTTCCGCCATGTCACTCATCAGCGCGTCTCAACACCCTCAAGCGTAGGGGCGACTCGGTGAGTCGCCCTGCCCCAAAGGCCGTACCAACTGCCACTCTCCAGAATGGCGCTCTTCATTCCCTGAGCCTTCGCGGTTTGTGTCACATGAACAGCTCCTTGAGGAACCCCTTCCCGTACACAATCTCCCCCCCGAATTCGCCCGCCAGGATTACCGCCACAAACAGCGCCACCATGATCAGCGTGTACGCCACAAACAGCCACTTCTTCGGCCACTTGTGGGTCACGAGTCTTGTCACAGTCGCGCCCGCAAGAAGACACAGCGTCGTCACTCCCGCCGCCTCGTGGCTGTCGATCAGGTTCGCCAGATCCCCCGTTGCGTTCATCTCATCCGCCCTGAACTCTCCCAGGATCACCGTCGGGACCGCCGTTATGAGCGCGGCTACGAGGCAATACGCGGCGGCACTCTTGAAGAGAGGCCGCTTCGTCAGCACCCACAGCGCGTCCGCAGCAAGAGCGGCAATAGTGATCCCGATCGGCAGATGAACTATGACAACGTGCAGTACCCCTGGATGCATGGCATTCCCTTCCTTTCAAGAGGTGCCCTGTCAGTCCACCGTCACATGAAGGTTTTCACTTCTTCCGCGCCCGCTCCGAAGAATATCCCCTTCACTTTTTCCATCTCGGCCCGCGCGCACGCGACCATCACACCGAACTTGTCGCGGCCAAACCGCGGATCGTAGCCGTGATACTCCCGTATCCGGTACAGCCTCATGTACCATACGAGGCCCCCAAGATTGACCAGCGACCCGATAAGCACCGTTGCTTCAAAGCCCACGATGCAGTACGGCGTGATCGAAACGGCTGTCTTCCCACCGACCACAAGCGCGTTAACAAGCGCCGCCCCTATCGCCAGACCGAATCCCGCCATGACGCCTGTCACCGCCCCTGCAAACGCCCAGAACCTCACGGGGCTCGTCGGCTGTTTGAGGAGCTTCTCCGCCTGCTCTACTCTCAGCGGCGAGAATGTCTCGACACGGTCGAACCCGGCGTCACATATCCGCTTGAGTCCCTGGAGCATCGTCTGCGCATCCGGGTACACCGCTACAACGGACGGCTCTTTATCGCCTATCGGCTCCAGCCGCGCGCGCTTCCGACATGGCTCTGTATCTATAGCGCGCCTTTCGAGAAGTAGTTCTTTCACGTCGTTTGTTGGCACCGTAGGAAACAACTTCGCGAAAAGAAAGAACCACATCAGAAAGAATGCAAACGACCCTGCGGTGATGCTGAGCTCGACCCAGCTCGGCGCGTAGTAGTGCCAGTTGTGCGGCATGAAGTCGTGCGCCAGCGACGATGAAACGATCATGTAGCGTTCGAACCACATGCCGGCCACCACCGCCAGCGCTATGAGGTAGAGTCCGACCTTGCTCCTGCGTACCCTGCGAAACACGAATAGGAGCGGCGACAGCACATTGAGCGGGATGAGTATCCAATACTCCCACCACTCGAACCCCGTCGGCCGCCACCTCGAGAATTGCCCCTCGAAGACGTCCCCCGAATACCACGCAATCCACGGCTCCATTATGTATGCGTAGGCAACTACGCACGTAGTCACGATCATCGTAAGCGCAACGGCTTCGTAGTGGTTCACGTTAATGATGCGCTGGAGGCCAAGAAGCCTTCGCATCGGCATAACGAGGAGAAGCACCATTGCCAATCCCGAGTGTATCGCCCCCGCGACGAAGTATGGCGCGAAGATTGTCGTATGCCACCCCGGCAGGTTCGACATCGCGAAGTCCCATGACACCACCGAGTGAACCGACACAACCAGAGGCGTCGCAAGCGCCGCGAAATAGAGATACCCCCTGCCGTAATGCCGCCACTGGCTCCCTGCGTGCGACCACCCGAGTGCCAGACGCCTGTAGACCTTCGCGCGCAGGCTCTCTCGACCGTATTGGGCCTCCATGCGGTCCCTTGCCGATGCAAGGTCCGGTATCAGGCCCACATACCAGAAAATGAGGCTCACGGTGAAATACGTGCTTACCGCGCACACATCCCAAACAAGGGGACTGATGAAGTTCGGCCACAGGTGCCGCATGGACGGGTATGGCAGGACGAAGAAGAAAACCCATACTCTGCCGAGGTGAATAAGCGGGAACAGCCCCGCCGTCATCACCGCGAATATCGTCATTGCCTCCGAAGAGCGCGAAACCGCCGTCCGCCACTTGGCCCGCACCAAAAGCAGGATCGCGGATATGAGCGTCCCGGAATGGGCTATCCCTATCCAGAAGACGAAGTTGCCTATGTATGTGGCCCATCCGACAGGAATACTCAGTCCCGTCACGCCCATCCCGGTCTTCGCCTGATATATCCAGATGCAGAGCGCGTAAAGAACCGTCGTCGCAAGAAGCCCGACGACCGCAATATAGAGCGCCCTTGGCGGACGCATCCCCTTCATGATGTCGTCGCTGACTTCCGCGTAACTCAGCTCTTCCATGTACTGCATCTATCCGCCTCAGACCGGGTCATCGCGAAGGACCCTGGAGCGCCTTTGTAGGGGCGACGCATGCGTCGCCCGCCATCATAGCGCCGCACGGCCGTGCGCCTTTTCCTCGGCTGCCAGCGCGTGCCTCTCGCCTACACCTCGTCGTCCGCCTTCACCCTCCGCAGGTACGTCACCGCCGGTTTCGTGTTCAACTCCTCCAGAACGTGATATCTCCTCGGCTCATTGCGTGTAAGCTGCGTTACCTGGCTGTTCGGATCCAGAAGGTCCCCGAACGTGAAGACCTTCGCCGGGCATGACTGCACGCATGCCGGTTGTATCTCGCCGTCCCGTATGGGCCTGTCCTCGCGCCGTGCCGTGTACTCGACCTGCCTGATGCGCTGCACGCAGAACGTGCACTTCTCCATCACGCCGCGCTGCCGCACTGTCACTTCGGGGTTGAGCTGCCAGTCAAGTGGCCGCTTGAACTCCCAGTCGAACCAGTTGAACCGCCGCACTTTGTAGGGGCAGTTGTGCGAGCAGTAGCGTGTCCCTATGCACCGGTTGAATATCTGTGCGTTGAGCCCCTCCTCGTTGTGAACCGAAGCGTACACGGGGCACACCGGCTCGCACGGCGCAGCGTCACAGTGTTGGCACATGAGCGGAATCCAGCCAAGGCGCCTTGGATTTCCCTCTTCTCGGTACGGCACCACTCTAAGCCAGGACATGAGGCGCCCCTTGAGTACCTGCTCCTTGCCGACTATAGCCACGTTGTTCTCCGCGTGGCACGCTGCAGCGCACGCGCCACAGCCGATGCAGCGCTGCATATCCACGACCATCGCCCAGCGATGGTAAAGGTACTGGCGTTTCGGATATGTGTCCCTTTGCGGATCATACCCTTCCGGCAGAGGCATGATGAGCTTGTCGCCTTGACCCCATTTGAGCTTGCTCACGACCGGCAGCGACGCCCATTGCATCAAGTCGCGCTTCCACTGCTCCTGCGTCGCCGAAGGCGACACGGTCGGCTCCATCCGGCCCGTCTTCGTGATCTTCACGCGCCCGAACGTCTGCCCATCGCCGGCAGACGCAATTAGCACAAATGCATTCGCGCCCCTGCCAGCCGCATTGGGACCAAGCGCAGTGTGCCCTTGGCCCGTAGGTATGGCCACAGTGTTTTCATCCACGTCCTCAGTCACGTGGACGGGCGCCGTGATTGTCGCCGATGCCGTAGCGAGCTGTATCACTTCGCTATCGTTTATCTTGAGCGCCTTCGCCTTGTTTGGATGCATGTCGATCCACGTGTCCCAGACGATATATGTGGTCGGGTCGGGCACTTCCTGCATCCATCCGCGATTGGCGAACCTCCCGTCATAGAGCGTGAGCGACGGCCACACCCACAGGTCCGCCGTATCGTCCTTCGCGGAAGCCTCGACCGCGGGGGCACTCAAGTCAATGCTTGCCGTTTTGGCCGTGATGCGGACTTCCTCCGCCTGCTCCCAGACGCCGCCCGTCCTGAGCGTATCCTCCCAGAACGCGTCAAACGGCATGCTCACGGCGCTTCGGGCATGGATTTCGCGCCATCTGTCGATGAGCCATGTCTTGAAACCCGTCGCCTTGCGAGGGAGTTGCCTGCCGGCCGCGCTTGCCAGGGTCAGGAAGATGTCTCCCGCCGATCGCGTGTCATAAAGGCGCGCCATCGTTGGCTGTATCATGCCCTGGAATCCCGAGTACGGTTCATAGTCGCCCCAGGTCTCGAACGCATAATCGATTGGCAGCACCCAATCGGCCAGCGCTGCGCTTTCATCTTCCATCACACCGAGATAGACAATCAGCCCGGCGCGCTTAAGCGCTTCCGATGACTGCGGCAACGTGAACGCCGGATTGGTGCTATGGATGAAGAGCACATCATCGCCAGTTATCTGCGAGAGAAAGGCCCTCATTTCATCAGCGGTCGCCGCGCCCCCGAGCGCATGCGTCCGCGAGAAATCAACCGTCGTCCCGACGCGGCCCCCCGCCGCGTTTATGAGCGCCGCAATCGCCGCGGTTTCCGTCGCCGCCTTGCCCGTCGCGCCGGAAGTTCCGCCCAGCGCTACACTTGCTTTCGCCTCAACGAATCTCTTTGCGAGCCCCTCGATCTGTGCAGGGGTAACACCGGCAGGCAGCGACACGGCTTCGCCCCTTGCCGCCCCTTCCCTGCCCATGGCCTGGAGCATGGCCTTCGCGACGGCGAGCTCGCCCCCGGGCGGGACTTTGATGAAGTAATCCGCGTTCGCCGCTGTCATCGACAGCCTTGGGCCGACATATGCGAAGCGCCCGACGTTACCGTCGCGGTAGCTGTGCATCTGGGAGAACTCGTATGCGTACTGCACCGGCGAGATCCACGTCTCAAGAAAGTCGACCGCGAAACTTACGATGAAGTCGCACCAGTCGAGATGGTAGTGAGGTATTGCGGGCAGCCCAGATACGTTCATATGCGCGGATCGCAGCGCGTCGTAACTGAACGCTTCATAGAAGATCACGCGGTCCAACGCGAATGACTTCATTACTTCGGCCAGCGCACCGGTCTGAAGGTCGGAGATCACGGTCACACGCCCGCCGGAGCGTAGCTTCCCCAAGATCGCCTCAAACGCCGCCTTCCATGTAGACGCTTCGGCCGCACCGCCGCGTTTGCGGTGCTTCACTTCTCTCAAGCGGTCCGGGTCATACAGCCCCTGCATCGATGACTGCCCGCGCGCGCACAGTCCGCCACGGTTCACCGGGTGGTCGCGGTTGCCCTCGGCCTTCGTGACCCTCCCGTCGCGATGCCAGACGTGCATCCCGCAACCGGCCGGGCATTCGCGGCAGGTGGTTGCATAGAAGGCCCAGGTCCCCGGCTTGATCTGCTCAGGAGGGATCACGTATGGGATGAGCTTATTGTTGATTCGCGTGGCAGACTCGGTCGCGAACGCAGCCGCAGCGCCCGTGGTGGAGAAAAGAAAGTCTCGCCGCCGCATCTCGCCCATCTACGCCCCCAAGTGATCGTTATGGAGAATAACACAGGCGCTTTCAGTCAAATGTTCCCCTACTTTCGGCGTTTCGGACGCGCATTCCGCGAAAATCCGCTCGAAACTGCTCCGAATTCACGTGTTGTACCAACTCGGCTTCTGCATCGCGTCGCCGTCCCAGAACATGACCGGCGCTGCCAGCCGTTTCAAAGCGAATTTCGCGCCCCGCAGCACCAACCTCCGATTCATCCTGCGCTTGCGCGCGTCCTGTGCCAGAAGCGAGCGCAAGGTGTAAACGATCCGCTTGGGCCGCCAGTCAAGAAGCACGCTCGCGGCCAGAAGCCAGGTCAGCCGCCTGGCATCCTTGTTGCCGTCAGCCGTCAGGAAGTTCATTCGCGACAAAGACTTGGCGTTTCTGTCCCACAAATCGCCCCTCCAGAACCGGGTCCCCGGCAACCGCGTCAGCGGAATGTAGAACGCCATGTCGAGGTTCAAATCCATCGTCGCATCCCGCATCGCCTTCACAGTCCGCCACGAGTCCTGCGGCAAGCCGTAAATGAAACTGCCCACGACATATAGGTTCGGATACTTGCGGGAGAGCTCGGGCAGAAGCGTCAGTGCGTCCGGCGGCTGCCAGGACTTTCCGAGCGTCGAGAGGTCGCCGTTGGCGCGTTCGACGCCGACGAAGATCTCGTTAAGTCCAGTCGCGACAAGGCGTTCGAGTAGGCCGGAGCGCTCGTCGCGCGCGAGGAAATCCGTTCTCACCCACGCGCTCTGCCCAATGACGATCCCTTTCCGCCTCAGCCCTACGGCGAACTCTTCGAGGAAGCCCGGGTCGGCATTGAAGCAGGGATCGACCCAACAGAAATATCGCCTGCCGTACCGCCTGGTGAGCGCTTCGATTTCTTCAAGAGAGCGCGCAGGTGACTTGGAGCGATAGCAGGGAGCGGTCATCCCGTTGGCCTCGGCTCCCATCTGTTTCCAGAGGACGCAGAAGTCGCACGACCCCACGCAACCCCTGCTGTGCTCCAGAGTTACGAGGTCCGGATGGTTGCGGCTGCCCCTCCCATATCGCTCCATCGGCAGCAAGTCCCAGGCCGGCAGAGGAAGCGTATCGAGGTCCTTGATTAGCGATCGGTTCTGGGTGAGGATCGTCTGGCCATCGCAGGTGAACGCTACTCCCTCTACGTCGGACAACGCGCGGTCCGCGGTAGAACCGCGCATTGCCTCCACTGCCTCCACGATTGTCCTCTCGCCCTCGCCGCGAACGATGAGATCCACAAGACCCGTCGACAAAACCTCCTCAGCGAGGTTGCCGAACGTGCACCCGCCTGCAATGACCTTCGCGCCGAGCCACTTCGCTATCGCCGCGAGCCTTAGCCCCTCGTGGGCGCTTACGGCTTCCTCGCCGATGCCGACAAATGCCGGTCGCCTGTTCTCAAGCTCCCTGGCGAGGGACTTCCAACCCATCTCGACAGAGGGGCAATCGAGAATCGCGACGTCAAGGTCGCGCACGGATTCACGAAGCGCCGCCGCAAGCGACGCAAACGCCAGCGGCGGCCAGAACGCCGTTGACGGGCCGTTGAACGGCCAGATAGCCCGAGGAGGACGGACAAAGAGGAATAGCTGCTTCACGCCGGTGTTCCCCGAAGACTCAGCGCGCGGCCACAAGAGATAACCGCCGCGAGCGCGACAGCCGCGAAGGTGACAATACCAAGAAGAGCAAGGGACAGCACTAATGACGCAACAGACTTAACGTCAAGCCGAACAAGCACCTGAAGCGCAACAGTGATTGCGCCGACCGCCACGAAATACGGCCATGCACGCGCATCAGCGCGAGGCGGGAGTACCGACCCCACGGGCAGCCACAGGAAGTACATCGTTCCAATCGCGAAGAGCGTCCCCGACAGTGTTCTGACCCACGCGGCCTGCTCGCCGACAAGATGAAATCCGAGAAAAAGCATCTGCAGGATCGCAAGGCCGTGGAGCCAGAGAATGGTCTGCGAGGGCTTGAACCGCGCGAGCGGCAACGCGAAGGCCATGAGCGCCGCGCCGGCGAAAACGCCCGTGCAGCGGGCACACAGCGGCAACGTCTGCCCGCCGATCATCCAGCACCTGTCCGGCTGCTGATGGCATAGATGGCTGAACGCCGCGCGAGCAAGCTCAGCGATCACCTGGGATTCCCCTACTGATTGAGCGCCCCTGCCGTTGACTCCGCCGCTGCTGCTGTGCTCTCAATCGCCGCGGTTGACTCAATCGCCAGCGCGCCGGGCAGGAGGCGCTCGGCGACTTTCACCAACTTGGGAGCCTTGTCAAGCGCGGACAGGTCGAAGATCATGAGGCCCGTTGTTCTCATCTGGTCCCCGGCGTCGACGGCAAGCCATCGCCCGTCAGGCGAGACAGACGGCTGAGGGTTGCCATCCGTAATTCCGAGCGGAATGACGCGGGTGCCGCCGGAATCGACGTTCAGGACGACAAGCGCCGTGTCTCCCTTTGCGGCAGCGCCGGTGCTCTCCACTTCAGCGGCGGTGCTCTCGATCTGCGCAGCCATGTATATAGTCTTTCCCGCCCAGGTCATATACAGGGCGCCTTTGACGCTATCCGGCAGCGGGAAGAATTGACCCTCTTCGCCCTCGGAGGCCCCTATTGTGACCTCAAAGCCTTTGTCGGCTTGCATAACCACCGCGAAGCGATCCCCATCCGGCTCGACGGTCAGCCACGGCAGCCCCTGGCCGCATTGCTTCTGATACGGCGTGGTTGTTATGATCTCCCGGTTCCCCGTAGCAGGGTCCAGCGTTCCAAGCGCGATGGTGCCTTCTGTGCTCTCGACATCGACCGGCCAGGAAGCGAAGAAATAGCCCCTCTTGCCTCCGGGATAGAGGCAGGTAGTCTCAGTCTCCGAAGCAAAGAACGTCTCCACCTTTTTCTCAGCCAGATCAACACGCAGGTTGGACGGCGCCTTGGCTTCGCCGATGCTCAGGCCGGTGATCCACAGGTACCTGTCGGCCGCAAGAAACGGAGGAATCATCGGCGATGCGACCTTTCCGACCTTGATGGGGTCGCACACGGCTTCCGCCTTGCCGGTGCCGGGATCGAGCCTCTCAACCGCGAGCATTTCCCCATCTCGCGCAGGCCCAACAGTGATGATGCTCTTGCCGTCAGAGGTCCAGAGGCAGTACGTTGAGGAGTATCTGTCCGTGTCGCTCGCGCGCAAGGTTTTGAGGGAGTCCTTTTCCGTATCATAGAGGACAATGCCGCTGCCGTCCTCGCTCATCGCGCCAAAGGCTATTGTTTTGCCCGACGGGTCCCATGCCGGCTTGCAGGCGAGAGCGTAGATGACAACCGAAACCAGAGCGATTGACGCAAGAATCACATCGCGGCGTTTCATGCTTGTCCCCTTTCCCCTGTCAGTGAAACGATGGCGGTATCATAGGGCACTCAGCGCAGCCTGTCAATACTGCGCGCCGCAAAGCAATCCCCTCGCCCTCTGGGAGAGGGTTAGGGTGAGGGAGCGCTCCACGTAACTTTCTCAGACTACAATAAGCCCCGCAGCCGGACAGACATCCTTCCCTTATGCCTTTCCCCCTGTTCGCCTGCTCACCTGCTCATCTGCTCCCGCGCCGCAGGCGCGCCCCTTTCGCACTATTCGCACGCCCTGCCCCTTGCCGCGCATTCGCGCGTGCGATAGACTTACCTCGCAGACTACACTCCACTTTCGGAAGAGGAGCACTCATGGACGACATGGACCGCCGTTCTCTCTTGAAGATCGCCGGTGCATCCGCCGGATACATGGCGCTGACCGGCTGCGCAGCCGATAACACCGCTGGCGCAACGCCGGACTCCATCTCAACCGCTGCGCCTCCGCCCGCACGTTCATCCGTCTCCATCGAGCCCTTCGAGGTCGACGGCAACCGCGTCACCATCCGCACCGCGACCCAGATCGCCGTGATCGACTCAGGCCGCCTCGTCTCACTCGTCCGCCGCAGTGACGGCGCCGAATTCGTCAAGGACCCTAATGACAAACGTCCCTCGCTTGAACTCGTCTACCCTCCCGACAGCGTCCCTCCTCTCGGAACCATTAGCGGCGACAAGGTCTCCTGCATCCGCATGAACCCCCGCCGCGTCGAGTTCCGTTTCAACTGCTGGAGCGGGGACGGCGTCATCGCAGTCTACGCCGATGAAGAGACCGGCGATATTCTCATCGAACCCTCGGGCTATGCCTCGCGCCCCGGCCTTCGCGCGTGCAGGTGGTCGCTCGCCGGGATCGCTCCCGACCTCAAGCTCGTAGCCCCCTTCTTCCAGGGGGTCAAGCTCCCCATCGAGGACCCGCTTCTCGGCAACGACGGCTACCCCTGGCTCTGGCCGTCGGACTGGGAGGCCGGCTTTGTCATCTTCGAAGGCACTGACGGCGGCTTCTGGGTCCATTGCCGCGACAGCGCATTCCGCTACAAGTCGCTGCGCGTCGGCACAAAGGACGATCCTCGCAGGGTCGCTTTCGACACCGAGGTCTACGGCCCGCTTGACAACACCCTCGCCGCTGGCGGCATCGCGTGGCGGATAAACGTCTTCGACGGCGACTGGAAGACTCCGGCCGCCACATATCGCGACTGGCTCCGTGAGGCTTACCGGCTCGACCGCGAAACGAGGGCCCCCTGGGTGCAGCAGGTGCGCTTCGCCGTCTCATGGTGCCCCTCGGACACCGCGCTTCTCGACGCCCTCGCTGTGAAGATCGGCCCTGACAAGGTCCTCCTCCACGCTTCGCGCTGGCGCAAGGACCCCTATGACGAGAAGTACCCGACGTACACCGCGAGCGATCAAGGCAAAGCGTTCGTGAAGCGCGCCCGTGAGATGGGTTTCCACGTCATGCCGCATTGCAACGCCGTGGACATGGACCCGGGGCACCCGGTATATCCGCTCGTGCGTGACTTCCGCTACAGGCACATCGAGACACACAAGGCGCTCGGCTGGACGTGGATACAGGGCGAGAGCCGCGACCTGCCGGAGTCGAATGCCTCGCTGCCGATGCACCCGGACGCCAAGACCATGGTCAAGATCCACAATGGCCTCTCGATGTGGCGTTCGATCCTCGCCGAAAACATCGGTGCCGCCGCGGACGACCTCGATTTGGAAGCGGTCTTCCTCGACGTGACCCTTGGCACGTACAACCTTCACAACTCCCTTGTGGAGAACATGACTTCCAGCGAAGGCATGCAGCGCCTCATCGCCCAGGTCGCCGCCCTCCGTAACGGCCTCGCGGTCGCCGGCGAGGGGCGTAACGAGGTCACAATGCGCCACCAGTCCTTTGGCCAGGTGCATCTCTTCAATTCCTTCCAGAAGACCATCGACGGCCTCGACCGCTGCGGCGGCACGCCCGTGAATGAATTCGTCTTCGGCTCGCTTTGCCGCTCCTTCGGCTATTCGCGCCTCTCCGGCCGCACTGCTGACGAAGAACTCCGCATGCGCACCCACGTCTCCCTCGGCGCGGTGCCGACGGTCACTGTCCGCTCCGCAGATGAAATACGCAATCCTAACAACGCAGTTAAGAAGATGCTGGAGATAGCGACGAGTTGACGCCGGCGGTCGTGCGAGTGCCGGCAAGGCATCCTGGCATTCGAGTATCGCTTCAGGCAGAGGGCCACGTAGTCCACCACAGAGCGCGCAGAGAACGCAGAGAGAGACTCTGAGAAGCACTACTCCTGCAGGCTTTCTGTTCTCAGTTTTCTTCGTGCCTACGTTGCCTTGGCGGTGAGAGAAATCCTCCTCATGACTTCCGGGGTGTTCTGCACTGCTAAGCCGCGAATGCTTTGTTTCTCAGCAAACATTTTGAATCTGCAGAAAGGTAACTCGTCACGCGTGATAAGGTTAAGCTCCAGAACGCTTCCGCGGTTCTCTTTGCATTGAGCCGCTTCTTTCTTGGCGCTCTTGGTCGCTTGGTGGTAAGAGAGGATTCTCCTATCACAGTTTTTGGGGTTCTCTGCGCCCTCTGCGCCGCTCTGCGGTGAGTCGCCTTTGTTCTTTACCCCCGGCGGCGTCCGCGTCTCCCACGCGTCGCTCGTGCTCCCAACGGCGGCACGTTTGGTTGCGGCCTCTGGCCGCGCTATGTTCTCTGTGGTGAGCATTCACTCCCGATTTCTCCGAAGGCGGCCCCTATTCAAGTCGAGATCCCGTTCCCGTTCGCGTCTGCTGAAGCGGTTCTCACGGACTATCGCCATCGGTTAGCATATGGCAAAACCGGCCACCCCGCCTATAATGCTTGCTCGAACACAACAGTCACATGGACGAGAACGATGACGGAGAACACGCAACGGCCGCGCGGGCGATCGCGCGTGCCGATAATAGTCTGCTCACTTGCCTTTACCGCCTTCATCCTCTGCGCCCTCGCCGGCTGCGGGCTGATCGGCCAGTCGTACATCAATATCGAATGGTACTCGGACTACTTCGAGAAGTATTACGTCCGATGGTTCGACGACTTCGAGAAGGCTCATGCCGACCAGCACGTCCGCATCAAGTTCCGCGCGATGCCGTCGAGCGCGAAGGAAAAAGTCTACACGATGCTCATCTCCCACACGCTCTCCGACGTGATTAGCGTCGGCAGCGAAACCGCGCCGCTCCTCTACAGGCAGCACGCCCTGGAGCCCGTCGCCAAGTCCGACCTCGATACAAGCGATCTTATGGCGATCCCTTTGATGCTCGCCAAAGAGTCGGACGGCACGCTCGTGGGCTACCCCACGGGCTCAGGCCTGCGCCCCTTCCTCTACTACACTCGCAAGTCGCTCGACGAGGGCAAGACCAGCGAAGACCAGGCCCCGGAGACGTTCGACGAGTACATCCCCTGGGCTTCAAAGATGCTCAGATGGAACATAGGCGGCAAGGAGGTCTTCGGCCCCATATCCGATTCCGACCTCCCCAACGCGCGTATGACGCGTAGGCCGATTGTGATGATCCGCGGCTACGTGCGCTCCTCGATCCCGTTCATCCTCTCGTACATCGATCCCCTGCCGGACGCCGACGGCTCGTCCGACGGCTCGATAGATGACTTCATCGGCGGCCCGCCGACAAATCGGCCGTTCAGGTTCACGCACCCCGATTTCATCAAGGGGCTGCGCGAATATCAGAGGTGGTTCAAGCCTGGCGCGACCTCCATCGCGGACAGCAACGCCAACGGTGAAGTGGCCTGGCAGCAGGACATCTACGGCGCGTTCGAGGGCGCCAACTGGGTCTACGGCGAGGTCCTGGGCTTGAACTACGTCGCAACGCGCTTCCCCCACGCCCCGGGCAAGATCTCGCGGCTCTACACCGAGGGCGGCGCGGTCGGAGTCTCGCGCGAGTCGAAGCACAAGAAGATCGCCATCGAATTCGCCAAGTTCCTCGCAAGCACCGACGCCCAGATCGACGCCTACTACGGCCACGGCTATCTCCCCTGCCGGCTCAGCGCGTGGAAGCGCCTTCTCGACGACGCGGAAGTGGACAAGTCGATCCGCGACAAGTTCCTCACCGGATACGGCGACGGCCACGGCGATTTTCTTGGCGTCCCCGAAGTGAAGCGCCGCTACCGCGACGCGATGGACGTGAGTCTCTTCGTGCCGCTTTCGCTCGACCAGACGATTGTGAAGGCTACGTCCGGCACGGCGATTGTACCCCAGGAGGAAGAGCCAGCTCCCGCCGCGACGCCCGAAGGCCAGCCCAAGCCCGTACTCGATACCCGCGAGCTCGAAGCCAAGCTGAAGCCCGTCGTTGAGAACCTCGCGGCGAAGATCGCTGCCTTCTCCGGTCAGACCGTCACCGTGATCGTCCGCGGTACCCCTCCCGACATGGTCGCCTCTCGCTCCTTTGTGATGAAGAGCCCGATCCCCGTCTACATGCCTCTCCTCAAAGACTCGGGCGCCTGGTTCCCCCAGGAAGTCGTCTGGATCCGCCTCCAGACCGAAGTCATCAGCCGCATGCTCGAATTCCTGGAGCGCGAGAACGCTCCCATGACTCCCGAACAAGCTGCCGCCTGGGCCCAAAAGGAAGCCGAAGACATCGTCGCCGGCCGGAAATGATGTTTACGTAGGGGCAGGTCCCCGTGCCTGCCCTGGCTGGACCTCCGCTCTCGCTCTAATAGCAGACATCGCCCCCGTCCGTCGCAATCGCTTGTTCGATCCCGTAGGGGCGACTCGTTGAGTCGCCCACCAGTACGACAGGCATTCTTGCCTGTCGACCTTACGGCGTCGCCTCTTGCGCCGGTTGTTTCGCTTCAGTCCTCTCCCCTGATCCCCTGCTCGCTTGCTCTCGCGCCGCAGGCGCGGTGGGGCGGATCCGCCGCAGGCGGACCACCTTACGGCGCTGCCTTCTGCGCCGGCGCCTTAACGGTTTGCCTTCGGACTTCAGACTTCGGACTTCGGTCTGGTTCTCACTCTTCGCACCCGAGTGCCATCGTTGTTTTCTTGCATTCGGCACTCGCCTTAGGTACATTGATCTCTTTACCATCGACGCAACACCCTGCGAAAACAACCGTAACCCGGTTCTGAGATACTTGCGCGGAGGCGCGCATGTCCGGCAGCCCCAAGAAAGTCTTCATCAGCTACAGCCAGGACTCCCCCGCGCACAGCGCCGCCGTCCGCTCCTTCGCCGACAATCTCAAATCCCGCGGCTTCTCCGTCTCCCTTGACCAGTACGCCGTCCCCCCCGAGCTTACCTGGTCCGAATGGTCGCGTCGCGAAATGACCAACGCCGACCTCGTCTTCATCGTCTGCACTGAAGGCTACTGCAAGAGAGCAAGCGGCGAAGTCCCCGATGACGTTGGAAAAGGCGTGCGATTCGAGGCACAACTCATCCAGAACGACCTCTACGATCGCAAGATGAGAAACGGCAGGTACTTCCCCGTTCTCTTGTCGAAGGCCGACATTGCTCACATCCCGTTGGTGCTCGGCGGCTACCACTACTTCCTGCTCGATGGCAACAGCGACTTTGACAGCCTCTGCTCTTTGGCGACCCGTACGCCCGCCGCAATAGAGGCCACCCTTGCCGTGAAGGACTGGGTTCCCGCCGTCCAGAGCGTCCTCGATAACCACATTCGCCCGATCCCGAAGAACGCCGAAAACCCCGGCCTGCTGCTGAGCGCCCAATATGCCGCCGTCGGCTTCATCGACGCCGCGCGTCAGGCCGAACTCGCTATTCTCACAGATTGGTGCAACCCGGACGCTGTTCCTCTCGCAAGCATCCGCCTCTTCACAGGCCCCGGCGGTTCAGGCAAAACCCGTCTCTTCATCGAGTGGTGCAAGCGCCTGCGTGACCAAGGTTGGGCCGCAGGGTTCCTCCGCGAGGACGCCGACGCGAAAGCCCTTGACCTCATTGGCTCAGCCGATGCCAAAACCTTTGCCGTAATCGACTACGCCGACCGCCGGACCGACCTTATCGAGTGCCTCAAGACCCTTCTCAAGTCCGCCCGCGACCGCCGTCAGCCCCTTCGCATCGCGCTCCTCGCCCGCGAAGCCGCCCAGTGGTGGAAAGCCCTTCCTGTTGGCTCCACCGAGATATCAGAGGCCATTGCGGACGCTGCGCCCGCTGTCCTTGCGCCCGCGTCGATAGGCGGCGACCTCCGTCGAACCCTTTTCATGCGCGCTTATGACGACTTTGCCGCGTTGCGCGGCAAGTGCCTGAAGGACCCCTCAGTCGACCTCGCCGATAACCGCTACGGCCGCATCCTCTATATCGCAATGGCTGCCCTCGCCCGGGTTGAAGGCCTGGAAGACTTCACCGCATCGACCCTCCTCGCGAGGACGCTTGAGCGCGAACAATCGCTCTGGTCTATGCCCTACCGTGACGCCCTCACGAAACCGCATGAGATAGCTGACTTCACCCGCGCCGCCTCGCGCGCTGTCGGCGCGGTTACCCTGATCGGCGGCATCCCTATCGATCAGGCTGCCGCGCTCATAACCGCAGTCGGAGGCCCGGCTGAGAAGGACTTCGTGCCCCTTCTCCACCAGCTCTATCCCGTCCCCAGCGCTACTATCGGCGGTCTTGAACCCGACCTCCTCGGTGAAGCCCTTCTCGCCGGGGTGCTGTCTGACGACTACACCCCCGCCGAGTACTTGGAGCGCGTCTTCGACAAACGCGACGACAACGTGCTGATGCAGGGGCTCCACTTCCTCGGCGCTGAGAGCTTCTTCGGGCGTAGTGACATTGCAGAGCGTGTTACTGAATTCCTGTGCGCGGACATCGACCGTCGCGCCCTTATCGCCTATGCGGCTGCAAAATCCCTCGGCGAAGAAACCGCCTTCTCTCCCCTCGGCTCCGCTCTCGCAGCCGCGCTGGAGCGTTGCGGAACTGCCGGTATTGCCGCCAGTCTCGAAGCCGATCTCACCCCGTCATTCGCTGGCGGCACCGCATCTGTAGCTCTCAGAGAAGTCTACGAATGGGCCAATCGCGTGCTGCTTTCATCGCTTCCCGATACGCGTGACGAACAGACACTAACCGAGCGCTCCCGCCTTCTCAATAACCGTGCCAACGTGTTGAGCGACCTTGGCCGGCGCGAGGAGGCCCTCAAGGCCGCGCAAGAGGCGCTCCCTATCTACCGTGAGCTTTCAAACGCCAATCCGGGCGCGTTCCTGCCGTACCTTGCAGGAAGCCTCAACAACCTCGGCAAAATGTTGAGCGCCCTTGGCCGGCGCGAGGAGGCCCTCAAGGCCGCGCAAGAGGCGCTCCCTATCTACCGTGAGCTTTCAAACGCCAATC
>Ga0315282_10002967_pt1 | contig 30767 bp, 23 predicted proteins | sample YL17G07_20_MG_FD_203693 | JGI IMG/M metagenome (GOLD analysis project Ga0315282, IMG submission 203693) | Sediment microbial communities from Yellowstone Lake, YNP, Wyoming, USA - YL17G07_20 | ecosystem: Environmental > Aquatic > Freshwater > Lake > Sediment | place: USA: Wyoming | collected... | reverse complement strand
AGTCTGAAGTCTGAAATCTGAAGTCTGAAATCTGAAATCTGAAATCTGAAGTCTGAAGTCTGAGGTCTTTAAGGATGAACGTAGTGGCACACGGAGTTGACCTGGTGGACTGCAAGCGTCTGGCCGAGGCCATCGACCGCCATGGCGAGCGGTTCCTCAATCGCATTTACACCGAGAACGAGCTTGCCTACTGCCGCGGGCGAAAACGCGAACTGGAGCACCTGGCCGGACGCTTCGCCGCCAAGGAGGCCGTGCTCAAGGTCCTGGGCACAGGCTGGAAGGACGGCATAGCATGGACGGACATAGAGGTTGTCAACACGCCCTCGGGCAGGCCCGTGGTCAAGCTTACCGGCCAGTGCAGGCTTATCGCCGACCGGCAGGGGCTGTCGAGCATCCTGGTCTCCATCAGCCACATCGACACCCACGCCATCGCATCGGCCATTGCTTCCGCCGAGAGCCGCGGCGGGGCACTTGGGATCGGCGATTAGGCGCCTGGCCAGCCCGGCACGTGATATGAACGACCGCCCTCTGACCATCTTCATCTCAGCCGCCGAGGCAAGCGGCGACGAACACGCCGGCCACCTCATCGCCGCCCTGCGCCGCCTGAGGCCCGATGCGCGGTTCATCGGCGTGGCGGGCGAGAAGATGTCGGCCGCGGGATGCCAAGTCGTCGCCGACCTGACCAAGCGCGCCAGCATGGCCGGCGGAACGATCACGCAGCTCGGCTACTACTACAAGATGGTCCGGCAAATCCGCCGCCGTATCGCCGAGATCAAGCCGGACCTCTACATCCCGGTGGACAGCCCGGCGCTGAACTGGCACCTGGCCGCCGAGGCCAGGCGGTGCGGCTCGAAGGTCTTCTACTACATCGCACCGCAGGTCTGGGCTTGGGGGCGGTGGCGAGTGAAGAAGCTCGCCCGCCTGACCGACCAGGTCGGGTGCATCCTGCCTTTCGAGCAGCCTTACCTGCGGCACCGCGGCGTCAACGCCACGTACGTGGGCCATCCGCTGATGGACACCCTGCCGCCAAGGCCGCGGCAACTGCCCGACCTGGCCGAGGCGTGGGCAAACGGGACCTGGCGGGTTGCGCTGCTGCCCGGCAGCAGGCCCGGCGAAATCCGCGGGCACGCCCCCGCCCTTGCCGCCGCGGCCGGACTTATCCGCAAACGCTGGCCCGCGGCCAGGTGCACCGTCACCGCCCGCACCGACCGCTGCGCCGAAGTCCTCCGCCCAATGCTGGAAGGCGCCGACGTGGAACTCGCCGTCGGGCGCACCCGGGAAGTCCTGGCCGAAAGCCACTTCGCCCTGGCCACCAGCGGAACCGTCACGCTGGAGGTGGCACACTTCGGCGTGCCGATGGTCATCTTCTACCGCGTGGGCAGGCTCGGCTACAACCTCCTGGGCCGCTGGCTGCTGAAAACGCCGCACCTGTCGCTGGTGAACATCCTGGCCGGGCGGCGACTCGTGCCGGAACTCATGCCCTGGCACGGGAGAATCAGCGAGGTAACCGAGACGGTCCTGGAAGTGATGGAAGACTACGGCTGGCTCTGCCAGACCCGCCGCGACCTGCTTGCCCTCACCGACAACCTCCGCGCCGCGCGCGCGGGCTCCGCCAGCGAAAACGCCGCAAAACTCGCCCTGGAAACTGCGGGCCTGAAGTAATGGACTTCGTGTACCCCCGCTTCGTGCCACATCCGAGGCCCGCTGGCTTCGTGCATGTTTAGCGACCTTCCCTCAGCACCCGGGTGCTTCGACCGGCGGCCCCAACGGGGCCGGGGAATGTAGCCACGGGTGAAGCGCAGCGAAACCCGTGGCTGCATGCCTCCGCCCCGCCGGGGCGGAAAACACCCGCTGCGCGACGCACAGGACTGGTCGCCAAACGGGCCTGCTCGCTTCAGCGAGCAGGGCCCCGGCGCAGGGTCATTACGAGACCGGCGAGCCCGGCGGAACCTGGCGGTCGGGCGTCAGGACGACCACGTCGCGGTATTCCTCGCCTTCCTTCACCGTCGCCGCCAGGAGCATGCCGTTGCTCTCGAGCCCGCGCATCTTTCGCGGGGCGAGGTTGGCCACCAAGACGATGCTCTTGCCCACCAACTGCTCCGGGGCGTACCACTGGCGAATGCCCGCCAGTATCTGACGCTCCTGCCCGCCGCCCATGTCAACCTTCATGACGACCAGCCTGTCGGCGTTGGGGTGCGCCTCGGCCGCGACGATCCTGGCCACGCGAAGGTCCAGCTTGGCGAAGTCCTCGTACGGGACGATCGGTTTCTCGGCCGGCGTTGTCGCCGGTGCCGCCGCCAGTGTTTCAGCCGGCTTTGCCTGCGAGTTGTCTTGCGTCATGTTGCGCCTTTCGTTGATCCGCGATATAATCACCGGCTGATAGTGTACGTTCGGCGCGTCCGTCCGGCAAGCGGCGGAACCACTCTGAATTCGACTCCGACAGGCGGCGCGAGTTGAACTAGAGTTTCCCGCCCCGGCGTCGCGGGGCCGTCCCGCCCCTGTCATGGCCGCTCAATTCCGCCCAATGGGTGCCGTGGTTCCCGGTTCCAGGCCTGCCTGCCGCAGGCAGGTTCCGCCTTTTGCGTTTCCTGTTCGCTACTGCCTACTCCCTACTGCCTCTTGCCTGATCCCTATTACCTGCCGCCTTCTTTTCCGGTAGACTGCCCGGCATGGACATCCTGGGCATTTCGGCTTTCTATCACGACTCCGCCGCCTGCCTGGTGCGCGACGGGGCGATCGTCGCCGCCGCCCAGGAGGAGCGTTTCTCGCGAATCAAGCACGACAGCGGCTTTCCCGCCCGGGCCGTCGAATACTGCCTGCGGGCGGGGGGGATCACCCCGGCCCAGATCGAATACGTCGCGTTCTACGACAAGCCGCTGCTGAAGTTCGAGCGGCTGCTGGAGACCTGGCTGGCCGTGGCGCCGCGCGGGTTCCGTGCGTTCATCCGGGCACTGCCGCTCTGGCTGCACCAGAAGCTCCACACGCCGCGCCAGATCGACCGCGGCCTGGCCGGCGCCGGGGGCGGGGCCGGGAACGCCGAGGGCGGCGGACATGAGGCGCGCTACAAGGGCCGGTACGTCTTTCCCGAGCATCACGAATCCCACGCGGCCGGGGCGTTCTTCCCGTCGCCGTTCGAGCAGGCCGCCATACTTACCGTCGACGGCGTCGGCGAGTGGGCGACGGCGTCGCTGGGCGTCGGGCGCGGCAACCGCATCGAGCTTTCGCACGAGCTGCACTTTCCCCACTCGCTGGGGCTGCTGTACTCGGCCTTCACGTACTTTTGCGGCTTTCGCGTCAACAGCGGGGAGTACAAGCTGATGGGCCTGGCGCCCTTCGGCCGGCCGCGATACCGCGACGTGATCCTCGACAGGCTCATCGACCTAAAGGACGACGGCAGCTTCCGCATGGACCTGCGGTATTTCGGCTACTGCTCCGGCCTGACGATGACCTCGCGTGCGATGGAGCGGCTATTCGCCGGCCCGCCGCGAAAGCCCGAGGCCGCGCTTACGGAGCGCGAGATGGACCTGGCGGCGTCCGTCCAGGCCGTCACGGAGGAGATATTGCTTCGCATGGCCCGGCACGCCGCGGCCCAGACGCGAATGAAGGACCTCGTCCTTGCCGGCGGGGTCGCCCTGAACTGCGTCGCGAACGGGCGAATCCTGCGGGAGGGGATATTTGAGCGGCTTTGGATTCAGCCGGCCGCGGGGGACGCCGGCGGCGCGATCGGCGCGGCGATGTTCGTCTGGCACCAGTTGCTGGACAAGCCGCGCCATGCCGACGGCGTGCATGACGCCCAGCGAGGCTCGCTGCTTGGCCCGGCGCTGCCGGCCGGCGAGGCACTGGAGTTCCTCACCGGCGTCGGGGCGAAGTTCCGCATCCTCGCCGACGAGGATGCACTGCTGGACGAGATCGCGCGCGATATCGAGGCCGGCATGGTGGTGGGGCACTTCCACGGGGCGATGGAGTTCGGCCCGCGAGCCATGGGCAACCGGTCGATCCTCGCCGACGCCCGCAATCCACGGATGCAGTCGCTGCTGAACCGCAAGATAAAGTTCCGCGAGTCCTTCAGGCCGTTCGCGCCGAGCGTCCTGGCCGAGGACGCCCGGCAGTGGTTCGACCTGCCCGAAGGCGTCGAGAGCCCCTACATGCTGCTGACGGCGCCCGTGCGCGGCGCCAAGGCCCCGCCCGGCGACACGGTCGGCCGCGACGATGCCCCGCGCGGCGACACGGTCGGCCACGACGATGCCCCGCGCGGCGACACGGTCGGCCGCGACGATGCCCCGCGCGGCGACACGGTCGGCCGCGGCGATGCCGCTAGCGGCGACACGAGCGGCCACGGCCAAGCCGCGAGCGGCGAGCATGACCGCCGGGCCGGCCTCCCCGCACGCGCCGAAGATACCCGCGACGCGGGCGACGATATTGTCGCCCGGCTGCTGTCGGCATCGGTGGCGGCGGGTTCGGCTATCCCGGCCGTCACGCACGTCGACGGCTCGGCCCGAGTGCAGACCGTCGACCCACAGCGCCACGGGCGCTTCTATCGCCTGCTGCGACGATTCCGCGACCGCACCGGCTGCCCAGTGCTGATCAACACCAGCTTCAACGTGCGAGGCGAGCCGATAGTCTGCTCGCCCGCCGACGCCTGGCGGTGCTTCCTGGCCACCAATATGGACGTGCTCGTGCTGGAGGACTGCATCGCCTACAAGGCTGACCAGCCGGCCGCCGAAACCTTCGACACGGACGAGCACCTTGCGAGATTCGCGCCCGATTGAGAGAAGAAGAATTCAACGCAGAGCACGCGGAGCACGCAGAGATGAAGATGAAGAGTCCTATCTGTTTATCTCTGCGGCCTCTGCACTCTCTGCGTTGAAGAGTTCTTTCGGGAAAACAAGAAAAGCGCCGTTAGCAGTGCACAGATCGCAGAGGATGCGAAATACAAGAATGTCGCTTGTGGAAGTAAACTGGAAACCGAACAAACGTCAGCTTCGCCTCTTCGGCCTGGCTGGGACGGTCGTGTTTTCCCTGCTGGCCGCGGGCGCAACGGCGAAGCTGACCGCCCATGGCGCCGCGGGCCGGCCCTGGCATGCATCCGAGTTGGCAGTGATCCTGATCGGCGCGATGTGGGCGGGCATCGGCGTTTGGACTCTGTTGGCGATCTTGCGTCCGGCCGCCCTTCGGCCGTTCTATCTCGCAATCACGGCCGTGAGCTTGCCGATCGGCGTCGTCGTGTCATTCGTGATCCTGGCGGTGCTGTACTTCGGCGTTTTCACGCCCATTGCGCTGGTGTTTCGGCTGGTCGGCCGGGATGTGCTGCACCGCCGGTTCGACGCGTCGGCCAAGACATATTGGACGCCGCGCCGGGCCGTCCAGGACGTTCGGCGATACTTCCGCCAGTTCTGACGGCTGACGGTTAAGGCATACCAGCGGCTGATGGTCGCCGCGCCGATCGCATCCATGATCTACCGGCCATTCTTCCATGCGCCCCGCCCCGGCAAGGGAAAATCCGACGTGCGGGGGCTTGCATTTTTCCAACGAGGCTGCTAAAAGTGTGCATCAGAGTCGGTAGGTTGCTGCCGAAACGTGCCGTAAAGTTAATCCTCACTGGGGATTAGTGTAACGGTAGCACAACTGACTCTGGATCAGTTAGTCTAGGTTCGAATCCTAGATCCCCAGTGTTCGAAACCCCGGCAAGACAAGCACTTGCGGGGTTTCTTTTTGCGCTGAGCGACAGGTGCTTGCGGGCTGTTTGTGGCAGGGGGCCGTTTCTGCTTCAGGACTTGGGCGGCCTTTGCCTGAACTCGCCCAGCATGACGGGCACGGCGACCTTCAGCATGAAGGTGTAAAGCAGGAAGCCTATGGAGAAGATGCCGGCGGCGACCAGGATCTCGGTCAGCGAGGGGGTGTAATCGTGAACCTCGCCGAGGGTGTCCGGCGTGAAGCCGGGGATCAGCAGGCCGACCCCCTTTTCGATATAAGTCCCGGCGTAAATAAGCAGGCAGCCGAGGTTCAAGGTGATGAATTTCTTCCTCGTGGCCGGAACCAGCAGGAGGAAGAAGGCCACGATGTCGCAGCTCAGGGCCAGCCAAGCATAGGCCACCAGGGCCCTGTGCTCGCCGAGGCCGAAGAAGTAGTACTCGGCGAAGACGACGTGCTGGCCGCCGGCGTAGAACTCCTTGAACGCCTCCATTCCCGCAAGGAAGAGGTTGATGGCCATGGCGTACGCCATCAGTTCGGCGATCTTCCAGATGGCGGCGTCCTGGATCCTCAAACGCGTCGTCCGCTTGAGGATCTGGAGGAGAATCGTCAGGACCGCCGGGCCGGAGCAGAACGCCGAGGCCAGGAACCGCGGCGCCAGGACGGCCGCGTTCCAGAACGGCCGGGCCACCATGCCGCTGTAGATGCACGCGGTGACCGTGTGGATGCTCACCGCAAGCGGAATAGAGGAGATCACCAGCGTCCAGAGCAGGGCGTGATTGACGGGCCGCCCGGTGAACCACCGGGAGACCAGGTACGTCACGATCACGACGTTCAGGATCAGGTAGACATTGAGAACCACAACGTCCCATGCCAGGATGGCCGTGGGAAAGTTCAGGATGCCGATCAGCGGGATAACGTGCCAGCCCCTCTCGGGATGGCCCATGTCCACCATGATAAAAAGCAGGCACATGACGACCGCGCTGATCGCCAGCAGTTCTCCGATGATGACGACCTCCTTGATCGGCTCCCAGTGGTAGATGTAGGCGGGAATGACAAGCATGATGGCGGCGGCGGCGACGCCGACCAGAAACGTGAAGTTGCCGATGTAATAAGCCCACGACACGCTGTCGCTCATGTTCGTGGCGCCCAACCCTTCGCGCACCTGGTGCACATAGGCCGCGGTCCCCAGGCCGATAAGGGCCAACAGGAACGCGCACCAGGCGTAGTAGGCCTTGTTGCCCTTGAGGATCAGCCGCACGGCGCCGACGATAAATCTCAGAAAACCCACAAGTATCCCTCACGTCGCATAGAAATAGTAGAACTTGGGTTCGGTCGCCAATTCCTCTTTGAGGATGAAGACGCGTTTTTCGCGCAGGAGGTACCGCATCTCGCCGGCGGGGTCGAGCAGGTTGCCGAACTTGCGGGCGCCCACCGGGCAGGCCTCGAGGCAGGCCGGGTAGCGGCCCTTGTCCTTGCGCACCCGCTGGATGCAGAAGGAGCACTTTTCGACCACGCCTCGCGGCCGGGGGCGGTTGCCGAGGTAATGCGTGCGCGTGTTGAGTTCGTCCGCCGGCACGTGCGGCTCTCTCCAGTTGAAGTGCCTGGCGCCATACGGGCACGCCGCCATGCAGCAGCGGCATCCGATGCACCAATTGTAGTCGATGACAACGATGCCGTCCGGCTCCTGCCAGGTGGCCTTGACGGGGCACGCGCGGACGCACGGCGGCTTGCGGCACTGCTGGCAGGCCACCGGCATGTAGAAGTAATCCTCTTCGGGAACGAGGGCGGGATTGTAGTAGGCGTCGGCCTTCATGATGTCGATGCCGTCCTCTTTCTTCATGCGAAGCACCTTGATCCACTGAACCTGGGGGTTCCGCGACTGGTTGTTCTCATCCACGCAGGCATACACGCAGCGCCGGCAGCCTATGCAGCGCGACAGGTCCAGGCCATAGCCGTAGACCACGCCGTCGAGCGGCGGGTCGGCAGTGACCGAGACCGGCTTGCCGAACTGCGCGGCGCAGGCCTTCTCCTCGCGGGCCAGGATGTCCCGGACCTCGTCGGCCGTCAACTCGCGGAATCGCTTGCGGAGGTAGGCTTCCCGCGCCTCCGGCGAGCAGCCGGCCAGAAAGGCCGCGATACCGGCCACGGCCGAGGCCTTCAGCAGGCCCCGCCGGGTCATGCCTCTTGACTTCTTCACAAGACCACGCTCCCTTCCGAACCTGGCCGATTCTGTTTTTCCATCGTGCGCCCTCACTGTGCCTTGCCCGTGCGGACCGGCGGCGGCATCGGCGTCACCGGCTTGAACCGCGGCGCGTGCGGGTTGTGGCAATTGACGCACAGCAGGTAGGTCTTCTGGCCGTCCCACTGGCCCGTGCGCTTGCCGTGGATCCCGACCTTCCAATCTCTGTACTTATCACCGTGGCACTGGCCGCACAGCCGGTACGATTCGCCAAATGGGATCGGCTCGCCGGCGGCGCTGCGGAGGACGTCGCGGTTGTCCGCGTTATGGCAATCGAGGCACCAGCGGTGCTGCTCGTCGTGACGAAGTTGGATGTCGGCGTGCGCCTTCTGAAGGACGCGCCGCTTGGTGTTGACCGTCTGGTTCGGGTCGTGGCAGCCCGTGCAGGGGAAGATGTTTGCCGAGAACGGCGGAGCCGCGGCGGGGAATTCCCCCGTGCCCTGCGCGGCTGCGGGCCTGGCCGGCTGCGGCGCGACGCGGGCCATGACCCCTTCCTGCAAGACGACCGCCGGGGCCGTCTTGGGGCGGCCGCCGTTTTCGTACTTCCGTTCCACGTGGCATCCGGGGGAACAACTGCCGCCGGTCGGCGTCTCCTTGAAGCTTATTTCCAGCATCCAGCCGCCCGTCCCGAAAGGCACCGCGTCGCGAATGTGGAAGGGGTTCTTCGAGGCGTGGACCTCGTGGCACGCCCGGCACGTGCGGCCCTTCTGCTGGTTCACGTGCAGCCAGTGGAGGTTCTTGTCGCCGTCGCGGAAGTACGTCAGCCCGCCGGCCCGCGGCTGGAGGACGAGTTCCGGCACGTGGCAGCGGAAGCACAGGCCGTACTGCTCAATCCTAAAGGGCGCGTAGAACTCCGCCGGATAATCGGCGATGAGCAGCCGGAAATGGTTGCCCGCGTGCGGCTGATGGCAGGCGGTGCAGGATCCCAGGCGGATCGGGCCGTGATGCACCGGGTTGTCCTTCAGCAAGGAGGCCATGTCGGGCAGTGTTTTCCCGTCGGCCAGCCTCAGGACGCGGTCGTGGCAACTCAAGCACTCCTGGGGCTGAGGCTGCTTCTGGAGTTTCCGCTGGTTGGAGAAGTGCGCGGCGTGACAGGTGTCGCAGCCGCCCACGTCGGCTGCGGGCCTGTGCACCACGGGGCTGGTCGCCAGCGCCTCCTTGATGTTCTTGTGGCACGAGAAGCAAAGGTTCGGCGCCACCTGTTTCAGTTCGTTCTTCACGTCCGACGCGTGCGGGTCGTGGCAGCCCGTGCAGTTGTCCTTGATGGGCGCGTGGATGCTGACGGCCTCGTCCTTCTTCGGGATCACCTTCTTATGGCAACTGACGCAGACGTCGCGGACGGGCCCCCGCAGCAGTTTCGGCTGCGAGGAGTAGTGCGCCTCGTGGCAGGCGCTGCACTCGCCTTTCGTCACGGGGGCGTGCACGAACTTCTTCTTCGAGAAGTCCGCCTGCTTGTGGCAACTCAGGCACAGCACGCGCGCCGGGTCGGACAGCAGTATCCCCTTGTAGGCCGAGCCGTGCGGATCGTGGCACGCCATGCACTTGCCCTCCTGGACCGGCTTGTGGACCACCGCCTTGTGCTTCAGGTCGTGGCAAGTGCCGCACTGCTGCTCCTTCGGGAACGCCGACTTGAAGCGATGCTCGCGCGGCACATCGTACTTGTGGCACTCCAGGCACTTCTTCTGGGCCACCGGCCCGTGCATGACCTTGCGGTTGACGATGCCGGCGTGGCAGGTCTCGGTTGCGCACTGCTGCGTAACGGTGGTGGGCTTCTGGGCCGCGGGCGCCGTGGAGGGGGCTGCCGCGGCGATCTCGAGCCCCACCGCCAGCACGGCGCACAGGGCCGCCAGCAGCGTGCCGTCCACCCCGGCCCAGAAGGCCGCCGCACCGCGGCCCGGGGATTCGAGGATCTCCCGGCGCCGGGTCAGTTTCGTCTCCGTCTGAGTATCAATCTCCGCGTTCATCCAATAAGTATCCCTGCCATCCGCCACTCGACCGTCCCCCAAGTATACTACATTAAAATCATAGAACCAATAGAGTATCCCAAGCATCTCCAGGTTATGCAACAGGATGGGGGGCCGGATCGGCCTTGACGCCGGGTTTCGGACCGGCCGACGGCGAGTTCCTGTCGTACACGGTTCACTGTGCCGCCGCCAGTGTTCTGATTCAGAATTGACGGGCATTATGCCGCCTGACTAATCCTAAATCCGAAACACCTCCGCGGAGAAAAACACCAAACGACAAGCTCCAAACGGCCGGGGCCGGAATCTGAGGCGACTGGCACGCGGGCAGACCATTCATAAACGGAACGCACAAGCGAGATTGCCTATCTGCATGTTTGTGTTTTGGAATTTGTTGTTTGGTCCTTGTTTGAGTTTTGGTGCTTGTTATTTGGTGCTTGTTCAGGCTGTTGAACTCATGATAATTCACAATCTATTCGACGCACTACACTAGGTTTGTGGCCGGCCCCAGTTCCAGGCTTGGCCTATCGAGTCACAAACGACCAGAGGATGTGCTTGCCCGGGAACCCCTTGATCTCCAGGCCGCTGTGGTTGAGCCAGCGCAGCAGCGCCTGGTGCGGGGCGCCCTCCTGATCGACGTGGCTCTTGGCCTCGCTGCTAAGCCAGACTTCCGCCTCCTTGGTCGCGGCGACCACGCGGGCGGCGTAGTTGACCGTCGCGCCGTAGACGTCGTTTTCCTCGACTGTTACCGGCCCGACGTGTATCCCGGCCCGGACCGAAATCCGCTCGTCGCCCGGGTCGCGGTTGACGGCCGAGGCGAAATCAAGAGCGTCGCCGGCCGCGTGAAACGCAGCCAGAACAGAGTCGCCAAGCGTCTTGACCACCCGCCCGCCGCAGCGGTTGACCAGTTCGGCCGCGCAACGAAAGTGCGCCCGCCGCAACTCGTCCATCGCGCGGTTGCCCAGCTTGTTCCCCAGCGCCGTCGAAGAGACGATGTCCGTAAAGACGATCGCCAGCGTCGCCTTCGGCGCCCCGGCCCACTGAAGCAGGCTCACCCCAGCCGACTGCGCCGGCCCGGCTGCCGGCGCCGGTTCGCCGACGGGCGGCGGCTGAGCCGCGGGGGACGAATCGGGCTTGGGCGCCGGCTGGTCGCCGCGCTTCTTGATCGGCCCGAACGAGAACGAAGGCGAGTATCGATCATGCGGATTCTTCATGCGTCGGCCCTTTGTCTGTGCCTTCCTGAAAACTAGCCTCCGACCAAGACGTTTGCAACCTCTGTCGCCAAAAACACTGCCGAATCCGTTGCCGCAAGCAGCTTTCGGGGGCGGCGGATTTTTCTTTCGCCGGCGACTCAAAGGCCTTGACCGAACCGCGCCGCCGGACTATACTTTGTTAGGTATGTGTTAGGTATCGCCTTTCGGGGCGGCGCCATCGTTTTAACGATCATTAACAGCCAGGTAGCGACAACCGGCCGCGGGAGCTGGCCATGAGGATAGAGGAAATCGGCGACCCGATCGGCGTCCTGGCGGTCTTTGCCGGCGGCAAGATCGAGCCCAAGCGGTTCAAGTGGAACGGGCGGTCGTACACGATCGACCAGGTCAACGCCCAATGGACAGACCGCCGACAGGACGGCTACAGCCTGCACTACAGCGTCCAGGCCGGCGATGAGACGTACTACCTGCACTTTTCCAGCAGCGAAGCCCAATGGTGGCTCGACCAGGTCGTCCTGGCCGGGTGAAGAAAAAGAAGAAGAAACGATTTACCGCAGTCGATCATGAGCCTTCGGCTTACCCGAAACGACGAAAAGAAGGTCATAGGTCCTAGGTCCTAGCTCTTAGGGCGCTCAAGCAAATGAGCTTAAATACTTACAAGAGCAGGCTTAAGGCTCTGCCGCCCCAGGACCTAAGAGCTATGAGCTAAGACCTTCTTTTCAGAGCAGAGACGCAGAGGCACAGAGGGCAAAAGAAAAAGGAAACAGCAAGAGGGGGATTACATGGATTAGGAGATTACATGGATAAAAACATATATAAATTTCTTAATCCATGTAATCTCCTAATCCATGTAATCCCCCTCAAAGATTCTTCTTTTTCTTCTGCTTCTTCTGCCTTTTACCTCTGTGCCTCTGCGCCTCTGCGGTAATCCGTTGTTTTTCGGTGATGCGATGACAGAGCGGCGGACAATTTTGCATATCGACGCGGACGCGTTTTTCGCGTCGGTCGAGCAGTTGTTGATCCCGGCCCTGCGGAACAGGCCGGTCATCGTCGGCAGCGGCGTGATCGCCTCCTGCTCGTACGAGGCGCGCGAGTTCGGCCTCCGCGCCGCCATGCCGCTGCGGCGGGCGATGGAGTTGTGTCCGGAGGCGGTGCGCCTGGCCGGGCGGTACAGCATCTACCGCTGCTTCGCCGAGCACATCTGGGAAATATGCCGGCGGTACGTCACGAGCCTGGAGACGCACCTCGACGAGGCCTACGGTGACGCCACGGGCGCCGAGGCGCACTTCGGCAGCCCGTTGGAGCTTGGGCGGCGGCTGCGGAAGGAAGTTGCCGACGAGGTCCGCCTGCCGGTCTCGATCGGCCTGGCGGGCAACCGGATGATGGCGAAGATCGCCTCGGCCCACGGCAAGCCCGGCGGCGTGGTCTGGATCGCCCCCGGCCTGGAGGAGGAGTTCCTCGCCGGCCTGCCCATACGCAAGCTGCCGGGCGTCGGGCACAAGACGGCCGAGGTCATGGGCGACATGAACATCCGCACCATCGACGATCTGCGGCGGCTCTCGCGGGCGTCGCTGCGGGCGATGTTCGGCCTGCGGGGCGAGGTGCTTTACGAGCGATGCCGCGGACGCGACGGCGAGCCGCTGCACCCCGCGGCCCGGCCGCGGACCATCTCCCGCGAGACGACCTTTCATGCGCCCGAGCACGACCCGGCGAAGGTCCAGGGCATGATCCACTACCTGCTGGAGCGGGCGATGCGCGCGATGCGGCAGCAGGGGCTGATGGCCAGGTGCGTCGAGCTGACGATCCGCTACGACGACTGGCGGGCCCGCGGCGCGTCGAAGTCGCTGGCGGACCCGGCCGACGATGACGACGTGATGCTCGACGCGGTGCTGGGCCTGCTGGCTCGGCTGCACACGCGGCGCGTGGCCTTGCGGCACGCGGGGATAGTGCTGTCGAACTTTTCGCCGGCGTCGGCGGCCTCGACGCTGTTCGAGCACGAGCGGCGAGCCAAGGCCCACAGGATTTACCAGGCGATGGATTCCATCCGCGACCGCTGGGGCCACGCCGCGATCGTCACGGGAAAGTCCATCGAACTGCTTGGCAAACTCCGGCAGGACGACTACGGCTTTGTCCTCCGCACGCCGTCGCTGACCAAATAGTGATTTGATGGTCGGTAGCCAGGAGAAGAAAACAACGGAACCCGGAACCCGGAACCAGGAACGAAAACGGCGGAACCGGGAACCCGGAACCCGGAACCTGGAACCAGGAACGAAAACGGCGGAACCGGGAATCGGGTGTAACGGAACCCTGGACACCGAACCGGTTGTCGGCAGTTGAGGCCTGCTCGCTTCAGCGAGCATCCGTTTTCGCAATTGTTTCTTCTGTGAACCCCTCCCCCTTGACGGGTGAGGGTGGCCCGAAGGGCCGGGTGAGGGTGACCTGAGAACAGAGACCTTATTCACGAGGCAAGATGTCACGCGAGACGCACATCATTCCGCTTCACGTTCGCAGCGGTTTTTCGCCCGTTTGCGGGTGTATGCCGCTTGAGCGGCTCGTCGCCGCCGCGGCCGAGATGGGCCACGACCACCTCGCGCTGACGGACGTGAACAACCTCTGCGCCGCCCCCCGTTTCTGGCGCCTGGCCGGCGAGGCGGGCCTGCGGCCTATCATCGGTGCGGAAATCCGCATCGAGTCACCCTCACCCGACCACACCCTCACCCGGCCCTTCGGGCCACCCTCTCCCGTCAAGGGAGAGGGGTCGCGTAGCGCACAGACACATGTTTCTAATTGCATATCACAGGTCCATGGTTCCGGGTTCCAGGTTCCGGGTTCCGCCGTTTCTTCTCCGGGTTCCGCCGTTTCTTCTCCGGGTTCCGCCGTTTCTTCTCCGGGTTCCGGGTTCCAAGTTCCGGGTTCCGCCGTTTCTTCTCCGGGTTCCGGGTTCCAAGTTCCGGGTTCCGCCGTTTCCTTTCCTTTGGGCCTCGTCGCGCTCGTCGAGAGCGGCAACGGCTACGAGAACCTCTGCCGCCTGCTGACGCGGGTCCACTGCGATGTGGCATTCGACGCTTCGACCGCCGTCGCGGCCCTGGCGGAATTGTGCGATGGGCTTTGCATGCTCGTCGATGACGCCGCCTCGGCCGAGGCAATGCTGGACGCCGACATCCCGGCCGGGCGGATATTCCTGGCCGTGGACCCCGCCGCCCAGACGAACCGCCAGTTGGGCCGGCTCCTTCGCCTGGCCGACGAGCGCGGGTTGCCAATCGCGGCGGCGGGCAAGGCGATGTTCGCCGCGCCAGGGGATCACGAACTGGCCAGGCTGCTGGCCGCCATCCGCCGCGGGCGGACCATCGACGACGTCCCAGCCGGCGAGGCGCCCCCTCGCGGGGCATATCTGCGAAGCTCGCGCGAGTTGGCCGCGCGACTGGCCGGGCCCGCCCTGGAGCACGCCGCGGCCGGCAACCGCCTGATCGTCCAGCGCTGCGAGGGCTTCCGCCTGCTGCCGCGCAAGTGCGTGTTCCCGAGCTTCGAGCCGCCGGACGGCTCCGACGCCCCGGCCTTCCTTAGAAAGCTCTGCCGCGACGGCATCGCCCGCCGCTACGGCCGGAGCGACGAGCGCATCGAGCGCCGCCTTGACAGGGAGCTTGACCTCATCGGACGTCGCGGCCTGGCGGAGTATTTTCTGGTCGTCTGGGACATCGTACAGTACGCCCGGCGCCGCGGCGCGCCCGTCGCGGGGCGTGGCAGCGGGGCCAGCAGCCTGGCGGCGTACCTGCTGGGCATAACCAACGTCTGTCCGCTGGCGCTGGGCATCCCGTTCGAGCGGTTCCTCAACGAGCGCCGCGCGGACTTCCCGGACCTGGACGTCGACTTCTGCTGGCGCCTGCGCGACGAGGTGATCGACTACGCCCTGGCGCGCTGGGGCGCCGGCCGGGCCGCAATGGTATGCACCCACAACACGTTCCAGGAGCGGTCGGCATTTCGCGAGACGGCCAAGGCGCTGGGCCTTTCCGACGAGCAGATCACGCATCTGCGCCCGGAGGATGAGGCGTTGGATGGCCGGTGCGGGCGCGCCGGCAGCCTCGCGCGCCGGCTCGTCGGGCTGCTGCACAACCTCTCGGTGCATCCGGGCGGGATCGTCATCGCCCCGCGCGGCATCGACCGCCACGTGCCCGTCCAGCCTTCGCTCAAGGGCGTGCGGATAACGCAGTACGACAAGGACGGCGTCGAGGACATCGGCCTGGTCAAGCTCGATCTGCTCGGCAACCGCGGCCTCTCGACCATCCGCTGCACCTGCGACCTGATAGCCGCCAATCGCGGGCAGGTGGTGGACATCGAGCGTCTGCCGCCCGGCGACGCGGCCACGGTCAGTTTGCTGCGTTCGGCCGAGACCGTCGGCTGCAACCAGATCGAGTCGCCGGCGATGCGGCACCTGCTGCTGGCGCTCGAGCCCGACAGCGTCCAGGAGTTGATGAAGGCCCTGGCTCTGATCCGCCCGGGGGCCGCGAGCATCGGCATGAAGGAGCAGTTCGTGCGCCGCAGGCGCGGCATGTCGGCGCCGCCGGCGTCGATTCCGGCCATCGACGCGATCCTCGGCGCGACGCACGGCGTGATGCTCTACGAGGACGACGTCATGCTCGTCGCGGCGGCGATGATGAACACGAGCCTCTCCGAGGGCGACCGGTTCCGCAAGGCCGTGCAGAAGTGCCGCGACGACGCCGAGCGGCTGGGGCTCTCGCGGCAGTTCGTGTCGCGCTGCGCCGCAAACGGCATCGACGCCGGCCTGGCCAAGCTCATGTGGGTGCAGATGGCGAAGTTCAACGCGTACTCCTTCTGCCGGGCCCACGCGGCCAGCTACGCGGCGCTGGCATACGCGTCGGCGTACCTCAAGGCCCACTGGCCCGCGGAGTTCTGGACGTCGTGCCTGAACAACAACCAGAGCATGTACCACCCGCGGGTGTACGTCGAGCAGGCCAAGCGGGCGGGCGTGAGGTTCCTGCTGCCGGACGTCAACCGCTCGCAGGCGGAGTACTCGATGGACGGCGGGGCGGTCCGGCTTGGTCTCGGCATGATCGCCGGCCTTGGCCCGGCCGCGGCGGAGGAGATCCTGGGCGCGCGGGGGCACGGCGGCTTCGCGAGCCTCACCGACCTTCTGGCCCGCACCCGGATGGGGCGCGACCAGGCCAGGGCGATCGTCCAGTGCGGCGCCGCCGACGCACTCGGACCAAGCCGGCCTGGACTTATGATGGAACTGAACCTGTTCTATTCGCTTCGCCCGCACCGCGCGTCCGGCCAGGCGGCGATGCTGGCATCCCGGCCGACGATCCCCGACCTGCCGGACGACTACAGCCCAACGCGGAAATACGCAGAAGAGCGGCAAATCCTGGGCGTCAGCGTCGGCGAGCACATCATGGCGCTCTACAGGCCCCGGCTCGAGGCGATGGTCGACGCGGACAGCCGGGACCTCCCCCGGCGCGTCGGTCAGCCGGTGCGCATCGCCGGCGTGATGGAGGCCCAGCGGCTCTGCCGCACCGACTCCGGGCAGACCATGACGTTCCTTACGCTGGATGACGAGTTCGGCCTGTTCGAGGCCACGCTCTTCCCAAACGTCTACGCCGCCGTCGGGCCGCTGGACCGCTACGGCCCGTATGTCCTCGACGGAGTGGTCCAGCGGCAATACGGCTCGACCGCCGTCACCGCCAGGGGCGTGACGACGGGCACGGCAACGGCCGCGTGAGGGAGAAAAACAAGGACTACCGAGGCACAGGGGGCAAAAAGAAGAAGAAGAAGAAGAAGAAGAAGAAACAGAAGAAGAAGAAAAAGAAAAAGCATTTGATGGGGATTACATGGATAAAAGGATTACATGGATTAAGAAACTGACATATGCTTTTATCCATGTAATCCTTTTATCCATGTAATCCCCATCTCACTTCTTCTTTTTGTCTTCACCTTTCCTCGGCGTACAATCGCGAGGCCATGAAGACACGGCACAACTACATCGTCGGCACAAGCGGGTACTCCTTCGCGGACTGGGTGGGGACGTTTTACCCGTCCGGGACGCGGTCGGCTGACATGCTGGCCCAGTACGTCCGCCGCTTCGAGGCCGTCGAGATCAACTTCTCTTTCTATCGCGTGCCGACGGCGCGGACCATGTCGGCCATCGTCGACAAGACGCCGCCGGGGTTCCGCATGTGGATCAAGGGCAGCCGGCAGACGACGCATGAGGGCGACCGCGGCGTTGCGCCGGCGTTCCTTGAGGGCATCGCCCCGGTGATCGAGTCCGCCAAGCTTGCCGGCGTGCTGCTCCAGTTCCCGCAGAGGTTCCACCGCACCGTCGCCAACCGGCGGTATCTGGGCGAGGTCCTTGCCGACATGTCGGCCGTGCCGTTGGCGGTGGAGTTCCGTCACTGCTCATGGGAACATGCGTCGGTGCTTGAGGGACTGAAGGATCGGGCAGTGACACTGGTCGTGCCGGACGTGCCCGACGTGCCGGGCCTGTTTCGCGGCCCGCCCGCCGCGACGACGCCTACGGGCTACCTCCGCCTTCACTCTCGCGACGCGGGCAAGTGGCACGCCCCCGCCGGCCAGGACCGCTACGATTACAGCTACAGCCACGACGAACTGGCCCAAATCGTCCGCCAATGGGAGGATGCCGACTCGCCGATGGACGACGTGTACGTGTTCTTCAACAACTGCCACCGCGGCCAGGCCGCCCAAAACGCCGAGGCCATGCGGCGGATACTGGGGCAGATTTAACAGCCGGCCGCGTCATCCGGCGAAGAAGCGGCTGTGCAGCGATTCGCGCAGCTTTCGCAGCGAACCGTTGAGTATCTGTCGGACGCGTTCGTTGCTGAAGCCGACCCTCTTGCCGACCTCCGACAGCGTCATGCGGCCGGCGTCTGGCGTCAGGCCGAAGCGGAACGTCACGATCTGCCGCTCCACGTTCGTCATGGCCGCGAGGTTGCGGGAGAGAATTTGCCGAAGGGCCTGGACGGAGTCATCCCACTGCTGGCTGTGCCTGCTGTCGATGAGGTCCGACTTCTGCATATCGGCGTCGAACTCAATGCCGAAGCGCTGCCGATATCGCCCGTGCCGGGTGGCCAGACGCTGGAAGGCTTTGAGGATTGCCCGGCATGCGTAAGTGGAGAACTTGAAGCCGCGGGAGATGTCGAACTTCTCGATGCTCCGCAGCAGGGCCATGTTGCCCTCGCTTACCAACTCCGCAAAGTCCACCGACGGAATACTGGCCCTCTTGGCCATCGCCAGCACCAGGGCCATGTTCGCCCGCACCAGTTCGCCGCACGACCCCAGGACACGCCGGTGCCACAGGACCATCTCCTCGGCCCGGCGCACGCAGCAGCGCCGACTTTGCTCGGCGATCAGCCCCTGGAGGCGATAGCGGGCGTAGTTGTAACGGAGAAACAGCAAAACCTCCTGCTCGCCCGTCAGCTTGATCGACCGGGCCGGGCCGGCCGTGCGGTCCTCCGGGATCTCCGGCGGGCAACACCACGCCGGGACGTGCACCTGCTGGGCATCGGGACCGAAGAGCCTCCCGGACATGGCTGGATTCTCAAACGATGGGTGCCAGACGAATCGAATGTCGGTAGGAATCCTCAGATAGGCTTCCAATGCCTCCCCGGTCAATCCTCGTGGAACCTTGAGGCGCCCTGGTGCGCGAGCATGCACGTTCTCCGCTAGGCGAGTCATGAGATGTCCTTCCTTTCTTACAAGCGCTCTTACAAACGCCCACAAACCGCCCGGGTCCTGCCCGCCGTAAGCTTTCAAAACGCACCCGCCGGAGCGAGTCAATATTCAGAGCCGGCCGCCGTGACCCGCCAGAGACCCCTTGATAGGCTTATTGTCGCAACGGTCCACGGCAACGGCTGCATCCATGCGTCAAGTCAAAACTGCCGCCGTCCGTGGCCGATACGGCATCAACTCTACGAAGATGTGTTAACTGCCTGTAAAGATAAAGGTACGGATATGTTCAAGCTCACAAGGTAACTTTCGATGGCAACGGCCACCTGTCGAAGCGCTTCATCCATAGTTGAACCCCGCGCCTCGCATCCCGGCAAGGCCTGGCACAAAGCGCGATAGCTCGTAGGCGACTCCTGGATGATCTTGACGCCCATCTTCATCGTGACACCACTGACGCGCCTTTGGCACACGCGATCCGGAAGCATTGTATATGGGCGGCGGCTAGCGCGGCCAATAGGGCAAAACCCCACATGTCGCATCGGGGATGATCGTAGAATCGCTTAAGGGTTTACACTCACCGGCCGCTGGGACTCTTCACCCACTCATGCCCGCCCGCCCGGGTTTCCCCCCTAGAAGACGCCGGCACGGGTAACGCGAGGGCTGGCAAACGCCCGCATGGGCCATTCTGGACACTTGGTCGAATAACACACCATCTGCCGACAGCGGTCATCAATGTCCGTCACCAATGGCCCTAAAAGGGGCATCTAGAATAACTTGCGAACTGCCAGGAGACTCAACCGCGCCCCGTTGTGCATGGCCAGGCTGCGGAGTATGCCCGGGTTGCGCGGTTCGCCGGCGCGCCGGACTGCTCGGCCGCGCACCTGCCGAGACGATTCGGAATCGATGGGCCGTTTCTCGCCTGGCAAACTCGCCTTGCGAGGCAGGGAATTCTAAAACAAGCCCAAGTTGGCAAGTCCAAGGCGCTCTGATAGATAGTTGCCCGTCCTCCATTGCCGGTCCCGCCCGGAAGCAGCCGCGTCCCGCGAAAAAGTGGTCGCACGTCAACCGGCAGCTATAATTGTGTTATGCAAATCCAGGGCGGTTCGAGTTGCGTCGCGTATCACATCCAGCCAATAGAAGGCTGGGCCGGCCCGCAGAGAAGAGAGACATGAGCAGCATGCCAGAGATGGCCGCGTTCGAGGAGACCTCGTCGGCGTTTTGTGACACGTGCCCGGCCGCGCACTTGCTGGTCGGCGGCGACGGGCGAATCCGCGGCGTCAATCAGACCCTCACCGCGATTCTCGGCTACTCCAGGGACGAGTTGGTCGGCCGGCACGTGCTTGAGTTCGTCGAGCCCCAGGACACCGGCTGCGTGCTGGAGGAGCTTAACCGCGGCCCCGCGGCGGCGTACGAGCCGGCCCTGGAAGTCGCCGTGCGAGCCAAGGACGGCACAAGCCGGACACTGCTTCTGGCACGAGGCCTGCCGTCACGCCAGCCGGGCTCGGCCGGCCTAAGCGTCCTGCTGACCGGCCTGGACGTCACCGACGCCAAGGCGGCCGCGAAACTGACGCGCCAGCGCGAACTGCAAGTCCTGCAAGGGCGGCACGTCGAGTCGATAGCCCGCCTGGCCGAGGGAGTCGCCCGGCACTTCGACACACTGCTGGCGACCGTTTCCGCCTGCGCCGAGAAGCTCCGCGCCCACATGCCCAACGACGCCGACATCGCCCGCGCCGTCGAGCATGCCCTCGCTGCGACAACCCAGGCGGCACGCATTACCGCCAGGCTGCGCGACTTCGCGCGGGACCACCCTTTTGCCCGGGCGCCGGTGGACGTCCGCGAGTTCATAGACTCCGCCGTCGAGGCCCTTGGGCCGCGGCTGGGGCCGAATGTCGAAGTCGCCACGGATGTCCGAGCGGATCTGCCCGCCCTGCCCGCCGACGCCGACGCTCTGCGCGAGGCGCTGGTGGAACTGGGCCTCAACGCCCAAGACGCGATGCCCGAAGGCGGACGCCTTACGCTCGCCGCGGACCCGGCCGCGACCGGCGAGGCCATGAACCTCATCCACAGCCACGACCTTCCGCCGGGGCGATATCTGCGGCTTACCGTCGCAGACACCGGCCAGGGCATGACCGACGAGACGCTCGCGCGGGCCTTCGAGCCGTTCTTCACAACCAAGGACCCCGACCAGGCCGCCGGTCTGGGTCTCTCGAAAGTCTACGGCTGCGTCGCCTCGCACCGCGGGGCGGTCGGCATAGACTCACGCCCCGGCCGGGGGACAAAAGTGACGATCCTCCTTCCGCTGACGGTCGGGGGGCCACATTCGGTCCCGAACGAAACACAATGACGCTCGACGAGCCCTCGGGGTGAGAAAACCAAGTTGCCCGCAATAATGTTTGAACAGTATTACAGGAAGCAGAAAGGAGAGAGCAGACGTGCCGACAGGCAAGTGCGGGGGAAAAAGAAGAAGCGAATTAAGCCACAGATGAACGCAGACCAACGGTCACTTCGGGATGAACGCAGATAAGAGCAATACTCGTTGGCGTTGGTTGGACCTGTCGGCGGCTCGTGCGGTTGTCAAAGGCTGAAAGCATCGCTTTTGAGGAAACAGGAGACTTCCCTGTGCGTTGATAGAACTTGGTCCGCTTAGCCCCTTGCCGGGCTCCTGTTTCCTCAAAAGCGATGCACTCTTACCGCCGGCCAGGATCGCGGCAAATCAAGCAAACACCGTTTTCTATCAGCGTTTATCTGCGTTCATCATTGCTAGGAATCGCTGCTTCTTCATCCCATCCCTGCTGAGACAAGTGTCGGACACCCTCTACTACCTATTACCTTCTCTTCACGCCTACTTGCCGGCGGCTGCCAGATCGAATACGAACAGGTCGTTCCAGTGTCTGATGTACAGCCTCTTGCCGCAAATGACCGGGTGAGAGAGCGTCAGCGACTTGCCTCGCGGCAGGTTGAACTTGCTGACGACGCGGCAGCCGGCGGGGCCGGCCTCGACCAGCGAAACCAATGCCTTGTCGTTGATGCAGTAGAACAGCCCGTCGGCCCAGGTCAGCGAAACCTTGCCGAGGGCCTTTTCGTTCCAGGCGGTCTTGCCCGTCGTCAACTCGACGCAGACGAACCCCTTTCCGGTAAGCCTGCACCCGTGGCCAAAGAGGCAGCCGTCCCGCAGGATCACGCCGCCGTGGCAGTTGTCCTGGTCGGTATCCACCCATAGCTGGCGGACCGACCGGCTGTCGGGGGCGATCTGAAGCAGCCTGCCGCCCGTGCCGTGCCCGCTGCTGACGTAGAGCTTGCCGTCGGTGTAGAGCGGCATGGTGACGTTCTGGTCGCCCTTGGTCTGGTGCGGATGCGTCCAGAGCAGCTTGCCCGTCCGCACGTCGACGCTGACGACCTGATTCTGCATGATGGTGACGTACTGCCTCACGCCGTTGTGCTCGAAGATGATCGGCGAGCAGTACGCGGCTTGCTGGTCGATGTCCGTGTTGGCCCAGATCGTCCGGCCGGTGGCCTTGTCCAGGGCCGCGACGCGCCCGCGTGGTCCGCCCGGGGCGCACAGCACGGCGTTGCCGTCGAGGATCACGTTCTCCGCCATGGCCCACATGCTGGGTTTGGCGCCGAAACGTTGACCGAGATCCACCGCCCATACTTCCCGCCCGTCGGCGGCGGCAAGGGCCGCGAGGCGACCGTGGGGGTTCATGTGGTAGAGCGTGCCGTTATCGCAGGTCGGCGTGGTCCGTGCGCCGGGGTAGGGGCCCTTCCAGCTCTTTCCGTTGACGGTCTTCCAAAGCAGCGTGCCATTGGCGTCCAGGGCGATCACCGCCTCCAGCTCGGCGAAGTCGCCGGAGAGGAATATTCGCCCGCCGGCGATGGCTGGTCCGGCATAGCCGGCGCCGCACTCGGGCGACTTCCACACAAGCCGCGGCCCTTCGGCGGGCCATTGCTTGAGCAGGCCCGTCTCGGTCGAGATGTTGTCGCGAAGGGGCCCGTGGAACTGCGGCCAGTCGCCAAGGCTCGCCCCCTCGCCCGCCAAAGCCTGCGACGACCCCGCCGCCATGACGCCGACAACCAAAACGGAAACCGCCGCCGCCACGCTACGCAAAGCAGGGATCGTCATAAGCATACTCGCGCAAGTACTCGTTCCGCGGCGCCATCCGACCTTCGGCCGTCGCCTGTCCAAAGAACCACCGCAACGGCAAGGAGTTCCGAATGCACCCGAAACGGCCCTACACCTTCACGCGCCGCCCCGTGCGTACGCTCTTGTCTTCGGCCTCGACGATTCCGATGCTCTCGGCCGCGTCGGCGGCGGTGATTATGCTCGGGGCCGTGCCGGACGCGACGCACTGGGCCATGTACGCCAGTTCGTTTTGATAGCCGTCCGCCCCCTCGCAGGCTTGCGGCGCCGCATTGCCGTTTTCGTAGATCACCAGCGGCTGCTGGCGCAGCATCACGTACTCGGCGGTCGCGCGCTCGAAGTTTACCGTGTAGTCCATGCGGAACGGAAAGCCCGCCGACATGGCCCAGCTTCCCTCGGCCGTAACCACGGGCCCGCCGTCGCCGTACAGGTAGTGCGTGACGAGCTGGTCGACGGACCCGCTTTTGCCGACCCGGCCGAAGCTCTGCACCGCCCCCGGCTTGCCGAACGCGAACTTGACGAAGTCCGTGTCGTGCAGGTGCAGGTCGAGTATCGCCCCGCCGGAGAGCTTGCCGTCGCTGAACCAGCCGGGCGGCATCGAGCCGACGCGGCGGAAGGTCGCGTCCAGGACTTTGCCGTAGGTGCCGGCCTGGATCGTCCGCGCCAGCCAGGCCCACTGAGGCCAGAACCGCACGCACATGGCGGGCAGGCAGAAGCCCTTGGCCTTTTCGGCCGCGGCGGCGATTCGTCTCGCCTGCCTGGCCGTGCGGGCAAGCGGCTTCTCGCAGAGGCAGTGTTTGCCGGCCTTCAGGGCCGCGACGGCCAGGCCGGCGTGGGCGGGCGTCGGCACGCATACGTCCACGACGTCCACCTCCGCCATCGCGATAAGCTTGCGCGGGTTTGTGGTGCCGCGGATGGCGGACATGTCGAGCTGCTTGGCCGCGCCGGGCAGATTGCCCCAACTCGTGCTCAGGTCGCCCGCGGCCCGCCGGGGGTCGACGTCCGCCACGGCGACGACCTCGACGCCGTCAATCGCCCGCCACGCGCGGTAGTGCATCCCGCCCATCATGCCCAGTCCGATTATGCCCACACGGATCATGTCAGCCTGCCTTTCCGATCGTATCGAGGATGAAGTTCTTCGCCCGCGTTATGTCCGCTATCCGCTGTTGTCCCGCCTCGCGCTCGATGCTCATGCAGCCGCCAAAGCCCCCCGCCTTCAGGGCCGCCAAGAACGCCGGCCAGGCCACCTCGCCGGTCCCGACGGGCACTTCCGCGCCCCATTGGCCGGGAACCTTCGTGGCCGTCGCGTCCTTGATGTGAACCTGCCTGACGTAGGGCATGAGCACCCTCACGGCCGCGACCGGGTCGCCCTTGGCGTAGAGGATCATGTTCGCCGGGTCGAAGTTCACGCCGACGTTCGGCTTGACGAGGCGATCCAGGAATCCCTTGAGCGTGTCCGCGTCCTCCTGCCCGGTCTCCATGGCCAGGCCGATCCCCTCACGGGCGAAGGCGTCGGCGATCTTCACGAGCCGCCCGATGAGCTTGTCGTACGAGGCGTCGGCGGGGTCCTCTGGCAGAAAACCGCTGTGGAACGAGACGAGCTTGAGCTTGAGCCTCACGGCCAGCTTCACATACCGCTGAATGTTCCGCCAGTTTTCATCCCAGGTCGCGTCCGGCACGACCCCGCCGGTCTTGCGGATGGTCTCCAGCGTGCTGTAGTCCTCCCCGACCGTGCCGAACATGCCCGAGACGACCTTGACTCCCGCGGCCGAAAGCTTCGCCCCGGCGTCGGCCCAGGCCGGCTCATCAGCCAGCGGGCCGAGTGCCAACTGGATCTTGTCCATGCCCAACTGCACAAGCTTGCCGATCAGGTCCGCCGGGTCCTTCGGTTGCAGCGACCAACTGCAAACCGCCAGCCGCTTCGCCAGTGATAGATTCGCCATCAGTCCTTTCCTTTCCTAGCCAGCCGCCAAAGTCGATCACCACAGTCCCCACAGTGCCCCACAGGATAGTCCCGCCACGCATGGATGTCAAACCGCACAACCGGAAAGACATCAAATCCGCAAGCACTATCCGGTATGCTTAAGCTATGGGCCGAACCTGGAAAAACATGGTGGTAACCGCGGCGGTGCTGGCCGTCGTCGCCGCGTTTGTGTTGCGCCCAGGCAGGCCCGCTGCCCCGCCGGCGCCGGGCGCTACGGCCGCGGCCGCTGACGGCGCAGCCCTGCCGACACTGGTCGAGCTCGGCTCCACCAATTGCATCCCGTGTCTGGAGATGGCGCCCATTATCAGGGACCTCGCGGCCGACTATGCCGGCAGCCTGCGGGTGCGGTCCATCGACGTGATGGCCAGCCCCGATGCGGCCAGGCCGTACAACATCTTCGTGATTCCAACGCAGGTATTCCTGGGCGCCGACGGTGCGGAACTGTTCCGCCATGAGGGCTTCATGAGCAGGCAGGAGGTCCTCGACAAGTGGCAGGCCCACGGCGTAAGGCTAAGACCCGCGGCGCGGCCTTCGGCGGCACAGGGCGATGACGGCGCGCAAGGGTCCGCCGAGCCGGGTTGGATTGCGGGCATCCTGACGGGCATGACCCGCGCCATCGCGGGCCGGCCCGGCGTTGCCTTGGCGGCCGCCGCTCTGTGGGGCATACTAAGCGTGCTGCTGAGCCCCTGCCACATGGCGAGCCTGCCGCTGATCGTCGGCTTCATCGCGGGGCAGGGTCGGATGAGCACCGCCCGGGCCGCGGCGACGGCTGGGGCGTTCGCGGGCGGCATCCTGGCGACCATCGCCTTGGTGGGGGCCGTCACGGCCGCCGCGGGCGGGCTGTTGGGCAACGTGGGCCCGGCGGGCAATTACATCGCGGCCGGGGTGTTCGTGCTGGTCGGGCTGCATTTGCTTGGCGCGGCGCCCAACCCGTTCTCGCCGCCGGGGCAGGTCGGCATGAAACGCAGGGGCATCGCGGCCGCGGCGATGCTGGGACTCGTCTTCGGCCTGGTTCTCGGTCCGTGCACGTTCAGCTTCCTGATCCCGATAATCGTGGTGGCCTTTAGCCTGGCCTCCGGCAACGCCGCATACGGCGCGGTGTTGATGCTGGCGTACGGCATCGGTTACGCGGCCGTGATCGTCCTTGCCGGCTCGTCGGCAAACCTCGTCCAGCGATACCTTGCCTGGGGCGAAAAGTCCCGTGTCCCGGGCGCGGGGCGAATCATCTGCGGCCTGGCCATGCTGGCCGGCGGACTTTGGCTGATCTACGCCGCGGCGTGAGAAGATCCCCTATGAACTTGCAAAACACGCCGCAATACCATCAAAACATGCCCTGGCGCTATTGCCAAGGCCGGAGATAAGGAAGAACAGCATGGTGTCCCCAGATTGCCGAATCAAAGCTCCTGTCAGTGGCAAATTCCTGGCGTTCATGTCAGTCTTGATTTTTCTTTCGGGAGCCGCCGGCCTTCTATACGAAGTTCTATGGATGAAACAACTTGGTTACCTTTTCGGAAATAGCGCCCATGCCTCCGCAGCCACCCTGTCCGCTTTCTTTCTGGGAATGGGAGCGGGCAGCGCATGGTGGGGCCGGCGCAGCGCGAACATGCACAATCTCCTGCGCGCCTACGCCTTGCTCGAAACCGGCATCTTTGTCTGCGCATTGTTGTATTTCCCATTATTGCAACTGTTCCAGCTTATATACCCTGCCCTCTTCAAAACTGGATCACAGTTACACCTGGGCCTGGGAGTCACATGTTTCCTTGCCATGCTTCTCGTCTGTCCCGCCACCTTCTTTATGGGCGGCACCTTGCCCGTCTTAGGGCAGCTACTCATCCAAAGGAGAGATGAATTTGGACGGAAAGCCGCTCTGTTTTACGGCATCAACACCATTGGCGCAGCCACAGGCGCTTTTCTTGCCGGGTTTTATCTCCCACCGCTTCTCGGATACCATCTGAGTTATGTAATTGCCTTGTCCACTACGGCAGTTGTTATCCTTGCCGCCGGCGTTCTTGCCAGCAGGCGAGCCCATGTACCACCCACGACGCCCCGTGATACGGTCATTTCCGGCTCGGATTCCAAATCATTGCGGCTTGGTATGCCTGCCGTCCTCGGCCTATGCTTCTTATCCGGTTTTGGCGCCTTAGCGATGGAAGTGCTGTGGACCCAGATGTTTTCCCTCGTATTTCAGAACACCGTATACACCTTTGCGGCCATATTGGTCGTCACGCTCATATGCATGGCCCTGGGAGCCTGCGCGGCCAATATGCTGGCGCGGGGAAGCTGGCCGCCGGTCAAAGTGTTATTGCTGCTTTTTATGGCGACCGGCGTCGCCATAGCGTTCAGCTCCTTCCACTTGGTCAATATTACGGATAACTTGAAGCTGGTGGGTTCCCGAGAGGGCTGGGGCGACTATACCCTCAGAGTCTTCGGCCTCACCTTCGCCGTGGCGGGCCTGCCGTTGTTCTTGTCGGGCATTATCTTTCCATATCTTCTGAAGGCAAGCGAGCAATATGTCACCAGTGCGGGACAGGCTCTGGGAAAACTCTCAGCCATCAACACACTCGGCGCCATTCTTGGCCCCATGCTCGCCGGTTTTGTATTCTTGAAATGGCTTGGATTATGGCATTCGATACAACTCTTTGGGATTCTCTACCTATTAGCGGCCATATTTGTCCCCGTTTCCCTTAAGACTGTGGGGTTCATCTGGCGCGGCGCGGCGCTTGCCCTTGCCCTCGTGCTTATTTTCGTGTTTGACCCGGGGGGGTTTCTGCAGTTGCGAGTGGAGCCAGGTGAGCAAATCGTCGAGTACTGGCATGGGCCTGGTGGTACTGTAGCGGTCGTTAGAAAAGGCAAATACCTCAACATAAATGTAAACGGGCACTACGGGCTTGGTTCGACGGAGGCTGATTTCCTGGAGAAGGATCAGACAACCATTCCCTTGCTGTTGCACCCGCGGGCGAAAAGCATCTTCTTTCTCGGGCTGGGCACGGGCATTACGGCGGGCGAGGCGATGTCGTCACAATATGGCCTGGAACGCGTTGTTGCCTGCGAGCTTTCCGCGGAGGTGGTGACGGCCGCCCGCAAGTATTTCGGAGAATACACACAGGACCTGTTCAATGACCCTCGTTCCACCGTCATTGTTGATGACGGCCGGCATTATCTTTTCGCCACCAGGGAACGATTCGATATAATTGATTCCGACCTGTTTCTGGTTTACGAAAGAGGGGCCGGCAGTCTCTATACCCTGGAACACTTTCAGAACGCGGCCAGGCATCTCAAACCAGGTGGTATATTCGTCCAGTGGATACCGTTATACCAGCTCACCCGGCCGGAGTTTTGCGTAATTGCCAGGACCATGCTCCAGGTCTTCCCCCAGGTTACAGTATGGCGTGACCATTTTAAGCCGTGGCAGGACGTCGTAGCATTGGTCGGTCAAGACGACAAGGTCCCGCTATTTGGACCCGGTTATCAGGGGCCCGACCATGAAACTCGGGTGAAAGCGTTGGACTTTATCGAGAAGGGCCGTCTTCGGCCCGACAGCACCACGCTCCTGCTCTATTACTGCGGCAACTTGACCGGCGCAAAAGACAGTTTCAAGGATAGTCCGCTTAATACGGAAGACCATCCTTTGATTGAATATATGGCGCCCCGCTCTTCCAGCATGCAGGCCGCCGATAAAGTCGCCTGGTTTGCCGGTCCGCACTTTGTCAGTTTTATGAAGGAGATGCAGACTTGCACTCCCCCCGAAGAGGACCCGGCCCTGGCCGGCCTGGCGTTGCGGGAACGGCTAGCCGCCAAGGCGGGTAATTACCTGGCCCGTTCTTACCTCCTTTATAACGCGTTTCAAAGGAAGGTCCCGGGGGCCAATGAATCCTGGTTGAAACTCGCCGAACAGGACCGGCAGGCCTTTCTGAAGTATTGGGTTGGGGAAGAGCCGCTCAGTGATTGATTCTTCGGGAGGTCAGGCATGGCCCAGCGGCGGCACATGTCCGGCGGGATGATGCCTGGCCCGGCGGGGCTGTCGGCGTTGGATACCATCGGCACGTGTGTCTGGGTCATCAGCCGCACGAAGCGGCAGGTGACGGCGGTGCGGTAATCCAGAAGCGCCCGGCAGTGCGGCTCCCGGCCTTCCGTCAGCAGGTCGACCATCCACCGCTCGGACCCGCGGATCATGCCGGCAAGCGAGAACGGCGCCTGGCCGCAGTTGCCGCGGACGTAGAGGTCGCGCCCGCACCTTTCCACGAGCCTCTCCGCCGCCTCCAGCCAGATGTCCACCCGCGAGTGGTTCCGCAGGTCCGGCACGGGCCAGTCGTGGATGTCCTCCAGCAGGTGCAGGCAGCCCGCATTGGTTCGGGCCGGCTCGCGCTCTGGAAAGCTGACGGGCACGCCGACCGCGTCGGCGAGAGTCGCGGTGTCGATGTCCGGCAGTATGCCGTCCAGCCCGTGTTTCTGGGCTGCCCTGAGATGGGCCTCGACGATCCGCTCGGCGCTCCGGCGGTACTGGGCCTGCGTGAACCCGGCCTCTCGGGCGGCGGGCATGAAGTTGTGCGGCGGACCGGCGCGCGATCGGGCTTTCGGCCGGCCCTGGCCGAGGCGATTCTTTCGTATCGGGTCATCCGTATCCGGTCATCTTGGCGCCCTTGCAGGTTATTGATCTTTGCATCTTGCATCTTGAACGGCCGCAAGTGATAATGTTTGCGATTGTCGGCGGCGCGACCGCCGGCCGGGAACCGCTCTGGACAATTAAGGAGCCCGTGGGATGAAAAGCACACTGGCGAGACTGCTGTTCGTGGCTTCTCTTATGTACTCGTTGACCGGCTGCTCGGGACCCCCGCAGCCGCCGAGAACCGCCGACGACAAGCTGCCGACGACGCTGGGCGTGACGCCGGGCGACGCCGCGGAAGTTGCCGCCGCAACGGCGGCCGAGTCGGCGAGGGTCAACTACCGCTATCGCCTGACCGTCCTGAACTCCTACTACGTGCAGACGGGCAACATGGACAAGTCCAGGTGGGCCCAGCGGGAGATGGAAAACATCGACAAGGCCCAGACGTTCCAGTGGTCCGGCATACCGGAGATCACCCCGCCCGCCGGCGAGTCACTGGCCAATGCCGACGAACACCTGCTCGTCGAGTACGTCCTGGGCGCCAGGGCCGCGTATCTCAACGCCATGCGGGGCATGTTGGCGTTCTACCGCAACAGGAGCGGCGACACGTACAAGGCCCAGCGCGTCTCGAACGTGCTTGACCGGTTCGATCCCATCTACACCTACAAGTATTTCCTCGAGGCCGAGATGCCGCCGGCGACAAACCGGCCGGTGCAGGTCATCCCCGCGGCCGACAAGATGTACGACCAGGCCGTCAAGCTTCACACGGACGGCAAAGGCCTCGTGCCGCTGCTTGGCACCAGCTACGGCAAGGAGCGAGAGGCGCTGCTGCTGCTGCTGGACCTGGTCAACAAGTACCCGCAGAGCACGAAGATCGCCCTGGCGGCCTTCTACATCGGCGAGATATACAAGGAATACTTCAACGAGAACATCCGCGCCGTTGCGTGGTACAAGCGGGCCGTGCAGTGGGACCCGAACCTGACCAAGCCGGCGCGGTTCCAGGCCGCGGTCGTCGAGGACCTGCGGCTCTACAACAAGGCAAACGCCATCGAGCTCTACCGCCAGGTCATCCAGCACGAGCAGTTCAACGCCAGCAACGTCCAGTGGGCCCACAACAGAATCCGCGATCTGACGGGAACCTGATTGGGCGCCGACGTGGTATAATAGTTCGATAACAGTCTCAGGCGCGGAGAGCCTGCCGAGTTGCCAATACCCGGCAGGCCGGCGCGGCTTGGCTGGCGC